>Ga0190286_1000269_pt1 | contig 23605 bp, 30 predicted proteins | sample 48691834_MG_FD_183241 | JGI IMG/M metagenome (GOLD analysis project Ga0190286, IMG submission 183241) | Hydrothermal vent microbial mat bacterial communities from Southern Trench, Guaymas Basin, Mexico - 4869-18-3-4_MG | ecosystem: Environmental > Aquatic > Marine > Hydrothermal vents >... | reverse complement strand
TTAAAAAATATTATTCCTCAATGCTTTGCTTCTTTTGATTGCGGTTCTAAAGAAGGTATTCAGTTTCAATGTATTAATCCTGGTAGTCTGCAGGCTTATTGCAAAGAGGTTAAGGCTCAGATTATAGAAGCAGTTTTGCTTACTGATCCTAATTGTTCTTTGTGCAATTCTGATTTAATCGAGGCATTTTTAAATAAAAATTTAGGGAAAGTTCGCTTAGATAAGATTAGTTATCGGTCCCATAGGGGGAAATTACTGGTAGAGAAGTATAATATTTCTACTCTACCCACCTTCATTTTTTCTAAGGACATTGAGAAACACAATAATTTTTCCCGATTCTCCAAATTTTTAAATAAGAAGGATGATGCTTATCTTTTAAAGACGACTTTTTCTGGAATCTTTCTCTTTCTAAAAAGAAAACCAATTTCTAAACGGATTGATCTCTTCGCTAGTCTATGTGATGATGGATTACAGAAACTGGTAAAGGAGCTTAAGACGATGGCAGAGAGAAGAAATTTTTCTTTAAACTTCCATCCTATAGTTTCTAAGAATAAAGATAATTTTATAGCTAAAGGGGGATTGGCTGAATTGGAAGAGATAGAAAGGTTATTGGCACTAAAAGTTCTCTATCCTGATAAGTTTTGGTCCTATCTTACTAAGCGGTTAGAAAATGTAGAAAGTAGTTGGTGGCCATCTATTTTGGAGGAATTGGGAATAGATTATAGAAAGATTAAAGATTTTATAAAAGCTAAAGAAGGAATTTCATTTTTAGAAGAAGAATTTAGACTTCAGAAGGATTTAAAAATAAACAGAGGAATAGCAATTTTAGTAGATAATAAATATATCTTTGGGGTTTATCAGGTAAACAAAGACGATTTAGATAAACTTATAAGGTATGTAGAGGATAACATTCATTTTCAAGAGTAATAAGGAGGGGGTTATGAGTAAAATCTACATAATAGATGTGACAAATCGGGATGGAGTACAAACTTCTCGCATTTGTTTATCTAAGCTACAGAAGACAATGCTTAATCTTTACCTTGATCAGATGGGAATATTTCAGAGTGAATTTGGTTTTCCTACAACTAATCATGAAAAGAATTATCTTAATGCTAACTTAGAACTTCAAAAATTAAAAGCTATAAAACGACTAAGACTTTCTGGATGGATACGAGCAATAAAGGAAGATGTAGAGTTAGCATTTAAGAATGTTCCTAAGTTACAGCACTTAAATGTCTCTATATCCACTTCTGACCAAATGATTAAGCATAAGTTTCGAGGAAAACTTGATTATCAGGGGGTAATAAAAAGTATGGTGAAAGCAGTAAAAATTGCCAAAGAGTTAGGAGCTATAACAGTAGGGGTAAATGCTGAAGATGCATCCCGTTCTCGTTTAGATTACTTAATAGAGTTTCTTATAGCTGCTAAAGAAGCAGGAGCGGATCGTTTCCGTTACTGTGATACTTTAGGTTTCGATACCCCCTTTACTATTTATGAGAGAATAACTAAAATCCTTGATGAGGTAAAAATACCTATTGAACTCCATTGCCATAATGATTTAGGGTTAGCTGTAGCTAATTCTATTGCTGGTGCAAAGGCAGCTCTGGATAGTGGAGTAGATGCTTATATTAATACCTGTGTTAATGGAGTAGGAGAAAGAGCAGGAAATGCTGACCTGGTAAGTGTTATTCTAGGAATAAAGTATGGAAGTGGCATGGCTGATTATCCTCTTGATGAACATATTAATCTTAAACTTGCTTGGCGAATATGTAAATATGCATCTTATGCCTTTGGTATTCCTATTCCTATTAATCATCCTGGAGTAGGAGCTAATGCCTTTGCTCATGAGTCAGGTATCCATGCTGATGGTGCTCTAAAGGACCGAAGGAATTATGAGCTTTATGACTACGAAGAGTTAGGGAGGGGAGAGCCAGAGATAATTGAGACTGGTAGGAGTATTACCGTAGGGGAGTATTCGGGAATAAGAGGTTTTAGAAATGTGTATGAGAAGTTAGAGATAAAGTTTAATGATGAAAAAGAAGCAAGAAAAATACTGGAGTTAGTACGCTATGGTAATGTTCATAATCAAAAACCTTTAGTTGAAGATGAGCTAAAGTTTATTGCTCATTATCCGGAAATCGTTAAGATCATTTTCACTATGGAGCCACCGGTTTAATTGTGGGAGAGATGAATTTAGTGGTAGTAGGACTTCAATGGGGAGACGAAGGTAAGGGCAAGATTATTGACTATTTCGCCCGTAATGCCGATATCATTGTAAGGTTTCAAGGAGGAAATAATGCTGGTCACACAGTAGTAATAAATGGCAAGAGAATTGTTTTTCATCTTATTCCTTCAGGAGTTTTAAGAAAAGGCAAAATTTGTGCTATAGGGAATGGAGTGGTGATTGATCCTAAAGTTTTAGTAGAGGAGATAGAGGCTTTAAAAAAGGAAGGTATAGAAGTAACCTCTGATAACCTAAAAATTTCTTTCCTTTCCCATATAATTATGCCTTACCATAGAATAATCGATTCTCTAAGAGAGAAGAGGAGAATTCAGAAGATAGGAACTACTAAGAGAGGCATTGGTCCATGTTATTCTGATAAGATTGCCCGTTGTGGCATAAGAGTGGTAGATTTGATTAACCCTAGAAAATTTTCCTTGAAACTTAGAGATAATCTTCGGGAGAAGAACGCTCTATTCAAGAAGGTTTACGACTTTAAAGGATTTTCTTTTAAAAAGATATACCAAGAATATTCTTACTATGGTAGAGTACTGAAGAATTTTGCCTGCGATTTAGTAGAGGTCTTTTATCGAATGAGAAAGAAGAGATTTCTTTTCGAGGGAGCTCAAGGGACTTTTTTAGATGTAGACTTTGGCAGCTATCCTTTTGTAACTTCTTCTTCTACTCTTTGGGCAAATTCTTTAGTAGGAAGTGGAGCTTCGTTCCTGAAAATCCATAAGGTTTTGGGAGTAGCTAAAGCTTACACTACTCGAGTAGGCGAAGGCCCTTTTCCTACCGAAGTTAAGGGGAATATAGGGAACTATTTCCGAAAATGGGGAAAGGAGTTCGGGGCTACTACTAACCGACCACGTCGTTGTGGATGGTTAGATTTAGTTCTCCTTAAAAGGGCAGTTAAATTGAATAACGTAACGGAGATAGTTATCACCAAATTAGATGTTTTAGATAAAGTAAAGGAAATAAAAGTTTGCGTAGGGTATAGAAAAGGTAAAAGAAAATTAGATGTTTTTCCCTCTGACTTAGAGGAAATTTCTCCCATATACGCAAAAGTTAAAGGGTGGCAGAAATCTATAACTTCCTTAAGAGACTACCGACTTCTCCCTTTACCTGCCAAGAAGTATCTTGAAATGATAGAAGACTATGTAGAAAGAAAGGTTACTTTCGTCTCTGTAGGAGAAGCCAGGGAAGCTGTGATCAGAAGGAAGTAGTTGTAAACTCTCATACCAAGTTTAACTGCCTCTATCTTCTAATGCTATTTTAGGAGATTTAGATGACTCAGTAAGGGTAAATTTAAGGTAGTATTTGATTAACTGGGTCTGAAATTATAATTAACTCTCTTTAAAGGAATAATCTCTGATATGATAGACAGAGTCTTAAGAATACAGCCTATTCACAACCAATTATTTAAACCCACCAAGAAACTAAGAAGACTAAAATCTCTATTTATCTACCCTTACTCTCCTAAAAAAGAATCTCTTTTAAAAGAATTAAGAGCCACTCAGGATAAGATTACTGGTTTAAAAGGAGATACGAAGATATTTTAACCCTGCGCAGATATTTGAGAATCTACGTCTTAAGCAATACTTTCCAGAAAGTAGAGACTCGCCTCAAAAGGATAAAAAGGCTAAGAATAAAATTCAAATCTAAAAAGAAAATCTACAATCTTATAAATAATCTCATCAAATATAAAAACAACATCTTTGCTCACTTAAAAACACCTTTCCTTCCCTCCACTAACAATCAATTAGAAAACCTTATAAAACAGTATGAAAGAAGATTAAAAACAATAGAAGGCTTTGGGAAAAATAAACAGGCAGTAGAAGGTTATCTCAATCTAATGGCTATCTGTTATTGTTTTTCCGCCAGAGGCGGATCTGCCTTGGGCAGAAAGCCCCATACAGATTGCAAGGATAGAAACAAATATAAAAATGACAAAAATCCTTTAGAATTAGCCGGTTTCTCTACAAAAGGGATAGATTGGGTAAGATTTGCTCTTAAGAATAGCAACAGTTAATATAACGCTTCATAAATAGATTAATTGACATAATAAAAAAAATATGATATGTTATGAAGATTTTTAAAAGAGTTTATAAATTAACATTATATGGTAGCAGTTATTGATTATGATTTAGGTAATTTACAGAGTGTAAGTAAAGCTCTCCAAATAAGTAAAGCAGAAGTCAAAATTACCTCTACATCTTCTTTAATAAGGGAAGCAACCGCACTTATCCTTCCAGGGGTGGGAGCCTTCTTAAAGGGAATAGAAAATTTGAAGAAGAAAGGGATACTAGAAGTAATTGTAGAAGAAGTTAAAAATGGTAAGCCATTCTTAGGAATATGTTTAGGGTTACAACTTCTTTTTACCCGAAGCGAAGAACATAGTATAGTTTTAGGAATGAATCTCGTTGAGGGTGAAGTAGTGAGATTTACTCATTCATTAAAAATTCCTCACATGGGATGGAATCAAGTAGAGTATAAAGAGAATGAGTTAGCAAACAAACTCTTTGAAAACATCCCCCAGCACTCATATTTCTATTTTGTCCACTCTTATTATGTTAAACCAAAAGAAGAGGATACTACGGTAGCTACTACCTATTATGGAGAAATGTTCCCCTCAGTGATAGTAAGGAACAACATTGTAGGAGTTCAATTTCATCCTGAGAAGAGTGGGAAGGTAGGTTTAGAGTTTCTGAAAAATTTCTTAGAATTCTCAAAAAAGAAAAATGCTTGCTAAAAGAATTATACCTTGTCTGGATGTCAAAGACGGGAGAGTAGTGAAGGGGGTGAACTTCGGGAACTTAAAAGACGCTGGAAATCCTGCTGAACAAGCAGAGGTTTATGCTAAAGAGGGAGCAGATGAAATAATCTTTCTAGATATTACTGCCACTTTAGAAAAAAGAAAGACCATTCTAGATATAGTTGAAAGGACAGCGCAAACTATATTCATCCCTTTTACTGTAGGAGGGGGCATACGTAGCCTAGAGGACATTCGCATTCTTCTAAAGTCAGGGGCAGATAAAATCTCTATAAATACCTCTGCAGTAGAAAATCCTTTACTCATAAAAGAAGGAGCAGAAGAATTTGGTAGTCAATGTATAGTAGTAGCCATAGATGCCAAGTTAACAAATGACGAGAGAAACTCTACTAAAAAATGGGAAGTTTATACATATGGAGGCACAAAGGCTACAGGAATAGATGCTATAGAATGGGCAAAAAAAGTAGAATCTTTAGGAGCGGGAGAAATTCTTCTTACTAGTATGGATAAAGATGGCACCAAAAAAGGTTATGATCTGGAACTAACCAAAGCAGTATCAGAGGCGGTAAGTATCCCCGTCATTGCCTCAGGAGGAGCAGGTAATTTAGAACACCTGTTCCAAGCCTTTACAGTAGGAAAAGCAGATGCTGTATTAGCAGCGTCAATATTCCACTATGGAGAGTACTCTATTAAGCAAGCTAAAGCTTATTTGAAAGAGAAAGGAATACCAGTAAGGCTATAGTCCAATGTGTGGAGTGTTTGGAATATTTGGTCATAAGGAAGCAGCAAAACTAACCTATTTGGGGTTATACGCCCTTCAACATAGAGGAGAAGAAAGCGCGGGAATTGCTACTTTCGATGGAAAAAGATTAAATTACCAGAAAGGAATGGGCCTAGTAAGTGAGGTCTTTTGCGAAGAGAGAATAAAGAAACTAAAAGGTTATATAGCAGTAGGGCACAATCGCTATTCTACAACTGGTTCCAGCGTTGCAGAGAATATACAACCAATTCTAGTAAATCATAAAAAAACACCAGTGGTTATCGCCCATAATGGGAATTTCACCAATACTTATGAATTACATACTCAATTAGAAAAAGAAGGAGCTATTTTTCATACTACGATGGATTCAGAAATCATCATTCATCTTCTAGCAAGAGCCCAGAAAGATAATTTCAAAGATAGTCTCCTTTATGCTCTAAACAGAATAGAAGGGGCTTACTCTCTAGCTATGATTATTGGTAACAATCTTATTGCTGCTAGAGATCCATGGGGGTTTAGACCCTTATGTATTGGAAAGTTGAATGATGCTTATGTAGTAACCAGTGAAACTTGCGCTTTAGACTTAATTGGAGGTAATTATTTAAGAGATGTAGAACCAGGAGAACTCATAATAATCAATAGTAATGAGATAGAATCTATAAGATTCAAAACAGCTCAAAGAAGAGCGCTGTGCATTTTTGAATATATATACTTTGCTCGTCCTGACTCCAATATCTTTAACCACAATGTATACTTAGTAAGAAAACAGCTTGGTAGAGAGTTAGCTAAGGAGCATCCTCTAGAATGTGACTTTGTTATGCCTATCCCTGATTCGGGCAGTTATGCTGCTTTAGGTTTCTCTGAAGAAGCAAAAATACCCTATCAGTTAGGAATGATTAGAAATCACTACATAGGCAGAACTTTTATACAACCCTCCCAATTAGTAAGAGACTTTAGAGTAAAAGTCAAGCTAAATCCTATAAAGGATGTACTTAAAAATAAAAAAGTAGGCGTGATAGAGGATTCCATAGTAAGAGGCACCACAAGTAAGATAAGAGTAAAGACATTAAGAGAAGCAGGGACAAAAGAAATACACATGAGAGTAAGTTGTCCTCCTCTTAGATTCCCCTGTTTCTATGGAATTGATTTTCCCACCAAAAGAGAACTCATTGCTGCTTCACGGAGTATAGAAGAGATAAAGGACTTTATTGGGTTAGATAGTCTGGGTTATTTAAGCTTAGAAGGAATGCTTAAAAGTATGCCCCATTCTCCTCATGATTTTTGTACTGCTTGTTTTACAGGAAATTATCCTATAAGACCATCTAAAAAAATATCGAAAAGTATCCTAGAGAGAGGATAGTGCCTACTAAGTATATATTCATAACTGGAGGTGTAATTTCTAGTTTAGGAAAAGGCATTGCCTCTGCCTCTATAGGTAAGCTTTTGGAAGCCAGAGGGTTAAAAATAACACTGATAAAATGTGATCCCTATATAAATGTAGATGCAGGTACAATGAACCCCTATCAACATGGGGAAGTCTATGTAACTGAAGACGGAGCAGAAACAGATTTAGATTTAGGACATTATGAAAGATTCACTAACGCCTATATAACCAAAGACAACAACATAACTACAGGGAAAATTTATAATTCTGTAATTACTAAAGAAAGGAGAGGAGACTATTTAGGGAAAACCGTACAGGTTATTCCTCACATTACCGATGAGATAAAGGAAAGTATCAAAAAGGTCTCTCAAGGAAAAAATTTAGATGTAGTGATCGTAGAAATTGGTGGCACAGTAGGAGATATAGAGAGTCTCCCTTTCTTAGAAGCTATAAGACAGATGGGATTAGAGCTGGGAAATAAAAATGTAATCTATATCCATCTTACCTTAGTTCCCTTCATAAAAAGCGCTCAGGAGTTAAAAACAAAACCTACTCAGCACAGCGTAGGAACTCTTCGAGAAATAGGAATACAACCAGACATCCTTCTATGTAGATGTGATCGACCTTTACCTAAAGGAGTAAAGGGGAAAATAGCTTTATTCTGTAATGTAAAACCAAATGCAGTGATTCCTGCGTTGGATGTGAAAACTATCTATGAGATCCCCCTTATTTATAAAAAAGAAGGTTTAGATAAATTAATCATAAATATGTTGGAACTCCAATATAGAGGAGGAGATTTAAGAGAATGGAAAAAGGTAGTTAAAAATTTAAAAAAACCTAAACACTTCACTAGGATTGCAGTAGTAGGGAAATACATAACTCTTCAAGATGCCTATAAATCGATATACGAAGCTCTAATCCATGGAGGAATTGCCCACAATGCAGGAGTGGAAATAAAAAGAGTGGATTCTGAAGAACTACTCAAAAAGAAACCACATACTTACTTGAAAGATGTAAAGGGAATCCTCGTTCCTGGAGGATTTGGTTATAGAGGGATCGAAGGGAAGATAAAAGCTATCGAGTATGCCCGCACTAGAAGAATCCCTTTCTTAGGAATATGTTTAGGAATGCAAACAGCAGTTATTGAATTTGCCCGGAATGTTTGTGGACTTAAGAAAGCTAACTCTACAGAATTCGATAAAGATACACCTCATCCAGTAATAAGCCTTTTAGAAGAACAAAGAAAAATAAAATTTAAAGGAGGAACGATGCGCTTAGGAGCTTACCTCTGTACACTTAAGAAAGATACAAAAGCTTACTTAGCCTACAATAGAAGAAACAAAGTATGGGAAAGGCATCGTCATCGCTATGAGTTCAACAATAAGTATAGAAAAATCATGGAAAAACATGGGTTAGTAATTTCAGGAATTAACCCAGAAAAAAAATTAGTAGAAATTATTGAATTGAGAAATCATCCCTTCTTTGTTGCCTGCCAATTCCATCCAGAATTTAAATCCAAGCCAGATAAAGCCCATCCTTTATTCTCTGCTTTCATAGAAGCATCTCTTAGAAAATAGTTAGCATGAAAATTATAAACAAGAGAGCACTAGCAAAAGTGAATAAATTAAGGATTGTAGAAAGAGAGTAAAAAGGTGAAAATCAAAAGTCACAATCATATATAGACGAAACGAGAAAGAAATGCCTCAAGAAAGATAGAATACATCCATGCTAAAGAAGAAGGAAAGTTATATTGGTGTAGACTCATCAATATTATAAACTTCTCTTAAAGGAGTGCATGCCGGAGGAGGCATTATAAAAAGATGAGAAACAGTAATCGAAGCAATGGAAATGGCGAGAAAAGCATCTCAAGCCATTATATCCTACATTTCTTAAAATATTTCTTTGTGATATCAAGTAATTGTGATAAAATAGTTCTGTTTTTATAAGGAGGTAAAATGGCAGAGGTAAGAATAGACAAGAAAGAAGACTTTGAAAAAGCACTGAAGAGATTTAAAATGCAATGTAAAAAAGAGGGAATCCTTAAAGAATATCGGGAAAGGCAATACTATACGAAACCGTCTCAAAGAAGGAGGAGAAATGTAAAGAAAAAAAGATAAAAAAAGGGCTATTGTTGAAAGTAGGGTTCATTTAACGAGAGGTGAAGTAAATGGAAGAGGAAAAAAATAAAATTTATGTAGGAAATTTAGAATATAGCGTAAGTGAAGAGGAACTTAAAAAAACTTTTGAAAACAAAGGGATACCTACTAAAGATCTAAAAATAATAAAAGATAAATATACAGGAAAATCCAAAGGTTTTGGATTTGTAGAAGTTGAAAATGAAGAAATAATCCAACAAGCGATAGATTCCTTAGACGGCGAAGAACTCAAAGGAAGAAAGTTGAGGGTAAGCAGGGCAAGAAAGCCCAAACCAAGGTTTGAAAGAGGTAGACACCCTCGATTTTCAAGGTAAAAAAAGGAGGCACTAAAAAAGTGCCTCCTTTTTAAGATGGATTGCCAGAAAATAAGAAAAAATTTTCCTGGTTATATAAATCATAGCATACCTCAAAATTTAGTACAGATTATAGAAGAACATTTGTGTATATGCGAAGATTGTCGAAATAAACTAAATCAACTTTTAAACAAAGAAACCGATTACCAATCCCCATCTTATCATTACAAAAGAGATTCATATAGTCTTGTAGTTTACTTTATTTTAGGAATAGGAATAATCCTAGTTACCTATTTAGTATTTTTATTTGTAAAATTCCCTAGCTCTATGGGAAAGTGAAAGAAGTTTTTATTTTTAGTCTAATTCAAGGGATCACAGAGTTTCTTCCAATAAGTAGTAGTGGACACCTATTTCTTGCTGAGAGAATTCTTCAAGTAAGATCCGAATCACTACCTTTTTTTACTTATCTTCACTTAGCTACGCTATTAGCTATTATTGTATATCTTCGTAAAGAAATTATATCTTATATCCAAGATAGAAAAATTCTCATAAATTTGACTATAACTTCTTTAGTTACTTTATTATTAGCCTATCTAATAATGATCAGTGCTCAAGTTTACTTTGGAGAAAAAATACTTATCGCAATAGGTTTTCTCTTTACTAGCTTAATCCTTTTATTTTTTAAGAAAGGAGACGAAAAACTTGCTAAGGAACTTTCTATTAAAGAGTGTATCTTGATAGGGATTCTCCAAGGATTGGCAATCTTACCAGGAATATCTCGCTCAGGAGTAACTATAGTGGCTTCTTTGGGGAGAGGACTTAGCAAAAGGGAGGCATTCAATTTTTCTTTCTTACTAGCAATTCCTGTAATCTTAGCAGCCTTCTTAGTAGAAGCAAATAGTCTTTTCCAATATAAATTGGGTAGTCCTCTTTTAATATTTAGCTTTATTCTAACTTTCTTAGTAGGAGTAGGTTCGCTAAGTATTCTAAGAAAGTTTTTAGAAGAGAGTAAACTTTATAAATTTGGCTATTATTGTTTGGTATTAGCTGTGCTAACAGTATTCTTATGACGATTAATGTGAGAGATAAAGATGGTGTGGCTATTCTTGATTTAGCAGGAAATATTGATATTAATGCTTCTAATTTTGTAGAAACCGCTGGTTGGGTTCTTAAGTATAAATCTAAAAATATTGTATGTAACTTTAATAAGGTAAATATAATAGACTATATTGGTATTTCCATTCTTGCTGTAGTATATAAAAATATTCTTAATCATAAAGGAAGGATGGAAATATGTAACGTACCTACGCACATTAAGAATATATTTACTCTCGTAGGACTGAATAAAGTATTTAATTTCCATAGTAACGAAGAAGAGGCAATTAGGTATCTAAAAGAGGAGGAAAGCATTTACCGAATACTAAAGAAAAAACTTAGAAGACGTTTTAGAAGGATTCCTTTCCACGCCATTATTGAATATAAACAAAAATTTTCTTCCAAAGATCTCTTCTATAAAGGAAAGGTTTTGAATCTGAGCGCCATAGGAGTATTTATCGTAGCCAAGAAGATATTTTCTGTAGGGGAGATACTCTCAACCCGTATAAATTTATCTCCTAAACCTGGCATTATAGAAATTGACACTAGAGTAATCTGGGTAGCAGATAGGGAAATCCAGCCTCTGGAGTATCCAGGAATGGGTTTGGAATTCTATAACATCGATCACGAAATACAGAAAGAGATTTTAGAATTTATAAATAAACATCTAACATATTCCCAAGATATTTAAAGATGATAATCAATATTAAAAATGTAACTCTGGAATGTGTAAAAGGTGATATCACTAAACAAATTGGTTTTGATGCTATAGTAAATGCTGCTAACGCTTATCTTGCTCCTGGTGGAGGAGTAGCAGGAGCGATACATAAGGCTAGCGGTCCCTTGCTTTATCAGGAATGCAAAAAACTTGCCCCTATAAAGGTAAGTCAGGCTGTAATTACTAAAGCTTATAACCTTCCTAATAAATATGTAATCCATTGCTTAGGACCAAGGTACAAAATAGATAGACCTGAGGATAAACTTTTGGCTTCCTGCTATAAAAATGCTCTAATTCTTGCTGAAAAGAATAAAGTAACCTCTATAGCTTTTCCTGCTATATCTACCGGTGCTTTTGGCTATCCTATAGAGGAAGCAGCTAAAATTTCTCTACAAACTTTAATAGAAGTGGCTGAGGAACTTAGAGAAGTGAAAAGAATCCGTCTTGTGCTTTATTCTGAAACTGATTTAGAAGTTTATCAAAATACTCTAAAAAAGTTAAAAACTACATTAAAAGATGGAGATAAGAATAGGTGCTCGTCTTAGGAAATTGTTGCCAGAAGCAAGATTTGCCTGGGCAGAGTTTAAAGATATAACTATAAAGAGTTCCTCCTCTCAGTTGATCCAATTAATGGAAAAAGAGAAAAATGTACTATCTCATCTATTTAATATTTCTACCTTAGCCAAGGATAAAGCAATTGATATTTCTCGCATGGCTTTTAAAAAGTAGGCAACATACTTACAAGTGGAGTAGGGGAGGAAGAGACCTTCGTCTCCCCTAGCGGCCGAGTTATCCATTGTAAGAATAGAATAATCTTGAAAAATCAAAATAATGAAGTAGTAGGAAGTCCTTTCGTGGATTCTCTGAAGACTAAAATAGATAGAAATTGCACCAGATTCTTGCATTTAGTATACTTTTAGTCTCCTTGGCCTGAAAGGAAGGAATTCCAATACATGAAAACTATCTTTCTAAATTTTTTAGGGGGTACTACCTCTGGATATCACTACTTACCTCAGGAGAAATAAGCTCCCTAAAAAATAAAAAGAGAAAAATAAAAATTAAATTAATAAACTTAGTTAAAACTTTGTGAATGAATTCACAAATAGTAAAATTTCTCTCAAGCAAGGTTGAAATTAGGAACAAAAATATTGTATAATTAATAACGCCGATAAGGGCAAACTCTGAGAAATCAGAGGACGCAAAGCTACAGACCTAAGGTAGTTAAGGAAGCCGTTGCTCACTAAATTATTAGCCCCCAGATAGTGAGCAAGTTAGGCACCTGGAGACTACTAGGGTGGCTGAGCTGCCGAGACAGAAGGCCCTTATCGGCCTTTATTCATAAATCTTATCCTACCGAATAATCCCTTTTTATTCTTCTGTTACTTCCGATAATATATCTTATGTAAACTTTTATTATAACCTTTTTTCTCTGTAACTAATTGAAAATCAAAAAATTATATAAAGACTATAAAAACCTGTGAATAAGAAAAGGGATATTTACTCTTAGTAATGTATTCTTCCTTATATTTACCTAATTTACCTAAAATTTACCTAAAAACTCAAATTTGAGAAGTGAAAACTAAAAAGGGTTAAAGTAAACACCGGCTAACTCTTCGGGAGGGTTAAACTCTTGGATCCATCCTTCTAGCTCTATCTCTTCCACCAGCTTTTTTACTTCTAAATACTCTTCATAATTAGGGGGCCTATTTAACCTTGGCACGGATGATGCTTTAAAATAAGGACGATACTGAAACATAATACTTATATAAGCCTTAGGGGTATTTTCCTTTATCCACCAAAGAATACGCTTAGCTTCCTTAACCATAGTAGGAAGAAGTAAGTGCCTTATAATTATACCTCTTTTTAAAAGCCCATCTTCCCAGAAAGGAATATCTATCTGCTGATACATTGCTTTTACCGCCCTTCTATTATAGAAAGGATAATCTTTAGTATGTGAACCCAACCAGGAAGCAGAAGAAGTAAAATACTTCATATCTACCAAATATATATCCACCATTCCTTCTAAAGCTTTTATAATTTCTGTTCTCTCATACCCTGAAGAATTATAAACTATAGGGATATTTAAACCTTGGTGGTAAGCTATAAGGAGAGCTTTTATAATCTGTGGTAGGAAATGTGTAGGAGTTACAAGATTAATATTTTCTGCTCCCTGAGCCTGTAATTTAAGCATAAGACTAGCTAATTGGTGTTCATTCATGATCTTACCCTGGCAAAGATGAGAAAACTTAAAATTTTGGCAGTAAATGCATCTTAAGTTACACCCTGAAAAAAAAATCGCACCACTTCCATTTTTTCCTACTAAAGGAGGCTCCTCTCCCCTATGGATAAAGGCAGTATAGACAGAAAGATTCTTTATCTGGCAAAAACCCACTTCTTTTGACCTATCTACTCCACACTTACGAGGGCATAATTGGCAATTCCTCCATTGAGCCAAAAAATAATCTAATCTTTTTTTAATTTTATATATCTTATCTTTGTTTCTTTGAAACATATCTAATTTGAGTAAGGTATAAATTTCTAATCTTTAAAAAAATATCCTTATACTGAGGGATCCTATAATCAGGATAGGTCCAGGAAAAATCAGTAAATTCTCCTTTCCTATAAGTAAGAGTAACTTCAGCATAAATACCCTTACCTAAATATATACGATGAGAAAAATTTTTAGTAGTGGCTAAAACTAACTTGGCATCATTCAAATATCCTGGATCTATATTAACCTTTCTCTTTCCCTGGTAAGAAAATTTTCTCTCCAGTTTAAGAGTGTATAGCTTAATCCTTAGTAAAGCTGAAGGGTTAATTAATACTTTAAAAGATAAAAACTTCCTTATTAAATTTCTTCCCATTTCCTTAGCATAGTAATCAGTAAAGTCAAATTTTATTGCTTTACTTTCATAATCTATACCTTTGTACTTTTTCTCCATTATTTTCTTGATTTTAGAGAAATCTTCCTCGTTCGAATAGATAAACCCACATATAAACTTAACTTTTTTAGGTAAAGAAAGTTTAAGCATTTTAAGGATGGTACTTTAGTTTTTAACTGCAGAATTTATATAGGAAAGTAAAACTTTTCTATAAGCTTCATTTATCTCAGAGAAAAATATTCCTATATTATAAAAATTTTTACCATTGTCACGAATCGGTTGGGACCTTACTACTACTCCTTTACAATTTATCTTTTTCAAAAATCTTTTTCCTTTTTTAATTAAAGGAATCAAAAGAACGATTTTTAACTTAGTCATAACAGGAATTTCTCTATCTACAGAACAGTAGGCGCCGTTGCCACTTATATTTTTTGTTTCAGTAACTACATCAAACTCCTGATTAGATATCTTTATAGGGAGGGCGAAGGTAAAGCGAGGATATCTCCTTTTTTCTTTTAGCATTAAGAGATTTGTTTTTTATTAGAAATATAAGTTTTAAAACACTTCTTACTACAGAAATATCCTCCGTTTCTATAATACCAATCTATTCTTCTCAAGGACTTGTTACAGTTTAAACAATTTCTCCTTTTATCCTCGCTCTTCCCCATTGTTAGGATACCTTTCTTATAAAGTTGTTCAAATTAGTTCTATCTTTTTCATTAATCTCTAAAAACCTTAAACCTGCGGAGTACCTTTCCGAGCATCGCTCTTTGCTACACCACACTACTCTAGCTTTAATCAAGACCATCTCTTCTATTAGGTTAATATTTACCCTCACCTCTTGATTCTTAGGAAGGAAATTTTCGCTCAAAATTCTTACTCCTCCTAAACTTAAATCCTTACTTACAGTGTAAAAGAAACTCCTTCTTTCAGGTAGAACTATACACTCTACAGGAAAAGAAACCTTTACTCGTAAATCCTTCCTTCTTTCCTTCATCCCTTCTCCTTGAGATATTTTGAAAACGTTTTCAGACCTATCTCTAAAATTTAGGAATTTTAGTATAACATATTTTTATCTATTTGTCAAACTACCCTGATCTCCTAATTATTCGTAAGCTCTTCTTTATCAAATCTAAAGAGACATCTTTGCAAACTTTTGTTTTCCCTATTCTTTCTAAGAGTACCATTCGGATACCCCCAACGAATTTCTTATCTAAAGAGAGACTCTTAAGTACTTTTTCCGGTAAGAAGGAAAACTCAGTAGGAAGAGAATACAACTCTATTAATCTCTTTATCCTCTCTCTTTCCTCTCTAGAGCATAACCCTAAAGAGGAAGAAATAAAACTGGCACAAATCATTCCTAAGGCTATCGCCTCTCCATGAGTGAGCTTTCTCTGATATCCTAAGGAAGCCTCTAAGGCATGACCTAAGGTGTGACCAAAATTTAAAATAGTTCTTACTCCTCTCTTTTCTTTTTCGTCTCCCTCTACTATTTTAGCTTTTATCCTTATACACTTTTCTATAACTGGGGCAATAAATCTGCGGTCTAACTTCCTTACTCTCTGGTAGTTAGCTTCAAGAAAGTTAAACAACTCCTTATCTTCAATTACTGCATACTTAATAACTTCTGCAAATCCCTGTTTAAGCTCTCTAAAAGGTAAGGTATGTAGGAAATTGAGGTCAACAAAGACTGATTTAGGCTGATAAAATGTCCCTACTATATTCTTTGCTTCTTTCAAATTTATCGCTGTCTTACCCCCAATACTAGCATCTACACATCCCAAAAGAGTAGTAGGTACCTGAATATAAGGAATGCCTCTTTTATAAATTGAGGCTACAAATCCTCCTAAATCACCAATGGTTCCCCCTCCTACACATGTTATAAAAATTCTCTTTTTTATACCATCTACTTTCACAAGCTCATCTATTATTTTAAAGACCCATTTCTTTGATTTACATCTCTCACCATCCGGAACTTCTATAACTCTATGAGGGATACTTTGGATAATTTTTTTAATCTTATTCTTGTGAAGATGAAAGATTTTTCGGTTAGTAATAATTACGCAGAAATTTCCTATGTTAGAACGACGAAGATAAGAAGGTATTTTCTCTACGGTATTGTTACCCAAATAAATATTGTAAGAATCTTCTTTAAGCTTTAAATTAATCACTTTCATAAATAAGGAAACTCTATCCTAAAAAGATAGAATATAATTCGGATAATAGGAAAGATAAACCAATGCAAAAATCCCAAAGAGATAAGTCCCACAATAACGATGAACCCTACCATTTCTAACTTTAAATACTGAAGAGCCTGTCTATAAGGAAGGAAAGCTGCCACTACTCTTGAACCATCCAAAGGAGGTAAAGGAAGTAGATTAAAAATACACAGAATTAAATTTATAAGTATTCCGTATATAAAAATGTCATAGAGAAAACCTACAAAGAGACGGAGTTTGATTAATAATATAAAGATAATAGCTAGGATAAAATTACTCAAAGGGCCAGCAATACCAACCCACATTATATCTTTTTTGGGGTTACGGAAATTATAAGGATTTATAGGAACTGGTTTAGCATAACCAAAGGCGAACGCTCCTCTACTTATAATTAACAAAAAGATAGGAAGCAATATGGTACCAAACACGTCAATATGAGCTAAAGGGTTTAAAGTTAATCTACCTGAAATCTTTGGGGTGATATCTCCTAATCTATAAGCTACCCAACCATGAGCATATTCATGGATAATTATAGAAAAGAAAAGAATAGCGATTATAAAAAGAGTTATCACAGCTTCAAAATTTTTTCGACCTTTACATATATACACTTATTATCTCTCGACTTACCCCAGATTGCTACTTTCTTATTGATAAGGTTTTCTACATTGATGCTATTTATCTGGAGAAGAATAATTCCTCCTTCGTTTTTCAGAAAATAGTTAGCTTTACATTTTTTAAATTTTTTAGGAAGTCTCTTTAAAATACCCTTGGCTAGAGGGGGTGGGAGAGCAATTTGATTTTTTTTCTGCAAAGATGTAGAAGAAATAGCATTATTCTTTTCCTGGCTCTCAGAAGGTAATATTTTAATAAATTTTTTATGTACCCAACCCCAAGTATAAGGGTAACATCTTATCTGTGTCCATCCGTCAGACTCCCCTAAAACCAAAACAACTTGACCTTTATTTAACCTTCCTATTATAGGAGCTTCTAAAGAAGGGGAAATTCTAACATTAAGAGAAGAAGGTATTACTCTTGCTCCTTTAGAAGATATTTTAGTTAAGTATTTAGAAGCCACATAACATTTAAATCTTAATGGTAGTTTAAACTTATACCAACTATACTTTTCCCTTACAATATCTATAACTTCTCCTTTATATAATTTTCCTAAAGAAGGAGCATTAACCGTAGAATCTGCTCTTACATTTACTCCATTTTCCTTTACTATACCTTTAAATGGAAAGGCAATTCCTGAGAATAAAAGAAAAAATAGGACGAGATTGATTGCTACTTTCAGAAAAACTAGCTTTTTTATCTTGGTAACCATTAACTTGTCTTTTCACCTTCTTCTTTCTTTTCTTCTTTAGGCTTCTCTTTTTTAGCTGCTTTTAACTTTACTACCTTCACTTTAGGTAGACCGTAAACTCTGGATTCACTCTTCCATAACCCTTTCTCCATAAGCCATTTTATTCTTTCTGTTCTCTTTAACACCGAACGAAACTTACCTGATTTCCCAGCCCTTCTTAAAGAAGAGTGTAACCCCATCATAACCTCCTAATAAAGCAATCTTTATATCTATTTTTTAAGTATCGTAAGTGTTTCTTAGCTTCTTCTTGGGTAGAATACTCTCCTACGAAAATTACTAAGTAGTTACCTCTTTGGGAAATAATAACTGGGTAACCGTTTTCTTCTAACTTCTTCTTCTCTTTCTCTGCAATATCTCTATTTTTATAGGTAGCTACTTGAATCACGTATTTACTTGATAAAATTTTTTTCTCCTCATTTTCTCTCTTTAAAATCTTTTCATGCTCTCCTAAGCTTTTTTTAACATTCTGAGCATCTTCATGCAAATTTTTTACTGATTTCAAAACTAGGACTGAATTATCTCTTTCCTTTCTAGAAAAAGATATTTTTTTACCTTTCTCCACACCTAGAATATACGAAAAAACTACAACAAAACTTATAATGACAAGAAAAATAATCAAAGTATCTAAAGATATATTAAAAGACAACTTTCCTCTTTTATCTTCCTGAAAATTGAAGAGTTTTAATTGTTCGCCTCTCATCAATTTATATTATAGAAACTACTCTAACGAATTCAAGTATTTTCTAATCCGTCTCTTTTTCAATATATTAAGAAAAGTTTCTACTACACGAGGATCAAACTGGATTCCCTCCTGCTTTTTTAATTCTCTTTCAATTTCTTCCAGACTCATCTTCCTTTTATAAGGACGCCCAAAAAACATAGCATCAAAAGCGTCTATCACCGCCAGTATCCGAGCAGCCAAAGGAATTTCTTCTTTCTTCAACTTAGAAGGATAGCCTTTGCCATCGTATCTTTCATGATGATGCAAGATAATAGGAATAACTGGTTTTAAAATCTTTAAATCTTTTATGAGTTCTACACCTCTCCGTGGATGTTTCGTGATCATACGAAATTCCTCTTCAGTGAGAGGCTCCTGTTTTTTCAGGATATTCACAGGAAGATTTATCTTCCCTACGTCGTGAAGTAAAGAAGCAAATTCTAAAGATTTCCTTTCTGCTTCAGTTAGATGCATATCCTTAGCTAGTTCTCTTATAAGTTTAGATATCCTTTTATAATGAATATAAGATGTTGGTACATGTTGGGTTAAAAGTTGAGAAAAAGCTTTAATATAAGTTAGTACGTTCTTCTTCTCTTCTATAAACAAACTAACGAGCTTAAGAGAAACGCCTACTTGTTCTGTAAGGGCTACAAATAACCTTTTTTCTATCTCAGTAAAGGGAGCATTTCTATTCTTAACATAGATTGCCCCTAATGTATCTACGAATATAAAAGGAGATATCAATCTATGCTCTAATAAAATTTCTTCTTCACCTTCAATGATTTTCTTCTCTCTCTCAGTCAAAATGGAAAGTCCCCCTTTTTTGATACTCCATCTTTCATTATAAAATTTTACTTTTAGCAATTTTGAGGAATTAAAAGATTTACAAACTAAAATTACTGTGTTTGCTTTGAAAGTATGTGCATACACTTTAGCTATTCCCATAACAAACTCCTCAATTTTAGTGAAAGAGGCTGTTAATCGATAGAGTGCATGGAAAGATGAAAAAATCTGTTTATACCCTTTCATAAGGATCGAATAATTTCTTATATTCCTCTAAAGCATAACGATCAGTCATTCCTGCTATATAATCACATATTATCCTCTTTAAACCTTTGGAATCTTTTCTTACTTTTTTTCTAAAGCTTGGAGGGATAATCTCAGGATTATTTAAATACACATAAAAAAGAGCTTTAATAAACCGCTTAGCTTTATCTGACATTCTCAAAACTCTCCAGTGACAATAAAGAGTTTCAAAAAGGAACCGTCTTAATTCTTCTCTATCTGCCTGCATACTCTTACTAAATGAGATTAGTCGTATAGGAATCTTCTTTACATCATTAGGAGAATTTATCCCCATCTTCTTAATATTTTTAAGACTGTTTTTGATAAGATCAGTTACCTGTAAATTTATAAAATTTCTAATTATAAGATAGTCTTTAAGTTCACGAGGAAGATTAGAATATTCTTTATTAACCTTCTCTTCATTGTACCGCCATAACTTTATGTTTTTTAACTCCTCTCGCATAAGCATTCTTGATTTTACACCGTCATCTAAATCGTGACTATCATAGGCAATCTCATCAGCAACATCCATAACTTGAGCCTCCAAAGTAGGATGGGTTTCTGGTTCCAATTCAGAAAACTCTCTTAAAAGATCTTTCTTAGACAAATCTGTAGAATGCTTGAGAATACCTTCTCGAGTCTCCCATGAAAGATTGAGTCCTTTAAAGTGAGGGTATCTTTCCTCTAAAATGTCCACTACTCTTAACCCTTGAATATTATGATTAAATCCTCCTTCTTCACGCATCAACTCATCTAAAGTATCTTCTACTGCATGACCAAAGGGAGTATGACCTAAATCGTGGGCTAGGGCTATAGCTTCGGTGAGATCCTCATTTAACTTAAGGGCTTTACTTATTGTGCGAGCAATCTGAGAAACCTCCAAGGTATGAGTCAATCGAGTACGGTAATAATCTCCTTCGTGATAAACGAAAACCTGAGTTTTATATTCTAATCTTCTAAAAGCTGCACAGTGAATAATTCTATCTCTATCCCTCTGATAAATTGATCGATAAGGATGCTCTTCCTCCTTGTACTTACGTCCCTTAGAGTGACTACTTTTCATAGCGTAGGGAGCAAGCATATTTTCTTCCCAGTTTTCTATCTCTTTTCTCGTAAGCATCTCTTAATTTTAGAGTAGAGCTCATTTAAACTTTGAGAAATAACTTTACTATTACTACATACAGACATAAAATTAGTATCTCCTACCCACCTAGGAACTATGTGAATATGAAGATGTTTTTCTACTCCTGCTCCTGCAGATTTTCCAATATTTATCCCTATATTAAAACCATCAGGCTTTAAAACTTTTCTCAAAATAGAAATCATAATCTTTATTACCCTCACAAGATCTAAAGATTCCTCACTATTCAATTTTTCTAGGTCAGCGACATGACGCCTCGGAGCAACCATAAGATGTCCGTTATTATAAGGAAAAATATTAAGAATAGTTAAAGTGTAAGGGGTCCTTAAAATCAAAAAGTTATCTTTATCTTTTTTACTTTTGTAAGCATAACAAAAGATACATCTTCTTTTTTTCTTTAGATCTTTTTGAATATATTTTATCCTCCAAGGAGCCCAAAGTCGATTCATATCTTAAATTATAGTTAGGTATTCAATTTCACAATCTTAGGATTAACTTTTCCTGCTTTTATCTCTAAAATTCCATAAGAATTGTAAGGAGCGAACAATTTATCCATAACCGAACCTGGATTAAAATAAATTTTATCTCCTATCTTTTTATTTAGAGGAGAATGAGAATGTCCAAAAATAAAAATATCAATTTTATTCCAAACGTCTTTAAAATTATCGTTAACAAAAGAAATTAAATTATAAGGTGCTCCTCTACCATGTATAACTCCTATGCAAATTTTATCTATCTCTATAATTTGACGATAAGGCAACTTCTCACTTACTTCACTATTGTCCATATTCCCACATACTCCGTAAGTTCTAACATAAGAGGACAACTCCTCAAATACGGAATATTCCACAAAATCACCTGCATGAATACACAGGTTACTCTTTTTAGCCTCCTCTACTACTTCTGAGGGTAACTTTCTACCAGTAAAAGGAATATGGGTATCGGAAAGTACAAGAATTCTCATAATAGGATTGGTCTGTGATAAAGTTTCAATATCTTATTTATAACTTCAGAATCCCATAGAAGGATTTTACTCTCTTTAGCCACCAAACGTGCAGAATTATCGAGCATACCTAAAGAGATAAATATTTTTTTTAAATTTCTAACTCTGATAGGATCAGTAATCTTTCCAAAATCTAAAATATCTTTCTCTTGCGTTACGTCTTCCTTAACTCCTACAAAAGCAATCTCTTCACCTTCTCCTATTAATATGTTAAATCTTTTCTCAGGATAACTTATTGTCCTTATCTTATCCAAACGAGGAAGGCGGACTCTAACATCTCCGATTAAAAGAGTATCTCCCCTAAAAGACGAAAACAAGTTAAGAATTCTTTGCACTTTCTCTTTAGCAAATTCTTCCTTAAAAAGGGCTATCTCCTCATAAACAGCCTCTTTAAAAGCAAGATATCTCCTCTCTCTATTAGAAGGATAATATAAATAGAACTTAAAAACTTTTGATAACCAAAAAGAAAATAACGAATCAGAAATTTTATATATATTTCCTAAATTTTCTAGATTAGACGAATCTATAAGCTTTTGTAACTTTAACGTAAGAGTTTTTTGATCCCAATGTAGAAAAAAAGCTAAATCACTCTTACGAATATAACCTTCACTTATAAGAATAAGAAGTTTTAAAAGTTGACGAAAGTCTCTGTACCTTTCCTTTATCAATTCAATTCTATTTATAAATTTTTGAAAAATACAAGAAGAACTTACATAGAGAGTATTTTCGATAATATCCATTATCGAATCTTCATTACTTTCTTTATAAAACTGCTTAATCACATTAGAAAATATTTCATAATAAATAGTATTTGAAGACAATAAGTTAAGAAAGAAACCTATGAAATAAGGCTTTGGAGTTAAAGGTTTAAGTAGATTAGACAAAAATAAATAACTTTCTAAGGTAGATTCTTCTTCTAAGTAAACTATCTCAAAACCACCAAAAAGAAGACTTAACTTTGTACCTAATATCCTCTTTGCTTCTCTTAACTTAGAACTGGTCAAAATAATCATGCATCTTCTTTGAAGAATAATAAATTTTGAAAAGTCGGCGTAGAAACGTTCAAATATTGCTGCCAATTCTTGAAATTCCTCTACTATTAAAATACATTTCTTTTTACTTTCATTTATAAACTTATTAATTAGCTCTAAAATATCTAAAAAGAAGAGATTACTCTTTTTTAATATTTCTTTTATATAGTTAACAGTTAAGGGAAGAGAACTACTACTTTCAATTATTAATTTATCAAGATGACTGTGGAAATCTAAATATTGGCTCAAGACATCATAAGCTACACTCTTGAATATATCTTTTCCTTCTAAATAAGAACCGTTAATTTTTAAAAGTATAGTATCAGAATGTTTACTATTTAAAATAAAATTTTCTAATAAAAAAGCAACCTCTTCTTTATTCTTTCCCAAGAGAGCAATATTCTGCCGATAACCTTCTAAGAATGAAGTAATTCTCTTCTTAGTGAGTTCTATTACCGCTAATTTTATGCATTTATCTTCCATGGCTTATCTATATAGAACACTGAATCTAAACCTGCCACATAAAACGGGCGAGCGGATAAAACTATTCTTAAAAAGAATTCTCTGTTTAGTTTTACCCGCATGCCTTTAGATATTAATAAAGAGCTATACATTGAATAATTCATCTTAAGCATTGAATAATAAGCTTAACAAAGCGGGCGAGCGGATAAAACTATTCTTAAAAAGAATTCTCTGTTTAGTTTTACCCGCATGCCTTTAGATATTAATAAAGAGCTATACATTGAATAATTCATCTTAAGCATTGAATAATAAGCTTAACAA
>Ga0190286_1000268_pt1 | contig 23757 bp, 9 predicted proteins | sample 48691834_MG_FD_183241 | JGI IMG/M metagenome (GOLD analysis project Ga0190286, IMG submission 183241) | Hydrothermal vent microbial mat bacterial communities from Southern Trench, Guaymas Basin, Mexico - 4869-18-3-4_MG | ecosystem: Environmental > Aquatic > Marine > Hydrothermal vents > Microbial... | reverse complement strand
GTTTCTAGACAGCTTAACCCCAAAAGCGCTTAGGACCACGATGCCCACCCCTCCAGCTCCAGCCTTAGCCTTGATCGCGCAGCCCTCCATTGTGACTCCATCTGCGGCGATCACCACCGCGGCGTGATCCGCGGGGGCGAAGATCCGCGGGCGGGTCCATCCGCCGCTGCCGTCCCACCTCGGGAGGGTCTCACAGGAGATCTTGAGTTGGGGCTTCTCTACCCGCAGGGGGAAGAGCTCCGGGCTCCCCTTGGAAATGAGGGATGTAGTTCCGACAGCTTGGGCAGTCCTGGAATCATAGCTCGAATCTATAATGATCTCATCGCCGGGTTGGGCCAGCTCTAGCGCCTCGGAGATCGTCCCTGCTACAGGGGAGGGGACGAACCACCTCTCACTCTCAAATTCAAATCCAGAGTTGGAGTTAGAGTTGGAGTTAGAATTGGAACCGTCGGGATCGGGATGAGGATAAGGGTCAAGATAGGAAGCCGCCCACTGAGGATGGAGCCGCTGGCCTCCCGGGGGGGAGGAGCCGGCCACTGTCGGTAGTGCTAGCGCCAGCCAAGCCGCTAGGATTAGGATAATGATGAGAGCGGAGACATCGGAGGAGGGATGGGCCCGCCCGCCTTGGGATTTTAGCTGTAGCCGTCCAGATCGCGGCCTTCCTTCTTTTTTCATGCTCAGCTGGCATTATCATCTGCCGAGCGGGCCCTCTCAAGGCCACAGGTCACCTCCCCTCTGCCTAATTGAGATCGGGAGTAGAAGGCCGGAAGATGACTCCTCAGCCGGAAAGCAAAGCACCAAGAGCTAAGGGACGGGCTCTCCCATGATCCAGAGCTCGACCAGCTTCAGGATCATCGCATCGTCGATGACCTGCCCGCCGGTCCCCGGCACCGGCTCCCCCATAATCCACAGCTCCACCGCCCAGAGGATGTCCGCATCCTCGATCAGGGCGGGGTCGCCGGTGTGCTGGGCCACCGCCTGCTCGATCGTGAGGGCCGGCGGGGGCAGACCGACCACGGTGAAGCTGCCCGACTTGCTGGTGTCAGCGGCCACCTCAGCCCGGTAGGTCCCCGCCTCGGTCGGCCTGTATTTGAAGACGATCTCGGTGGTGGCGTCCTTGTTCACCGTCGCCGTCTTGGCGTCCTCCGCTATGACGTTCCCCACAGCGTCGGTGATGGTCAGCTTGACTTGTCGGGTTCCCCTTTCCGTCCCGGTGTTCTTGATCGTGGCGGTGATCGTCACCTCCTCACCGACGTCGACGCTGGTCGGGCTGATGCTGAGCTCGAGGACCTCGAAGAATGCCCCGGTTACAGCAGATATGAAAAGGTGCCACAGGGCCTCACCGAAGTTTCCGGCTCTGTCCGCCGCGGTCACGGTCACGGTCACCGGCCCCTCGGCTAGGGCGACCCCTGCCGCTGCGAGGTCCACGGAGAAGACCGCGCCGTCCCAGCTCGCGCCGGGGCTTCCTCTATCGAAGGTATGGGAACCAACGCTATCGGTGATCGTCAACCGGATGGTATCCGGATCGACCCCGCTCCGGTCATCGGTTATCTCCACGGAGATGAGCGGCTGATCATTGCCGATCATGGAGCCGTCCGGCGGCCGTTCATTGGAGAATCGGGGTGGGGACAGGTCCTCGGCGGGTGGTCCTTCAACCGTCAAGCTCCCAGCTCGAGTAGCGGTGGTAGGCAGGAGGTCCGCTCCGCCGTCGGCGTCGAACCGATGGAGCTGCACTTGGATCGCGCTGCTGCCCGGAGCTACGCCCCTGAAGACCACCTTGGCGAGCGTTACGTTCGCGGCGCCGGGCTCGACGGCCTGGCCGAAGTCCGCCGCCTGGAAGGTCACCCGGTCCTTGTCCGGGGAGATCTCCACCTTCGTGGCCCCGGCGAAGGCCACGAAGTCCACCGCCTCGATGTCAGCTACAGCCCCATTGGATAAGGAGATCGTCATCTTATACCCCGCGAGCCCCTGGGGAGCTAGATCGTAGACGATGGGGACCTCCACCGTCTCCCCCACGTTCACGGTCTCACTCCCCGCGCTGACCGTCTGAGCCGCGGCAACCCCGGCGGTGAGCAGCAAGCCTCCAGATACAAATAAAGCTCCTGCGAGCGCAAGCAAGATCCGCTCCACCTTCATCCTGAGCATAAACATACCTCCTAGTGGTTATTGATGCTCTACTTTAAGGCTAGAATTTCGTAAGAGGAGGCCCTAAAAAGATTGGCCTCCCCTCCTCGGCCGGGAAGGATATCACCCTGAGGGGTGAAAAGCAAATGCCACCTTGTCACGCCACTGACCCTGATTAATTCGCTCGCTGATCTGCTGGGGTGCCCTTTCCGGGCCTCTTTCCTTTCCCCTAGCGCAGGACTATGAGCTTTCCGATCCGGCTCCTTTGACTTGCCCCATCCCACCCTCGGACGGTGACGATGTAGAGGTAGACCCCGCTGGCCAGGGCTTCGCCCTTTCCATCCAGCAGGTTCCAGGTGAGCTCACGTCCTGGCCCTGGCACAAAGCCGCTGCTGTAGACCAGTGTTCCGCTAAGGTTAAAGATATCGACCTTGACCTCAGCGATCCCTTGGCCTTCCACGGTGAACCGGATGCTATCGCCGCTCCTGGCAGGGTTGGGATAGGCCAGAATGGAAGAGATGCTGAGCGCCGCTCGCTCGAACAGCTGCCTCAATCGCTGGGCGGCGTTTGCCCCTCCGGCCATGAGGGCGAGCTGGACGGCATCGTCGAAGTCCAGCCGGCCGTTGCCGTTGAAGTCGAAATACTGCTCGCCCCCGGCAAGAGCGAGCTGATCGATATGCAAGGCGAGCTGGACGGCATCGTCGAAGTCCAGCTGGCTGTTATTGTTGAGGTCCTCACAGAGGCCGTCGCCGTCGAGGTCCTGGTAGGTGTGACCGTCGAGGTAGCAATACCTCCACTTTACTGTGAGTTCTCCATCTCGAGTGGCGGGGTGGAGAGGGTCCCCGTGGTCATCAACCATCTCTCGGACTTCCACCTGGATAGCGCTCTCGCCCCTCGCAAGGGCGCGGAGGCGGATGAAAGCCAGGGTGATATTCCTCCTCTCATCCCCGGGGCTCACCTCCCCGCGGAGGTCGACCCCGCTGAAGATGACGACGTCCCCGCCGGGGAGGAGCTCGACCCTTTTCTGCAGGTTATCGAAGAGGGCGAAGCTGACCCCCTCGATCCGGGCCACCCCAGGATTTCCCAAGGAGACCGCTATCTCGTAGCGGGAGAGTCCCCGGGGGGCCGCGGTCAAGCCGATCGGGATGGCGACGGTCTCGCCCACCGCGGCGGAGCCCTCCCCCGCGAAGAGGATCACCCGGCCCTCGGGGACGACCTCGAACTCCCTGCTGGCGATCAGGATGAACGCCGGGAGCAGCGGACCGAGGCTCTGGACGACCTCGAAGCGGTAGCTCCCGACCTCGAGCCTCCCTAGGTGGTAGGTGCGGATCAGGAGGGGGGCGATCACCTGGATGCAGTAGACGCCGGGAGGGGGCGGGCCCACCTCGACCGTAGCCCTGAAGGTGTGGTCCTCCCTTACCAGCGGGGGGAACCGGGCATGGCAGGGCGTGGGCAGCGGCGGGGAGAACTTGTAGGTCACCCGCACCTCGACCTCGTCCCTGGGGGTGGGAAGCGGCGGGAAGATCTCGATCTCCGCGGATATGGATACGGAAGCTTCCGTTTCCAGAGGAAGGACGAAGTCATCGACCAGCCCGTCCAAGGGGCCGTAGTATACGAAGGCGGTGAGCCAGGCCTCCCCGGGGAAGAGCGCCCTCACTCTGGGGTCTATCGCCTCCAGCTCTTCCGGGGTGAGCGCAAACTGGATCGGGGAGAGCGCCTCCCCGGAGGGCAGGAGGTGGTAGTAAGCCGGCTTCAGGGGCTCGATGTAGCCCTCCATGCCCTGTGGCCGCTCCTGCGTGATCAAAAATAGCTGGATCTCCGTCTCCCCGGGGATCACCCGGGAGATCCGCAGGGGGAAGTAGGGCCAGGGGCTCTCAAACCGGTAGATGAGCGGCTCGACGCTCCTCTCCTCCCCGGTGAGCTCGATGATGTCGAAGACGAAGTAGTTAATCCCCCCGGCTAGGTAATCGCGGATGAGGGGCTCAAGCTCCGCGGGGAGGGCGACCCTCAACCCGCCCAGGAAATCCTCGATCCAGCGCACAAGCTCTCTATAGCCGGTAGCCCGCACCACGGTGAGCTCGTGGGCTCCGATCCTCTCGTGGAAGAGGAGCTCGAACCCCGGCGAGAGGGCTTTCCTATCTTCAACTGGCGGTGGCGGCATGTGCTCATAGATCAGCCGCTGGATGGTCTCGAAGGAGCTGAACTCCCCTCCCTCGATCTTAGGCGGTGAGGGGAGGGGGAGGATCTCCAGGACCTTGGCCTCAGCCTCGGCACTGCCACGGACATCGGTGGAGAGGATCAGCACCTCTTGCCCCTCGTGCCAGGCGACGATCGCCTTCTGGCCGGGCTCGTAGACCGAGACCCCCGGCTCGATGGGGATCATCCCCCGATCGGCCAGGGCTGAAGGGGGGAGGAACCCGAGGGCTGCTAACACCAATACCGAGACACCCAGCAGCGGTAAAGACCTCCTCATGAACATAATAGTAGTAGTAAATTTATTGCCCATACTTACCTCCTATCTTACCTCAGTTCAGCATCAGCAGCTTGTTGCCCATATTCCCTCTCATGAGCTGTCTATCGTCCCCTCTCCATTCCCAAAGCTGCCGTTCTTACTCAATTCAACATTTCACCCTAGCAGAGGAGGCCCTCAAAGGTCAACTTAGCTGAGGGCGGATTACGCCCGTCCCCGGGTTTAGACCCGATGAGAGGAGCAATCTAATCGAACTGAACTGCCCTGGGCAAACCAGCGGGGCTCGGTCAAAGTTTAATATATAAAATTGAATTACCTTTCTACCTCAACACCACCAGCTTCCTCACCTTGCTCCTCACCACATCGCCGCTGTAGCCCCTGACCGTGACGATATACAGGTAAACTCCGTTGGCAACGGGCTGGCCTAGCTCGGTCTCCAGGTGCCATTCAAGGGCATTCCCTGGGATGAAGTCGCTCGCGAACACCTGCTTGCCGGAGAGATCGAAGACCTCCACCTTGATACCGGCAATCCCTTGGCCTTCGGCGGTGAAGCGGATGGCTGGAGCATTTCTTGCAGGGTTGGGGTAGGCCATGGTTGAGGCAATCTTAAGCTCCGCTTGATTGAACATCTCCAAGAGCCGCTGGGCGGCGGATGCCCCTCCGATTCCGAGGGCCAGTCGGACGGCATCGTCGAAGTCTATTCGCCCGTTGTGGTTGAAATCAAAGCAACTTTCCCAACCTTGCTCCTCTATATATTGTATATTTAGAGCTAGCCGGACAGCATCATCAAAATCAAGTCTGTTATTACCATTTACATCCTCACACAAGCCATCCCCATCAAGATCCTGCGGAGGTCCTGCCGCATCGGGGAAGGGAGGGACTGGACATGGACATGTTCCCCCTACTGTAAGGGTCCCATTTTCAGTTGTCGTTGTAGCTGTAAGATCAGATCCATCATCGGCCTTAAGCTCATCGAGTTGCACTTGTATATCGCTAGTGCCTGGTGATAAACCTCTAAAGGTCACGATCGCAAGGGTTACACCCATTGCCCCGGCTTCAACCTCACTGGCAAAATCGATAGCTGTGAAGGTCACCGACTTCCGATCCCGAGCGATAGTCACCCTCCTGGCCAGGTTATTAAAGACGGCAAAAGTGACCCCCTCAATATTGGCCACGGACCCATTCACTAAGGAGACAGTCATCTTATAGCTCTTCAGACCTTTAGGGGCGTCGCTAAGGATAACAGGGACGTCCACAGTATCTCCCGTCGCCACGCTTCCGCTTTCCACCCTGATCCAACTACCCGCAAATACGTAGGCCTGGTCTGGTAGGTCATTAATCTCCGTGTCTTCTGCCAAAACCTTGGTCTCGCCCCCAGTTGATATCTCAAGGGCATATGTATCAGTAAGCTTTGCTCTTGGCTCTGGAATCACCTTTATCGAGTAATTCCCTGGCTTCCTATCGGGGATCACGATCTCATCATCAGGATCTCCATCTCCATTTAGATCCTCTTCGGTATAGGTTGCTCCAGGAATCTGGGATGATTGCTTGTCTATAACAAGGCCATCTGGGTCCGTTACGCGCAGATCCACGGGACATTCGGCGTGGACGATCATCGCATTTCTCCCCGAGCAATCGCTGACACGCAGACGGACGGAATCTACGTTGTTGTCCTCTCGGCTCTCTTCAACGCGACCGTGACTATCGACCTTTGCTACTACCCAGTAGGTTCCTGCAGCATAACTATCAGGAATAGTGACGTGTGCTTGAACCTCCTCGGTTTTGCCTGGAGGGGTCTCAAACTCATAGCCACAATAGGATCCTGGACAAGGCTTAGTCGCAAAAGGTATAGAGCTGGTATCGTCACGGGACGAACTGAGGTAGAAGCTAACTTTGTACCCACGGGCTTGCTTACGGCCAGAGTTCTTCACAATGAGATTGACGTTCACTAGTTGGCCTCGACAAGGCTCCTTGGGCTCCACCTTTAACCGGGAAATCCTCAAATCCGCCTGTTGAGTTGAAGAATCCTCCAATTCAAAGTTGACTATTTTACTTTTACCCTCCTCGACGACTACTGATTGAGGAGATGGGGTTTCATAGCCCTTAGCGTCAGCGTTAGTGATACTAACCGTATAGCTACCTATGGGCAGGTCATCAAATCTGTATCTCCCGCTGCTACTTCTTACTTCCTTAGTTTTCGTAACCGGACCCGAGACCCTAACTATAATACCTCTGATCCCCTGTCCGTTATTATTTGTTACCTTCCCTCTAATGCTGCCGAGCTTCTCTTCCGGCATCTCTGTACGTCGGAGTGTGAAATTAACAATCGTACAAGAGTCTTCATTCACTGAGATATCCGTCTTGGGAGAGACAGGCTTATAGCCTGAGGGCTCGATCACGCTGACTGTGTAGCCACTCCCCACCGGGAGGTTGTCTACCTCATACTCCCCTTGAGAATCGGTCCTATCCGAATCACTGACTGGACCTGAGACCACGACATGCACCCTCGCTATAGGGTTGCCATCTTCATCCCAGACGTGGCCCACTATACAGCTGGTCTCCGTTGGCTTTGGCTTAGGTTGTTCTCCCTCAATGTAAATTTCCATAATTTCAACATCACTCGCCCCATGAGGATCACGCACGGTTAGTTGAACCTTATAGCTCCCCGGCTTCAAATATGTGTGCGTCACTTTAGGTACTGATCTGTCCTTCCAAACCATTCCATCACCAAAATCCCAATCAAATAATAAGTAATCTATACCATCATTGATATCTTCCGATAAAGATGCATCAAAATCCACCTTTAATCCTGTAAACGTTGCCCCTGAGGTTGTATTTAACCAACATCGCTTTGCACCATTCACCGAGCCACAGGCTTCAAATTTTGCTGTAGGAGAGAAGTTGTCAATGTATGGCCCTGCTACCGGTAGAAAACTCCCAGGAGCTATGAGCACACAAACTGTGTGTTCCTCATCAAGAAAGTTAAATTTATCTGTAAGCTTTTGAGCAACTTTACTACCTATCCCATAGATTGACATTGCGTTGCTAGCCAACTTGAGTTTCTCCACTATGGATTTACTGTAGTGTAGTATACCATATGTAACTTTAGAAATCCCCCATCCAAGCCCTAACACAGCTGAAGCCGCCCCCAGAGTACTATTAATGTCTCCTATCCAACACTTCTCCAATAAGTTGTCATCCCTTCGTAACTCCCAGTACCCTAGTGGGTCATTGATCAGCTCCCAAAGGGTAGCACCTGCACTAACAACACTTATTACAAGCAAGATAGGTATAGCTTGAGCTTTAATGTAATGTTCATGAAGAGCCTGTGAGGAAGCGGTGAGAGGCTTTACATTGAGCCTGGGGAAATATTTGCCATCCGGATCATAGGTATAGGCAATAATGTTATTTCCTGTGTGAATTACTCGCACTTTATTTCCTGATACAGGATTGGAATTTTCATCAATAACTTTGACTGTTACATCATGACCTTTTGCAGTGAATCTAAACTCACCATTTGCATCAGTAGTGCCTTCTTTAATCACGATTCCTTCTGCAGGTTTGCATTCTATCTTCATTATCCTGCTAAATTCGTTATTATCCTCATCACTTTCCTTAACTTGTTTTTCAGAATCTGCAACGGCTTTGATGGTATGATCGACATCACACTGCATGATCCAGGACCACTTGCTTGCATCTCCTGTGAAGGTAGCAATAGTGGTTGCTCCAATTGCCAGGCCGTTGATTTGCTTCTTACCGAGATAAGTCCCATCAGCATAAAGAGAAACGTAGAAGTTACTCGCATCGCCAGATCCTTGATTCTTGACCTTAATGTCGATAGTAATAGTATCTTCTGTAGTAGGATGCTCTGGGGTAATATCCATATCTTTGATGATTAGATCTGGTCTGGTTCTTGCACCCTCACAAGGGCAATCTATCTCTTGCTCCTCAGAGGGCTTTGACCAGGAAACTGGCTCAGCGGTATACTCATGAAAGACGGTTACTGCACAAGCTTCATCCTTAGATATCTTCCCAAACTTCAAATAATCATCATATGCCTTTTCCCATTCATCATCGTCAATCTTTCCATCCATATTAGCATCATATTCTAACACTGCTGCTCTTAAGATAAAATTAGAGAGAACATCAGCAGGACTCTCAAAACAACTAAAAGGCAAGGGGAAGGTGGTATCCTGTTTCCTATAGGCTCTCCAACTCACACAATAGGTGCCCGACTCTCCAACGGGGCAATCGAAGTATGCTTCTGCTGTACCAGAGCCTTGATCTACTTCAACTACAGTATGATCAGCGACTTCTCCATTACCCTTCTTCAACAAGAACAGTATCTGTGCTTTCTCTCCCAACTGATTGTTATACTGCAAACTGCAGCGCACTCTCCCGCTTGATGTGCAAGCACATGAGAAGTTTGATCCCGTGAATGAACCTACTACCACGATAGCCGAACTCAAACTGATCGTAGAGATCCCCGCCGCCTTGGCCGTCCCGGTGATGGTGAACGTGCCCTCGGCCGCGCCCGCCGTCACGCCATAGGTGAAGGTGACCGACCTGCCCGCATCGACGCTCGCGGCGAAGTTGGTCAGCTTCGCCCCGGCTGCGGGGGTGAACCCACTCGGCAGCTTGTCAGAGAAGCATGGGAGATTGAGCATCGTGGTGCCAGTGTTGGTCAAGGTCACCGTTGCAGAGAAGGGGGCACCGACTGTGACCTTCGCAGGGACAGTCCGACAGAACTCAAGAGAACCGGTGGGATCAGAGGCACAGTCCGTCCTGTAGTCGGACGAAGGTGCGGTAATCGTGAGAGGAGTAGAAGCAATGTTATTATTCTCATTACTCTCGTCTACCTCATCAGCCGTATCAACCTTTGCTACAACATAGTAGTTTCCAGGAGGGAACGATTCAGGGATCTTGAAGTTTGTATGGAAGAATGGCTGAGCTCCTGGGGCCGTGTTGAAGTACTCCTGCTCACCAAAAGTGCCGTCGGTGCCAGTAGGTGTCTTGCTTATATACAAATTGAAAACGTAGTGCGCTGCATTAGCTTGGCCAATGTTCTTAATATCCACCCGGACATCAAGTCTATCCCCAGCACGAATGGAGCTGGAGTTAAGAGTCGGCCCACTAGAAATCGTCAGGTCCGGCTTTGGGCAGATCACGCTCAAGGTTTCCGTTCTCTCGTTATTACCTTCATCACTTTCAACTACCTCATTCCCCGAGTCTGCTACTGCCCTAATCTGATGACTCCCTTCACTCGCTGTCCAGGTGAAGCTCGTCGTGGTAGATGACCCTGCGGATAGCCCGCTAACCCGGTCTCGCCCCATGAAGGTGCCGTCTACGTAGTAGCTGACATAGAAGCTTCCGGCATCCCCGGTGCCCTGGTTCTTCGTCCTCACTGTGATGGTGACCGTATCCCCGCAATCCGGACTGCTCGGGCTCCAGGAGATGTCTTCAACTATGAGATCCGGCGGCGAAACTGGACACTGCCATGTCTCCTCCCTGGAGTTATTGTTCTCATTGCTCTCATCGAAATAGTCCCCGGCATCGGCGACAACCCTTATCCGATCGCTCGTCCCCGAGCAGTGCCATTCATATGAGAAGTAATTGGTGTAGCTCTCCCCGGGATCGAGGTCCGGGTCCCAGGCCCTGTCCACCTCACCGCTGCCGTCGATGTATAGCACGGAGTAGAAACAGGAGATGCAAGAGTGGGTGTCGGCTGGGGCATCGCCGATGTTCTTGATAGTGTAGTAGATCGTGTGATCGTCGAACCATATATCAGTAATTACTAAGTCTGGCTTCCCCTCCTTCTTGATATAGTAAGGGGAACAATCTACCGTCACACCACCGGTGCTCCCGCCGGTATATCCATATACTTCCACTCGATCGCCAACTTGGATGTCTGGATCTACATCCGCATTTCCTCCAGGGCAATACACGACGATGGCGTGCACATCTACATCTGATCCCGCCATATAACCCTGCTCAGAGCGCACTATATAGGTTGTGCCACCAATAAGCGCATCTATGCTGAGGACAGTCCCCTCAAGCTTAACCCCTTCCTTGATTGTAAAAGCGGGCTGCCAGTCTTTGGTATCGCATATTGTTCCTGTGTCAAGTTCCTTGGCCTCGATTTTGGCGTCGTATTGGCCGTTAGGAGCACCAATCGGGATCTCCAGCAGTATATTATGCATATGTGCTTCGAACCTACCTTCCTGACCGGACGAGAGAAACTGATACCGCGACCACGTTGTTGGCCCATATATTGTCCCATCCGGAGCTCTTGCCTGGAATAGGATCTGGAACCTTCCTGCCGACTGCCCAGTATTTTTCAAGGTGCAGGAGGCCCCGACTTTTTGAGGAAGAGTTGTATATGTGGATTTCGACCAGTCACAGTGGATAAGCTCGCAGCTAACTCCTTGTTGAGAAGGTAGGATCTCTAAACTAAACGTTTCAGTAGCCGTGTATTCCTGATCTCCTTCACTGGGACCCCAGTTTATCGCGATCGTGTATTTTACCAGGCCGGGTTTTAAAGCCCGGAACCAAGCATACTCTGGACAACAACAAAGGGGGATTACATCAGCGCTCTCGCCGGGCTCCAAATTGCCTAAGTAAGCGCAGAGGCACTCTTCCCCTTCCTTTCCAACACCATCCTCAGGATCGAAACTGATCACACCAGCTGGGGAGATATACCAAATGGGCCCATCGCCTACGTTTTTGATTTTAGCCGTAATACAGAACTTATCTCCGACATAGATGGGGGTCTTGCTTGACGATGCTGAGATTATCTTTAATTCAGCCCTTCCTTGATCACTCCTCTTAATATAGTGGGAACTATTCCCCAAGTGGACTGAGCAGCTTCCGCCGCTCTCCCGGTAGATGCCGTAGACCTCCACCGGCCAGCCGATGAAGTTGATTGGGCCGAGGTCGTGCCCGGACTCGGAGACGACTAATAGACCATCCATTTCACAGGGCGTAGGCCCCTCAAGCACCCGGGTGACGTCGACATAGATCTCCTCCACACCGCCGCCATATAGACGGATGCTCCGGGCGGTCCCCTCAAACCTGATCTCCTCGCCCCCGCCACCGCCATCCTCTACAACCTCGAAGCTCTTTGAGGCATGGACGGGCCAGCCCTCGCACTCCCCGCTCACCTCGACGGTGCGGGCCCCGGGGCTCCCCACGGTCTCCGTAGCCCGGTAGACCCCGGTCGACTCCCGCCAGAAATCGCCGGTGATATCGATGGTCCCGTATGGCCCGTGGACGAGGACCTCCATGTTGTCAGGCTCTGCAAGCTCATCCCACTCCGTCCCCATGCTGTAGAACCTGAGGGTTATAGTGATGGGATCCCCGGGATGGTAGATGCCGTCTGCCCTGTCGAACTCGATCTCACACCAACAGCCCACTATCACGGGATTCGCCAGGGTAAGGTGGGAGGATGAGGATAAGGGCAAGACCAACAACACCAAGGACAAGGAAAGGAAGAGGCCTAGATGAAGATACCCTCTCACTCTCAGGCGCTCCATTTTTTCTCCCCCTTCCTGCTCTAACTGCTCTTATTTCTTGATTTCTTTTTATCACCTCTCTTAGGAGATACAAACGGTGATATAAACAACTGCTCACTCTCTCCCCAGTTCAGTTGATCCACTTATAGCACAATCGGTAGACTAAAGTCAAGCGATGGCAGGGCGAGTAAGATGGGTCTGAATGATCATAGGACCTCACTGCTCCTCTCCTGGCTCTCGCTCCTGCTGGCGCTGGTGGGAGTGGGGATCAGCGCAGCCGTAGCCGGGTGCAAGCTGAGCCCATTCCAATGCCAGGAAGATGGAGATGGAGAAGGGCCCATCGTATTCTATAGGGAGAGGGTGGTAATCTCCCTCGCCCCGGGGGAGGTGGCCGTGGAGGGGCTCTACTTCTTCCGCAACACCTCCTCCCGGGAGAGGAGGGTCAGGATTTACTACCCATTTCCCATCGACGAGGACCACCCCTACCCTGATCAAGTCGAGGTGGAGGGGTTCCAATTCACCAGGGAGGAGAGGGGCATCTCCTGGTGGATGGACTTCCCCGCCTGCTCCGCTACGACGGTAAAGGTGCGCTATCAGCAGAGACTCTACACGAACTCCGCCACCTACATCCTGACCTCGACCCTCTACTGGAAGAGGCCCTTAAGGAGGGCGGAGTTCGTCATCAAGACGCCCCTAGACTGGCAGGGCCTGACCATCTCCTATTCCCCTGACCGACGGGTGACAAAGGGCGGATTTGTGTATTATTACATAACCAAAACTGACTTCATGCCTGACAGGGATCTCGTCATCCGCTGGCCCTGATGCCTTGACCGTGGTCGAGAAGGTCCCTTCCTGCCCTACCCAGCCCCGCTTGGGATGAGCCAAGCATAAACATGAACGAGCTGCAGGACCGAGCGCTGGGCACCCGAGTGGGCGACAAAGTTGAACCTCACCGTTGACCCCTCTCCTTCCGCTCTCCCTTCCAGCTGGTTAGCTTGGGATGAGCTCGATGTGATTGTTCAGTTCAATTCAATCAGGACCGAGATCAGGAAAGGAAAAGATCAGGGAGGTGTTCTTAATGAAAGGGCTCAACCTCAAGCCTAAGCGGATCATCCCTTCAGCTTTGGCCTTGCTCATCCTCGCTGTCACGGCCTTGACGCTGGGAGGCTGCCAGGGCTGGTTCGCCAACCGTCCCCCGGTAGCGGTGGCCGTCGCCTCGCCGCGGAATGGGGAGGCCCCCTTGGAGGTGAAGTTCGACGGCACCAGCTCCTACGACCCTGACGGCTCGATAGTCAAGTTCAATTGGGACTTCGGAGACGGCTACCAGAGCAATGAGCCCAACCCCACCCACATCTACGCCGACGATGGCACCTACACCGTGGTCTTGACCGTCACCGATAACCAGGGCGCCACCGACGAGGATGTGCTCCGGATCAGCGTGACCAACCCCAAGCCCCGGGCGGTCATCGATGCCTCGCCCCTCGCTGGGCCGGCTCCCCTGGAGGTGACCTTCGATGCCTCCGGTTCGGTCGATCCGGCGGGGCTCTCCACCCTGTCCATCCCCTTGGCCTTGCCCATAGCGGAGGCGATCACCTTCTTCCTGTGGGACTTCGGAGACGGGGAGACCGGGGTAGGGAGGAGGGTCGTCCACACCTATATGGAAGCGGGCACCTATACTGCCACCTTGACCGTGGTCGATGACGATGGGGCTATAGCCACGGACACAGTGGAAATATGGGTGTTTGAAGGGATACAGACGGGCTCGGTGAAGATGAAGATGGAATAGAGCGAACCCGAGCCCGTCTTCTCCTTATATTTTATTTAAAATTACTGCCCTAGCACTACCAGCTTCCTCGGCTTGCTCCTTGCCGTCACCAGCCTGCCGCCCTCGTCCTTCACCGTTACCACGTATAGATAGACCCCGTTAGCCAGCGGCTCACCGCGATCATCTAGCAGGTGCCAGGTGAGGGTGAGCTCGCTCCCTCCTGTGGTAAATTCGCTCTCGAGCCTGAAGAGCCTCCGCCCGGCGAGGTCGAAGACCTCTACTTCTGCCTTGAGCTTGGCCCCGAGCTCTCCTCCTTCCTCTTCCTCCTTCCCTGCCCCCGTCGCCTTTGCTTCCGTTCCTACCTTTGCTTTTGCCTCCACCTCCTCCACTTCCACCACGAAGTGAGCTGTGTCCATGCCGCCGACTATCGGGTTGGGATAGGCCGCGATCCTCTTCACCCTCACCTCGGTTGCAGGCCTAGATCTTGAGGGATTGGCATCAGCGCTAGCTTTGGCTATGGCCACCCCGGGGAAGCATTCGAACTCCGCCCTGATTCCGACCGCCGCCTGCCTGAGGTGGATCACGTCCTTGAAGTTGATCGTAGAGCGGTCATCCGGGGGCCCACAGGGGCGAGCTACGTTGGCCGCTCGCCGTTGGGCCTCATCGAGGCCCTTCCCGGTGAACACGAACTTTGAGACCAGGTTGACATCCTTCCTGTCCACCACCCCATCGCCGTTGACATCGCCGGGCTCGATGGCCGGCGGCTCAGGCCCCGGCTCGATAGAGATGGAGAAGCTCCAGGAGGTGCTCCCGAGGTTGCCGGCGTTGTCGGAGGCGCTCACCTCCACCGTCACCGGGCCCGCCGCTAGGACGACCCCAGCCGCCGCAAGATCCACGGAGAAGGTCCCCGAGGCGGGGTCGAAGCTGGCGCCGGGGCTGCCCGAGGTGAAGGCCCAACTGACCTCGCCGCTCTCCACCCTCAGTTGGATCGAATCCCGATCGACGCCGCTCTCTGCATCCTGGATCACTACGGAGATGGTCGGCTGAGCGGTGGTGATGGTGGCCTCGGGGGCGGGCTGCTCCTCGGAGAACTGCGGCGGGGTGAGATCGCCCTCGCCGGTGCTGACGGTGAAGCTCCAGGAGGTGTGGCCCTCATTCCCCGCCCTATCTTCAGCTCGGACGATCACGGTCACGGGGCCATCGGCTAGGGTGATCCCAGCTGCCCGCAGGTCGACCGTCGCCTTCACGCTCAGGTTGAGGAGCCCGCTGGCTAAGGGCAAGGGTGAGGCTGAGGGTGAAGGTAAAGGTAAAGGTGAAGGTGAGGAAGGACTGAGGATAAGAGGGGCCAAGCTTGCAGCGCCAGCGGTAGTGCCAGCACCGACAGGGGCAGGGGCGGCGGTGAAGATGTGCTGTGCTCCGCTGCTGTCGGTGATCTCCATCTGGATCGAGCTGGGCTCGACCCCGTAATCATCGCTGATCTCGATGGAGACCGTCGGCTGACCGGTTCCGACGGCGGAGCCCGGGCTCGGCTGGGGGTTGGAGAACTGCGGCGGGTTGGTATCGCTGACGCCCGCGGTGACGGTGATGGAGCCCCGGGCGACGCCGGTGGAGGGCAGCAAGTCCGTCCCATCATCGGCGTCGAACTTGTTGAGCTGGAGGGCGAGCTCGCTTGTGCCCTCCTGCAAGCCCCGGAGGGTGAGCCGCGCCAGAATGATCTCCGTATCTCCGGGCCCCACCGCGGCGCCCAGGTCAGCGGCCCTGATCTCGACGGAACTGCCGTCGGGGGAGATCTCCGCTCGGGAGGCATAGCTGAAGGCGACGAACTCGACCCCCTCGATCTTGGCCACCGTTGGGTCCACCAGCCAGATGGTCACGATGTAGCCTGAGAGCCCCTGGGGGGCGCGGTCCAGGACGACCGGGATCTGGACTGAGCTACCCAAGGCTACCGTCGCGCTCCCCAGGCTGACCGTGGGCGGCCCCGTCGGCGGCGGGGTGGGGCCAGCGATCACCGTTAGGGAGCCGCCCTGGGTGGCGGTGAACGGTAGGAGGTCCGTCCCATCGTCGGCGTCGAATTGGTCTAGCTGCAAGAGGAGCTCGCTTGTGCCCTCCGCAAGGCCCCGGAGGGTGAGCCGCGCCAGGGTGATATCCGTATCTCCGGGCCCGACCGCCGCCTCGAAGTCAGCGGCCCGGATCTCGACGGAGCTGCCGTCGGGGGAGATCTCCGCTCGGGAAGCCCCCCGGAAGGCGACGAACTCGACCCCTTCGATCTTGGCTACTTCCCCGTTGCTCAAGGAGATGGTCATGATATAACCCGCGAGCCCCCAGGGGGCGTGGTCGAGGACGATAGGCACCTCCACCGTCTCGCCGACGGCCGCGCTCCCGCTGCCGACGCTCACCGTCTGCGCCGCCCCCGCCACCGAGACCACTCCTGCGAGCAGCAGGGCTGCTAATACCCCTACCGGTAGCTGTAGCTTGAACTTAAACTCACGCTCGGCGATCAAACTCCTTCTCGCTCTTGCCATGCTATCCATCCTTTCCTTTCACCTCCTTATGGATCTCGACCGACCCCAGGCCTCGGGCCCCGTCTCGCCTCTCATTGCCGCCCGGTTCAGTCGGGATAGCCCGCTTCACATCGGGGCCGGGGCTTTCCATCTGACTGATTGATCTAGATCTGCGCAGCATCCGTTGCCTATTAACCTATAACTAACTTACTTGCTTGCTGCCTGACCTGCTCACTTACTTATTCATTCCCTTTCATCTTCCCCTTAAGACCACGAGCTTTTGCACCCTGGTCCGCAGGAGCTCACCGCTATGGCCTCTCACCGTCACGATATAGAGGTAGACCCCGTTGGCTAGAGGCTCTCCGGTCTCGCCCTCCAGGTGCCAGGAGAGCTCGCTCCCCGGGACAAAGCCGCTGTCGTAGACCCTCCTCCCGCCCAGGTTGAAGACCTCCACCCTGATGTTCGCGATGCCCCGGCCCTCGACGAGGAAGGCGATCTCCGCAGGGTTGATGTCGCTCCCGCCCCCGCTGATGAACCGAGCGGTGACGCCGGTCACCTCGAGCTCGAGGCGGCCGAACATCTCCCTCAGGGCCTGAGCGGCGGCCGCCCCGCCGATGCGCAGGGCCAACCGGATGGCATCGTCGAAGTCGACCCGGCCATTCCCGTTGAAGTCGAAGGCGGCCTTATAGGTTTGCACGACCCCGGAGTCGAGGTTCCGCGCCAGCGTGACCGCATCGTCGAAGTCGAGCCGCCCATTGCCGTTTACGTCTTCATAGAGCCCATCTCGATCCAGGTCACGCGGCGGACCCTGGGCACCCGCGAGCTGGGGGACCTTCAGGTCTATGTCCGGGTTCGGACCCTGCTGTGGAGGGAAGACATCAGGGTTGCAGTCCCGGGGCTTCTCTGGTGGCAGGACCACGCCAGCCGGCAGGAACTCAGTATTAGGAGGTAAAACGTCATCGAAACCATCACCGTTAGTATCGTTGCTATCCCCGAAGAATCCCACTAGAAAATCGAGGTCTAACTCAGACCCTAACTCTCTGAACTTGTCTTCATCGAAGTTCGATTCACAGAAGGGGCTTGTCCTGCTAGGACCCTTGAGCTTGCCCACCTTCTCCGATTGGGTTTGGTAGTTATCGCTGACATCAAGCGGCAGGGTGGAGAGGTTCACGATGGAGTATCCGCCCTTAAAATCGTTGCGCTCGATGCGGATGTCGATGATGCCCCAGAATCCCTGCGACTCCATTCGGCTGAGGACGATCCCCCCGTTCTGGTTGTCGAGGAAGAGGTTCTCGTCGATCAGGTTCGATTCCGCGTCGAAGACGTCAATCCCAATCCCGTTCTTCTCGATGAAGTTCAAGGCCAGTCGATTAAACCTTACGGTAGACGAAACGTAAACGGGTTCAGGGAGGGGCTCATCTTCTACCTCAGTTACGATAATCAGTTTCCTCGGGCTCGTCTGCACCTCGGCTAACTTGGCAAATAGGTGCAGATGCTTTACGTCCTCTCGCCTATTCTCCCCGCCGCGGACGATCCCCACGTCGAGGAACTCGATGGCGTTGAAGAGGATCTTATTCGAGGAGCTGAGCAAGACGATCCCCCGGTCGAGCTTCCCCGGGGGCAGGCCCGAGCGGGGGCTGCCGTTGAGGGCCTCGTTGGTGATCAGGTTATTCACTATAAGGTTATCAAAGGAGCCTGGCTCCAGCTTGATCCCGATGTTCCGCCCCTCATCGTTGTTCACGTTGGAGGTGATCACGTTGCTGGCAATCGTGTTGCGCTGGGAGCCTTCCAGCTTTTCAATGTTTACCTCTATGTCATCTACCGCTATATTTAATCTTCCTGCCAGCTCTTCTTTAAGTTCATTAATTTGAGTATCATCTATTTCATAACCATCGGCTTTCCCTATCAAATTTGATCCCTTCAATGTGAAGCCAGGGGTTTGGATATCAGCGGTGAATTCCACCATCATGCCTTTGGTCAAGAGGACGTTGATATCCTCATCCAGCCCATCTCCGTTGTCGCGGATGAAGTTCCCGCAATTGGTCCCGGATACGCACCCGATTACGTTGTCACTAGAGCCCTCCAGCTTGATGCCCCCGCCCTTGTTCCCGGAGATCTCACTGCGCTGAATAACGTTCCAGTGTGAATCGATCAGGTAGAATCCCCAGCCACCATTGCCGGTCACGGTGACGTTGTCGAAGGTATTGGGCTTTGCCTCCTGCCCTGATTTCTCCAAGTGGATCCCAGTAAAAGCGCTATCGCGATACTGGTCTTGAGTGAAATTGTTTCCATGCGATTCATTTAAAAAAAGCCCTTCTCCATTTCCCCAGATATCGTTGTCGGTGAAGGTATTACCATCTGATTCCTCCAGATGAATGCCGATCCCGATGTTCTCATGAATGACGTTATTGGCAATAGAATTACCATTGGTCGAGATCAACCTGATACCCTCGATAAGGTCATGGATGTCATTGCCGATAAGAGTAACAGGATCGGCCCCTATGACCACGATACCGATGTCGCCCCTGTCCGTGAGTGAAGCTGAGGTGATCTCACAGTTTTCGATCGAGGAGCCATCACCGTTGGGAACTATGACGATGCCTGCATGGGAAGCGGGGACCGCAATAATAGCCCTTGGATCTTGAGAGGGGCAGGAGATCTTTACTTCCTTATCCACTACTATAGGGAAGATCTCCCCGAGGGCGGTATCGTATGTCCCCGAGGCCACATGGATTGTATCCCCTTCTTCCTCGGCTCGGGTAAGCGCATAGGTGATCGTCTTGCAAGGATTATTAGGATCAGAACAGTCACTCGTGTTGCTGCCAGTTGGATCCACATACCGGTCCGTAGCCAGAGCAGGCAATGCAGTCAGAGAGACCACCCCTAAAGCCATTATCGCCGCAAGCCATAAAGTCGAGCCCTTCTTAAATCCTGGTCTCGGTCTTGATCTCATCTTCCCTTCGCTCCTTTCTTCCTGGAGAGATCTCAAGAGGCTTTCGCCATCTTTAGCTTTAACTTGGGATCGAGCGAGTTCGTCTCAAGCTAAATCCCTTATCCCTTTGGAGGAAGGAGCTAGGTAAAGCGGGTGGGCCGACCTTGTTCGAGGGAGTGGTAATTCATGGCGGCTGGGAGGGGGAGCTTGAGGCTGCCTATCGGTCGCATCCACCCCTCAGGTGGAGCGCCCCTTTCTCCCGGGCTTCTTAACTGATCTCACCGTCCCAGTTGACGGGGGTCACCCTCGCCCTTGACCGAGCGGCAGCCTGGGGTGGACTCCCCTCCTTTCCCTCGCTGACCCCCTCGCCCATAATCGGGGCAAGCCTTCACCTAAGCCTAAGAGGGCCCGAGGCGAAGGGAAGGACAAGAGACCCAGATGGAAAGCAAATGGATTGGGAAGCCGAAGGGGCTGCTCGAGGAGCTGGAGAGGCTCTGCCAGATGAGAGATTACCGAAGAGGGGAGAGCATCTACCTCCTCGGCGACCCCAGCGATTCGGTCTATCTGGTCAAGCGGGGCCGCGTCAAGCTCTCCCTCATCAGCGAGACGGGGAGGAAGCTAGTCCTGAGCCTGCTCGGCCCGGGGGAGCTATTCGGCGAGGAGGCCCTGACCGGTGAGAGGACCAGGAGGCTGACCGCGGAGGCCTTCGAGGACTCCTCCGTCTGCATCGTGAAGAGGGAGGCGGCCTTGGAGTTGATCCTGGCCAGCCCCAAACTGGCGCTCAAGCTGATGGAGCTTTGGGGGCGGCGGCTCCGCCAGATCCAGGAGAAGCTCGAGGACCTGCTGTTCAAGGACACCGAGGCCCGCCTCTCCTGCATGCTGCTCGAGCTGGCCAAGGAATACGGGAAGAAGAGAGGGGAGGCGATCGAAATCGCCTTCAGGGTGACCCACCAGGAGCTGGCCGACCTGGTGGGCTCCGCCCGGGAGAGCATCACCACCATGCTCAACCGCTTCGAGCGGGAGGGCATCCTGGAGAAGAGCAGGTATTCTATCATCATCAAGGATCTGACCAAGCTGGAGCACAAGACCGACTTCCACTGAGCTGAGCGGGCTGCTCCTACCCCCCTGCCTGTTTATTTAATTACACCTAATGCAACGTCCGCGCCCGCCAACTTACGGGTTTAGGCTAGCGGGTGACCGTCAACTCCCCCGGCTCTATCTCAGTCACCGGGAGGAGGTCAGCGCCTCCGTCGGCATCCAGCCGCTCGAGCTGGGCGCAGATGGTGCTGGCACCCTTCTTCAGGCCCTTGAAGCTCACCCGAGCTAGGGTGATCTCCGAGTGCCCCGGCCCGATCTCATGGCCGAAGTCGACCGCTTGGAAGGTAGCCGACTTCTTATCGGAGGCGATCCTCACCGTCCCCGCTCCCCGGGGGGTAACCAGGGTCACCTTCTCGATCTCCGCTACCTTCCCTGTCACCAGCCAGACGGTCATGATGTAGCCCGCGAGCCCTTGGGGGGCGCGGTCCAGGGTGATGGGGACCTCCAGGGCGTCCCCCACCTTGACGGTGCCGCCGCCCACGGTGAGGGTCTCGATCGGCGGGGGGCCCTCGACGGCGATGGTGACGGTCGCCTCGGCCGTGGCTCCGGAGTCGTCCTTGACGGTGAGGACCGCTTTGAAGGTCCCGGCCCTCCGGTAGGTATGCCGGATGGGTCGGCCGATATCGGCCCCCGTCCCCGTGAGCGGCAGGGTGCAGTCGCCGAAGTATAGCTCGAACCAGACGATCTTCCCGTCGGGATCGGAGGAGGCGGAGATGTCGAAGCTGACGGTCAGGGGGGCCTCCCCGCCGCCGGGGGAGGCCTCGATGGCCGCCGTCGGCGGGCTGTTGAATAGTTGAAGCCGACAGCCGCTGAGAGGAAGGAGGACAAGCATAAGCGTGAGCATGAACCCGATAAGCCCAAGCCTAAACATTACAAGCGGGGGAAAGAGGGGCCTAGAGCTTGCTCCGCCTTGTTCGAGCTCGCGCCCGATCTTTACCCCTTTCGCCTCCTTCAGCACTCCGGGCCTCCTTCACCAAGGGATGCTACAGGAACTGACCAGGCGACCGACTGAACCTCGGATTTCAGGCACTGAGTATACAAGGAGGAACTCGACCAAGGCAAACTCTCCCCGTCGTTATCTTCATCTTAAGATGACCAGCTTGTGCACCTTGCCCTTGAGGAGCTCGCCGTCGATGCCCCTGTCCCTGATGGTGACAGTGGGGATATAGAGATAAATTCCGCTGGCTAAGGGCTCCCCCCGACCATCCCTCAAGTCCCAGGCCAGCTCCTTCCCCGGGGCGAGGCCGCCCTCCCAGACCTTTCTACCGGAGAGATCGTAGATCGCAACCCTGATATCGACATCCCCGAGCCCCTTCCCTTCGGCCTTGAAGCGGATGAGATCCCCTTTCACCGCGGGGTTGGGGTAGGCGAGGACCTCAACCGCCCCCATCTTGGGCTCATTCGCATTTATGTTGTCGAGCTCGGCCTTGACCTCGACCACCTCCAAGCTCAGCTTGGCCCTGGTTGGAAACCCAGCATCATTATCCAAGGCCAGGTAGTCTACCCTGACTTTGAGGGCGAGCTCAGTCGGGTTAATGATGCCCTCGCCCTTCAGCTCCACCCTGGCGAGTTCGACCCTCCCCGCTCCAGCTTCCACCCTCCGGTGGAAGTCGACAGCCGAGAGGGTGATCGAGCGGCCGTCTGGGGAGATCTCCACCTGCTTAGCTCCGTCGAAGGCCACAAACTCCGCCCCTGCTACCTTAAACCCGGCCCCGGGCAGGGAGAGCCTCAACCGGTAGCCGGCCAGGCCCTGCGGCAGCTGGTGGAGGAAGATCCCCAGGGTTATGGTTATAGCTGCAGCGGCATCAGCGGCGGCTATTTCATCCTCAGCGGGGGAATCTTTAGCTTTAGCCGAGTCGGCCATCACGATCGTCGCAGCAGCTGCTCTAACTCCGGTGATGCTCACTATCCGCGCCCTTTCAATGGCATCGTCGAGCTCGCACCGCCCATTCCCGTTGAAGTCGAACCTCTGCCAGTTGAGCTGGACCACCTCGGTGTCGATGTTCCGCGCCAAGGTGACCGCATCGTCGAAGTCATCCCTCCCGTTGCCGTTCACATCCTCGCAGAGGCCGTCGCCGTCCAGGTCCTGCGGGGGGTGGGGAGCATCGCCTATCGGCTGGAGAGGGCAGGTAGCCTCTTCCGTCCCTATGCCTATCAACTGCAGCCGCCCGGAGCCGTAGATGACGTCCTTGCCGGGGGCGCCCATGTCCAGGGCACCCTCTTCCAGCAGGGTTCGCACCTGATCCGGGGTCAACCCCGGCTCGGCTGAGAGGAGGAGGGCGGCGGCTCCGGCGACGTGGGGCGCGGCGGCCGAGGTCCCATAGAAGGTGCCGTAGATGGGGTTGGAGACCCCATCCGGGCCGGAGATGTCCGGTTTCGTCCGCCCATCCCTGGTAGGCCCCTGGGAGCTGAAGGGCTCCTGAGGGCCGGTCTCCCAGTTGAGGTAATTGATCGCGGCCACCGTCAGCACCCCGGCGGCGTTACCCGGCGCGGGGATGCTCCCCTGAGGGACGGGATACTCGAAGTTCAGCGGGGAGGTGCCATTATACTTGTGGACGAAGATCTCCAGGTCCGGTCGGGCCGGCGCGTCGGCGGCGTAGACGGCGATCCCGTAGGTCCCGGGCTCGGTCACCCGGTAGTAGATCCGCTCCTTGGGCTCGTCGTTCCCGCCCTGCTGCACCCCCTGGGAGGAGGCCACCCTCTCTCCCCGGCTGTTATACAGGAACAGGTCGTAATCCTGATCGGTCCTGGGCCAGTCGTCCCAGGTGAGGTAGATCATCACGGTCTCGCCCCGCTCCAGGTGGATGTCGATGGTCTCATCGTTCCCGCTGAATTCCAGCCAACCGTTGCCATTCCCGTCCTTGAAGGGGCCCTCCCAGTGCTGCTGAGCGTGGTTCCCCGCGGCGTTGACCCAGAGGGCCCCTCTCGCCCAGGCCCCCTCGGCGATCTCGGAGATCCGTCCCTTACCGTCGCCGAACTCGGTGCCAAACCAGACCGCCGAGTGGTTGATGACCTTGGCCCCCGCGGCGATGGCATCATCTACGGCCCTCTCCAGCCCGACCTCATCGCCGATCTTCATCAGGCAGAGCTGGGCCTGGGGGGCCATCTGATGGACGATCTCTGCCACCGCCGTCCCATGAGCGGAGCCAGACTCCAGCCCCATGCCGGTGTAGTCCCTGGCGGAGGAGATGTTCCCCAGCTCACCGCGGCTCTTCGCCCCCGAGAGCCCGGCGAAGCCCACATCGATTACGGCTACCAGCACGCGCTGGCCGGCGAGCCCCCGCTCATGGAAGGCCCGAGCCCCCGTCAGCTCGATCCCCTGGGTCTGGGGATGGACCCCGCTGCCACCCCTACTC
>Ga0190286_1000267_pt1 | contig 23786 bp, 25 predicted proteins | sample 48691834_MG_FD_183241 | JGI IMG/M metagenome (GOLD analysis project Ga0190286, IMG submission 183241) | Hydrothermal vent microbial mat bacterial communities from Southern Trench, Guaymas Basin, Mexico - 4869-18-3-4_MG | ecosystem: Environmental > Aquatic > Marine > Hydrothermal vents >... | reverse complement strand
GGAAATTTATGAAAAAAGCCAGGATGTAGATATATTTTTAGTAGGTATTGGTTCAATTGAGCTTGAGACCCCTGGTTTTGCACAGTTGGCCTACTTACATGGTGGGATAACACCTGAGGTACTAAAAAAGAGAGGGGTAGTGGCAGAGATAAACATGGCCCCAATATATGAGGATGGTGAGCCTCTACTGGAGGTAGCAGAGGGGGATTTAAAAGACCTTGCAAGGAGGGTGGTTGGTGTAAGCCTCTCAAGGCTTAGAGAAATGGCAAAGACAGAGGGAAAATGGGTAATAGCCGTTGCTGGTGGAGAGGAAAAGGTTGAGGCCATCAGGGCCGCCTTAAAGGGTGGCTATTTTAATGTGCTCATAACGGATTCCTTTGTTGCCCATGAATTGCTGAAATAGAGTTATAGATATGCCTCAACCCTGTTTCTGCCATTTTCCTTTGCCCTGTATAGTGCCTCATCAGATGCCTTAAGCAGTGTCTGTTTGTCATTAATCTCAGGGTGGGGTATGGCCGCTACCCCAAAACTCATGGTAATGGATATTTGCCCACTAGGGGTCCTAAAGGGGTGCTCGGCCACTGCCTTCCTTAACCTCTCAGCCACCTTAATTGCCCTAGAAAGCTCTGTATGAGGCAAAATAATAGCAAATTCCTCACCCCCATAGCGGGCTGGTATATCAACACCCTTGCGTGTTGACCCCTTGAGCATGGAGCCTATCCCCTTAAGGATAACATCGCCCACAAGGTGGCCATAGGTATCATTTATCTTCTTGAAGTGGTCTATATCCATTAAGATGTTGGATAAAGGAAGACCATATCTTTTTGCCCTAGCAAATTCTTCACTCAATTTTTCTTGAAAAAACCTATGGTTGTATAGATCTGTCAGTCCATTCCTATCAGCCATTTTGCTCAATTTTCTTGTCTTCTCCATCAGCTCATCGTGAAGCCTTTTTAACCGCAGTTGCGTATTGACCCTGGCAATCAGCTCCCCTGCATCAAATGGTTTTGTAATATAATCCACGGCCCCTAACTCCAATCCCTTAATCTTATCTACTGCCTCTGCCATAGAGCTAAACATAATAACTGGGATATCCGATGTAGTCTCTGTCTGTTTTAATTTTTGAAGTGTCTTATAACCATCAAAATTGGGCATAATAACATCTAAGAGGATTAAATCTGGATTTGTCCTCTTTGCCTCCTCCAGTCCCTTTAGTCCATCTGGGGACCAAATTACATGAAATCCCCTTGGATTGAGGATTTGACGGCAAAACTCAGCTATTAACTTACTATCATCAATAATTAGGATAACAGGCCTTTGCATTTCTCCTTAATCCTAAATAACCTTGCTGTATATCTCTCCTCTATATCCTTAAGTTCTTTATATTGTTGAGGAACTAGCTTTTTCACATAGACCTTTCCTGTATCACTAAAGAAATACAATTTACGACCAAAATTTCCTCCCACATCTTGATTGACAATGGGGATCTGCTCCATTTTAAGGAAATTATTTATAAATTCAATATTAAATTTGGGTATATTGTTGTTGTGTGAGAATCGATAATGTAAAAGCTCCCCTCCCCCAAAGACCTTTGCCTTGAGGTATTGCCTCTCACCCCCCAATTTTATAATCTCACCTATAAGGAGCTCCATAGCATATATACCATAACGACCAGGTTCTGTAGTCAAGATCTCGCTTGGCTTAATAGCAGCTGGCAGCATAAAGTGATTAACCCCCCCTATTAAATGAACAGGGTCATAAAGGCATGTACAGATGCAAGAACCTACTACTGTTGAGATAATATCCCCCTTATTGGAGGTATAGTATTCTCCAGCCCCTATAACAATTACCTGCCTTTTGTACCTTGAACTAAATAATTTATACATCTATAGTCTTGCATTTGAACTTATACCTAAGGAAGCCTTTTGGTAAATACTAGGAGTAACTAATGAAAAAAGGCCCCTATTTAAGCTTAGTAAGGATTCAGAGTGACCTAAAAAGAGAAAGCCATCATCAACCAGTGTAGTATAAAAACCTTGGATTATCTTTTTCTTTATCTCTGGATGGAGATAAATAATGACATTCCGGCAAAAAATCACATCAAACTTCCTCCCAAAATAAAATGGGGCTGTAGATAAATTGAGGTATTTAAATGTAATTAATCTTCTTAGGGTATCATTAGCCTTAAATTTTTGGGGCTCAATTTTGTGAAAATATCTCTTACGATAGGTAAGGGGTAGGGATGATATCTCCTTTTCTGTATAGATACCTGCCTTTGCCTTATTTAAGGCCTCTATATCAATATCAGTAGCCAGTATCTCAATTTGCCAATAAGGATAAACATTAAAGAAATCATTTGTCACCATAGCCAAGGAATATGCCTCTTCACCAGTAGAACAGCCAGCACTCCATATATAGAGCTCAGGCCTCCTTTGATTGGCTATTGTCCTTTTAAGGAAATAAGGAAATACATTTGTAGTCAGGAATTTAAAGTGTTCCTCCTCCCTAAAAAATTCTGTTTTTCCTGTAGTGATCAAACTTATCATCTGCATCATCTCTTTTTGACCTCTTGGATGCCCAATTAGGTAGTTGTAGTATTCCCTAAAGGAATTGAGATGGAGAGAGGTCAGCCTCTTTTTTAGGCGGGAGGCTAAAAAGGCCTTTTTACAATCATCAAGACAAATACCTGTCTGATTGTAAATAAGGCCCTTTAGTAGTTCAAACTCATTATCTGTGATATCAAAACTATGCTTCATTTACAGCATCTATTTCTTCTAATTCCTCTAAGCTCAAGATTTTATCCATATCTAATAAAATGATTAAATCATCATTCTTTTTACCAAAGGCCTTTATAAAATCTGCCTTAATCTTGGGACTCAATGAGGGAGTGGCCTGGAGACTTGAATCATCCAGATAAATCACATCAATAACATCATCTACTAATACCCCCATAAGCCTCCCAAGTATCTCTACTATGATAACCATGGCCTTAGTGTCTTCTACCTTTATCTCTAAATCAAATTTAACCCTTAAATCAAAGATGGGAAGGATTGTCCCACGGAGGTTAATTATACCCTTTATTACAGGAGAAAGCCTGGGTACACGGGTAACCTTTTGATACCTGGTTATTTCCCTTACTTTGATTGCATTTATTGCATATACCTCATTCGCCAAACGGAAGGTGAGGTAGTAGCCCTCTAGCTGATTTTGACCTTTTTCCTCTTCCATTTTTAGAACTCCTCAAACTTTTCTCCTGAGTCTAGGTCACGGGGGCTATCGGCTACCTCTTTAAGCCCAGCCTTTTTTATCAAATGATCTGCCAAAAATTCCCTTTCTTTTACCTCAGTGCTTGATGTCTCAGATGTGATAAATCCTCGAGTCAATTCCAATAGGACATCTGCCTCATTTGACAACCTTTCACTGGCCGATGTAAGCTCCTCAACAAAGGCTGCATTTTGCTGTATCACCTTGTTTATCTCTGTCACAGTTTCATTTATATGTTCAATCTCTTTGGTCTGTTGCTTGCTTGCCATGGCAATTTCTGCGATAAGCTCTGATACCTTGGTGATATGATTAATAATTTTTTGCAGATTTTCAGATGTAGTATTAACAAAATTTATCCCCTCACTAACCTTGGCTGTACTCTCTTGGAGGAGGGACTGGATGTCCTGAGCAGATTCTGTACTCCTAATAGCCAGCTCCTTTATCTCTGAGGCAATAACAGCAAAACCTTTGCCTTGTTCACCTGCCCTTGCTGCCTCAACAGAGGCATTCAAAGAAAGGAGCTTGGTCTGGAATGTAATCTCATTGACAAGATTGATGATCTCAGCAATCCTGTTGCTCATCTTTTCAATACGCTCCATAGAGGATATGGCATCCATGGCTATTTTGCCACCTTCTTTGGCTGCGTTTACGGCCAACCTTGCCAACTCATTGACCTTGGCCGTATTTTTTGCATTCTGATTTATAATAGCCGTCATTTCTTGTATGGCTGCACTTACCTCCTCAACAGAGACTGCCTGTTTTTGTGTACGTTTAGAGAGGTCTTGATTATTGGCAGAGATCTCTGATGCCCTTTCAGCTACTAACAAGGCCTCTTCTTTTGCTTGCTCAATTATCTTGGATATGTTATCTAACATCTCATTAATATGGTGGGCCAACTTATCCATCATATCCCCTTTGCCCTCCATCTCTGCACGCCCTGTTAGGTCCCCTTGCGCTATCTTGGCAAAGAGGTCAGCCAGCTTTTTTACCCTTCTTTCTAAGTAGATTCTTTGTGCCTCTTCTTTGGCAGCGGCCTCCTTTATAGCCTTTTCTGCCTCCACTTCCATACTAATATCCCTTAAGAAATGGAAACCACCCCATATCCTGCCTGTAGAGTCCTTAAGGGGTGCCCCACTAATAATCACAGGGATATCTCTACCATCCCTCTTTACATTGCCCCTCCTGCCCATGATAACCCCACCACTTTTTACGGCCTTTTTAAAAAAGCAATCGGTTTCACAGAGGTCACTCTTGACTATCTCATAGCACTTCTTCTTCCCCTCCACCTCTGATCTGGGATGTCCAATCAACCTCTCCAATGCCTCATTCATGTAAGTAATGGTAAAATCAGGGTCTGTGATAAAGAAGGGCTCAGGTATGCTAAACTTTAAACTATTGGCATACTCAATTTGATCCTTTATCTTTTTTGTCATAATATTGAAATTTTTTATTAAGATACCAATAGAGTCCTCCCTGTCTGTAGTCATAGAGACAGAGAAGTCACCTTCGGCAATCCGGGCCGTCTTTTCAGCTAATTCCCTGGTAGGCCTAGAAATCCACTTTACAGAAAAGAAATAACCAAGGCAAATCAGGCCTAAAATACCACCAATGCCAATCAAAACGTTATGATTTCTCAGACTATGGATTGTATCATAGATGCCAGTAATAGACTGTTTGACAATGAGTCCCCCCAAGACCTTTCTTGAAGTGCCATGACAGTGATAGCACCTCTTTTCATTAAAAATGGGTAAAAATACTGCAAGGCTGGGTTTTTTACTCATCTTTTCCTCAAAGGCCACAGACGGTGCATGGCCAGTCTCAAGCATCTCTTCTAAATACTTTCTGGCCTCCTCATTGAAGATAAATTCAGAGATAGGATGGTTAATAGCCTCTGGCTGGCTGGCATAGATGATCTTCTTATCAAAATCACAGATATAGACCTCTACACCCTCCATACTATCTTTTATGTGCTTTAATTGTTCTTCTACCATTTCACTATTTCCCCTGGCCATGGGCCTTTTTATGCCTGCATATGTAAGTCTAGCAATATCTGAACTGAATTCATGGGCCTTTTTAAACAAAGACCTCTCCTGACTGTGGATATTGACATAGATAACAATGCCCATAATAAATGTTACCAATACAATTAAGGCTAATAGGATCTTTGCCCTTAGGTATCTTCTCATTAAATGCAACATGGCTCACCTCCTCAATGGGCACCCCCATAAAGCATGGGTCTATATTCAAAGGCCTCTATCCTTTCATGTATATGACAAGCTGCGCAATCTTTAAGGGTTGGACTTTTGATATCCCTTGAAGACTGAGATTTTATATGCTTACTGCCAGGGCCATGACAGACCTCACACCCGGGATACCTCAAATCTGGTGTCTTTTCAACACTAACAAAACCACCAGCTCTTCCATAACCTGTGGTATGACATTGCAAACATTTTTGAAATTCATCCCTCTTTAGTCCCTTTTTTAATCGAAGTATTCTCTCATATGACCTTGCCTTCTTTGCATAGCGCATGAAATTTTTGTATTCAAATTCATGGCATTCCTGACATACCTTAGAGCCTACATAAACAGGCCCGGCCCAAACAAGGGTAGGGAGGATAAAAATGATAAAAGACACAATAAAATTTCTCATAATAAACCTCCTAACCAAAGGCCAATTCTTCAAGCCCTGTAACGTCTATGACCAATGAAACAGAACCATCCCCCAAAACAGTAGCACCAGCTATGCCCTTGGGATTAAAAAGGTTTTCTTTAAGGCTCTTTATCAATACCCTCTGTTCTCCTAATACCTCATCAACTACTACACCAAATTTTTTATTTCCCTTAAGGATGGCTACCAATTTTGGTTCAGGGGATCCATTTCCAAGCATAAAGACCTTATTTAGCCTTATCAGGGGCAAAAATTCCCCCCGCACATTTACCAGTTCCCCATGTTCTTCAATGGTCCTTATATGATGAGGAAATGGCTTAAAGAATTCAACAATAAAATTCATAGGGATTGTAAAGACCTCTCCATTGGCCCTTATTATAGTACTTTCAATAATGGCCAAGGTCAGTGGTAGCTCGATAACAAAGGTTGTACCCCTTCCCACCTCTGAAAGGACCTTTATCCTACCACCAGCCTTTGTAATGTTGTGCTTAACCACATCTAGACCCACCCCCCTGCCAGAGACACTTGTAACATGCTTTGCCGTTGATATGAGGGGATGAAACATCAATTCGTATACTTCTTCATCAGAAAGGGTAGAGTCAGGCTTTACAATTCCTTGCTCAATTGCCTTCTTCAAGACAGCCTCTTTATCAATGCCCCTACCATCATCTTTTATCTCTATATAGATCCTGCCCTCTTTCTGATAACCCTTAAGCCATATAGTACCCCCCTTTGGCTTGCCAAGGCGTTCCCTCTCACTTGGCAGTTCTATTCCGTGGTCTACTGCATTCCGTACCAGGTGCTTGAGTGGATCACTTATAATCTCAATTACCTCCTTATCAAGTTCTGTATCTTCCCCTGATATAACCACACGAATCTGCTTTTTTTGTTCATATGCAAGATCACGTATTTGGCGTTGGAGGCGATAAAAGGTGCCTTCTAAGGGGAACATACGCATTTTCATTACCTGTTCTTCTAATTGGTGGCATATCTTATAAAGGCCCTTTAACATTATCTCAAATCTTCTCTTTGCAGATGGCTCCATCTCACTTGTTATCTCTCCTATCTGCATTAAGGCAATAGCCATCTCCTCAACCAGACCTACAACCTTATCTACCTTCTCAAGGTCTATCCGTATTGTGGAACGACGATGGACAAGTCGCGCCTTTTTTTGATATTCTGCTATCTTTTCTACCTCTGACTTATCTACTATCCCCTTCTCTACTAGAACTTTACCTGTCTTTTTTTGTTCTTTTATTACACTTTGGATATCTCCCTCTGAGATAATCCCTTGCTCTAGCAACAACTCCCCAATGAATTTATCTGCATCCTTAAGATTTACCCCATCCCTGAATTGCCTTGTAATGTCTTTTATTTCAATGTCATTTTCATCCCTTGTAAAGATAAAGACATCCTCTATCTTGGAAAGAGGCTCACGGGTCTTAAGCACCAGGCGCCAGGATATATATAGTTTGTACATATCTATATTATCAAAATCTGGCAATCGAGAGATATCAGAAACAACCTTTATTATCTCACCCAATTCATCTAATTCTAACAACAGCATTAGAGGGTCTTGTCCTTTATTAAATATATCGTCTCTGAATTCCATGGAGATTTCAAAAAATGAATCACTTGGTCTCTCCGGTTCAATGAAGAACTTTTTGGTCGACTCCTTCTCACTGACCTCACTCAAAAAGCGTTTTAATTTTGCTTGCATCTGTGATATCTCTTCTGCCTTACACTCAGGTTTGCCAGAGGTGATATTGGTGTGCATCATTCTTAAAAAGTCAACAAAATTCAAGAGGAGGGAGATCAGGTTTTTGGTTACAGGGAGTTCTCCCTTGCGGAGTCTGTCAAAGACCTCTTCTAAGCTGTGGCTAAACTTACTGGTATGCATAAAACCCATCATGGCCGAGGCACTTTTTAGGCTATGGGCAGAACGAAACATCTCTTGGATTGGCTCAGAGGCCTCAGGGTTAGACTCCAAGGCCAATAATTGATTCTCTATTGTATTCAACAACTCTTCTGCCTCAGCAAAATATGTGTCCAAAAGTTCAGACTTTTTCATCTTATAAACTTCTTTATTGTCCACAACAGTTGTTGTGGTTTAAAGGGTTTAACCAACCAACCCGCAGCACCTGCCTCTCTTCCCTCTTGCCTTTTTGTTTCATCCCGTTCAGTAGTAAGGATTATAATAGGTGTATAACAAAATGGGGTCTTTTTGACCTCCTTAACAAAGGTGATACCATCCATTTTGGGCATAATAATGTCTGAAATAATTAAAGATACACGTGACCCTTCCCTCTTGAGGTTATTCAGTTTTCTGAGTCCATCGATGCCGTTCTCTGCCTCAATTACTTCATAGCCTGCACCTTCTAAACAGAGGCGAAGAGATGCCCTTAGTGTAGGAGAATCATCTACAATAAGGATACGCTTGGGTTGCATCTAGATTAAATATCGACCCAATCCTGAAATTGTTAGGATCTTTTCTAGGGATGGATGAAGGCCTATGATTTTGAATGTACTTTTTTTTGGTAGTGACTTTCTAAATGAAACCAAAAGTTGAAGGGCGGCTGTATCCATGCTGACCACTTCTTTAAAATCGAGGAGGATTGTCTCCTTAGGCAACAACTCATTTAGAACACGGTAAAATTCCTCTAAATCATAAATATCTATCTCACCAGAAAATTTATATACATCCCCTTTTTTATCGACATTAAACATTAATCTCTTGTCAATAGATTTTCAAAACGTGTATACTTGTCTAAAAATGCCAGCTTAACCACCCCTGTTGGCCCACTCCTCTGTTTGCCTATGATAATCTCTGCAATCCCCTTATCTGGTGTGTCCTCATTATATACCTCATCTCTATAAATAAATACAATAAGGTCTGCATCTTGCTCGATTGCCCCTGACTCCCTAAGATCTGCTAGCCTCGGCCTCTTATTTTCACGCTCCTCCACACGCCTGTTCAATTGAGAAACTGCCACTACAGGTATATTAAGCTCCTTTGCCAATGCCTTTAGTGAGCGGGATATCTCTGATATCTCACGTTCCCTTGTATCTACCTTTCCCCTTCCCTTCATAAGCTGAAGATAATCAACAATGATTAACCCAATATTGTGTTCTGATCTTAGTCTTCTGGCCTTTGCCCTTATCTCTAAAACAGATAAGGCTGGGGTATCATCAATAAAGATTGGTGCCTCAGAGAGGGTGGCCGCTGCATCAGTAAGCCTAAGCCAATCACGCTCTGAAAGAAAACCGGAGCGAATTTTTTGACTGTTTATCCTTGCCTCAGCACAAAGCATACGCAATGCCAGTTGCTCTTTAGACATCTCTAGAGAAAAGAAACCCACAGGTACACCGGCACGTGTAGCTGCATGCTGTGCTATATTTAAGGTAAATGAGGTCTTTCCCATAACAGGGCGGCCTGCAATTATTATCAAATCTGATGGCTGCAAACCCGCAGTCAAACGATCAAAGTCTACAAACCCTGTTGGAATGCCTGTAACTGAATCCCTCTTTGAAGAAAGCTCCTCGATGGTCTTAAATGTCTGTTTAATAATCTCCTTTATAGAATAATAAGATGTTTGAATGCGCTGTTGTGTAATGGAAAAGATGGCCTCTTCGGCCTTATCTAAGATCTCTGCCACATCCTCACTGGCCTCAAAACCCATGTTTACAATATCTGTAGCCTTTGCAATAAGGCTGCGTAAGATGGATTTTTCCTTTATGATCTTTGCATAATGTGTAATGTTTGCAGTGGTTGGGACTGAGTCTACTAGGCTTGCTAGGTATGTTGCACCCCCAATATTTGTCAACTCTCCCTTTTTTTGAAGAAGCTCTGTGACTGTAATAATATCCAAGGGGGTATTATTTTCAAATAGTTCTAAAAATGCCAAAAAGATCTTTTTATGATTGTCTCGATAGAAGTCATTTGGTTCAATAATCTCTAAGACCTTGTGCAATGCCTCATTATCAATTAGGATGCCGCCCAAGACCGATTGTTCGGCCTCTATATTTTGGGGAAGTACCTTCTGGTAGATGCCCTCAATGGGGGTGGCCAATTCGGTTTTCATTCCTTTATAACTTTTACCTTTAAATATGCCTTTATCTCTGGATAAAACTTGACCAATACCTCATAATCCCCTATTTGTTTAATGGGCTCTTCTAAAATAATCTTCTTTTTGTCTACTGGTATGCCCTTTTCCTCTAAGGCCAAGGCAATCTCTGCAGACGTAACAGAGCCAAAGATCTTCCCACCTTCGCCTGCCCTTTTCTTGATCTCACACACAGTATTCTCTATCCTCTTGGCCAAATTTTCTGCGTCTTTCCTCTCTCTTTCCCTTCTTTTAATAATCAATTGCCTTTGGTGCTCCAGTGCCTTGATATTATCAGTAGTAGCAAGAATGGCCTTTTTTTTGGGTATGAGGTAGTTTCTGGCATAGCCATCTGCCACCTCTACTACATCCCCTGCCTGCCCCAAAGAGGGGATATCCTCTCTTAAGATAAGCCTCATCATTATTCGTGACCTACAGTGGTATAGGGCAACAAGGCCAAGTGCCTTGCCCTTTTAATAGCCAAGGTGATCTCCCTTTGGTGTCTTGCACAGTTTCCTGACATCCTCCTAGGGATAATCTTCCCTCGGTCTGTGATAAATTGCCTTAATGTCTTCACATCTTTGTAAGAGATCTTTAGATTTGGATCGGCACAAAAACGACAAAACTTGCGTTGGACATAAAATCTCCTCTTTTCAACCTCTGCATTCATATAGCCTCCTTAAATTAAAAGATTGATATCATATTAAAATTAAAAATGCAAATGGCAAAATGCAAGATTAAAAAAATTTATGTATGATAAGCGGAGTTTATCCTAATATACTCTGGGCTTAAGTCACATGTATACCAAGTGATTTTCTGATCCCCTTGATTTAGATCAATGATGATTTTTATCTCTTTTCTCTTTAAATAGGCCCTAGCCTCCCTCTCTGCTACATCCCCCAGGCCACATCCATTTTTTACTAGGCAGATTTTACCAAAATAGATATCTATATCCTGCTGTTTGACCCTTGCCCCAGACCTCCCAATTGCGGCCATTATACGACCCCAATTTGGGTCCTCACCATAGATGGCTGTTTTCACTAATGGAGAATTTGCCACTGCACAGGCAACATGCTCGGCCATCTCTATACTTGAACCACCTTTAATGCAAATCTCTATGAATTTACTTGCCCCCTCAGCTCCCTTAACAATCATCTTAGAGAGTTCTGTGGCCACTTTTAGCAAGGCATCATAAAAAACGGGTGTTTCTTTATATAGTGTAGAATTTTTTGCCAATCCATTGGCAAAGATTATAGCCATGTCATTGGTACTAGTATCTCCATCTACAGAGATACGATTAAAGGTCTGTGATACTACCTTTTTGAATGTCTGTCTTAGTACATCCTGACTTATAGCTATATCTGTAACAAAAAATGCCAGCATGGTAGCCATCTGTGGCATGATCATCCCTGCCCCTTTTGCTATACCAAGGATAGAAAATGGCACATTATCGACTATTCCTTTGGCAAAAGAGAGTTTTGGAAAGGCATCGGTTGTCATTATTGCCTCAGCAACATCCCCCCAGGCACCTTGATGAAGCCCCTTTATAAGGGATGGAATGGCCTCTTTGATCCTTTCTATAGGCAAAGGTCTTCCAATGACACCCGTAGAGGCCACCAAAACAAGCCTCTCAGGAATGGAGAGCCCCCTTGCTACCCACCTTGTCATAAGTCTTGCATCCCTCTGTCCCCTTTTTCCAGTACACGCATTGGCATTCCCTGAATTTATGATAATGGCCTGTGCCAAGCCTAGGCCTATCCTCCTCTTTGTCAGTTTTACTGGGGCTGCCTTTATGCGATTGCTTGTAAATGTACCTGCTGCTACTACTGGCCTCTGGCTGTATATTAAGGCCAGATCCTTTTTTTGTTCCTTTATCCCACATGAGAGTGCACTGGCCAAAAATCCCTTTACTCTCATCTATTCCTTCCACAGCAGTGCTTATACTTCTTCCCGCTCCCACAGGGACATGGGTCGTTTCTGCCTATCTTTTTCTTCTTCCTCACATACGGCTTTCTCTTTGTCTCACCATGACTTAGTTGCATCTCAGAGGGCCTCTCTGGCCTTAGGGCAGTAAGCTGCTCGGCCCTAATCTCTACCCTAAACAGATTTGCCAAGGTCTCCTTTCTAATCCTCTCCATAAGGTCATTAAACATAACAAAGGCCTCCCTTTTATACTCTTGAAGGGGGTCCCTCTGCCCATAGCCACGCAATCCAATACCCTCCCTCAAGTAGTCCATGGCCGCTAGATGGTCCTTCCAAAGGCTATCTACTATCTGAAGCATGATATACCTTTCCAAAATCCTCATGTTTTCCTTGCCAATCAGCGATTCCTTTCTTTCATAACTTTCATAGACCTTTTCTAAGATCTCTTGCTTTATCCTCTCTCTATCCCCTTTGTGGTCTAGGTTCATCTTTAGGGAAAATAGATAGAGGAGGTCTTGTTTTAGACCACTTTCATCCCAGTCCTCTGGGTGTGCATCCTTAGGGTAGTGTATCTCCACTAATTCATTTACTTGGTCCTCAATCATGCTTAGGATTGTCTCCCTTAGATTGCCCTCCATGGCCTCTTGACGCTGCCTGTAGATGACCTCACGCTGATTATTCATCACATCATCATACTCAAGAAGCTGCTTTCTGATCTCAAAGTTGTGGGCCTCAACCCTCCTTTGGGCATTTTCTATGGCCTTGGTAACCCACTTATGCTCAATGGGCTCTCCCTCCTTCATCCCCAATTTTTGCATCATAGAGGAGAGCCTCTCTCCACCAAAGAGGCGCAGCAGGTCATCCTCTAGGGAGAGGTAAAAGCGGGAGGAACCAGGGTCTCCCTGACGCCCAGCCCTGCCCCTGAGCTGATTATCAATCCTCCTACTCTCATGGCGCTCTGTGCCTATGATATGAAGTCCCCCCAGCTCTGCTACCCCATCTCCCAAGACAATGTCTGTCCCCCTACCGGCCATATTTGTAGAGATGGTAACCTTACCCCTCTGCCCTGCCTGGGCAATGATCTCTGCCTCCTTTGCATGGTGCTTTGCATTCAATACAGAGTGAGGAATGCCTGCCTTTTTTAACATACGGCTAAGCCTTTCAGATTTCTCAATAGAGATTGTGCCTACAAGTACAGGTCTGCCCATCTTGTGAAGCTCTTTTATCTCATCCACGACGGCCTTAAACTTCTCCCTTTCTGTACGATAGACCACATCTGGATAGTCAATGCGGATCATCTCCTTGTGTGTAGGGATGACTACTACATCTAGATTGTATATCTCCTTAAATTCAGCGGCCTCTGTATCTGCTGTACCTGTCATCCCTGCAAGCTTTTCATACATGCGGAAGTAGTTTTGGAAGGTAATAGTGGCCAGTGTCTGGTATTCGGTCTGTACCTCTACCCCCTCTTTTGCCTCCAGTGCCTGGTGCAATCCCTCGCTATAGCGCCTTCCAGGCATAAGCCTCCCTGTGAATTCATCTACAATTATCACCTTTCCATCTTTAACAATGTAGTCTACATCCTTTTTAAACAGGTGATGGGCCTTTAGACACTGATATAGTGTGTGTAATACCTCTATATAGCGAGGATCATAGAGATTATCAATCTTGAGCAATCTTTCTACCTTGGCCACACCACTCTCTGTTAAGGCTGCGGTCTTTGTCTTCTCTTCTAGAGTAAAGTCAATATCCTTCTTTAGATGGGGCACAATACGGTTTAATTGGTAAAAGAGGGCCGTAGAACGCTCTGCTGGCCCAGATATGATTAAAGGGGTCCTTGCCTCATCAATAAGAATACTATCTACCTCATCCACAATGGCATAATAAAAGCCACGTTGAACCAAATCCTCAAGGTCAAACTTCATATTGTCCCTGAGGTAGTCAAAACCAAACTCATTGTTTGTGCCATATGTGATGTCTGCTGCATATGCCTTTTTTCTCTCTGAATCATCCATTCCATGAACAATTACCCCTACATCTAGCCCCAAAAACCTATAGATTCCACCCATCCATTCACTGTCCCTCTTTGCCAGGTAGTCATTTACAGTGACGATATGGACACCCCTGCCCAATAGGGCATTTAGGTAGGCAGGCATAGTAGCAGCTAGTGTCTTTCCTTCTCCTGTCTTCATCTCTGCAATCTTTCCCTCATGAAGCACTATCCCACCTATTACCTGAACATCAAATGGGCGCTGCCCCAATACCCTCACCGCTGCCTCCCGAACTGTAGCAAAGGCCTCCTCTAGGATATCGTCTAAGGTAGCACCCTGAGAGAGTCTCTGTTTAAACTCTGCGGTCTTTGCCCTTAATGCCTCATCAGAGAGCCTTCTTATGCTGTGCTCAAGCCTATTTATTCTATCAACAATGGCAGAGATTCGATTTAATTCCCTCTCATTCTTTGTACCTATCAATTTTTTGAATAAACGCCCTATCATAAAAAACCCCTTAATTAAATTAACTCAGAGATTTGTTTATTGCAACTTTTTCTTGCATTATAACCATAATCTTGCTAATTATAAGGCAAAAATGGGGGATCCTGCGGTATTCCTAGATAGGGATGGGACTATAAATGAAGAGATGGGCTATATAAACCATCTGGATAGGTTTATTATCCTCCCTAAGGTTGTAGAGGCAATTAAGCTCCTAAATACACATAAATTTAGGGTAATAGTAACTTCAAATCAGGCAGGTGTAGCGATGGGTTATTTCCCAGAGGGCTTTGTTAAGGAACTTCATAGATATCTAAAGGACAGATTGGCAAAGGAGGGGGCATACCTAGATGCAATCTATTACTGCCCTCATCATCCTAGGGCAAAGGTGGCCTCCTACCGTATGGAATGTCCATTTAGAAAACCAAGGATAGGGATGATCTTAAAGGCAAAGGAAGAATTTGATTTAGATCTGAGTAAGTGTTATGTAGTTGGTGACAAATTTACAGACATTGAATTTGCAAACAATGCTGGACTAAAGGGGATCTTGGTACTGACTGGTTATGGGAAGGGGGAGATGGAATGGGTCTTACCCAATCACCCACTAAGACCACATTTTGTTGCAAAGAATTTATATGAAGCTGCCAAATGGATAGTAAATAGATAGATGAGGATCTTAATTATCAAACTAAGCTCACTAGGGGATATTATTCATACACTACCCTCCCTGTCTATATTAAGGGAGGCATTTCCCAATGCACATATTGATTGGGTTACAGAGGAACTGGGGGCAAGTCTTCTATCTGGCCACCCTTATATAGATAATGTCATTATCTACAAACGCTATATTTGGCCAAGCTACCTTAAAAGGGGGATGTGGCTTAGGCTAATAAATGAGGTAAGGGCATTTTTAAAAGATTTGAGGAGGCAATATGACATTGTTTTAGATTTTCAAGGGCTTTTAAAGAGTGGAATTATTACTGCACTGGCAAAGGGAAAGAGGGAGATTGGCTTTAAGGGTAAAGAATTTAATTATCTATTTTTAAAAGAGAAGGTGCCTGTAAATTATAATGAACATGCTGTAATAAGGTATTTGAGGTTGATAGAATATTTGGGCATCCCTATAAGAAAAATAGAGTTTCCATTGCCTTATAACCATAAAAAATGGGACATTCCTAAGCCATTTGTTGTCATCAGCCCCTTGGCCAGGTGGGAGAGTAAGCTCTGGTTTAAGGAGAGGTGGATAGCGCTAACAAAGGAGTTAGAAAAAATTGGATATAAGGTGGTATTTATAGGAAGTATGAAAGATGAGGATTATATAGGCGATATTTGTAGAGATATCCCAAGTGCTATCAACCTCTCAGGAAAGACCTCATTAAAGGAGCTAGCATGCCTTTATAGGGAGGCTACCCTAACAATATCTGTGGACACAGGCCCTATGCATTTGGCGGCTGCTGTAGGCACCCCAGTCATTGCCCTCTTTGGCCCCACTGACCCTAACCGGACTGGACCATTTGGGGGTGGACATAGGGTCATTTATCACAGCCTCCCCTGTCAACCCTGTCTAAAGAGGTACTGCCCAACAAGGTTGTGTTTAAAGGCCATAGAGGTAGAAGAGGTAGTAAGTGCAGTAAAGGAAATTTTGGGTTAAATGATTATGTCAATCGCTTTATCTTTATTTTTGCAGCTTTCAGTCGTTTTATAGTATAAGGATATGGGTTTATGGATTCTTCCTCAAGGTTGGCCGAGAGGAATGGGTCAATTTTATAAAGCTTCTCTTTTAAAATTTTTCTTTCTGTAAATGTCATTATTCTAAGGTCTGTCATGGCAGCAGCCCTGGTATAGATGCCCTCCTCTAATAAATTGCTAAGGGCCTTAAAAGGAAGTTCATAAAATCTGCCTATCGCCCCTGTCCTTTTTGTAAAGCCCTCCGGGGTGGCTGCCTTTAAAGACACCCTTACATAAATCTTTTTTGAAAATTTTGATAATTTTTTTACATAATCCTTATCTGCCCCAAGCAGTATGCCATTTGTTTCTAGGATAAATAGGTAAGGAGACTCTTCAACATACTCAAGCAATGAAAGTAAGTGCTCCTTTCCAATAGTTGGCTCACCCCCTGAAAGGCGTAGCTTTTTAACTTTTAGATTTTTGAAACTTTCCCATCCTTTAGCTGTTATCCCCTCTTGAGCAACTTTAAATAGCCTTTTGGAAACCTCCTTAGGAGAATAAAATTTTCCAAATTTCTCAGGAAAATCTCTTGAGGCATCTGTCCAGCAGTAAACACATCGCAAGCAACAACCTACAACATATGCAGTAGCTACACCTCTATAAACTGGGGCTGAGTAAAAATTAGTATATTTTCTCTCTAGTCCTTCTTTTCCTTTCCTGGTAACTATTTTTTCTGTCTCCCTTGCAAGCTCTAATGGATCAAAGGGGGTAAATCCAGGTGTTAGAAATCTTTGGTAGCCCATATTTTTATTCTTACTTCTATCTTTTTGGTTGACAACCCTGCTTATCTATTTGATCTTTTAAACCCTTGTGCCTTCATAAATACTGACAATGCCAAGGGTTAGATACCTATACCTTAAATTTTCAAAACCTGCCTGCCCCATTATCTCAAGCCACTGCTTTGGGGTATAAAATTCTTGAATAGATTTAGAGAGATACGTATAGGCCATTTCATCGCCACTAATAATTCCTCCAATCTTAGGTAAAATATAGTTTAAATAAGCAAAATAAATAGCTGAAAAGACAGGATGGGTAGGACGAGAAAACTCTAAAATTACTGCCTTACCCTTTGGTTTTAATACCCGATGCATCTCTTTAAGACCTGCCAAATAATCAGAAAAGTTTCGAACCCCAAAGGCTACTACAATGGCATCTATTGACTTATCCTTTAGGGGAAGCTGTAGTGCATCACCACAGACCAAGGATAGATGCGGATGAAAGCAGCGCTCCTTACCATATTTTAACATCTCTAGGCAAAAGTCTATGGCGAGGATCCTACCTCTAAAATTGGAATGTTTAAACAAGGCATTTGACATTGGCAATGTCCCAGCACATAGGTCTAGGACAATGCCACCTGTATCCTCCAATCTCTTGGCAGTTACCCATCGCCAAAAATGGTCTATACCAAGGCTTAAAATGGTATTTAAAAGGTCATAAAAGCGGGTAATCCTACTAAATTTTTTCTGTACAAATTGTTTTTTATCCAAGGCACCTTCATTATAGAAGGACACTAGTAACTGTCAACCATGTTTGTGAATGTATGTTGACATGTTTTATAGAATATATTAAAGTGTTGAAAAAATTAGGAGGAAAGGATGAAAATAGGGGAAGGAATGATGGTTGAGATTAGCTATTCTGTGAGGCTTGATTCGGGTGAGGTGGTAGAAGGTGGTGCTGAAGGGGCAGCTCGCTATTCCTTTGTCTTTGGAAAAGGACAAATTTTTCCTGCCTTAGAGAGAAAACTAAAGGGGCTAGAGCCTAATGACACAATAGAGGTATCACTCACCCCTGTTGAAGGATTTGGTGAAGTCCGTAAAGAATTGATAAAAGAGGTACCTCTTAAGGATTTTCCACCAGATTTAGAGATAAAGGAAGGTCATATGTATCGCACTGTAGATCACCGTGGTAATCCTACCTATTTTTCAGTAAAAAATATCAAAGATGATGTGGCTATTCTAGACTTTAATCACCCCCTTGCGGGTGAGAATTTACACTTTGATATTACTGTACTCTCTGTTCGCCCTGCTACGCCTGAAGAATTGGTATAGCCTTTAGGAGGGGCAAATGCGTGAATATGTTATTCATCCCCTAGTAGTAGGGGTAAATGAGCTAGACCAAGGTAACATGACCTATCTTCACGGTTATGGAGAGAGGATATATATCCCTATCATGGTATTTTATATTGAGGGTGGAGATAAAAATATATTAGTAGATACAGGACTTGAGACATTTGTCCTCCCAGAAGAGGTAATGAAAAAATTGAGTGAAAAATATGGGGTTGAGATATTGGAATTTGAAAAGGCATTGGCCAAGGTGGGCCTTAAACCAGAGGATGTAGATATTATTATCCACACCCACCTCCACAATGACCACTGTGAAAATGATAGAAAGTGTAAGAATGCAAAGATATATGTACAAAAGATAGAATATGAGGCATTGAGAAACCCCCATCCTATAGAACGCCGATTTTTCCCAGAACTCCTAGAGGGTTGTAATGTAGTTACTGTTGAGGGGGACCAAGAGATTGTAGACGGCATTAGTGTATTACTTACCCCTAGTCACACCCCAGGCACTCAGTCTGTAGTAATCAACACCGCTAAAGGGAAGGCCATTATAGTAGGGTGGTGCTGTAATGAGAGGAATTTTCCCAAGGCAGCACCACCTATCCCCCCAGGTGTCCATCTCAGTGTTATTGACTCCTATGAAAATGCTTTGAGGATAAAGGAGATGGCAGATATCCTACTTCCACTGCATGCCTGGTCTGTGGCCCAAATGAAGACTATACCATAGATTTCATGCCTTTGTTTCGTTTTGCATTCTAAATCTCTTTGCCTGTGCTATTATGGCCTTAGCCCAATCCCTTGTCCCTAGGGCATGGAGGTGTGTGTAACTGGCCAATACATTTTTATAACATAGGCCATCCCTCTTGCCATTTACGCCATATCCCCTCTTTACCTTAAAGGCAAGGTGGCAAGGGCCCTTCCATTCCAAGATGTAGGAGTAGTGAAATTCATGCCCCCTAAGCGTCTTTCCCAAGGGAAAATATGGATTTTCCCCATCTACCTCTATTATTGTATATCCATGTCCCTGGGGGCGTTTTTTTACACCAACGACTATAGGAAAGGTACCAACCATAGGATACTCTTTATCCTGCCAGATCAATTTTTTGCTTAGATACATCAGACCCCCACACTCGGCATAGATAGGCAACCCCATCTCCGCTGCCTTCTTGATAGAATTACGCAAACTTATATTTTTTGCCAAATATTCGGCATGGGTCTCTGGAAAGCCACCACCAATGTAAAGGGCATCTACAGGCGGTAATTTTTCCTCTTTTAAGGCACTAAATTCTATAAGCTCTGCACCTTCCCTCTTTAATTCTTCAAGGTTTTCTGGATAATAAAACTGAAACGCACTATCACGAATGATGCCAATCTTTACAAAGGCATCCCTTTTTGTCGTCTCTAGCAGTCCCTCTATAGTTAAATTTTCTGACTCACTTGCCAATTTCCAAATCTTGCTTAAATCAACATACCTCTCCACTATCTCTGCCGCTGTATTTACGGCCTCCTCTGCCATAGGGTGTTCTTGGGGAGGCACTAGGCCTAGATGCCTCCCAGGGAATGTAACATTGGACAGTCTTGGGATAGCACCTACTATAGGCAAATTACAATATTGATCAATACAGGCAGAGATAATATTTTCATGTCTACTATGGGCTATTTGATTGAGGATAACGCCCTTAATCGGGGCATTTGGATCAAATGCCTGGCAGCCTAAGATAAGTGCGGCAACAGTACGTGTCACCTTGGTGCAATCTATAATAAGGATGCTAGGGGCACGGAGTAACTTTGCTAGCTCTGCGGTACTTACACTGCCATCTACATCCAGACCATCATAAAATCCTCTATTTCCCTCAATAACTGCAATCTCTGCCCCTTTGGTATTTGTTATAAAAGAATAAAGGACTTGGCTCCTTTCCATAAAAAAGAGGTCCAAATTATAACAGGGGTGAAATGAGGCCAGGGCCAGCCACCCCATATCTATATAATCTGGGCCCTTTTTAAATGTGACTACCCTTTTCCCCCTCCTTACCCATGCCCTAGATAGGCCAACACTTACAATTGTCTTCCCCTTATCTCCACCTATACCTGTAATTAATATCCTGGGACAGGAATAAAACATTACTTCTCAGGGCCGGGGACCTCAATTGTAGAGCAAGTCCCAGAGAGGCATTCTCTATTAATTATCCTTGGTTTTTCACTCCTATCTGCGGTAAAGCCTATTCTGCTCATAACCCTTTCGATCTCAAAGGAACCACACTTTGGGCACTTTACCTCCACCATCTCCTCCCTTTTAAGGGCCAAGAGCTCAAAGATATGATGACAACGTTGACAACGAAATTCATATATAGGCATAACTACCTCCTTTTTTGAAATCTTACAGCAAAAAGACCGTTTGTCAACACAATTTTACTATATAGGCATTTGAAAATGTCTGCCTTTTGTGTTAGGATTTTAAAAAATTTTAAAAATAGGTCAGGGGAAAAAAGATGAGATATACACCAATAACATACCCACCAGAGTGTCCATTCTGCGGAAGGCTAATAGACAGGCCAAAGGAGCTAAAGGTCCAAAGGCCTCGTGAATTTCCTTTGGGTATCTGTAAGTGTGGGGCCGTCTATACCTTTGATGTAACAGGTCATAATCTGGGCGCTGCCCACCTTGAGGCATTGTTGTTTGCCTGTAATAATGACTGGGACCTTGCAATGCAGCTTTCTGATGAGGACTATGAAGATGCACGCATTGAACACTATGATGACATAACCCACAAGGTAGTCCCAGGAGGGAGCATTGAGGGAAGGCGTGTATGGGGGGTGCTCTTTTTTGTTAAGCTCCATGAAGACATCCTAGAGGTCACTGAAGAGGGCATGAGGTCTAAACTGGCAGAGGCCATCCCTCCCCATCTGCCCAAAATCGGTCGATCTAAGGCATTTTCAAAAAGGGAGGTCAAAAGGCTGGTAAAGGAAAATAGGCCAGATGAATTGATAGCTATGGCAGAACAGGACACACGTGTCATCACGGCCTTACAAAAGCTACTATATTCAGCAGATGAGTCCATAAGATGGAATACTATAGGGATGTTAGGTGTAATTACAAAAAGACTTGGTGATAGGATGTTTCGTGTTATTGGCAAGCTACTTCAGCGTTTGCTCTATGCAAGTAGTGATTCTGCCGCTAGTAGCTGGGGGGCACTTGAGGCCACAGGCGAGATAATAAGCAATAGGCCAGACCTATTTGAGGACTTTACCTTACCACTGCTCTCTTTCTTAGATGATAAAGAAAGAAGAAAGGAGGTTACCTGGGCCATTGGAGAAATTGCAACTAAAAGCCCAGAGTTAGTGAAATATGCATTCCCACACCTCCTTTCATTCCTCAATGACCCAGATGCAAGTGTTAGGGGATATGCTGCTTGGTCTCTTGGCAAATTTGGCAGAAAGGAGGCAAAGGAAGAATTGAATAAGATAAAAGAGGACAGACACAAAATCAAGATATATGAGGATGGAAGGATAAAGGAAAAGACAGTAGGTGAGATAGCAAAGGAGGCAATTGAGAATATAGATGCCTCAAATAGACTTAAGGGTAAAAATTAGCAGGATTTACTGAATTTTAAAATGTATGAAGGTAAGGTATCTTGTGTCTTCACCATATGGTGATATTGTAATGGACAATAAAAGGTGGCAGACGCCACTGCCTCATGACCCAAATCTTACTTATGGCTATTACCTTGAGGGCGTAAAGGAGTTTATCTCTAGGGATAATTATAGGCCACTGATTGATATATTAAAGGTTGATTTAAAGGATATTGATGAGATTTTGATTCGTACAGAAAAACATGGTGCTTTATATTACTTGGCCAGTGTAGAGGTGATCCTTGGAGGCCTTTCAAAAAAATTTGCCGTAAATGTGGCCACCTCTAAGATAGGAAAGGAGTTTTTAGATCATGAATTCTCTGTGCTAAGGCAATTGAATAACGAATTTAATCTTGGATATCTGCCAACTGTATACCTCTTGGGCGAGGCAAGGTCTATGTCAATGTTCCTTTCAGAGTGGTTTGAGGGCTATTATGAGTTTCACATCTCAAGGGGCAAGAATGGAAAACAAAGGATGGTCTTGTGGGATTTTGACCATGGCTATAGGTATCTATCAGATAAACAAATCCAAGAGATATACAGACAGGCATCAAAGATACTTACTATTTACTATGATACTCAAAGATTCAAACAGATCTTCCCTTGGCACCATGCAGCAGGTGACTTTGTAGCCAAAATAGATGATAAAACCATAGATGTAAAGCTTATAACGGCAAGGAAATATGAACCTATGATAGTATTTTTAGAAAATAGTGGTGTAAACCCATTTGTGGCATTAATCTATTTTTTCTTAAATCTATCTATCAGGATGCGCCTAGACAGGTTTGATGGGATTGGAGAGACAGCATGGGCAGACGATTTTTGTGTTGATAGCACTGTAGAGGGATTTTTTGATGGGCTTAAGATAAAGGAAAAGATGGGAAAGTATAATCTTGGTAAAGTTAATGAGTTTATATTGCTTCTAAAAGGCTTTAGCAAAGAAGAGTTGGGGTCAATGTTAGAATTATTGATTGATGAATATAAGGATGTTTATAAAATCCCTCTGATCATGCAAAATTTAGAAGGCCATACAAAAAGGCTTTTCTCTGCTATTCAAAATCTTTCTTTATAAGATTTACTAAAGGGGTCTTTATCGCCTTAGAGACTGATATAAGAAGGGCAGCCTTTGATGTATTTTGACACCCAGCTTGTTCTAAAAGGTCTCTGGAAAGTTGGTAAAGCTCCTTATAGACCTTGTCCAGGTTAAATGTGGGATACGTTACACCCTTTTTAAAATGGGTCCTGCCACAGACAGAGGCCTTCCCATTTATAGAGACAGGGATCCCATACAACCTGCAGGTAATGGGCCTGTGTTCATAAAGGATACACTCATCCCTATCATCTAACAGGGGGCACCTTACCCTCTGTCTTCCTAGTCCATATACCTTCATCTTTGGGTCATCAGGAAATGCCTCATTAAGCCTATCCCTAACCTGTAGCATCTTGATATCTGCCTTCTCTGCCCTTATAAGGGCCTCTCTCCTCTCCCTCCGATTTAGATTGTTAAAATGATAGTTTAAAAAGACTGCCTCAATAAGAAATAGACCAAATATGGCATAACAACAATCACAACAGTGAATTCTACAAGGAATAAGGTGACCATATTCAAGTTTCATCTTTTTAAACGCATCATCTGCCGCCTTTACTAGTTGTTGATACCTTCCATATAGATCAGGGAAAATCATTTCTCTTCCTTGCCTCTATATGGCTCTAATAACTTTAGAAGTTCAGGATGGACCTTAAACCCAAGTTTTATTGCCTTATCACAGTGCTCTACTGCCTTTTCATATTTCCCTTTAACATAATAGGCATAAGCTAAATTGTTGTGACCAAGGCCAAAATTTGGGGCCATGTCTAAAAGTTTTTTATTTATTTCAATACTTTTGTCTATATCCCCTTTTTGAAGGTATGCATTGGCA
>Ga0190286_1000266_pt1 | contig 23790 bp, 23 predicted proteins | sample 48691834_MG_FD_183241 | JGI IMG/M metagenome (GOLD analysis project Ga0190286, IMG submission 183241) | Hydrothermal vent microbial mat bacterial communities from Southern Trench, Guaymas Basin, Mexico - 4869-18-3-4_MG | ecosystem: Environmental > Aquatic > Marine > Hydrothermal vents >... | reverse complement strand
TACTTAAACGCCCTGAAGTCTCCCAAGCTAAGAATCCGTTATGAAAGCTTCTATCTAGACTTACTCTCAAATAACAAAGCCTATACCGATGTACTGGTTTTAGATGAGCTGATTTATATATCTAAGAAGAGGTATAACGTTCCATACAAGATCAGCCTCGAATTCCTTGAATCGATAGTGCTACCTTACGTCGAAATCCTTCCACTAGGAGAAAAGGAGTTCTATAAGGCCTCGGAGTTCCTCAAATCCCTTAACATTAAACCATCTGACGCCCTCCATGCAGCAGCGATGATCGCCAATGGGATATTGAAGATAGCCTCGGAGGACAGGGAATTCGATAAAATAGAAGGATTGGAAAGGGTGTGGATACTTTGATCATATATGCAATGACCTTAAAAGTTCATCCCCTTAACTTGACAGAGTTTGTGGCTAAAGCTCTATTAATCAAACGTTTTCATAGGTCAAGCGATAGCGGTAAAGGTATCGCAGTTAAAGTTCTACAATCACTCTCACATCACGCTAGGAATGACTTTGCTCTATTATCAATCCAACAACAGGCGTCAAACCGATCATGAAGCTTAAAACAATGAAACCTATAAATGGTCAGATTAAATAACGGATGCTGGGAGAGGAGAAAAGAGGAATGAAGGCCGAGTTCAGGTCGAGGATCCTTAAGCTCTTGAAGGAGGATGAGGAGTCCAGATATATGGTGGCTAGGCTGATAGGGTTAGAGGATATTAGACGGGGGCAAATTGAGCTTAGAGGGGCGGTCGCTAGGCTAGAGGAATCTCATAGAAGACTTGAAGAGTCTGTCGCCAATCTCAACGATGCGGTTGCACGCTTGGCGGAGGAGCAGAGGCGTGTGTCGAGAACTCTTCGCTCAATTGCCCGATATATAGAGGAGGTCAGCATCACGCTTGAGGAAGAGGCGAGATCCATGATCGAGCTAAGGCTGAGGCAATGTGGAATCCAGATAAAATTAGGCGCGCTTATCCGACCCTATGTCGAGTTAGATATCTACGGCTCCAATGATAACCTAACGGTTATAGGCGAGACCAAGACCAGGCTAGCCTCGATGAATGTAAGAGAACTTGAGAGAAAGCTCGACCCAGTTAAGAGGAATGAGCCAGAGCTATTGAAAGGCAAGACCATATACGCAATGTGGGCTCACCCAGAAGCAGTAGAGGAGTGCAAAGCCCGAGAGATATGGCTCAACACACCAAACAAAGAACTAACACAGCCAGATATATAACCACAATTAAGGATGTATGGGAGTGCGGGAATACAATTTTGTAAACAGCCTACTTGTCATAACACACCTGCCTAAAAACCTTTGGGAGATATAGCTCTCTACCGGAGATGGGGCGGGGCATAGCTTTCTAACGATTCCAACTCTTAGAGGTGGCAAAAAAATATATCATTCAGCAGATTTATAAAAATACGTAATGATGTGGGATGCAGATCTTCCCCTGGAAGCGACCTCTGCGGGGGAGATCCGGCGACATCTTAAGGATGTCATACATAGGTTAAAGGCCAGGAAGGTCTGGTGGAATCTGGACCCGGCCACTAGGGGTTGGCTAACCCTGGCATCAAGCCTAGAGAGTATAAAGTTTAAGAGCCGTGAGGTCTTATCCGTGCTTGTCAAGATCTTAAAGCGAGTTAAATCTCTCCTAAGCCCCCCAAGATTACTGTCCGAGATTGGGGTGAGATATGCTTGGAGAGCCTGGAGGATCGCGTCAAGCTGGGGTAATAAGGATGCTGAGAGCTGGAAGAATGACAGGGCATATCAACTCTATTGTGGGCTAACCGCTCTCCAACTATCGAGAATCATCCCACGAATAGGGCATCCAGAGCTTAACACCCTAAGAGACGTTCTAAGCCTCAGGGGATTCTGGAGATTCATGAGATGCCTTGGGAAAATCCTCTGATCCGAAGAGGATGAGAATGATTCAAGTTGGTGGGGTTTTAAGGTGATCCGTTCGGTTGAATAGAGATCAGGTAATTGGGGCGCTGATCTTGGCAGCATCCGTGATCGGCATAGTAATCTATGGATGGGTTTTATTCTTCATGGAGCGGACGATACTCTTACTCCAACTAACAGGATTCGTCGCGGTTGCCGCAATACTGGGAATCTTGGCTTGGATAGGATATACCTTGGCCACAACCCCGCCGCCGAAGCCTATCGAGGAGGTCGAGAAGGAGCTTGAAGGAGAGCTCAAGAAGCTCGAAGATGAGGCGAAGAACCCGAGCGGTGAAAAAGAAAGGGCGAAATAGATTGAGTATAGCGAAGACCTTATCCGATAATGTTTCCAAGTCAACTCCGGCTTCCCATTCATCAAAGAGATGATCATATATCAAAGGATAGGGCACATCTATGAGCTCAAGCCGGGGCGGAAGAATGGCGGTAAGGATAAAGCTGAGAGTTAAGCTAGTGAGAGCTGGGAAAACTGGGAATAATATTACAAGACATTGAAGAGGGACTCTACTCGTTAAAAGTAGATCCCAAAAGAATGATTAGGAAAAGGTCCTCTACAATACTGGTAAAATGAATAAAGATCTTTGGGATGAACTTCACGGCTTACTTGATAGATTTGCCCAAGCTGCTTGTAAAGGGTCAAAGATGTTACTTAGATTAAATAGGAGCAGAGTATTGATAACTGGTGGTGCAGGTTTTATAGGAAGCCACTTGGTAGATGCTTTGGTCTCTCGTGGGGCTGAAGTGGTAATTTTGGATAATCTAAGTAGTGGCAAAATAGATAATATATCTCATCATCAAGGGAATCCGAACGTTAAATTCATCAAGGGAGACTTGCTCAATCCACAAGACATAGAGCCAGCGGTCAATGATTGCGAAATCGTCTTCCACTTAGCTGCAAATCCTGATGTTAGGACAGGATCAAGCAACCCCCAAAGCCACTTTAACCAAAACGTTATGGCCACCTACAACCTATTGGAGGTACTGAGAAAAAAGAATAATGTTAAAGTTCTTGCCTTTACCTCTTCTTCAACCGTATATGGTGAGGCTCCAACTCCAACACCAGAAGATTATGGGGAGCTTAAACCCATCTCAGTCTATGGGGCGACAAAGCTTGCATGCGAGGCCCTAATATCTGCCTACGCCCATAGTTACGGATTCAGGGCAATAATATACCGATTAGCTAACATAATCGGATCAAGAAGTACTCACGGAGTAATCGTTGATTTCATTAAAAAGCTCTCGGAGAACCCAAGTGAGCTCGAGATACTTGGCGACGGAACTCAGAAAAAGTCCTATCTCCACGTTTCAGACTGCATCGATGCAATGCTTCTCGCGATAGAAAAGACAAGCAACCAAGTAGACATATTCAATATTGGATCAGAGGATCAGATTAATGTCATGACCATAGCTAGGCTCGTGGTTGAGGAAATGGGCTTGAAAAACGTGAAGTTCAAGCTTACAGGAGGAGTACATGGTGGAAGAGGATGGATTGGGGACGTAAAAAACATGCTGTTGGACATATCGAAGCTTAAGGGCTTAGGATGGAAACCGAGGTTTAACAGCCTAGAAGCAGTTAGAAGAACGATTAGGGAAATTCTCAAAGGGGGCGCGGCTAAGATAAGAAATCGCCCTGAGAGCTACTAGGCTGGAAGGCATTATGGTAGAGGTCACGGTTATTCTACCAACACGAAACGAGGCTGAAACCATAGGATCATGTATCCAAAAAATCAAATCAGTGTTTGAAAGGTATGGGATTGAAGGAGAAATAATAGTATCTGATAACTCTGATGACGAAACCCCTCAAATTGCTAGGGCGCTAGGAGCTATCGTTGTTACTCCAGATAAGCTAGGTTATGGATACGCTTATATCTACGCATTTAATTATGCGCGCGGAAAATACATTGTGATAGGTGATGCGGATGACACCTATGATTTTGGGGAGATGCCTAAGCTTCTTAAACCACTTATGAATGGAGAGGCAGACCTAGTTATTGGTAGCAGGCTTAAAGGTGAGATTAAGAAAGGGGCAATGCCTTGGCTTCACAGATATATCGGAAATCCAATCCTAACATCATTCTTAAACCGCTTCTACAAAGTTAAAGTCTCGGACGCCCATAGCGGTTTCAGAGCTATAGCTAAGGAAGCATTAGAGAAGATGAAGCTCAGATCACGTGGAATGGAATTTGCTTCTGAGATGATAATAGAGGCGAAGCGGCTTGGTCTTAGAATAAAAGAGGTTCCAATAACATATTATCCTAGGAAAAGTGGTAGCTCGAAGCTCAGATCATTCGCCGATGGGTGGCGTCATCTAAGATTTATGTTAATTTATACACCAACATATCTTTACTTCATACCAGGCTCTATTTTGGGGCTGTTTGGTATAGCAATGATATTATTTGCATATCTACAGATCTATGTCGGATATTCGCCAGGTTTTCATAGCATGATATTGGGGAGCTTATCTATACTAGTAGGTTATCAAATACTTTTCCTCGGGCTGTTTGCTAAATTATATGGCGTTAGCTCCGGCATCTCTAACCCAGATAGGATCACCCATCTTATCATGAAGAAACTTTCTTTAGAGAAAGGGGTTATTATAGGGCTTGGTGTGTTTTTTACGGGTTTTTTATATGCCCTGTACCTGGTCATCTCTTGGATAGGTAGTGGCTTTAAGGTGCTTCCTTTAAGGGGTGAATCCATAATAGCATTCACGCTTATAATTATAGGAATCCAAACGATATTTAACTCATTTTTCTTAAGCATGATGATGTCGATGGGATTGGAGAGAGATTGACAATAATTTGACTATATATGTTGATGAGCGCATTCGAGAGCGATGCCCAGAATCCAGCAAATATAAAATATTGTTTTTAGGGTTGAAGTAAAGAATGATTAGGTAGTGTATCGATGTTAGAAATAGAGGTTATTGAGGTTAGAGGTAAATGCCCTGTATACAAGCCCGGAGATAAAATCGTTGTAGATGGTCCGAGGATAATTCTGGAGAAAACTGATGCCATATGCATACATGCACTTTCAGTAATATTGCATTATGCTGTTGCATTAGACGAGGGAGTCGATCCAGTTAAGTTGGGTCTAACGAAGGAGTCTGATAAAGAGTATGCATATGTGCAATGCGTTGATCCTTGGAGACCCTATACCGAGGGTGGAACAGTAATATTTCGTATTAAGAAGATTAAATGAAGATAGCGATAGTCCTTGGAACAAGGCCTGAAATTATTAAAATGGCTCCGATTATCAGGGAGTTAGAATCAAAGAAGGTGGATTACTTTATAGTTCATAGCGGTCAGCACTATTCCTACAATATGGACCAAGTATTTTTTGAGCAACTTAGCTTACCTAAACCTAAATATAACATAAAAGTAGGATCTGGGACCCATGCGGAAGAAACCGGAAAAGCCTTAATCGGCATAGAGAAAGTCTTGTTAAAGGAGCGGCCTGACGTAGTGTTGGTACAGGGAGATACAAACACTACCCTATCAGGGGCTTTAGCGGCTGCAAAGTTGATGATAAAAGTAGGTCATGTGGAAGCCGGTCTAAGGAGCTTTGATAGAGGAATGCCGGAAGAGTTGAACAGAGTTATGGTTGATCATCTATCAGATTATCTTTTCGCGCCAACTAGAAAGGCTGAAGAGAACTTATTAAATGAGGGGATTAAGGACGGGATATTCGTTACCGGAAATACTATAGTGGATGCTGTTTATCAGAGTTTGAGCCTTGTAAAGGATATTAATGTAATGAAAATATTTGATGTGGATGCAGATGATTTCTTTTTGCTTACCCTTCATAGACAGGAAAATGTCGATAATAGGCAAAGGCTCTCAAATATCGTTAAGGGATTACAACTTATTGGTCAAGAATTTGATGTTCCGATAGTCTATCCGATTCATCCCAGAACTAAGAGAAGGTTAAAGGAGTTTGGAATAAACCTGCCTAGCTTCATAAGACTTATCGAACCCTTAGATTATCTGAGCTTTCTAAAACTAGAAAGCTCTGCTAAGTTGATTTTAACAGACTCCGGTGGCGTTCAGGAGGAAGCCTGTATTCTAAGAGTTCCTTGTGTGACAATTAGATATAATACTGAGAGACCTGAAACACTAGATGTTGGTGCTAATTTATTAGCTGGCACAGAGCCGGAAAGAATATTAGAGAAGACCAAAATGATGCTTTCTCGAAAAAGAACATGGCCAAATCCATTTGGAGATGGCAAAGCTGCCGAGAGAATAGTCGAAATAGTTTTAAGCGAGGCAAAATAAGATCACGTTCATGAGGTGAGACCTGTGGCAAAGATATTAGTGACTGGGGGTTTAGGCTTCATAGGTTCGTCATTAGTGAGAGAACTCCGAAGAAGGGGGCATGAAGTGTGGATATGCGACATATTACATTCCTCCGACCCTGAATCAATAAGATGCGATGTAAGTAAATTCAGGCAATTGGAACGGGTATTTGAAACGGCAGGATACTTTGATTTCGTCTATCATCTCGCTGCAGAATATGGAAGATGGAATGGCGAGCATTACTATGAGAATCTCTGGCTCACAAATGTTGTAGGCACTAAGAATCTGATACGACTGCAAGAGAGAAAGAAATTTAGGATGATTTTTTTCAGTAGTGCAGAGGTTTATGGAGATTATCGGGGGGTTATGCGGGAAGAGGTGCCGGAGAAGATTCATATACATCTTTTGAACGATTATGCGATGACCAAGTGGGTTGGGGAGATGATGGTCAAGAATTCAGCCATGCAATATGGTACTGAGACGGTAATTATCAGACCATTTAATGTATATGGGCCAGGAGAACATTATCATCCATATAGAGGATTTATACCTAAGTTCATATATCATGCACTTCATGACATCCCGTATACAGTGTATCTAGGTCATAAAAGAACTCTAGAATACATAACTGATTTCTGTGAGGCCGTTGCAAATATTGTCGATAACTTTAAGCCAGGGGAAGTCTATAACATAGGGGGCGACAAACAATACGAGATAAAGTACATTTCAGATCTCATACTGAACTACCTTGGAAAGGATGATTCATTAGTAACTTATAAGGAGGCTGAACCTTTTACAACAAAGGTAAAAATTCCAGACTCCACTAAGGCTAAGAGGGATCTCGGCTTTAAAATAACAGTCGAACCTGAAGAGGGTATTCCTAAGACAATAGAGTGGTTTAAGCGGGTCTATGGACAAGTGGAGGGATCACGATGAAGTTTGACGATATTCTATCATACTATACTGGAAAACGCATTTTGATTACCGGGGGAGCAGGCTGTATTGGAAGTAATTTAGCCAAAGCCTTGATTAAGGCTGAACCTGAGAAGATAATAATTATTGACGACTTGTCAGCAGGCCATAAATGGCTCATACCGGAGAGCCATCACATATACTTTATTGAAGGAAGCATCCTCGACGAGGAAAAAATGAGACGCGCCTTCAGTTTTAGACCGCATATAGTTTTTCACTTGGCAGCACACTTTGCTAACCAAAATAGCGTGGAGCATCCTGAGACAGATTTATTAGTAAATGGCTTAGGGACACTGAAGACTCTTCAATATTCTCAGCTCGTCCAGGTTGAGAGATTTGTCTTTGCATCATCAGGTTGCTCGGTTTATGGAAGTCAAGCACCCTTACCATTAAAAGAAGGTTATGTTTCATTACATTTAGACACACCTTATCAAATAAACAAGCTCGTCGGAGAGTTATACTGTAATTTCTTTCACGACTATTACAGACTACCAGTCGCTATAGCTAGATATTTTAACGTATATGGACCTGGCGAGGTGCCGGGAAGATATAGAAATGTCATACCAAACTTTATGTGGTGGGCCATGCATGGAAGGCCCCTTCCTATAACCGGTACTGGAGAAGAAACGAGGGATTTCACATTTGTGGACGATATCATAGATGGCACACTAAGAATGGGGGTTTTAGAGGAAGCTGTAGGCGAAGCGATAAATTTAGCTTCTGGGACTGAGACAAGAATAATAGATCTTGCAGAAAAGATTAATAAGATAACAGGAAATAAAGCAGGCATAATCTTTAAGGAAAGGAGAGATTGGGATAAAGCTACTAGAAGACGTGCCTCGATAGAAAAGGCCAGAAAATTATTAGGATATCAGCCTAGGGTAGATATAGATACAGGGCTTAATAAAGTACATCAATGGTTTAAAGAGAACTGGGAAAACATCGAAAAGAGCGTCAGGTTCTGACTTCCTATGCGCGTACTAATTATAGCTCAGTATTTTCCTCCTGACATGGGCGGGGGGGCAACTAGGGCATATAATGTAGCTAGGGCCTTGACTTTAAATGGATGCGATGTTACGATCATTTCCGCTTTCCCGCACTATCCAGAAGGTAATATACCAGACGAATATCGGTGGAAGCCTCTTAAGGTAGAGTTTAAAAACGGATTAAAGATAATAAGAACCCTGGTGCCTCCATTACCATCTAAAGGTCTTGCTTATAGAGCAATTCTTTTCACATCATTTTTAATATCCAGTCTCTTCGCATTACCAATAATAGGTAAGGTAGATATAATTTGGGCAGCAAATCCAAACATCCTATCAATAATTCCGGCTATGGTATACGGCTTAATAAAGAGATGTCCAATTACCTTAAACGTCGATGATCTTTGGCCTGAGGACATGTATAGTCTTAACCTGATAGAGAAGAAGTCCTTCATCTCAAAGGTCGCTGAGTTCTTAGCGAGGATGGCCTATCATAAAGCAAAATTGATAACCCCGATAAGCCCAGGCTATTTAGCAGTGATCTCAGGAAGATATGGAGTGAGTCCTAATAAGATTCATGTGGTGAGAGCTGGGGTAGATATAAGTAAGTTCAATCCTATGAAGAGCGATTTTAGCGACGATGAAACTTTTAAGGTGCTTTATAGCGGGGCCTTCTCGATAGCTTATGATTTCGACCAGGTATTAATGGCGGCCAAACTATTAGAAGGAAGAGGGGTCGAGTTTATAATTCAAGGTGGCGGAGAGCTTTCAGAGTATATTAAAGATAAGGTCAGAGAATTGAATCTGAAAAATGTGAAGGTCTTAGATAGAATTTTAAGTAGAGAAGAGGTGGCAAAATTACTTAACACCGCTGATGCATTGATACTCCCGTTAAGGGATTTTGGAAGGCCATATCTAGGTATATCATCAAAACTCTATGAATATCAGGCAGTAGGCAAGCCTATAATATGTTGTGCTATTGGTCAGCCAGCTAGGTATATTGAAGAAACAGGTTCAGGAATAGTCGTCAAACCAGGAGATAGTAAAGCTATAGTAAGAGCCGTGCTTTACCTAAAACAGAATGAAAAAGAAAGAAAAAAGCTAGGGGAAAATGGAAGAAAATACGTGTTGAAGAACTTGAGAATTGAAAAGATAGGTGAGACTATGAGAGTAGTTCTTGGAAAATTAATCATTCACGATAAATAAAGTGAAATAATTGGGGTAAAAGCATATGAAAGAGCGTTTCAGGTATATCTTTCTTATAACCGTCGACTGCTTGAGAGCAGATCATGTCGGTTGTATCGGAGGTACGGATTTAACTCCTAATATTGATAAACTGTCGAGAGATAGTGTAGTCTTTACGAAAGCTTTTGCAAACGGTCCTGGAACTAATCAATCTTTTCCTGCAATCTTAACATCAACCTATTTCTTTATCCATGGTGGGTTACATTTAAATCCAAGATGTACTACCTTAGCCGAAGTCTTAAGTAAACACGGTTTTAGAACAGTGGCTTTTCATTCTAATCCATTTTTATCTAAAATGTTTGGCTGGGATAAAGGTTTCCATGAATTTTACGATTTCATGAATGTAATTAAAGCGCCATCAGCAACTGTGACTCGGTTACAACGAGGTAAGCTGGTTAATAGATTGACCCGCATTGCTTTAAATGTGCTGGGTGCGTCATATAGTCGAAGAATCCGAGAGCTTCTTAAGAAGATTTATTACAGATTCTCAAGAATCGAGAAGCCGTATCTAGAGGGGACAGAGTTGAATCAACATGTAACTAACTGGATTGAGAAACATAAAAACGAAAAATTCTTTCTATGGGTTCATTATATGGATCCTCACGAGCCATATATACCACCGAAAGAATATCTTAGCAATTTTTCAAGCCGCGAAGAAGCTCTAAAATTTAACTTATCTGTAGACATGAATAATCCTTCAGAAGAAGACCTAACCATACTCAGAGAGCTGTACAAAGGCGAGGTCAAGTATGTTGATTCATGTATAGCCGAATTAATTAATAATATTGAAGACAGAGGCTTACTGGAAGATTCTCTTATAATAATTACTGCTGATCACGGGCATGCCTTCATGGAACATGGAAAATTCGGACATGCTTATGATATTCTTTACAACGAAGTTATTCACGTACCATTAATAGTATACGGATTGGGTGGTACTCATAAAATCAATAAATGTGTTCAACTTTTGGATTTACCACCAACAGTATTGGATTTATTAGGAATTAATCCTCCATCCACTTTTATTGGCAAAAGCTTAATTGATAGACTTGAGTCATTGCCTATTTTTTCAGAAAGTGCTGAGCCTAACTTAGTTGAATTAAAATATAATTTGAGCAAAAATATAATCTCTTGTATAAAGAAAGAGTTCAAGCTTATTCTCAGTAACTTTACAAATACTATGGAGTTATATAACATTAGAAAAGATCCTCTGGAAAAGAAGAATATTTCAAACATTGAAGAAGGAATAGTTAACGAACTAATATCTGTAATCGACAAGCATTTTACTTATGAGAAAGTTTATAAAATGAAGCTTAAGCTGGTAAGAAGTAATCACGCAAAAGATTAGCCGTTAGATGAGATTTCATTGGAATTTTGGAGACAGTTGTCTGAAGTAAATTGAATTTACAAGAGCGAAGATATTCACAACCCTTTATAAGCATAATTATCGTAAATTATAACGGTTTACCGTTCCTTAAGGATTGTATGTTCTCTATCTTAAAAGTAGATTATCCGCCAAATTATTACGAGGTCTTAGTGGTTGATAACGCTTCAGAAGATGGGAGTGTGGAGTATTTAAGGAAAAGCTTTCCCTCGGTTAGAGTCATTAAATTGGGTAAGAACTATGGCTTTGGAAAGGCAGCAAATTGCGGAGCTAAACAAGCAAAAGGAGAGATCTTAGTGTTTTTAAATAATGACACTATTGTGGACAGAGCATGGTTACGAGAAATTGTAAAACCTTTTATTGAGAATAAAAGGGTAGCAGTATGTGGAAGCAGAGTAAAGTCGATAGATAACCCTGAAGTTGATCAGTATGCCGGAGGCTTTTTAAATATGCTTGGTGGCGGTTTGTTTTACCCCTTTCACGGAAAAGCCCCCAGTAGAGAGCATTATCTTGTTGGGTGTATTCATGGCGCATCGTTTGCGATTAGAAAAAGGGTTTTCGATGAAGTTGGAGGTTTCGATGAAGATTATTTCATGTATTCTGATGAGGGAGATTTATGCCATAGAGTCGCTTTGTGTGGTTACTTTATTGCGTATTCTCCCAAGTCGATAGTATACCACTATGGAGGTGGCACCGCTGGTATTTTGGATAAAGATTTCCAAAACCCGTTTAAAGGTAGGATTAGGTCGCATCTCAGGATCTACTACGGGAACAGAAATTCCTTGGTTAATCTCTTAAAAAATCTGAACATTAAGAACATGACAATAGGTTTCTTTCTCTCTATCCTTTATTATCTATTTCAACTATTATGTCTTCTTAAGATGCGGGATAGTCTTGGGATAAAATACTTGTTAAAATCATTATTTCATGTAATAATCAATCTCAGAAGAATTTTTTCTAAGAGAGTAACAATTCAAATAAAAAGGAAAGTAAGAGATCAGGAATTAATCAAGCAAAAAGTTTTATTGACTAACACGTGGTTATTAAGATTATCAATCGCCAAGCTAAAACATAGACTGAATGCCAGTTGAGGTACAAAGTCAAAATTACGAATTTGTGGGAACTAGTGAGACACAACGTTCAACTTTTAAGGAAATGGTCCAATAAAAGTGGCATGAAAAAACCTCTTTCAGTCTTATCTATAATCTTTGTTATGATAGCCTTTTTATTTGGTAAAATAACCTTCGTGCCACCTATCGTTAGAGCTTTTACTTCACTCCCATTATTCTTTGTAGTACCATATTTTTTTGGGCACTTAGTATACTATTTGCTCAAGTGCAAATATCGATGCTTTTTAAGCATGCTGGATTTAATCTCAAAAATTACTATCAAGTGGTTTTTCGGGGTTTTGATTTTAAGCATATTTGCCATGATTTTCCAGTATGCGAAGTTATTTGAAGTTTATATGTGGATTATTTTTCTGGGGATCATTTCGATAATTATACTCTTCTTATTCAGAAAGCTTGACTTTCATGAAGATTACATAGCAATCGTTCATAAACGTGGCATATTCATTATAATTGCTGGGCTTATTGGAACTATTCCCCCCATAGTATCCTCCATGTTCATACCATTTCCTTGGTTTGGCATGAATTATGATCAACCAATTGCACTTATCCAACCGGTAGTTAGAGCGATGGACGATCATTACCTCATGTTAGATAGAAGAATTCCAGAAGTTTTGCTAACGTTTTTTCCATGTTTAATTTCTAACATAACCCCTTCACAGTTTGCATGGTGTGCACGCTTTTTGTTAGCGATCATCTTCGCCATAGGCGTTTTTCTATTCGCGAATAATGTTATTTTTAAAGAGAATTATAGCGCGCTTTTAACGGTATTAGTAGCGTCATTTGTGTTTTCCTCAGGCGCAAACCCCCCGGTCTTAACATTCTTTGATATACCCGCACAATCTTTCAGAAGCAGTACTTTACTTTTCGCACTTTTTCCATGGGTGTTATTGGTTACTAATAATATGCTTTTTAAGTGTTATGAGTTAGAAAAATCCGTAAATAGTATTGAAAAACGAACATTACTGTTATTAACATCATTCGCTTTGTTAACCTTTGCCTACCTTATATTTCCTGAGACGAGATGGTTTAATTTACCGAATTTCTACAAGCCGTTAAAGTGGAATCCAATAATACTGCCGATGTTATATTTAACGGGAATAATTAGCGTCCTTTTAATTAAACATGGGAAAAATAGAATCGTTTATCTTTTTAGCTTCACTATCATGTTTGTCTTGTACTTGATTCATGTCGAAGAGGCATTGTTAATTTTAGGGACGATTCTTATTTATGTGCTGTTCGTGTCGTTTCATCTGAGGAAAAAATACATTTTACGAGCTATTACGGTGCTGGGTATGGCTTACGTAATCTTAATCTTAACATCTCAATTTAACATTTATGTTAAGCATTCAGTGAATATGTTGGAGAGATTTCTGGAAGAAGTTTACAATAACCTCTTCTCGCCCATTTCGCATAGAATTGTGTTCGATATAAACTTTAAATTAAACGATTTAATTCACGGACATCATTTTATACTCTTGTTTCTCTTTATTATTGCAACGTTGTTGATTCTAATAAAAGGGAATGCACGATTTTTAATAGTTGCGTCTATAGCATGGTTATTATTGGCTGTTTACTTCCTGCCTTTTCAGTGGACATATAGAATTTTTAAAGAATTAAATCTTTTCTTCTCATGCGTCATAGTTCTTCCATTTTCAATAATTTTGTGTTCTCTGAAGAAAATTAAAGTCAATATTATGATTCTACATAAGTGCATTTCTCCACCTATCGTGACATTAACCTTTTTACTCATTTTTCTATGTTTAACACCAATTCTAGTTATTCCTATTTACCAAAGATTCTCATTTTACTCTTCAGAGTTTTTCCCATCTAAAGACATACAGTCTCCTTTAACGTTCGAGGAATGGGAGGCTGCTATCTGGATGAGGGAACATTTACCAAGCGATGCAATTTTAATAAGTGATTACTTTACTATGTGGGTAATAGGACCCTTAGCTAATAAAGTGCTCCCGATAGAGAAATTTATGTGTGCCGGAGGACCTGGAAAAAATTCTTCTCTTTATTTACAGTTGCTCTATGTCAAACAAAGAGTTTTTTTAGCAAACGACAGTAAAGAAGCCTATATAGCTATAAAGGAGATGCAACCAATCTGGGTTGAGAGAGATTATTTAGAATATCTAACTGGCAAAGGAAACACAGATAAATATATAATATTGCTCAGCAAGAGGACGTCAAGATGGGTTCGAGACTATGATTTCTATGGATTCGCATGGAAGCCAGATACATTCATAAATCAACGTCTACTAGAATTATTCGCTGATAAAAGCTATTTCAGAGAGGTATATAGAAATGAGTTTTTACATGTATTCGTCACTAATTAGGTCATAAGTAGACACTAATCTTTGTCTCCTGTAACATAGCTGGAGTTTCAAGACTTCTATCCGTCATGAGCGATAATTAAGACTAAGGGTGCATCTTAAAATAGGCGGCTCTCAAGGAAGAAAAATATGAGTACAGAAGTTATGCATGCGTGACCATGTTTATGTTCTTAGTATTGAGCAACCTCTCTTTAATAGCAGAGTATTAAAAGTAACACCATGCTAGTTTTTGCGCGTATAGAAATTCCGTTATATACTCATTGATACTTATTTTAAGTCTGAGAGCGTATAGAAAATGCAGGAAAAGGTTAAAAGTTCCGTGGTGGCAGTTATATGGTCGTTTAACCCAAATATCAGAAGATTTATGAAAGTACTTCAATCAGCTGTAACTCAGGTAAATCACGTTATTGTCGTCGATAACGGATCAAATAACGTCGATCAAGTTAGGAAAATATGTAATAATTTTAAGAATGTAACGCTTATAGAGACTGGACGGAATCTCGGAGTGCGTGCGTTGAATATAGGCATGAAAGAGGCCGTTGCAAAGTTTAAACCCGATTTTATACTTTTACTTGATGATGACACTATATTGTATCCAGGCGCCATAGCAATATGTATGAATACATTAAGTAATTCTCGTTTTCGCGATCTAATAGGCGTTTTGTGTCTGTCGCCATGGACTCAAGCGAAAGGGGAAGGACAGATTGTCATTTTTCAAAGAGGTGGGATATTATCTGGAAATTTAATAAGATCAGAATTAGTTAAAAGTGGATTCATGTTAAGAGAAGACTTCTTCCTAGATCAAGCTGACTTCGATTTTTATGAGGAAATTAGAAGGTCAGGATTTATAACAGCGCTTTATAATAAAAAATTAATAAATCATAAGCTAGGCATTTTACTCCCAACTTTACGTATCCGACTACCTCTTATAGGGAAGATAAATGTATATGAGCCTCTTTGGAGATATTATTACATAGTCAGGAATTCAACTGTTTTATTGATTGAGGGAAAACTCGATATAGCCTTCTATCTCGTCCAACTATTAAGACTTGCTTTTCCCCTATTATTAGTTGATGGATTTTTAAAAACTTTTAAAGTGTTTATATTAGGATTAACCCATGGCATTTTCAGAAAGCTAGGCATCTTGATCCACAAAATATAATACTACATTTGTATCGTACATGTACGGTACTATAGGTTATGTGCAAAACAGAAAAGAACTCAGGAACCCTTTAAGTCAAAATGTAAGGATTTCTCTTAATTCCAACTCGTAAAAATTTCTATTAGAAGGAGTTGTATTATATGAGCTTAGAGTTCTTCTAGGTCTGATATAGAGTTGCGAGCCCTGAGAATTTCAAATAATTATTAGTGCTACTTTTTAAGAGAGTGAAAAACGAGTTAGTTTAATTGATACCTTAACAAAACAAAAAATTATATTATCCAAGGGATTCCGTTGTCTTCCGTATTGGCGATGGAGATGAGATATGCTGGCCCGAGAGACTATCCACCAAGCAATCGTTATAAAGGATTTCGAACGCACCCACTTCATCATGGGTAGAGAAATTTCATAAAATACAATCTAAAATACCTCCTCCAAGGATCCAGAAGAAATCCTTCAAAGCGCCACCTAGACAAAATATCGCTCAAAATAATTGATAACGAATTAACTAAAGTCAGAAGAGCCAAACATGCAAGCTAGAGGGGCAGAACACCCATTACTATACGACGGAACGGCCTAGAACAGCGAAAAATGCCTGTTTTCGATAAGGCTTCCAGAAATTGGTAAGAAAAAGATAGGTAAAATAAGAGAAGGAAGAAAATAAGTGAAATTTACGGCCATAAATGTGGTCTTATGAATCAATTTTCGATACAGCGGAGAAAGATGACATCCTATATATGAACAGTGTCATACTAGATGAGAAGATAAAACGAGAAATAGGGGGGTAGATTATTAACTCGCGGATCGACGGTAGGGCGATGATAGAGAAAAGATCAAAGATGATTAATAGCACAGTTAGGGGGACCTCGCATCATCAGGTGAAACTGCATAGTCGAGGAGTCCTATATCAGCGTCTAACTTCGCTGGGGAGAACGCGAAGCTAATTAAGACCAGCAAGAGAAATGCCATCGAACTCTATGTTGGAGAGTATTCAGAACTAATCTTGTGATCGATCAAAATGCCTACTATAAAATAAAAGTCGTGCGCCTCCGCTATCTATCGGGCCTTTACATCAAAGGAGTTGATCCTAACTTTTAGATAATAAGTGACCTAAGCAGTCGAATGGAAACTGCTCTGATAATGCATAGTAAGTGATTAAAGATTTATGGCCTCTTCGATTTCTTAGTCGATTGTGGATGCGGTGATATTTAATTATACTATCAGAATCTAAGGCTAGCGTAATCGCCTGATACTTAGATATATGACGTGTCATTATATATCATAGCGGTCGCTTATTACATCTGGATTCTCGCAATTCTTTAAGATCTCCTTTCTCCTCTAGGATACACTCCTTAATGACTGGATATGCATTGGGAGCTACGCGATCTTTAGATTCAACTTGATCACTGGTCTCTGCATTAGTTCGGAGGATTTGCAAGAATTCGTCAATAGCCTTCTCCGCAGTCTTCCGTTCTTCAGGCGTTAAAGAATAGATTCTCTCTATCTCGTTAAATAGCTTTATAATACCCAAATAATGATACGCATCCTGAAGCCTCCCCTGCTTTACCAAATTGACAACGGTCTCAAAAGTGGTAATGAGAGTAGCCGACTTCATGGTACCCGAAACTGCGAGAGACTATTCATTCTTCTTGACATTCGTGCTGTCTCCTAAGGCTGGCAGAAAACTGACCCTGACTCTAGACCTACGACCATGCTTCTTATTAAACTAAACTTCCTAATATAGTATCCAACACTACTCCTAGGAATCCCAGTTAGCCTAGAAATTTCATAAATAATATGCCCTTGAACCCAATATCCGTAGACAAGGTCTCTCACGCTCAGGGTTGCGCCTAAAACCCATACCCCCTCATGGCATCTAAATCTTTAGGTCTATATGAACTTAGACTAGATCCAATAGGACATCCAATAACATCCAACCAGGCTAGGCTCAAGCGAAAAAATAGCCATGAAACAGCATGTGAGATTGCTGTCATGGTATGGATGGTGAACGAATGGCCCTAATATCAAGCTAATCCGAAAAATCTGAAGAGTTTCGCCTTAGAATGACTCCAATCTTGGGGTGAAAAGTTTATTTAGGACTGCGCGAAGAAAATAGTGATGTCTCAGGTTAAAGAATACCCTCTCGAAGGTGTAAGGGTTTTTGAACTCAAAGTTCTTCCAGACGACAGGGGTTTCTTCGCCGAGGCATTAAGACAGGATTGGCGTGAGCTATTAGGCGATGAGTGGATTGTGCAGGCGAACATCAGTTATAGCTATCCCGGAATCGTTAGGGCTTGGCATAGGCATCAGCGTGGCCAAATAGACTACTTCCTAGTACTCAGGGGAGCCATGAAGATATGCGCATACGATGATGAGACAGGTAAGCTCGTCGAGATCGTCGCGAGCGAGCACAAGCCCTGCATAGTCAGGATACCTGGCAAGTATTGGCATGGGACCATGACCGTTAGCAACACACCATCCCTAACAATCTACTTCGTTAATAGACTTTACGACTACAAAAACCCTGATGAACTCAGAAGACCGTGGAACGATCCCTCGATAGTGCCCAAGGAAATAAATGGTAGAAAAGATGATCCAAGAGTGGGAAAGCCATGGGATTGGTTGCGTCCTAGACACAGGTGAGATGCTTTGAAGATATTGGTTACTGGGGCTAGTAGCTTACCCGGTTATAGGTTTGTAAGAGAAGCGCTGGGAAGAGGTCATGAAGTCATAGGTCTTCATTATTCGAATCCTATTCCAATAAAAAATGAGAAATTGACGAAAATTAGGTTAGATATACGGGATTTAGGCTCCCTATCTAATGTCATTGTCAATGAACGACCAGACGTGATCGTTCATATGGCAGCTCTAGGTAAAGTAGATCAATGTGAACAAGACCATGAGTTAGCATGGAGTGTGACGGCAAGGCCGAGCATTGCCATCGCATCGATAGCTGAAAAAGTTGGTGCCTTTCCCGTCTATCTTTCAACAGACTACGTGTTTGACGGCATTAGCGGCGGATACAGGGAGGAAGATCCACCCGCGCCCATCAATTATTATGGTCTTGTAAAGTTAGTTGGGGAGATAGCTTTTCAGAGTATAGGCGAAGGATACGCCATAGTTAGAGCTAGCTCAATTTACGGTCTAGGTCCTGGAAGAATGAACTTTGCAAAGTTTCTAATAATGAAGTTGCAAAACAACGAAGAAGTGAGAGCGTTAATTGATCAGTATACTACACCTACTCAGGCAACCCTTTTGGCAAAAGCATTGATGGAAATCATAGAGAGGAGATTAACAGGGATATTTCACGTGGCAGGCGAACGTTTGAGTAGATACGATTTCGCCATTAAAGTCTCTGATAAACTTGGGCTCGATAGAACGCTAATAAGGCCAGCTAAGATGGAAGAAATGCGGTGGGTTGCGAAGAGACCTAAGGATTCTAGCCTCAATTGCGAGAAGACAAAAAAGATATTAAAGACAGAGTTCCATTCGACGGAATATGCTTTAGAAACATTAAAGAGGGAATATGAGGAGGAGAGATCGAGATGAAAGTTTTAGTAACCGGAGGGGCGGGATTTATCGGATCGATCCTCTGTGAGACCCTCCTAAAAAAAGGATACAAAGTAGTGTGCTTGGATAAGCTATATTTTGGGGACATCGGGGTAAGAGACCTTATTGGGGAGAAGAATTTCAAACTCATAAGAGAAGATACTCGATACTTTGATCCTGAGGTGCTTAGCTCGGTTGATGTGGTCATCGACCTAGCGGCAATAGGTCAACCCGATCCAGGAAAGAAGCTAAAACCCGAGCTATTCATGGAGATGAATTACAAAGGACCAGTCAGAGTTGCGAATCTCAGCAAGAAACACGGGGTCAATAAGTATTTCTTTGCCTCAACATGTAGTGTTTACGGTGCCCAACCACAATTAGTCGATGAAACCTCCTGCCCGAATCCGCTTGAGGAGTATGCAAGGACGAAGACGATGGCGGAGAAGGAAATCAAACCGTTGTCATCAAAAGATTTTTCCGTGACTATTTTCAGATTCGCTACCGCCTATGGACTATCTCCGAAGATGCGCTTCGACCTGGTCGTTAATGGTATGACCTTAGCCTTGTGGAAATATAATAAAATTATGGTAATGAGGCCAGGGACTCAAAAAAGGCCTGTTGTCCATGTAAGAGATATAGCCAAAGCATTAACCCTGGCGATTGAGGCGGAAAAGGAGGTAATTAACGGTGAGATATTTAACGTGGGATCAAATGATCAGAACTATGAAATATATGAGCTTGCCAAAAGATTAGGAGATGCCAGCGGTAGACCTTATGAGCTTGAATGGTATGGTGAACCTGATAAGAGAACATACATGGTCGATTTCAGAAAAATAAGTAGGGCTCTTAACTTTAAGGTTGACTATCATCCAGAAGACGCTGTAGAGGAGATTATAAAGGCGCTAGATGAGGGGATAATAGAGGATGCACCTTACACCAGGGTCATAGCTTGGTGGGAGCAACTACAGTCTCGTGGTAAGGTATGAAAGGAGTGATTCTCCATGGAGGGGCTGGAACTAGGCTTAGACCCCTGACTTTCAGCGGCCCAAAGCAGCTGATACCTGTGGCGAATAAGCCCATATCTCAATACGTCCTAGAAGACCTTAGAGACAGCGGTATAAAGCAGATCGCGATAATCCTCGGGAACGTATATCCGGAGAAGGTAGTAAACCATTATGGAGACGGATCAAGATTCGGAGTAAAGATAACCTACATCCATCAAGGAGAGCCGAAGGGCATAGCCCATGCTATAGGATTGTGCAAAGAGTTCGTGGCAATGGACGAATTCGTAGTATATCTAGGGGACAACCTGATCCAATATGGAATAAAGAAATACCTAAATGAATTTCAAAGTGGAGAATGCGATGGATACATACTCCTAAAAGAGGTTGAGGATCCGACGAGATTTGGGGTCGCGAAATTCGATGATAGTGGAAAGCTGGTAGATGTGATCGAGAAGCCTAAAAAGCCCCCAAGTAACTACGCGATAATCGGAATATACTTCTTCAGGCCAATAGTCTTCGACATAATTAAAGAACTCAAGCCCAGCTGGAGAGGAGAATATGAGATAACGGACACTATACGGCTAATGATGCAGAAAGGCTATAAAATCGGGTATAGCGTCATTGACGGATGGTGGTTTGATACCGGGAAGAAAGATGATATACTCCAAGTGAACAGCATAATACTGGATGAAAGAATAAAGCGGGAGATTAAAGGAGAAACCATAGACTCGAGGATCGATGGCAGGGTCACCATTGGAGAAGGCTCCAAGATTATCAACAGCACAGTTAGGGGCCCATGCATCATCGGGAGAAACTGCATAATCGAGGACTCATACATCGGCCCATATACCAGCATAGGCGATAACGCGAGAATAATTAGAAGCTCAATCGAATTCTCGATAGTCTTAGAGAAAGTAACCATCGAAGGGATCGACAGACTCGAGGAAAGCCTCATCGGAGAAAATGCAAAGCTAATCAAAGCAAGCAAGAGAAACGCCATTAAGCTCCACATCGGAGACTACTCAGAAGTAATTCTGTAAGCTTCTCTCGACTTACATTGGATGTTAGTCCAAGGAGTTTACGACAGAGTTATGAGTAGGTAAATAAATTAGGGTGCTGTGTGTTTGATGGAATGGTGAGGGACGTTGGTTGAGGGAAGTGTTGATGTGGACCTGGCGACTGCTGAGGAAATATTGAAATACGCTGAAGAGGAGTTTGAGAAAGCCATTAAAACGAGGGATATAATGCTTTACAGAAACTCCGTGGACAAAGCCTTTCTCTCGATGGTGGTGGCCATAAATTCCTACATAAACCGAAAACTCAACGGAATCCCTAAATCCCATAGCGAACGTAGATCCTTGCTCAGGAAGATGGATCGCGAAGACCTAAGAGCCCTTTACAGCGACATTATGAAGACACTGCACGATGAAGCCTTCTACGAGGGGGTCTATAACCCTGAAGGAGCTGAATACGCCATCAAACAGGTGAAGAAGATGCTCGAAGAACTCAAGAAGAGCTAACCAAGTTTCTAGCTATCCAGGGAAACAGAGATTATTTTAATGTGAGGATGGCAACCGCCTATCTAGAGATTGCGGATAGGGGATACCTCGATGGAATTCAAAAGAAGGCGTGAGGAAAACTATCAAACAAGTCTTGGCTAAGAACTATTGAGGCTGCTTTGTTCCTCTTCGGTAGATTCTTCTACTTGATATGCAGGAGGAATACCCCAAGCTCTCGTAAATGTGGAAGAGAGGGAGCCACGCCACGCGGATGCTGAAGAACTTATCGAAAGCATCGGCCACGAGAAGCGTATCATAACCCCCTTAGTCCTTAAATTTCTGTGCAAATAGATGTATTTTACGATAACAGGACTTTGATTGCGCTACACCATGCTTTATACCATGCAATCAAGATATCTGTGTTAGGCTGATTGCTTTAACTAGTTTTCCGGCCTTCGTTCTTAGCTTCTTATCTTCTGTCACTAGTGTTAGGTCGTTCTTTTCCGCGAGCACTATATAGGACGCATCATAAGCCGTTATATTCAATTCTCTCGCTGTTGACAGGATCTCATCTTCATAGGGGTGAGGGCTTAGCATCTTCACGAACTCCAAGGTTTTTGCGAACAGCTTGACAATTTCAGAAGCCTCCTGCAGACTTATCGCCTTGGTTAATGTGGCCTCCTTCCATAAGGCGTTGATCACCTCGTATATCGTAAGCCATTGAAGATAATTATCGTAAAGTACTTTTAGACTTCCGAGTTTTAAAGCATAAATTACCGAGGACGCGTCGAAAAGGAATTTTCCCCGCATTTCGACTCTACCTGCCTTCTCTATCTTCTCGAATACTCTTCACCACTCTATCGATATCGATTTTTTCGAGCGCCCCGCCGAGCTCGCTGAGCTTTCTCTCAAGCTCCTCGAGCTTACGCCTTTTAACCTCCTCCTCTAATGCACGCCTAAGCACCTCAGATATCCTCACGCCAAGCCTTTCAGCCTCCTCCTTAAGCTCCCTCCGAACCTTCGTGGAAACCGTTATGTAGTCACCCATAGTGACCCCCACAGGTAGTCATAGAAGTAGTAAATAAAGGTTTACTGAGATTGCGTGAGGATTAGGATTTCTCAGGCTTGGAGCACCGGAATCACAGGGTAGTCTTCTACATAATCAAGTAGCTAAAAACTAAGCTGGAGAGGAGAGTACGAGATAACAGACACCATAAGGCTAATGACGCAAAAAGGCTACAAAATCGGATACAGCATAATAGAGGGATAGTGGTTCGACACCGGGAAAGCAAGCGATGTTCTAGAAGTGAATGCCGTGATTCTAGATGAGCGTGCTAGGAGAGATACGTGGTGAGATTGAGGACTCAAGAATCGAGGAGAGCGTCTCTATATGAAAAAGGAACAAAGATTATTGGAAGTACTGTTAGAGGATCAGCCATAATAGGAGAAAATTGTTTCATAAAGAACTCATTCATAAGCCCGCTCATAAATGTCGGAGATGGCGAGACGATCGAGAATAGCTCAACTGAATATTGCATAACACTAAGAAATACAATGATCAGTAATGTAGAAAGGCTTGAAGAAAGTCTCGTCGAATTTGCGAGGATTATCAGAAATCCAAATAAGAGATACAGGCGAAGACTGAGGATTGGCGATTATTCGATAGAAGAGATCTAAAACCACGTTGAAAATCATTTATAGCCGATTTAAAGCACTTCTATTGCACCTTGCTTTGTTGGCATTGCTAATCTACTCTTCATTTTTACCCACTGCTCTCTAGCTTTCTACTGAATCCATTCTTAAGATCTCTGACGTTACATTAAGCGTTATTCTCCTTCGAAGTGTTTTCAGAATCTCTACTACGTTTTCTGCGAACCTAACTATACCCGCTTCGTGGAAATTCTAAGCTCAAATCGTCTCTTTTTCATTCACAGGTCCAATAATGCAATCAAGTTACTACTGAAAAATTCTTCTAATCATTCGGTAAGAAACTAGAGACATACTGTTTCGATCATCTCTTTAAATGTATCTAGAAGGGTGGACATAATTTACTCCCTTTACCTTCTCGTAGACAGTGTCATAGCTTATATGCTCTAGTTTTTCAGTTATGCTGACCGCTGCGTGTAAGCTATCAAAGTAGGCCAGCTCTCCATATTTCTGCCTTAGCCTATATGCTTCTGCATGGTAGATTGGTTTGGGCGAAATTCTCCTTATTCTTCTATAGTCTAAAAATGTCGATATAGCTTGATAAAAAGC
>Ga0190286_1000265_pt1 | contig 23845 bp, 19 predicted proteins | sample 48691834_MG_FD_183241 | JGI IMG/M metagenome (GOLD analysis project Ga0190286, IMG submission 183241) | Hydrothermal vent microbial mat bacterial communities from Southern Trench, Guaymas Basin, Mexico - 4869-18-3-4_MG | ecosystem: Environmental > Aquatic > Marine > Hydrothermal vents >... | reverse complement strand
CGTAAGCACGGTGATGGAGATTGCGACTCCAACCGTTGTGATGGAGGTCAGAATCGCCTTCTTCACGTGTTTACCCTGCTCAAGTTCCTCATAATATCTATTGAGCATGTGGACGGAGTAATCTATACCCAAGCCAAAGAGAAGCGGCACCAGGGCAACATGCAACATGGTGAACTCTAGCCCGAGGTAACCCATCGTCCCTACTGCCCACATCGAGCTGAGGCCGACGATCATGAGCGGGGTAAAAATATCGGAGGGGCGTTTGAAGACCAAGAAGAGGATGATTGCTACAAGCAGGATTGCAGCGGGGATCAGCACGCTGTTATCCTGGTTCATCATACCATAGATATCTTCATGGAGGATGAGTTCGCCGGTCGCCCTTGCCCGCAAGTTTTCGTTTGTAGCATTGAAATTATCCACACGGTCGCGCAAGGTGTTCACAACTTTAGCTCGCTCGTCTTTCGGAAGTTCTCCTCCTATGGAAACGTTGAGCAGGGCTGCGTGGTGATCAGCCGTGATTAGTTTCCCAACCACTTTCTCCGTTATTTCTGGCTGGAGCAGTATTGATTGGACACTTGCTTCCAGCTGGGGGTCTGGAGGAAGCACACCGCCGCTCATCTGCAATACAAGTGGGATTATGTAATCAGTGTATACCTCTACTTGGATGACAAAATTTTGCAATTTCGGGTCTGTCTGCAGTGAATTTTCCAGATCAAGAATTGCGTGAATCGCGGCAGCCTGTGTGACATTGTCACCTTCAATCAATATCGGCACATACGATACGCTGCCGAACTCGCTCTCAAATTCAAGCCTTGCCTTGATCGAGGGACATTCTTCAGGTAGGAATTTGTCGAACTCTGTGGTCATTGAAAGCTTGGTGACCCCGTAGGCCATGAAACCGCTGACAATAAGTACGGCCAGAAGAGTGAGGTAGGGCCTTCGTTCGATCGCTTCCGCTACCCTCTTTATCACATGCGCACCCTCAAGCACCTCATACGTGTACTTCTAACCTTCGTAACCGGTGACTGATCTCTCTTTTCGTGGACCTATGAACTACCCCCAGCTTTCGCAGGGAGCTTCCTGTTTCAGCGACGGGACTTACTGTTTTTGATGGATAAAGACGGAACCTGTACGGTGGCATCGACTCATCCCTCATGTATTTAGCTAGGGGTTCTTTATATAGAAAAACTCGCTTCTCTGCTCCCCTCTCTTTCGGAAGGAGACTTCTCGGCGGTAAAGTTAACAATTGAGTTGGTAAGGAGATCTAGGAAATTCGAGAGTTTTATCGTCCCGCTTTCTTCGTCTTGATGGGGGAAGCAGAGTCTTTCACATTGAAGAAGATGACGCCTAAGCATTCGGGTCTGTTCTTAAAATGCTGAGAACATAATTCTCAAGGGCCAGTTCGATGGGGATGTGATTTCAAATTCTATTAATTATTGCTGTAAACAAAAAGTTAAACAGCCACAACATAGGAAAATAACGAGGAGATTGATTTGAAGGTTGCGATCATAGGCTGCGGCGCGATAGGCACGGTGCTAGCAAAAGCTATCGATAAAAAAAAGACGGGAAAAGTAAAGCTAGGTTTGGTCTACGACCTAAAGCCCGAAAAATCTGAAGCATTGGTCAAGAAACTGAAACTGAAGCCGAAAATAGCGAAAAGCGCGGCCGAGATTTATGCGGACAAAACAATAAATTTGGTCATCGAAGCGGCGTCCCAAGAGGCTGTGAGGCAATATTCGCTGGAGATCCTCAGATCCGGCAAGGATCTAATGGTGATGAGCGTTGGGGCTTTTGCAGATGAAAAACTGTTGAGAAACGTCAAAAAGATCGCTGAACGAAAAGGTTGCAGGGTACACATCCCCTCGGGAGCGGTGCTCGGGATCGACGGTGTAAAAGCGGCTGAGATGGGCGGGATCCGGGAGGTGGTGCTAACCACTAGAAAGGCTCCGTCTGCTTTGGCCTACAGTGGATACCTGAAAAAACGACATATCGCTCTGAAGAGGCTGAAACGTCCGAAAGTTGTTTTCGATGGCCCCGCCAGGACAGCGGTAAAGGCATTTCCGGCCAGTGTAAACGTGGCGGCTACTCTGAGTCTGGCTGGAGTGGGGTTCGATAGGACCAGGGTGAGGGTGGTTGCGGATCCATCCATAAAACGCAATATACATGAGATCCGTGTCAGGGGAAGATCGGGGGAATTCGTGACGCAAGCAAATAACGTGCCGTTTCCAGAGAGCCGGAGGACGAGTTACCTAGCCGCGCTGTCTGCAATCCGGACGCTCCGAAACCTAAGCGAAACCGTTCGGGTAGGCACGTGACATAACAACTTTATACCCAAGGCGGCTTGTCTACTTCTGAGATGGGTGGCATGGAGCCAAAGGATATTCGAGAGAAAATCTTGAGGCTCAAGGCCGAGAGAGACGCGATAATTTTAGCCCATAATTACCAGCAAGAAGAGATACAGCTACTGGCCGATTTTATCGGAGACTCTCTCGAACTCGCGAGGAAATCTGAAAAGGTGAAGGAGAAGATGATAGTATTCTGCGGGGTGGATTTCATGGCCGAAACAGCTGCGATCCTGAATCCTGACAAGACGGTTCTCCTCCCTGACACAGAAGCACGTTGTCCCATGGCCGCACAACTGCCTGCTGGTCTCGTGCGTAGGGCCAAGGATAAACATCCGGATGCTGCAGTGGTACTCTACGTCAATACCTTAGTAGAGGCGCGTGCCGAGGCAGACGTCACCTGTACCTCAGCTAACGCTCCTCAGGTCGTCAATGCTCTAGACGAGGAGAAGGTACTGTTCGGCCCTGATCGAAATCTGGCTTGGTTCGTACAGCAGCGGAGCGATAAACAGGTCATCCCGCTGCCAGACTTTGGATACTGCTATGTGCACAGGATGTTCTCTCCAGACGACATAACCTTGCTCAAAGCACGCTATCCGGACGCGGAGGTGCTGGTTCACCCTGAGTGTGATCCCGAGGTTCAGAAGCTTGCCACTCATATCTGCAGCACGAGCCAGATGCTTTTGCGGGCTAAAGCCTCCCCAGCTAAACGCTTCATAATAGCAACCGAGATCGGGCTGGTCGAGCGACTCAGACGGGAGTTCCCGGAGAAGGAATTTATCCCAGCGCTGGAAAACGCGAGATGCGAAGAAATGAAAAGGCACAACCTCGAGAAACTCTATCTTGCGTTAAGGGACATGAGGCACGTGGTTCGGGTACCTCCAGAGATAGCTAAAAAGGCCCGTGCAGCCACAGAACGTATGCTTGAGATCACTGGGAGGGCGACCCATGACTGATGCGCTGGTGAAGAAGAAAATTCGCGAGATGCTCGCCGAAGACATAGGTTCTGGAGATGTGACCACAGAGATACTCGTGTCCCCAAAGCTCAAGATACACGCTGAAATCATCGCTGGGCAGGGAGGAGTAGTGGCAGGCGTGAGAGAGGCTCTTGAGGTTTTCAGACAGATGGGTGTCAAGGGAAAAATCCTGAAGTCGGACGGTGAACACGTTCGGGAAGGAGACGTAATAATCACCCTTGCAGGCCCGGCCCGTTCTATTCTGTCATCCGAGAGGGTCGCCCTGAATTTGATGATGCGGATGAGCGGCATCGCCACCGCAACAAAAAAACTCATAGACCTAGCGAGGCGAAGGAACCCAAAAATAATGATAGCAGCTACCAGAAAAACCGCACCGCTTCTGACTTGCTTCGATAAGCGGGCGGTGGTAGTAGTTGGCGGACAACCACATCGCTACAAGCTTAGTGATCATATATTGATAAAGGATAACCATCTCCGTATAGCTGGTTCAGTTTTCGAGGCCGTGAATCGTGCCAAAAGTATGGCGAGAGGGGTTAAGATAGAGGTCGAGGTCAGCACGTCTCAGGAGGCGCTGGATGCTGCTAGGGCCGGGGCTGATATCGTGATGCTGGACAACATGAAACCCGCAGAAATTATACGTGCGGTGAAGCTGCTTGAGCGCGAAGGGTTACGGGATAAAGTTCTACTCGAGGCCTCGGGAAGGATAGATACATCGAACGTTGGGGATTTCGCTGCCACCGGGGTTGATGTGATCTCTTCCAGTTACATGACCATGCGTGCTCCGGCGCTTGATATGAGCCTAGAGGTAAAAAGAAAGAGCTGATATCCCCTCGCGCGCAAGAGGCTCCGCTTTTCCTTCGCGTTACGTCTGCACCGTCTCTGCCCGGAGCGCGTTTCGCGGAGACTTTTTCCCTTTCCGATACTACAGCCCCCTGCTTCCGCTCACCGGGCTTGATCCCATCCCTCTTCGGGCGGTTATGGAGGTCTATGTCCCGCCCTTTCGGGGAAGGCGTTTGGTTTGGAGTGGTTCCTTAACAAGTACTTACAGAGGCTCTCTATAAACGAGAAAGCGGCTTTCATCCCACCGGCTCATGCAGGGGAACTCCTACCGACAGAGTTAAATTCACTTCAACAGATGAGACTAGGAGAGGTGGTCATTTGAGTGAGCTGACACCAAATGCCCAGAAGGTCTACGATGCCCTAAAAAAACTCGGCGCCACGAGTTCCGGCGTGCTGAAAACGGCCGATGACATAATGCGCGTCTCAAGGCTCCCGAAGGGAATGGTAAACAACGCGTTGATGGAATTGGTCAACAAAGGGTATGCGAAAAGGGTGGCGCGAGAGAAGGCCGCGGGCTATTATTTGACGAAATGATCCCTTACAGCCGGTTTTCTTCCTCGGTTTTTCAACAGAGGCTCATGTAGAAGTAAATTTAACCCTGTATGGACAAGTTTCTCCAGATGAAGCGAGTTGGCATTGCTGAACTTCCTCTGCACGGTGGTAAATGCCCTCCTTGGCTTTTCAGCCGGATGAAACAGCTGGGGGGAGCCATCAGTGAGATAATAGTCCAAGAATACGGTAAAAGGGAGCTCTTGCGAAGACTTGCAGATCCTTTTTTCTTTCAGGCTCTAGGATGTGTGCTAGGTTACGACTGGCACAGTTCCGGACTGAGTACCGTGACGATGGGTGCTCTAAAAGAGGCGATAAAGCCGGAAGAGCTCGGCCTCGCGGTATGTGGGGGCAAAGGAAGAGTCTCGAAACGTACGCCGAACGAAATTCAAAAGTTTGCGGAGATCTTTTCCCTGTCTTCTAAAAAGGTCGAGGAACTGGTGCGGGCAAGTCGTATGGCGGCGAAGGTCGACAACGCCTGTGTACAGGATGGGTACCAGCTATATCACCATTCCTTTGTGCTCAGTGAGGACGGAGATTGGGTGGTGGTGCAGCAAGGAATGCACGAGCGGTTGGCCCGGCGCTATCACTGGCTCTCGGAGGGCATTCGGAGTTTTGTGGAAGAACCGCATTCCGGAATTGCAGGCGAGCGTAGGGAGGAGGTGGTCCTCGACATGACCGCACGCGAGAGCGAAGAGTGCCGCAAGATAAGCGTCGATCTGGTACGTGACGACCCCAAACGGTTGCTACCGCACCTACGTGAGGTAGAGCAACGTTCACTTGACGACTACATCGAGAGAAGTCCTCAAGTGGCGAAGCTGGTCATGCCGACTTCCCATCTGATAACCGAATTGACTGAGAGAACAATGGTAGCGCTGCAGAGGGCTTACGAGATTCAACCCCAAAATTATGAGGAACTTGTGGCAATTCGTGGGATAGGGCCGAAAGCCGTGCGGGCTCTGGCGCTAGTTTCCGATTTGATTTACGGGAAGCCGCCTTCTTGGAGGGACCCTCAAAAGTACAGCTTCGCGCATGGGGGTAAGGACGGAATTCCGTATCCGGTCGACAGGAAAACTTATCAGAAGACGATTGAAATTCTCGAAAGCGCGACTCAGGCGGCAAAGGTCGGACAGAAGGAAAAACTGGATGCAGTTAAAAGATTACACGAGTTTCTCGGGTGAAACCTTAAGAATTTAGAAATCCAAGCTTTACTTGGTCCCGCGGTAACTCAGTTGGTAGAGTGGTCGGCTGTAGACCCAAGCCGAGACCGACATGTCGGGAGTTCGAATCTCCCCCGCGGGACTTCATTGTTTGATAACGAGTGCAATACTCCCCAAATCCCTTCCTAATAAGACACATTCTGGGATTCTTGAGAAAATAGATCTCATAACATGGCAGTGTTGCTCTATCCTGTCGTTTCCATATATTGACGCTTACCCCCCCATACTTTTTGCATATCTCTTGTATTTGGTTCATTAAGTGAGATATTTAGATTGTGCAAAGGTCCATTTTTCTTTTCCACGATATTCCGTTCCTTGTCGAAATTCTTCCACGCAGACCACCCAAATTTTTTAAGCTTTAAAAACGAAAATTATTCGGTTGGCGGCCATAGCGGTGGGGAAACACCCGGTCTCGTCAGATCCCGGAAGTTAAGCTCACCAGCGATTCGGGTTGTACTGCCTTGCGAGAGCAGGTGGGAACCCCGAGACGCTGCCAACCTCCTTTTGAAAAGCTTATTATTGTCTCACGGGTAATTTCTCTAGCGGTGCCCTGGTGGTGTAGCCCGGACTAACATGCAGGCCTGTCGAGCCTGCGCCTCGGGTTCAAATCCCGGCCAAAGGCATTTTGCCTGCCGATGGGCGCCATCCGGACATGATCGGGGATGGCGAAGACCGGGGCACTCTTTTTAGAAAGCCTTAAAAGAGCTTTCGGTAATTTTAAATAGCGAAAAGGATAAAAGGGGGATTTTGAGCCGCTTTCTAGGTAGGGCCCGTAGCGCAGTCTGGCCAGCGCACCGGCCTTTTAAGCCGGGTGTCGCGGGTTCGAATCCCGCCGGGCCCGTCTGGGAATGCGGGTGAAAAAATGTCTGAAGAATTCAAGGTCGGGCGGCATGTGCTGGTGCCGAAGCACGAGATTTTGCCGAAGGAAAAGGTAGAGGAAATCCTAAAGCGTTATAAAATTCAGCCCCACCATCTTCCCCTCATAAAGAGTTCGGATCCCGCGGCTAGGGAAATTGGAGCGAAGCCCGGCGACGTACTCAAGATCACGCGAAACAGTCCCACTGCGGGAACGGCGGTCGTTTACAGATACGTTGTGAAGGAATAGTGGTGAATAAATGCAGGATACTTGGCCCATCGTAGAAGCTTTTTTCAAGGAAAAAGGTCTGGTAAGACAGCACCTCGATTCGTATAACGAGTTCATCGAACGCGGGATCCAGCAGGTTATCGATGAGATAGGGGGTATAGAGTTGGACATCAAGGGAACTAGCGTAAAGTTTGGTAAAGTGAAAATAGGTCCTCCGTCCGTCAAGGAAGCGGACGGTTCTCATCCATCGATATTCCCCAGCGAGGCCAGGCTGCGGAATATGAGCTACACTGCGCCGGTTCTGCTGGAGATGTTTATTGTAAAAAACGGGAAGGAGCTGCCTCCTCAGGAAGTCTACATCGGAGAATTGCCGGTGATGCTTAAATCAAAAATATGTAAGCTTTGTGGGATGAGCGAGGAGCAGCTCATAAACGCTGGTGAGGATCCCCTGGATCCCGGCGGATATTTCATAATCAATGGTTCTGAGCGCGTGATAGTCGCTCAGGAAGATCTGGCCTCCAACTCGATATTGGTAGAACGCGACGAGCGGATGGGCACCGAAGTGGCGAAGGTTTTTTCGACCCGCCATGGGTTCCGTGCGCTGGTCGTGGTTGAGCGAAAACGAGATGGATTGTTGCGGGTTTCTTTTCCGGCCGTGCCGGGGCAGGTGCCATTTGTCGTTCTGATGCGGGCGTTGGGTTTGGAGAGCGACAGGGAGATAGTTGAGGCGGTTTCCGAAGATCCGGAGGTCGCCAGGGAACTTTTTGAAAATCTGCAGGAAGCTATAGATGTAAAGACCCAAGAAAATGCCCTAGATGTGATAGGAAAAAGGGTAGCAATTGGACAGACCAGAGAGTACAGGTTGCAGCGCGCGCGGGAGGTCTTGGACCGTTACCTTCTGCCACACATCGGATCCAAACCAAGTGACCGGATCAACAAGGCGTATTATTTGGGACGAATGGTTGAACAAGTGATCGAGCTCGGTCTTGGAAGGAGGGAGGTCGATGATAAAGATCACTACGCGAACAAACGGCTAAAGCTCGCTGGTGAGCTTCTCGAGAACGTCTTCAGGTTGGCGTTTCTCAATCTCACCAGAGACATCAAGTATCAGCTGGAGAGAGCGAATGCGAGGGGAAGGGAACTCAATTTGATAACCGCGGCCCGTGCGGATGTGCTGACGGAGAGGATCAGGCATGCGTTGGCCACCGGAAATTGGCCTGGGGGACGGACCGGAGTCAGCCAGCTGTTGGATCGCACCAACTACATCGCGGCCATATCTCATCTCAGGCGTGTTGTCTCTCCTCTAAGCAGGAGCCAGCCCCATTTCGAAGCGCGGGATCTTCATCCAACCCATTGGGGAAAGATATGTCCGTCCGAAACTCCTGAGGGTCCAAATTGTGGTCTGGTCAAGAACCTTGCGTTGATGGCAGAGATATCCACAGGCACCGATGAGGGCAAAGTAGAGCGTTTGATGCACAAACTCGGTGTCACGAAAATAGAGAGGGGCAGTGAGAGGAAGGGAAGGTGTGCTGTATACATTAATGGGCGGTTGGTGGGTGTGACGGAGAACGGAAAGATATTGGTGGAGGAACTTAGGCGACATCGAAGAAAAGGCACCATAGACGAACAGGTCAATGTGGCATACAGAGAGGATACTGATGATGTGCGTGTAAATACGGATGCCGGCAGGGTGCGCAGACCAGTTATCGTCGTTGAAGGTGGTAAGTCGGCCCTGACCCCTGAGATACTTGAAAAAGTAAAGTCGGGGGATTTGGTTTGGCAGGATCTCATAAAAAGAGGCATCATCGAGTACTTGGACGCCGAGGAGGAGGAAAATACCTACATCGCGGTATCTGAGGACAAGTTAAGTCCTGAACATACCCACTTGGAGATCAACCCGCTGGTGATATTGGGAATAAGTGCGGCGCTTGTTCCGTACGCTGAGCACAATCAGTCGCCGCGTAACACATACGGTGCGAACATGGCAAAACAAGCGCTGGGAATCACCACCACCAGCATTCACAAACGTGTGGATACAAGGGGTCATTTTCTCCATTATCCCCAAGTCGCTTTAGTAAAAACTAAAGTGATGGACGCTGTGGGCTTTGACCGCAGGCCCGCAGGTCAGAATCTTGTGGTGGCGATCGCCTCCTACGGGGGATACAACTTAGAAGACGCGCTTATAGTGAACAAAGATTCCATCGATCGTGGCATGGGTCGGACCACTTTTTACAGGGTATACGAGGCGGAGGAAGGAAGGTACCCCGGCGGCCAAGAGGACAAGTTTGAGGTTCCAAGCGAGGAAATCAGAGGATATGCCGAGGCGAGTCTCTACAAAAACTTGGGTGAGGACGGAATAGCCGAGGTCGAGTCGGAAGTCCATGGGGAAGATGTTTTGATCGGGCGGACGAGTCCCCCAAGATTTTTGGAAGAAATAGATGAGTTCGGACTCGCTGTCGAGCACGGACGGAGGGAAAGCTCTGTGAGGATGAGGCCCAGCGAAAAGGGCATCGTTGACATGGCAATGGTCACCACAGGTTCGGAAGGCAACAAATTCGTGAAGATAAGGGTGAGAGACATGCGGGTACCGGAGATAGGGGACAAGTTTGCCTCCAGGCACGGGCAGAAAGGAGTGATAGGGATGATCATGGATGGAGCAGACATGCCATTCACCGAGGAGGGGATAACCCCAGACATAATCATAAATCCCCATGCGATCCCCTCGCGCATGTCCGTGGGACAGTTGCTCGAAACGATAGCCGGGAAAGGGGGAGCATTGGCTGGAACGAGAGTGGATGGCACTGCTTTTGGAGGGGTGCCAGAAAAAGAGCTGAGAAAGATGTTGCACTCCTGCGGATTCAAGCACACGGGTAAGGAGGTTCTGTTTAACGGAATAACTGGTGAGATGATTCCGGTGGATATCTTCATAGGTGTGTGTTATTATCAGAAACTTCATCACATGGTCGCAGACAAGATTCACGCCAGGTCACGGGGCCCGGTACAGGTTCTCACCCACCAGCCGACCGAGGGGCGTGCTCGGGAAGGAGGATTGCGCTTTGGGGAAATGGAGAGGGATTGCCTGATTGGCCACGGCGCCGCCATGTTGCTGAGAGAGCGCTTGCTTGATGCCTCGGATAGGTACACGGCTCTGGTCTGCGGTAAATGTGGAAGCTTTGCGGTTTATGATAAAAGAAGGGATCGCGGTTACTGTCCTCTCTGCGGAGAGGACTCTGAGATTTACGGGGTGGAGATGTCATATGCGTTCAAGTTGCTCATGGACGAGTTAAAGTCCATGTGCATGTTGCCGAGATTACAGCTGAGGGATAGAGCTTAGAGGTGATGAGTATGATGAGGATCCCTAAAGTAATTGACAGCATAAATTTCACCCTGATGTCACCAGACGACATGCGAAAGATGTCCGTGACGAAGATAATAACTGCGGACACTTATGACGAGGACGGATATCCCATCGACAGGGGATTGATGGACTCTAGGCTTGGAGTAGTTGATCCTGGTTTGAGGTGCAGAACCTGTGGTGGACGTCCGGGTGAGTGTGCAGGCCACTTCGGGCATGTTGAGCTTGCTAGGCCCGTCATCCATGTTGGCTATATCGACACAATTTACAATTGCCTGCGTGCGACGTGCAGAAACAAAAACTGTGGCAGGATCTTGCTGCCGCCTCAAAAGCTTGAGGAGTTCAGAAAGCGTATTGAGGATGTCAAAAGGAGTGGAGGAAAATGGTGGAAGATCTCCGAGGAGGTCATTCGGAGCGCAATCGTGGTTGAAAAATGTCCCCACTGTGGCGAAACGCAGTTCAAGATAAAATTTGAAAAGCCCACCACATTTATAGAAGGCAAAAATCGTCTTACGCCCAGCGATGTGCGCGAACGTCTGGAAAATATAAAAGATGACGATGCGCTGCTGCTGGGAATAGACCCGAAGGTCGCGAGACCCGAGTGGATGGTTCTGACGGTTTTACCGGTGCCCCCCGTTACGGTTAGACCGAGTATAATTCTTGAGTCGGGTGTACGTTCCGAGGACGATTTGACACATAAATTGGTGGACATCATCCGCATAAACCAGCGTCTTGCGGAGAATATAGAGGCCGGCGCGCCCCACCTGATAGTGGAGGACCTATGGGAGTTGCTTCAGTATCATGTCACAACTTATTTCGACAATGGGGTTTCTGGCGTGCCGCCCGCTAGGCACAGGTCCGGACGGGTTTTGCGCACATTGGCCCAGCGTCTTCGTGGCAAAGAGGGCCGGTTCAGAGGAAACCTGTCCGGAAAACGTGTGGACTTCTCCGCACGGACGGTGGTGTCCCCCGATCCGAATATAAGCATAAATGAGATCGGATTTCCGGAGCACGTGGCTCGGACCTTGACGATACCCGTTCGGGTCACTGAATACAATATCGAGGAGTTGCGCAATCTCGTTCGAAGGGGGCCGGATATTTATCCAGGTGCGAGCACGGTCCTCAGCTCCGATGGCAAGCGTTATGATTTGCGGTATGCCGATCGGGAGGATATAGCGAACAAGCTGGAACTTGGCTTCGTCGTCGAGCGGCACCTGAAAGATGGTGACATAGTGATCTTCAATCGTCAGCCTTCTCTACATCGCATGTCCATAATGGCCCATGAGGTTCGTGTCCTGCCTGGGCGTACCTTCAGACTTAATCTATGCGTATGTCCCCCCTACAACGCAGACTTCGACGGAGATGAGATGAACGTTCACGTTCCACAGAGCGAGGAGGCTCAAGCCGAAGCCAAGATTTTGATGCGGGTACAGGAGCAGATACTCTCGCCTAGGTTCGGAGGACCCATCATAGGAGGGATCCAGGACCACATAACGGGTGCTTACCTGCTCACGCGCAGGGGCAGGCTGTTGACCAAAAGCCAGGCATTGCAGTTGCTGGCATATGCGGGAATTTTCTCCGACCTGCCAAAGCCAGCTGTGAAAGAAAAAGGTGTCGAGTACTGGACGGGAAAACAGATCTTCAGTATGCTTCTGCCCAAGGGTCTGAACATGACGTTCAAGGCCAAGATTTGTGAGAATCATACACGGTGCAAAAAGGAGGAATGTGAAATTGATGCGTATGTCGTCATCCGGGACGGAAACCTGCTTCACGGGGTTATAGATGCCCGAAGCTACAAAGCACTAGATCGTTGCGAGATACTGGACCGAATCGTCAAGGATTATGGCACCACTGCGGCCAGAGAATTTTTGGACAGGGTTACCAAGCTCTCCATCGCTGCAGCGATGATGTTTGGATTCACGACAGGTATAGACGATGAGGACATCCCACCCGAGGCAAAGGAACGGATAAACGAGGTGATAGATGAAGCAAAAGAAAAGGTGAACGAGCTTATCAATGTCTATAACGCTGGAGAGCTTGAACCACTTCCCGGCAGGTCTCTCCGGGAGACTCTCGAGATGAGGATAATGGAGGTTCTGGCCGAAAGCAGGGATTCAGCCGGATCGATTGCGGAGAAGTACCTTGGGCTGGACAATCACGCTGTCATCATGGCGAGAACGGGAGCCCGTGGTAGCATGCTCAACCTCACTCAGATGGCGGCTTGTGTGGGCCAGCAGTCCGTCCGTGGGGAGCGTTTAAATAGAGGGTATAGAAAACGTACGTTGCCTCACTACAGGAGAGAGGACTTGGGAGCCAAGGCCCGCGGATTTATAAGTTCCAGCTACAAGGACGGGCTGGATCCCTTGGAGTTCTTTTTCCATGCGATGGGTGGAAGAGAGGGACTGGTGGACACCGCTGTCAGGACCGCTCAGAGCGGTTATATGCAGCGCCGTTTGATAAACGCGTTGCAGGATCTTCGCGTAGAATATGATGGTACCGTGCGGGACGATAGGGGGACGATAGTTCAGTTTGTGTATGGTGAGGATGGTGTCGATCCGGCGCGCAGCGACAAGGGCAAGGCTGTTCAAGTGGAAAAGATCATTGAGCGAGTGATCGGAGGTTATTGAATGGTTGGGGTATCTGCAGAGACGATAAAATCAGAGGTTGGCAAACTGAAAGGTCAAGTGCCGGATTCCATAGTCCATGAGCTTCAGTCGAGTCTGCTGCGCGTGAGCAAGGATCGCGCGATAACCCGGGAGCAACTAGGGGAGATAATAAAAAACGTAAAGGAGGCGTACCTCAATGCAATTGTGGAACCTGGCGAGGCAGTTGGTACCGTGGCAGCTCAGTCGATAGGCGAGCCTGGAACTCAGATGTCAATCCCTTCCGGTGAGAAAGTCATCGTGAAAGTCGGCGGTAATATCAGGCCTGTGAAGATAGGCGAGTTTGTGGATGACCTGATGGAAACCCACGGCGTGAAAAAAGTTGGTGAATCCGAGGTGTGCTGTTTACCACCCAACACAGAGATAGAAGTGCCGAGCCTAAATCAAGATGGAAAAATAAGGTGGAAGAAGTTAATTTCATGCAGCAGACATACATGTTCAAAAAAGTTGCTGTGTCTAAAAACCAGGTCCGGGAGAAAAATCATTGCCACTGATAATCATTCATTTGTTGTCAGAAAAGACAACCGGGTGGTTCCGATATTAGGTAAAAAGCTACGGTTGGGGGATAGAATCCCAGTAATCAAAAATCTTCCTTCCACAAAACCACGGGAGTTTCTGGAGGCGAATGAGTACCTTCCAAGGAACCCCTACTGGTACGGAAGCGAGTTCAAGAAAGCCCTTCCCCTCCATGGAAATTCTGGATCTTTTCAAGTTTCTTACCCAGTACCAGTAGGTCCAGAACCACTCCAAGACCGCATAAATGGTGAGTCCAGTTTTGATATTCAAGAGGATTTTGTGTACCCCTATCAGATTCGTAGCAAAAGTAAAATCCCTGAGCAAGTCGAGCTGGATTCTACGCTGGGATGGTTTATCGGGGCTTACCTCTCCGGAGGTCATGTTTCGAAGTATACGGTAAACATCTCCAACACGGACGAAGTCTTTTTATCGAAGGCGAGAAAATTCTCGAAAAAGTTTGGTATTAATTTTAGTGAAAAAGATAACCCCAGAGGTTTTGCGAGAGGCCACGGTTTGAATATTCGGTCCAAGGTTTTGGCCGATTTCGTAAGAAAAACCTGTGGGGAAGGCTCCAGCGGGAAAAAAGTTCCGGATTTTGCGTACAGCGCGGATGAAACCTTCATCGGTTCACTACTGCGTGCTTATTTTGATGGGGATGGAAACGTTAGCGTTGGAAGAAGGGTAATCCGGGCGAGTTCTCGTTCTAAAGAGCTAATTGACGGTCTGGCATTGCTTTTGGCCGAGATGGGCATTTTCGTCACTAAGAAGTCCAACGGTCGAGAACACTCCATTTCCATTTCATACAAATACGCGAAAACGTTCAAGGAAAAAATAGGATTCGATACTCCTGAGAAAGCTAGGCGTCTAGAAGAACTCTGTGAGGTTCAAAAGAAAAAAACCTCTTATGATGTCGTTGAAATGGTTCCGGGTTTCGGCGAATTATTTAAAAATTTGAGTAAAAAAGTAGGGCTCCCTTCCAGACTGACAAATAACTTCACCAAGCGTCAACGTGTGAGTAGGGCAACGTTGGAAAAATACGTAAACATTTTCGAAAGCATTGCGAGACGAAAAAACGTCGATATCGGTGAGGAGCTTGCGCTCATGAAGCGGATGTTGGATGAAGATGTCGTGTGGGATGAAATAGTCGAAATTCAGCACATAAACCCTCCCTCTGAGAAAGTTTACGATTTCTCTGTGGACGAACTCGAAACCTTTGCAACGTTTGACGGTGTGATCACTCACAATACCTTACGGACTTTTCACTATGCAGGGGTAGCGGAGCTGAACGTAACTCTCGGTCTGCCAAGGATCATAGAGATAATAGACGCTAGGAAGACACCTTCCGCTCCGCTGATGAGGATATATCTGAAGGAAAAGTTCGCCAAGAGTAAGGAAAAAGCCCGGGAATTCGCTCAAAAGATAGAACTGACGACCGTGGAGGATGTATCGCTGCAGACAGAGGTGGACCTTATCAACACAGTATTTATCGTCACTCTGAATCGTTCGGCGATGCAGCGGAGAGGGCTGACGCCGACAAAGGTGGCTTCCACGATAAAGGACGCGCTCAAGATCGATGTTCATGTTGATGGATACAAATTACGCATGAAACCCACAACGATGTCGCTTTCGGAACTCAGGAAACTTGCCTCTAGGGTCAGAAATCTGACGTTACGCGGTTTAAAGGGGATCACCAGGGTGCTGGTCAAGATGGAGGGCAACGAGTATGTGGTTTACACGGAAGGATCCAATCTGGTCGAGGTCATAACGATGCCGGAGGTGGATCCTACGAGGACCGTGACAAATAACATACACGAGATCGAAGAGGTCCTCGGAATAGAGGCGGCACGCAACGCCATAATCAACGAAGCGGTAAAAACGCTGGAGGAGCAGGGGCTGGAGGTGGATCTGAGACATATAATGCTCGTCGCCGACATGATGACAGCATCCGGAGAGGTGATGCAGGTCGGAAGGCACGGTGTCAGCGGAGAAAAGGCCAGCGTGCTTGCTCGAGCCTCCTTTGAGATCACCACGAAACATCTTTTGGATGCCTGCATACACGGCGAAAGGGACAGGCTTGATGGCATAATTGAAAACGTTATCGCTGGACAACCCATTCCGCTTGGAACGGGTTCAGTGGAGCTAGTGATGGGGAGGGAAGAGAAAAGTGGAGCTAAGTAGGGAGATCAGACAAGCTGTCGCCGCCGGAAATGTCATCATAGGAGCGAATAAATCGTTAAAGATCCTGAAACGTGGGGGGGCCAAGCTCGTCGTCGTGGCCTCCAACTGCAGTTCCGAGATTTTAGCGGATGTGAAACGATACGCGGAGATGGGAAATGTTCCAGTCCATGTCTTCGATGGAGACAGCGAGGACTTGGGGTTGGCATGCGGCAAACCATTTTTGGTGAGCGTGCTGACCATCCTTGGAGGAGAAAATCCGAGCCTCAGCACCGGGGTGGAGCGGGGATGACGATCAAACTTACCTCAGAGGAAATGCGCTACATCGCGCTTTTTGAGGGGATAACGGGGGCCCGCGTGCACGACTGCGTGATTGAAGACGGCGGAAAGGGGGTTATATTTGTGGTAAAAAAAGGGGACATCGGTCTTGCTATAGGAAGAGGTGGAAGCAAAATCCGGAGGGCAAAGCGAGTGATCGGAAAAAGCATAAGCGTGGTTGAATACTTTGATGAGCTTGCGGATTTTCTGAAAAATATTCTTTCCCCGGTGAAGATCAAAAACGTGAATCTAGCGGAAAAGGATGGTAAAAAAATAGCAGTGGTGACGATAGACAAGACGGAGGGTGGCAGAGTGAGTGGAAAGAGGATTAGGAATGCAAAGAAAATTGCCAGTAGGCATTACGATGTTCATGACATCACCCTTGTATGAGTTTTAAAGCAAAGACTCCTTATTGTTTTGAGGTGATTGGGTGGGGAAAATTCCCAGAGGAGAGTTTGCAGCTCGGAAGATGCGTTCAAAGCGGCAGAGCTTCAGGTGGAAGAGCGCTCAGTACAAGCGTCGTGTGTTGAGACTGGATGAGAAAGCTGATCCTCTTGAGGGTTCGCCCCAGGCCAGGGGCATCGTCCTCGAAAAGGTGGGTGTCGAGGCCAAACAGCCCAACTCTGCAATTAGAAAGTGTTGCAGGGTTCAACTCATCAAAAACGGACGTCAGGTCACGGCATTTGCCCCCGGGGATGGCGCGATAGGTTTCATAGACGAGCACGATGAGGTAGTGATCGAAGGGATTGGCGGTGCCAAAGGGGGGGCATATGGAGACATTCCAGGTGTGAGATATAAGATAATCAAGGTCAACGGGGTCTCACTGAAGGAACTTGTGAAAGGACGGAAGGAAAAACCGACGCGGTGAGCGCTTGACGTTTAAATATTTTGATAAATGGTCGGCTGAGGGGATTGAAATAAGGGATCCAGGCCTCAAACAATATATTCGCTTGGACCCCCCTCTCGTCCTGCATGGAGGAGGCAGGCACGCAAGCAAACAGTTTCGAAAAGCCGATGTTCCCATCGTAGAGCGTTTGATAAACAAACTAATGCGGTCTGGGCCTGGCACAGGAAAGCTTCGTGGTAGGGTGATACGGGGGGCTGGTGCTTGTGGGAAAAAACATAAAGCGTACGGGATTGTCCGGAGATCATTTGAGCTCATAGCAGAGCGGACGAAGAAAAACCCTCTTCAGGTGCTCGTGGATGCCATTCAAAACTCTGCCCCGCGGGAGGAGACAACACGAATAAGTTATGGGGGGATCACCTACTATGTGGCAGTTGATTCAGCGCCCCAGCGGAGGCTCGACATAGCGCTCCAGAATCTGGCTGGCGGCGCCTTTTCCTCCTCGTTCTCCAATAAAAAACCGATACATGAATGTTTGGCAGAGGAACTGATCCTTGCGGCCAACAACGACGTGAAGAGCTATGCCGTGGCACGCAAAAGTGAGATAGAACGTATAGCAAAGGGAGCCAGATAATTTTTCCGGGGGGGACCCGAAGGCTTTTTAAATGGAAATGCAAAATGAAAATAGCAAGATGTGAGGGTGTGAAAAATGGCAAAGCCGCACTTGAACCTGATAACCATCGGCCATGTTGACCACGGTAAGTCCACGTTGGTCGGCAGGACGTTCTATGAAAAGGGGCTCGTGAAGGAAGAGGAAATCAGAAAGTTCGAGGCAATGGGTGACAAGGGCAAGACGTTCAAATTCGCTTGGATCATGGATGGACTCAAGGAGGAGCGGGAGAGAGGGTTGACGATAGACCTAGCTCATAAGAAGTTCGAGACCGACAAGTATTACTTTACGATAATAGACGCTCCCGGGCACCGTGACTTTGTGAAGAACATGATCACCGGGGCGAGCCAGGCGGATGCCGCGATCTTGGTGGTGGCTGCCGACGACGGGATCATGCCCCAGACGCGTGAGCACGCGGCTCTGGCGTTCACCCTCGGCGTGGGGCAGCTGGTCGTGGCGATAAACAAGATGGATCTGGTCGATTACAAGAAAGAAATTTTTGAAAAATTAAAGTCGGAGATCATTGACATGCTAAAGGCGGTCGGGTACAAGAACCCGGAGAAATTCATATTCGTCCCGATATCCGCGTTTCACGGGGAGAACGTCACCAAGCCCAGTGAAAAGATGAAGTGGTACACGGGTCCGGTCCTCTATGCCGCTCTGGATAGTTTCTCCGTGCCGCCAAAGCCCGTGGACAAACCACTTCGTCTGCCGGTTCAGGACGTGTATTCAATCACCGGTGTAGGTACGGTGCCCGTTGGTAGGGTCGAAACGGGAGTGCTCAAGGTCGGAGACACGCTCGTATTCGAGCCCGCAGGGGTAACCGGGGATGTAAAGTCCATTGAGATGCACCACGAGTCCATCCAGCAGGCCGAACCTGGGGATAACATAGGGTTCAACGTACGTGGTGTGGATAAGAACGCGATAAGACGCGGCGATGTTGCGGGTCATTCAAAGTCGCCACCGACGGTCGTAAAGGAGTTTACGGCACGTATCGCGGTGCTACAGCATCCGACCGCGATAGCACCAGGTTACACCCCTGTCTTCCACGCGCACACAGCTCAGGTCGCTTGCACGATTTCGGAAATAACTCAAAAGCTGGATCCAAAGTCCGGAGAAGTATTGCAGGAGAAACCTGAATTCATAAAGAAGGGAGATATGGCGACGGTCAAGGTTATTCCAACCAAACCCATGGTGCTTGAAAAGGCCACCGAGATCCCGCAGCTAAGTCGATTTGCCGTGAGGGATATGGGTATGACCGTGGCTGCGGGAGTGTGTGTGGACAGAGTACCCGCGAAATAGCCAAGTCTTTTTATGTGGTTTTTCCCGAATAGAGTGAGGGATTAGCTTTGCAAAAGGCACGTATAAGGCTTTCCAGTCCGGACCCCAAGAAACTTGACGAGGTCTGCAGGCATATTCTTGGAATAGCGGAACGCGTTGGTATAAAGATCTCTGGTCCGGTCCCCCTTCCGACGAAGAGGATCAAGATCCCGACGCGAAAATCCCCGGATGGTGAAGGCACCGCTACTTGGGATCGGTGGGAGCTTCGGGTACACAAGCGTCTCATCGACATGCAGGCAGACGAACGCGCCCTCCGTCAGCTCATGCGCGTACAGGTTCCGGAAGAGGTAGCTATAGAAATCGAGCTCAAAAGTTAAGATTCCAAGATCCGTTTCAGGGCTTGGAGCATTTCGTCTATATCTTCCAGGGTTATGTACCCCATATTGCCTATTCTGAAGGTTCTCTCCTTCAATTCTCCGTATCCCTTTGCCAGCTCAAATCCGAGCGAGCGCATTTTTTCATAGATCTGCAACCCGTTTATTTTCTTTGGCGCATTTACGCATGCTATGGTGGGGCTTTCAGCTCCCGGGTCGGGGAATAAGGAGAGACCCAGCTCTTCGATCCCATTCTTAATTCTTTCCATTCGCTTGGAGTAAAACTCGAACCTTCTTTTTTTTCCGCCCTCTTTTTCTATTATCTCGAGTTCCTTTCTCAGGGCAGCGATCTGCGGGATCACCGGGGTCATATGGGTGCTGCTCTGCTCCTTCTGATATTTTTCATAAAGCTTAAAGTCGAAGTACCATCCCTTGTTTTTCATTTTTTCCGATATCTCGAGCGCTCTGTCGCTTACGCTCACCACCGCGAGCCCTGGAGGTATTCCAAAGCATTTCTGGGAGCTGGCAAAGCAGATGTCTATGCCCCAGTCGTCCACTTTCAGCTCGACTCCACCCATTGCGCTTACAGCGTCCACGAAAAGAAGTTTTCCATGCTCATTGACAATTTTTGCCAGCTCCCGCAGTGGATTTATCAGTCCTATGCTGGTCTCGTTGTACGTTATGGTTACGGCTTCCACATCTGGGGTTGAGGAAAGCTTTTCGTCGAGTATTTCCGGGGTAATCGGGCTTCCGAGCCTTGGTTCCAGTTCCTCCACCGTCCTGCCGTTGGCCCTGCCGATCTTGGTGTACCGCCTTCCAAAGCTTCCGTTGATGCAGCAGAGCATCTTTTTCTCCACGCAGTTTCTTACGGAGGCCTCCATCACACCTGAGCTCGTGCTGGGGAACAGAAATACTTGGTTTTCAGTTTCCAGGAACTGCTGTAACCTTTTGACAGTTTGTTCGTGCAGTTCCCGATACTCCTTGCTCCTGTGGCTGAACATCTGTCGGCTCATTTCCCTGAGAACCTCCGGCCCGCACGCCACAGGCCCAGCGGTGAAAAGTCTCATGATTGCTCCCAGAATAGTCTACTATAAGCCTAAATATCGTTTTGCGTCCTCTGCTTCACAAAAAATAAAAAAACGGGGCTGCTATTGGAGCCCCTCTATCTCCGATAGATCTATGTTTTCCCAGCTTTCCAGAAAATCCAGAAAGCTTTCTAGTTCGTCCAGCTGATCCTCGTAGGCGCTGAGTTCATCTTGTGGTGTTTGTTGTTCTCCTAGTTGGAGAAGGAAGATACCGGACACAGCCAGGCAAAGCACTACGAGGGCTGCGGCAACTCTTTTCATAGCTCATTCCCCCACCGACACTACAAACGCTCCTTCTTCGGTCCACTCTCCTTCGGTGCACTCCTCTGTGTAGACCCTGTAGCTTCCCACTCCGGACAGCGTGGCGGTCCATTCTCCGGCAACCATCAGATCTATTCCGCTCCCCTGGATCTCCACCGTGATGTCCGTGCCAACGACGATCGCGCTGCCAAACCCTTCGTACTGCACCCGGTTGTCCGGAAGAGTTGTTTTGGTTCCTTGCCCCACCGCTTTGACTACCGCATCGCTTGAGACTATCATCGTTCCGCCTATGATCGCTCTGACTTCCACAGTACCGGTCACGGAGATGTCCGCATGTCCGGTTCCGTGGGCTATCAAGGCACCGGTGCCGAGAAGCTCTATTTCATGGCCGCTCGATCTGATCTCAGCAACCATCTCCCTGAGTCTTGTGTATGCCATGCGTAGGTACCAGATGGAATCTTTGACAAGGGCGACACCTTCGCTGAATAGTTCATCCGGATTCTCCGATGCCTCCATTTGACTGAACTTATCTCTTGCCTGCTCTGATTTCTCTTGCGCCGAGGTTATCTTCGAGTTGTAGTCATCGAGCAATTCCCTGAGGTGCGTGGTGTCCGTACCTTGGTTCTCCAAGTTCTCTATCTTCGCTTCTATTGTACCAGCGATCGTTTCGGCCCTCGTGCTCACCAGCTCCAGAGCTGCGCTCACTACCTCTCCGAGGATGCGTTTTGCGTCTACTCGGATGTTCTCTCTCCATTGGGTTTGGATTTCTCTCCCCAGTGAGATAAGCTCGTCCACATCGTCCACAGCTTCGATTTCTGGCTGCTTCGCTTGGAGCCAGCTGATGTGGGCCTCAAGTTCCGACAGCATCTCGCTTTTCTCGTTTTCCGGCAGCGCCGCCGTTATCTCAACCCTCGCTTCGACGAATTCCAGACATCTTATCATTACGTTGTCCGCCTTGCTCAACAGCAGTTTTCCGAGGTTCAGCGCAGTTTCTAGGTCGTTTTCGGCAAGCGTGGCTTTCCATACCTTAAGTGCCACTCCGAAGTCGTATTTTACCTGCTGGTATGTGGCGATGGCGTTTTGGTACAACTGCTTTGCATTTTCGTATTTCTCTATCAGCTCTTGGTTCCTGTTCTGTAGTTTCGCACTGGCAAAACCCACTGTGCCCATCGTGCTCGTTAGAACCAGCGCCGTTACGAGCAATGCTCCAATTTTTGTGCTCATTTTATTTACCTCCTTTTTCGTTTTTCAAAACACAATTGCCGGAGAAAATCATTTAAACAAACTTTTTCACTCCACGGAAAATAAAGCTTGAAAAAGGCTCGAATTGCTTTATAAACCTTTATTGGGGTTCCAATCGCTTTACAAAATGTTTTTATTCACAATTTTTGAGTATTTTCCATGCGAGTACCCTTGCTTGTGTTCTCATCAGCACTGGCCGCCGTGGTACTCATTTTCTTCTCCTCCCAGACCGCGATAGGACTGGAAAACATGGCGAGGGTTCATGGAGGGGTTTACGACTGGTACACGTTGGAGCTGCTCCCGAATGCGATCGTGGAGGTCAACACCACACCCGTGCAGAAAATTGTGGCGACCGATGGCACATATTCCTTCGATTTACCCAGCGGTGATTACGTGATAAAGGCGGTGTACTATGAAGGACGGCTTCTATACGGGGAGGAGAACATAACAATAGTTTCTCCCGGTGACTTTGTCTTGGATATCGTGATGTTTCCGCCGGTGGACGAAAACGTTTTCGACAACGACATATTCGACGATTGGAATTTTCCGGAAGCTAAGGTTGATTACGGATGGATTTACTTGGTTGCTGCTTCGATGGGAGTGCTCATGGCGTTCGTGTTTCTTTTCAGGCGCAAGTCTCGCAAGGCAAAAACAAGAGAACCACCATCGAGCTTTAAGGTCGTTGAGCTCCCGAAGGATTTGAAAGAAGTGCTCGATGTCGTCATCCAGAATGGTGGGAGAATTACCCAAAAGGAGTTGCGAAAAAAGCTTCCGTACTCCGAGGCCAAGGTAAGTTTAATGGTTGCGGATTTGGAGGATCGGGGGTTGCTCCGTAAGATAAAGAAGGGTAGGGGAAACATCTTGGTTGTGACCAAGTAGGATTTATTTGGCTTTTTTCAGGTATTCTTCTATCATCTTTATGGCACACCACTTTCCGCACATAGTACACACGTTCGGATCTAGAGTGGGCGGACGCTTTTTTCTGAGTTTTTCTGCTTTTTCCGGATCTATTGCAAGTTTAAACTGTTTTGCCCAGTTCAGATCTTTCCGGGCCATGGCCATCCTGTTGTCCCGCTCCACCCCCACTCCTTTGGCAAGATCTCCCACGTGGGCAGCTATCTTCGTGGCGATTACCCCCTCTTTGACATCCTCCACCGAGGGCAGGCACAGGTGTTCCGCAGGGGTGAGGTAGCACAAGAAGTCAGCTCCAGCCCAGGAAGCGATGGCACCTCCTATGGCTCCGACCCAGTGATCGTATCCGGGAGCGATATCGGTCACTATTGGACCAAGCACATAAAATGGCGCCCCTCCACATATCGCCTTTTCTATGCGTACATTTGCCTTTATGTGGTCGATCGGGAGATGGCCGGGGCCCTCCACCATCACTTGGACCCCCCTCTCTCTCGCCCGTTCCACGAGTTTTCCCAGGGTGAGCAGTTCCTGAAATTGGACTACATCGGATGCGTCGGCCAGACATCCGGGTCGCATCCCATCTCCAAGGCTGAGGGTCAGATCAAATTCTCTGGCTATCTCTAAGAGATAATCAAATTCGGCATACAGTGGATTTTCGCGCTCGTTGTGAATTATCCATGCGGCATGCATTGCGCCCCCTCGGCTCACGACATCCAGTAATCTTTTGGCACGTTTTAAGGTCTCGACGGCTGCACGTGTCACGCCGCAGTGGACGGTCATGAAGTCCACACCATCCTCTGCCTGTTTCCTGATGGTGTTAAAGATCTCATCAGAGCTCATGTCCACCACACTACCATCCTTTGCAGCCTCGATTCCCGCCTGATACACCGGAACCGTCCCCACCGGAACGGTCACAGCCCGGAGAATACTGCGTCTCACCTTGTCGATGTCTCCACCTACACTGAGGTCCATTATCGTGTCCGCCCCATATCTGACGGCGATTTTTGCTTTTTCGACCTCCTCATTCAGCCTTACATAATCCGGAGATGTGCCAACATTTGCATTGACTTTTGTGGATAATCCTTCTCCTATCCCCACCACCGAGACGTTTTCCCTCTTGGCGTTTTTGGGTATGTT
>Ga0190286_1000264_pt1 | contig 23982 bp, 23 predicted proteins | sample 48691834_MG_FD_183241 | JGI IMG/M metagenome (GOLD analysis project Ga0190286, IMG submission 183241) | Hydrothermal vent microbial mat bacterial communities from Southern Trench, Guaymas Basin, Mexico - 4869-18-3-4_MG | ecosystem: Environmental > Aquatic > Marine > Hydrothermal vents >... | reverse complement strand
GTACTATCTTGCAAAATGCTGAAACTATAAGGCTTACCACCCCAGAGGGAAAGCCCATCTCAGTAGTAGAGCTAAAGGAGGGGGATGAGGTCCTTGTGGCAATAGAAAAGGCAGGGCGCCACTTTGGACATAAGGTAGAAGAGACCATTGTGGAAAGATAGATGATTGATGCAAAGACAGAGGTCTACGGGATTATAGGTCATCCAGTAAGTCATAGCCTTAGCCCAACTATCCAAAACTTTGCCTTTTGTTATCACAAAATAAATGCTGTTTACCTGGCATTTGATGTAATCGACCTTGAGTCGGCAATAAGGGGGATAAGGGGGCTAGGGATAAAGGGGGTAAGTGTTACTATACCCCACAAGGTATCTGTTATTCCGCTCTTAGACAGACTTGATGAGCTGGCAGAAAGGACTGGGGCAGTAAACACCATATTGAATAAGGATGGTCTGCTTATAGGTTACAATACCGATTGTCTAGGTGCTATCCTTGCCATTAAGGAGAAGGCAGATATAAAAGGCAAAGACTATGTCATTTTGGGTGCTGGTGGGGCAGCTAGGGCAATAGGATTTGGCCTAAAAAAGGAGGGGGCAAATATAATTATCATAAACAGGACATATGAAAAGGGGGAGGCATTGGCAAGGGCCTTAGGGGGGAGGTCTTATCCTTGGGATAGGATAAGGGAGATATCTGGCTATTGTCTAATAAATGCAACACCTATAGGGATGTGGCCCAATGTAGAGCAAATACCTATATCAAGAGAATATTTAAGGAACTTTAAGGTAGTTATGGATGCTGTATACAACCCCTTAGAGACACGCCTTCTGCGTGAGGCAAAAAGACTTGGCCTTATCACAATTGATGGCCTTAAGATGCTTGTCTACCAGGGTGTGGCACAGTTTAAAATCTGGACTGGAAGGGATGCCCCAAAAGAGGAGATGTTAAAGGTGGCAAGGGAGATATTGGGGTGAAGGAGATTGTCCCTATCTTTAAACTCGATGCCAAGGTGTGTGTACCTGGCTCAAAGAGCTTGACACATCGTGCCTTTATTGTAGCCGCACTGGGGAGTGGAGAAAGCCACTTAAAAAATATCCTATATGCTGAGGACACAATGCTTACGGCATCTGCCTTAAGGCAGATGGGGATAGATATAAAGATTGATAATAAAACTGCAATTGTTATAGGGAGGTCTGGAAAGATCTCTGCCCCAAAGGATGAGATCTACTTAGGAAATTCTGGAACCTCTATGCGCCTTCTTACAGCTGTATGTTCATTGGGCAGGGGGAGGTTTGTCTTGACAGGGGACAGTAGGATGAGAGAGCGCCCCATTGGTGATTTGTTAGATGCCTTAAGACCTTTGGGGGTAAATGCATACAGTATAGAAAAAAATGGTTTTCCTCCGGTCTTGATAGAGGCAAAGGGTATAGATGGAGGAAGGACAAAGATAAAGACATCTGTAAGTAGCCAGTTTCTCTCAGGGCTCCTTTTGGCCTCCCCTTATGCAAAAAATGATGTAGCTATCGAGGTGATTGGCCATTTGCCCTCAAGGCCCTATGTGGATTTGACACTAAAGGTAATGGAGGACTTTGGTGTAAATGTAGACTATAAAGATTATAGGCATTTTTTTATTCCATCAGGTCAGGTCTATAGGGCAAGGGATTATACCATTGAAGGGGATCTTTCCTCTGCCTCCTATTTCTTTGCCGCCGCAGCTATCCTTAAGGGAAAGGTGAGCGTTTTTCCCATAGACACTGATTCTAAGCAGCCGGATATAGGCTTTTTAAAAATATTAGAAGAGATGGGTTGTAGAGTCATAGCAGGTAGGGGTGAAGTCACAGTCATTGGAGGGGATTTAAGGGGTATCTCTATAGATATGAATGAGATGCCAGATCTTGTACCAACACTTTCTGTGGTGGCAGCATTTGCCAAGGGGGATACTGTTATAAAAAATATCTCCCATCTAAGAAAAAAGGAGTCTGACAGGATTAGTGCAATTGCCAATGAGTTAAGGAAGATGAAGATCAAAGTAGAAGAAAGGGAGGATGGTTTAATAATCAGAGGAGGTGACCCAAAGGGGGCAACTGTTGAGACTTACAATGACCATAGGATTGCCATGGGCTTTGCTGTTGCTGGCCTTAAAATACCAGGGATAAAGATCACAAACCCTGCCTGTGTAAAGAAATCCTTCCCAGAGTTTTGGGAGATATTGGAGGGCCTAGGATGAGGAGGGGCATCTATATCTTGTCTTTTATATTTTTCTTTCTCTTTAGCTGTGCAAGTGTCTCAATATTTGAGAGGACAAGGCCACTGAAGGAGACTACCCTCTCTGGAAAGGGGAGGGATAAGATACTCCTTATGGATATATCTGGTATCATCTCTAGTAAAAAGAGGTCATCTATCCTTAAAGAGAAGACAAGCATTGTCTCTAGGGTGCGTGAAGAGCTTAAGAAGGCGAGCACTGATAAGGGGATTAAGGGTATAGTCCTTAGAATCAATAGCCCAGGGGGTACAGTTACTGCCAGTGATATTATCTACAGAGAGATAAAGCAATTTAAAGAAAAGAAAAAGGTTCCAGTAGTGGCCTGTATGATGGATGTGGCTACCTCTGGGGCATATTATATTGCACTTTCAGCAGATACGATAATAGCCCATCCTACATCAATAACAGGCAGTATTGGTGTTATTGCCTTAAAGTTTAATGTAAAGGGGCTTTTAGAGAAGATAGGCATTGAGGATGAGAGCATAAAGTCGGCAGATAAAAAGGATATGTGGTCACCTTTTAGGGGGAGTACTGAGGAGGAAAGGAGGATAATTCAAGGTATAATCAGAAATTTTCATAAAAAATTTATAGAGAAAGTAGCAGAGGAGAGGGGGCTTGATATAGAAGAGGTTAAAAGGATTGCCGATGGCAGGATATATACGGCAAAACAGGCACTTGACCTAAGCATAATTGACAAGATAGGCTATCTGGACGATGCCATCTCTTTGTGTAAAAAAATGGCAGGCCTTAAAAGGGCAAGGGTTGTTTGCTACAGTCGTCCATCTACCTATAAGAACAATATCTATTCACTTTTAAATATAGACTTGGGCAATCTTACAGAAAGTGTAAGACTTACATTCATGTATCTCTGGATCCCATAATAATATTGACATTATCCCAAACTGTGTTATCCTCTATCTTGCTTGGATCCCAAAGGGACCGAGACCCTAAACCTTCTGGTCTTTGGTCCAGGAGGTTTTTTATTTATGAAGATTGTCAATAAAGTGAGGCAAATGCAGGTTTTATCTGATAAATTTAAAAAAGAGGGTAAGAAGATTGCATTTGTGCCTACGATGGGATATTTCCATAAGGGGCACTTAAGCCTTATGGAAAGGGGAAGAGAGCTGGCCGATATATTGGTCATAAGCATATTTGTAAACCCTATTCAATTTGGGCCAGGTGAGGACTTTATGGAATACCCAAGGGATTTAGAGAGGGATCTATCCCTGGCTGAGGGTGTGGGTGTGGATGTTGTATTCATACCAGAGGCAGAGGAGATGTATCCACCAGATTATCAAACCTATTTAGAGGTTACAGGACTTACTCAGCACTTATGTGGCCTCTTTCGCCCTGGTCACTTTAGGGGTGTAACTACTGTAGTAGCCAAGCTATTTAATATCGTAAAACCCGATATTGCCCTATTTGGGCTCAAGGACTATCAACAATATATTGTTATCAAGAGGATGGTCCGGGATCTTAATTATGATATTGAGATTGTTGGTTGTCCTATCATTAGGGAAAAGGATGGATTGGCTATGAGCTCAAGGAATATATACCTTACACCAGAGCAAAGAAAATCTGCCCTCTGTCTATATCAAGGTATAAAGCTGGCTGAGAGGTTGGTAAGGGAAGGGCAGAGGGATGCCAAAATAATTATGAAGGAGGTTATTGATTATATAGAGAGTAAACCATATACCCAAATTGATTATGTAAAGATTTGCCACCCAGAGACACTGGATGATTTAGAATATCTAAATGACAAAGCACTGCTTGCCTTGGCAGTAAGGGTAGGAAAGGCCCGCCTTATTGATAATACAATTTTAGAGGTTCGCTGATGTTATATTTTATGCTAAAATCAAAAATACATAGGGCACATATCACAAAAAATGATTTAAACTATGAGGGGAGTATCACAATAGATAGAGAGCTTATGAAGACCGCAGAGATTGTGCCATATGAGATGGTTCATGTCTACAATATCTCAAATGGGGAGAGGTTTTCAACCTATGTCTTACCAGGGGAGGCAGGTGAGATCTGTCTAAATGGGGCTGCGGCAAGGAAGGGGGAGGTTGGTGATGTGGTTATTGTTGCTGCATATACACTGGTAGAAAAAGAGAAGATTGGTAACCACAAACCTATTATTATCTCAGTGAACAAAGACAATGCCATTGAAAGGATAAGCTTTGGGGAAGATTAAGGATGTTATAAAACGCAATTTCTTGGCTGGCCTCTTGGTCTTGCTGCCGATCTCCTTAACAATCTATGTAATATTTTTCTTATTCAAACTAGTTGACCGCCTTATAGATTACCTACCCCCCAAGTATAATCCACAGACCTATATTCCCTTTTATATGCCTGGTTTGGGCTTTATCTTATTGATCTTTATTATCTTTTTTATAGGCGTCCTTGCTCGAAACTATATTGGCAACAAATTAGTAGGTTTTTGGGAACAACTGGTAGGAAAGATCCCGTTTATAAGGAGCATCTATATAGCTACAAAGCAGTTGGCAGAGACCATCTTTCTAAAAGCAGACAAGAACCTTAAGCGTGTGGTCTTGGTAGAATATCCAAGAAAGGGGCTATATGTCATTGGTTTTACTACTGGTATAACAAAGGGGGAGATTCAGGACAAGACTAAACATAAGGTAATAAATGTATTTATCCCCACAACGCCTAACCCTACATCTGGCTTTTATCTATTGGTACCAGAAGAGGATCTAAGCTATTTAGACATGAGTGTTGAGGATGCCTTTAAATTAATTATCTCTGGGGGGATTATAACCGAACAACGGCCTAGGACTAAATCAAAGTAATTAATATTTTGCATTGGTATTGACATCTCTATAGGTGCTATGTTTATATTAAAAAATTTTTTCTAAAGGGGTAGAAAATGGCAAAGGAGTTTTTCTTTACTTCAGAATCTGTGACCGAGGGTCATCCAGACAAAATAGCTGATCAGATCTCAGATGCCATCCTAGATGCCATACTGGCCCAGGATAAAAAGGCAAGGGTGGCATGTGAAACATTGGTAACCACTGGGTTGGTATTTGTTGCTGGTGAGATTACCACAGACTGCTATGTAGAGATACCAGATATAGTAAGGCAGACAATCAGGGAGATAGGCTATAACAATTCTATGGGTTTTGATTGGGAGACATGCGGGGTGATCACAAGCATTGGTTACCAATCCCCAGATATTGCTATAGGGGTCAATCGCAGTGAGAGTCTGGAGGAACTGGGGGCAGGCGACCAGGGAATGATGTTTGGTTTTGCCTGCAAAGAGACCCCCACCCTTATGCCCACACCTATCTATTATGCCCATAGGCTGGCAAAGAGATTGGCAGAGGTACGTAAGAAAAAGATCTTAGACTTCCTTAGGCCTGATGGAAAGACACAAGTTACAGTAAGGTATATAGATGGAAGGCCTGTGAAGGTAACAAATGTAGTTATTGCTGCCCAACATGAGCCCTGGGTAAAATACAGTACCCTAAAGGAGGGAATTATTGAAGAGGTCATACACTATGTCATCCCTGAGGGGATGTGGGATGAAAATACAAAGTATTACATCAATACTACAGGAAGATTCATTATTGGTGGGCCAGTAGCCGATACAGGCACTACTGGTAGGAAGATCATTGTGGACACCTATGGAGGATTTGCTAGGCATGGAGGGGGTTGCTTCTCTGGTAAAGACCCTACAAAGGTAGACAGAAGTGGTGGTTATATGGCAAGGTATGTGGCAAAAAATATTGTGGCCTCAGGGATTGCTGAGCGTTGTGAACTACAAGTAGCATATACGATTGGAAGGCCAGAGCCAGTGTCTATCAGTATAGATACAAAAGATACAGGTGTTATCCCAAATGCAGAGATTGTCCGTATCATCCAGAAGGTATTTGACCTAAGGCCTGGCGCAATTATAAAGCACCTTGACCTCCTAAGACCCATCTATAGACAAACTGCAGTCTATGGCCACTTTGGCAGAAACAATCCAGACTTTACCTGGGAAAAGACGGATATGGTAGATATTTTAAGGAGGGAGGCAGGGCTAGAATAGTCATGAAATACGATGTAAAGAATCTAAACTTGGCTGAGGAGGGGAAGTTAAAGATAGAGTGGGCCAGCCAGGCTATGCCGGTCCTCTCACTCATCAAAGAGCGTTTTTTGAGAGAAAGGCCCCTTTCTGGCATAAAAATTGGGGCCTGTCTGCACGTTACTACAGAGACAGCCAATCTAATAGATACACTGGCAGCGGGTGGGGCAGAGGTGTTCCTTTGTGCCTCAAACCCACTTAGCACCCAGGATGATGTAGCGGCCGCCTTGGTAAAATACTTTGATATCCCTGTATTTGCCATCAAGGGAGAAGACAACAACACATACTATAGGCACATTGAGGCAGTGATATCCCACTGCCCTGTTATCAGCCTAGACGATGGTGCAGATTTGGTATCCACTATCCATAAACTCCACAAAGATTTAATGGACAGTATTATTGGAGGCACAGAGGAGACTACTACAGGTGTGATAAGGCTTAGGAGCATGGCCCAAAATGGTGTCTTGGGCTATCCCATTATTGCTGTAAATGATGCTATGACAAAGCACCTTTTTGACAATCGCTATGGAACGGGGCAAAGCACCATTGATGGGATATTAAGGGCCACAAACCGCCTTTTGGCAGGTTCAAACTTTGTCGTATGTGGATATGGGTGGTGTGGAAGGGGTGTAGCAATGAGGGCCAAGGGCATGGGGGCCAATGTAATTGTTACAGAGGTTGACCCCTTGAAGTCACTAGAGGCAGTAATGGATGGATTTAGGGTAATGAAGATATCTGAGGCGGCAAAGATAGGGGACATATTTTGTACAGTTACTGGGGATATAAATGTCATCCGTGGTGAGCACTTTTCTGTCATGAAGGATGGGGCAATTCTGGCCAATTCTGGCCACTTTGATGTAGAGATTGACAAAAAGGCCCTTAAAGAGATGGCAAAATCTGTTCGCCGTATCCGTGAATATGTAGATGAATACCAACTAAAAGACGGAAGGCGAATTTATCTCTTGGCAGAGGGGAGACTTGTGAACCTCTCTGCGGCCGAGGGGCATCCTTCGGCTGTTATGGATATGAGCTTTTCAAATCAGGCACTTACTGTTGAATTTTTGGTTAAAAAGGGGAGGGGATTAGAAAAAAAGGTATATCCTGTGCCTGAGGATATAGATAGAGAGGTGGCCAGGCTAAAATTAAAGACAATGGGGATCTCTATTGATGAATTAACACCAGAACAAAAGGATTATCTCTCTTCCTGGGAGATGGGGACATAAAATAGTTTTAGTCAGTTATCAGTTAAGTAGTACGTAACTGAGACACTGACAAATGAATAGATGGCTAAGGATAGTTATAAAGACGCCACTGCCAGCACTAGAGGCTATCTATCACTTCCTGTGGCAACAGGCAAGGGGGATATCCCTAGACAAGGAAGAAGATGGCTTTATTTTAAGCGCATACATTGGGCATTCAAGTAGCCTTCTAAAGAGGTTAGAGAGGTTTGTCCATAGATTAAAAAGGCAATACTCAATTGAAAATATACCTATTTTATTTGATTATAGCGAAGATAGACATATCCCCTTTGTTATAACCCCATCCCATTTCAATCTGCCTGGTATCCCTATTATTATAGAACCTGGGACATCCTTTGGTACAGGTGGTCACCCAACCACTGTCTATTGCCTAAAATTGCTATATAAACTCTATAAAGATTTCCCCCCATTCCCTAAAACGGTCTTAGATGCCGGTACAGGGACGGGGATCCTGGCCATTGCTGCCTCCCGCCTTGGGGCAAGGCAGGTAGTGGCTATAGATATAAGCCCTGATGCTGTAAACAATGCAAGGCGCAATATAGCCTTAAATCACTTAAAGAATATAGATGTGATTTTTTGCTGTATAACAAAGGTAAAGGGAAGATTTGACCTCATCTTAGCAAATCTATATGACCCAGTACTAAGGGTTATATATGAAAAATTGATTGAATTGCTAAATAGCAGTGGCTGGCTTATTGTCTCTGGCATCTCTAGGGCAAACTACAAAGAAATAATTCCCTATTTTACCAAAAATGGACTAAAAATTATAGAAGATTACTCTGATGAAAAGTGGTATGCAGCCATGTTAAAGAAATTTCCCTTGTCTATCCTATAAATCAACAGCAGATTTTGGAGTCAAATTTATTTTATTCAATATAATAGTCCATTCCCAGATGGGTAATCTGCTCCTCCCCCATAAGATAACGTAGTGTATTCTTTAGCTTCATAAGCTGGATAAACAGGTCGTGTTCAGGGTAAAGGCCCTCTTTATACATAGGGCTCTTAAAATAGAATGACAACCACTCCTGAATGCCATAAAGACCGGCCCTCTGGGCAAAGTCTATAAACAGTGCCAAGTCCAATACAAGTGGGGCAGCAAGGATACTATCCCTACACAGAAAATCTATCTTGATATGCATGGGATAGCCTAGCCATCCAAATATATCTATGCAATCCCAACCCTCTTTGTTGTCCCCACGTGGGGGATAGTAGTGGATAGTTACTTTGTGGTAGTAGTCTTTATAGAGGTCGGGATAGAGGTGGGGCTGTAAAATGTATGTTAGAGGAGAGAGCTTGCTCTCCCTCTTTGTGCGGTAGGAACCAGGGTCATCCAATACGATTGCATCCCTATTGCCCAATATATTGGTAGAGTACCAGCCTTCAAGCCCCAATAATCTGGCCTTTAAGCCTGGGGCAATGATTGTCTTAAGTAGTGTCTGCCCTGTTTTAAAATCCTTACCCATAATAGGCACTTCATGCTCTTTGGACAGCTCTAGTAGGGCTGGTGTGTCTATGGTGAGGTTTGGTGCACCATTTATATAAGGGATGCCACTAGAGATTGCCGCATATGCATAGAGCATACTAGGGGGTATGTCTGGGTCATTCCTCTCAAGCCCTTCTCTAAAGTTCTTTAGAGACTGGTGGACCTCTTTTTGTTCAAGATATGCCTCTGTGCTGCCACACCAGATCATGACACAACGGTCTATATTATTTTTTTTCTGAAAATCAGCGATATCTTCCTTAATGGCCTCAATTAATTCTAGATGGCCTCCGGACTTCACATGTCTTCCATCTAGATTTCTTACATAGTTTCGATTAAATACGGCAGGATATGGTTTGATTTTCTCTAAGAAATCTTTTAGTTTGTCCAATAAGTCCCTTTCTAAGACATTTGCATTTATTGCTGCCTGGTATAGGTCGTCTTCATAGATGTCCCAACCAGCAAACTCCAGGTCATCTAAAGAGGCCAAATCTATAAATTCCTTAATCTTTGGTACCCTATTTTCATCCCTTCTACCCAATCGAATGGTTCCATATTGGGTAAGGGAGCCAATGGGTAGGGCCATTCCCCTCCTTACTGCCTCTACCCCTGCAATAAAGGTAGTGCTTACAGCACCACCTATCCCTGGTAAAAGTACACCAAGTTTTCCCTTTGCAGATGATATCTTCTCCTTTTTCCTAATCTTTTCCTCTTTCAATGCCAACCTCCTCTCATTTTTTAGTTTAAGTATATCTTCAAAGACCCAATGGCCTCAATTTTGCGTCAATAATATCACCCTCTTTATAAACCAAAATGTAACCATCTGACAACATCCCAGGGTTTAGGATAAGTGTTTTTCCAATCCTATCTATATTTCTAGACTCATGGATGTGTCCTGTCAAGCATATCTCAGGCTGGTGTCTTTCAATAAATTCTCTAATTGCCTTGCTCCCTACGTGCCGGCCACTTTCTATTATATCTGTATTTGTATTATAAGGTGGTGTGTGAGAAACCAATATCTTTTTTGGCAGATGCTTGATCATCTCATAACCCCTATAAACAATGTTTTCTATCTCCTGCTCGCTGTATTCTGTAGGTGTATTAAATGGTGTAAAGGTAGAACCACCTACGCCAAAGATACCCAGATCCTCACTAAGTTTATATCCATACCCATGTAAATTGATTCCTAATTCTGTTAAATAATCATTTACTTCTGGTTTGTCCATATTACCCAGTTGTGCCAGGATATTTTTATTATATTTACCTATTTCTTTCAATATCCACTCTACTTCCCCCTTTCCCCCTATGTTGGTAAAATCACCTGTAACAATTACCCAATCGGCCTGCGTGAGTTCTTTAATTCCCTTAATATGATAGATTTTTCCATGAATATCACCAAATGCTACTATCCTCACCTCAAGCCTCTATTTCTATTATAGAACACATACATGAATTAAAGGCCCTGATGATTTCTCCCCTTAGGGCCCTCTCATTAGGGTGATAATATAGGTGACTGAGGCAAAGGCAATCACTTACACCAAACCCCAGGATAGGGGCCAATGTCTGTTGGAGTCTTTGGGCTATAGTACATTCTATCCTCTCTTTAGACTCACAGGCAACAATGGCCTTAATAGTACCCTCTTTCAAAAGGTAATCAATATGCCAACGTCTCTTCTTGCTGGGTGAAAAATACCTCTTGAGCCTCTTATAAAGACCCCCATGGGCAGACCCTACGTATCCATAAAAGCCTGCTGAAAACATAAATGTCCCCAACTTTCCAACAGTAATAAGTGTATCTTTAGGCAACTCTACTATAAGTACATAGGTGCCTTTTGATGTAAGCTTTTTTAGAGATGAAATGCCTTTTTTACATAAGGCCATTTTTTGTCCCTTCTTGCCTTTGTTGCTGTTATTATAGCTAGAGTTTCTGATAGGGCATGTTTTATATCCTTGTTTATTACTATATAATCAAAGCTCTTACAATTTTTTATCTCCTCTTTTGCAAATTTAATGCGTTTTTCAATAATATCCTCTGTGTCTGTCCTCCTTTGAAACAGCCTCTGCCTTAATGCCTCTAAGGAAGGGGGGAGGATAAATATCAAAACTGCCTGAGGGAAGAGCCTTTTCACATTGTTTGCCCCCATTACATCAATATCCAAAAGGACATCTTTCCCCTTTTCTAAGGCCTCTTTAACAAAGCTTACCGAGGTACCATAGTAGTGTCCATAGACCTTGGCCCACTCTAAAAACTCTCCTTTATATATCATGGATCTAAAATTATCCTCGCTGATAAAAAAATAATCTACACCATCTCTTTCATTTGGACGTGGCGGCCTTGTAGTGTATGAGACAGAAAAAACTAAATTCTTAACACCCTTTAAAAGCAGCTGGCAGATTGTAGTCTTGCCTGCCCCAGAAGGCCCTGAAATAACAAAAATGTCCCCCTTATTTTCCACCCCTTCCTTTAAGACCCTGATTAAGGGATAACCGTTGGGCGATGGTCTCTGCCTGAATGGCTGAGAGGATCACATGGTTACTGTCAGTAATAATAATCGCCCTTGTCTTCCTCCCATGAGTAGTATCTATTAGTCTACCTGCCTCTTTTGCCTCTTCCCTTAGGCGTTTCATGGGCGCAGAGTCAGGGGTGACAATAGCAATTACCCTATCTGCTACTACTGTGTTGCCAAAGCCAATATTCAAAAGCTTAGGATACATACTTTATCCTTGTCATCCTTTTAACAATTAAAAATATAACTCAATGATGCCTATCTATCAAGCCCTATTTTTTACTAATTTTTTCGATACTTTTGTATTTTTATTGATAATTCTTGTTTAATTTATCTTGACTTTTTCTATATAAAAATATATCAAGAAAAAACATGAAAAGAAGTGATTTAATGTTAAAGGGTGTAAAAAAGGCGCCCCATCGTTCTCTTTTTAAGGCGATGGGCTATACAGATGAGGAGCTCAAACGCCCTATTGTTGGGGTGGCCAATGCCGCTAATGAGATCATCCCAGGCCATATCCACCTAGATCAAATCACTGAGGCAGTAAAGGCAGGCGTGAGGATGGCAGGTGGGACCCCTATAGAGTTTTCGGTAATTGGGGTCTGTGATGGGATTGCCATGCACCATGAGGGGATGAAGTACTCACTTATGAGCCGTGAGGTTATTGCTGACTCTATTGAGATAATGGCCATGGCCCATCCATTTGATGGGCTTGTCTTGGTAACAAACTGTGACAAGATTGTACCAGGGATGTTGATGGCTGCCTTGAGGTTAAACATCCCAAGTATCATTGTAAGTGGTGGGCCCATGTTAAGCGGTGAGTTTATGGGCAAGGCAGTTGATGTAATCTCTGTATTTGAGGCCGTAGGGGAGGTTGCCGCAGGGAGGATGACAGAAGAAGACTTAAAATGCCTTGAAGATGTGGCCTGTCCTGGTTGTGGCTCTTGTGCTGGTATGTTTACTGCAAATTCTATGAACTGTTTAAGTGAGGCAATTGGGTTGGCACTGCCAGGAAATGGCACTATCCCGGCAGTGATGGCTGAGAGGATACGTCTTGCAAAGGAAAGTGGTATGCAGATTATTGAGCTTATTGAGAGGGGGATCAGGCCTAGGGACATTGCTACTATCTCTGCCTTTAAAAATGCCATTTCTGTAGACATGGCCCTGGGGTGCTCTACAAATACAGTGCTCCATTTAATAGCCATTGCACATGAGGCAAAGGTTGCCATTGATTTAAAGATGTTTGATGAGATAAGCAAGAATGTACCTCAATTGTGTAGTTTGAGACCAGGGGGCCCACACTTCCTGCAGGATCTACACGCCGCAGGTGGTATACCTGCTGTTATGATGGAGCTTTCAAAAGAAGGCCTTTTAGACTTGGATGTAATGACAGTAGGGGGCAGGCCCTTGAGGGAGGTCCTGGCCCATTCAGAGAATAGAAATCCTGATGTCATCAGGCACATAGACAGGCCATACAACAAAGAGGGTGGTCTTGCTGTGCTTTTTGGAAACCTGGCACCAGAGGGCGGGGTAGTAAAGCAATCGGCAGTGGCAGAGGAGATGAAGGTCTTTATGGGTAAGGCAAGGGTGTTTAATTCAGAGGAAGAGGCTACAGATGCCATATTAAATAAAAGGATAAATCCAAAGGAAGTAGTAGTCATAAGATATGAGGGCCCAAGGGGTGGGCCTGGGATGAGGGAGATGCTTACCCCTACCGCTGCCATTATAGGGATGGGTCTGGATAAGGAGGTAGCACTTATTACAGATGGGCGTTTTAGTGGGGGGACAAGGGGATTGGCCATTGGTCATGTGTCCCCAGAGGCGGCCAGTGGAGGCCCTATTGCCCTTGTAAGGGAGGGCGATATCATTGAAATAAACATCCCAGAGAGGAGTATAAATCTTATGGTCTCCGGGGAGGAGATGGAGAGGCGTCGCTTGGGCCTTAAGACCTTTTCCCCAAGGATCAAAGAGGGCTATGCCGTACGTTATGCCCGCCTGGTGAGTTCTGCTAGCAAGGGTGCGATATTAAAATAAAAATTTAAAATGCAAAATGAAAAATTAAAAATTACAATTCAAAATTTTGGATTATAATCAATCATTTTGATCGCCTTGAAAGGGATGAGATCACAATAGACCCAAGGGTAACAAAACTTTGGCTACTGTAAAAAGATAAATACTTAACCCACTAAAAATCCACTTTTTCAATCCTTGCCATATCAGTTAAACTGAATTAAAGTAGTTATATGAGGGCCTGTATCTTTATTATTATATTTTTTCTCCTTTGGCAAACTCTACCTGCAAGTGCAACACTCAGCATAACAGAGGAAAAGAAGCTGGGGGAAAGGTTCTTTGCTGAGGTAAAAAGTCAGCTGCCCCTTATAGATGACCCCATTATCAATAATTATATTAATGAACTAGGCCAAAATCTAATCAATCAACTGCCTTCAAGGCCATTTGATTATCACTTTTATGTGATAGATGACCCTACTTTAAATGCATTTGCAGGACCTGGTGGCTATATATTTATCTATAGGGGCCTTTTTTTGATCTTTGAGAATGAGGATGAATTGGCTGGTGTAATTGCACACGAGTGTGGACATGTAATATGTAGACACATTGCTAATCGCATAGAGAGCAGCAAAAAGCTCAATATAGCCACACTCCTAGGCATATTGGCCGGGAGCGTATTGGCTAGGAGCCCTGAGGCCACTGAGGCCATTGCTACTACTGCCATAGCAGCGGGCATGACACTCTCATTGTCCTATAGCCGAGAGGATGAAGAGCAGGCAGACAGGACTGGACTAAAGCTAGTCTTAGGGGCCGGTTATGATGGTAGGGGCACAGTAACTGCCTTTAAAAAACTGGCACGTTGGGGCCTGGAAAGTGGGGGAAAGATCCCCCCTTATCTCTTGACACACCCGGCAATCTCCTCTCGTATTACCTATATTGAACAGGCGCTAAGTTCTATGTCCTATAACAAAAGGCCCCGTGATCAAACCAGATTTAAGATTGCCTATGCAAGGCTTAAGGCAATCTATACAGACGTAGATTCAGCCTATAGCTTCTTTTCTGCATCGATAAGGAGAAATCCAAATGACTTTATGAATTATTATGGTCTTGGTCTATGTGCCTCTAGAAAGAGGAGCTGGCAAATTGCCCTATCAAATTTCAAAAAGGCACTCTCTTTAAGACCTCATGAACCATTGATCTTGCGTGAATTGGGTATCTGTCATTTTTACTTAAATCAATTTTCACTGGCCATCTCTACCCTGGAGAAGGTGCCTAAAGATGCTGAGTTACTCTTTTACTTAGGGAGGGCATATCAGGAGAGGGGGCTTATGGATAAGGCCATCTCTAGCTGGAAGAGGTGTGTTAGAATCAACCCAAGCTATTCTATGGGCTATTATTACCTGGCTAGGGCCTATGCCAATTTGGCCTCATCAAACAATTCAAATCCAGAGAGGGCATGGTCTCATTATTATCTAGGAAAATATTTTAGGCTTAAGGGGAAGATCCCTCAAGCAGATTATCACTTTAAAAAGGCCCTACTATTAGCAAAAGATAAATATCTAAAAGATAAGCTTAGGCGGGTTTTGGGTGAAAGATAACAGATGCTCCTTTCTTTTTATCCTGTAGTAAAGGGAAATTTCAATTTAGACCTATCAAATCCAAGGCTCTTTGCAACTGAGACAATAAAACTTATAAAACGGGCAAAGGCAATTGTCCTTCCCCCCTATTGTACTGCCTACCAGTACTGGTTTTGCAAGGGATATGCAGAGGTCTTTCCCAACTTTGACACAAGATTCTATTTTGGTGGGAAGTTTGGTCATACATTTCTATTCTCATTGTGTGAGGTGCCGTTTCCACCCACAAAACTCTATACAGGCATTGAGGACTTTAAGAAGAGGCATCTAGAAAATAATGAACCCCTCTTTCCCTATCCCATAGTAATAAAGTGGAATAAGGGCGGGGGTGGTGCATTTGTATACAAGGTAAATACCATAAAGGGACTGCTTGGGGCACTGGAGACCTTTAAAAGATATGAACACCGGGGCCCAACCTTTATCATTCAACCCTATATTGAACATGGGGGCAGGGACCTGCGGGTAGTGGTGATTGGGAAAAGTATTTTGACCTATTGGCGCATTCAGACAAATCCTAAGGAATTTAGAAGCAATGTAGGACGTGGTGCAAGGATAGAGTATGGAGTGGCACCGAAACTAGAGAAAAAGGCCATAGAATTGACAAAGAAGGTCTGCAATCTTACAGGCATAAACTTGGCCGCATTTGATATCTTATTCCCAGAGGAGGATCCAAGGCCACTATTTTTAGAGATCAATTATCGGTTTGGACTAAAGGGGATTGGTGGCCCCAGTGCCTTTAGAAAGGTAATAAAGAGAGAGGCAAAGAGCTGGTGGGAGTCTATTAAATAGCTATCTTTTATATCTTCCCATAAGCCTACCTTCTGCCAATATGTGCCCTTCCATAGCCTTAAGTAGCTCATCCTTTGTTACCCCAGGCTCAAGATCAACCTTTTTATCTAGGGCATATAATTTAAAGTAATATCTATGGGTCCCCCTTGGTGGACATGGGCCTCCATAGCCAATATTGCCAAAGTCGTTTCTTCCTTGCCTTGCCCCACTCTCTAATACCCCTTCAGGGGGTATATTTTCAGAAAGTCCTGTAGTATCTGGGGGGATATTAAAGATCACCCAGTGCACCCAAGTCCCCACTGGGGCATCTGGGTCATCACAGATAAGAGCAAGTGCCTCTGTGCCCTCTGGCACACCTGTCCATGAAAGGGGAGGGGAGGCATCCTCTCCATCACATGTATATTTCTTGGGTATCATACCACCTTCCTCAAAGGCCTCACTTTTTACCTTTATCTCCATAATCTTTTCCCCTATTTTTTGAATTATTACTAACAAATTTTTATATAATTGTAAAGAATAGGTGGGATTGAATTTTTTTGAATATAAGGTAAAAAAACATAGATGATAGAGGAAAACCCCAAAGGTATAAGAAAAGCAGATATTATAGTTGGTATACCATCTTATAATGAGGCAGATTGTATTGGCTTTACGACAAAACAGGTAGCCCAAGGTTTAAAGCTATATTTTTCAGAGTATAAGTGTGCAATCATAAATTGTGATAATTGCTCTACAGATGGGACTAAGGAGGTATTCCTCAATACCCTTACTGATATACCAAAGATTTATATCTCAACACCACCTGGTATTAAAGGCAAGGGGAACAATTTGAGGAACCTCTTTTATAAGGCAAGAGAGTTGGAGGCAAAGGCGATTATTGTTGTTGATGCAGACCTAAAGAGCATTACCCCAAAATGGATCAAAAACTTTGCAGAGCCTATCCTTAACAACTTTGCCTTTGTTACACCACTCTATGTCCGCCACAAATATGATGGGACTATTACAAACAATATTGCCTATCCCTTGACAAGGGCCCTCTATGGAAGGAGGATTCGGCAGCCAATTGGTGGGGACTTTGCCTTCTCTGATGAAATGTTAAGGATCTATATTGAGGGGAGGTACTGGACTGAGATGGTAGGCCAATTTGGTATAGACATATGGATGACTACACTGGCTATAAATGAGGGCCTTCCCATCTGTCAGTCATTTATGGGCCGCCCTAAGATCCACAGACAAAAGGACCCAGCAAAGATGCTAGGGACTATGTTTTCTCAAGTAATTGGTACAATCTTTGATTTGATGTCTCAGTTTGCCAAAAATTGGAAGGAGGTAAAATGGAGCAAGCCTACCGCCATACATGGATTTGGGCTTGGAGAGACAGAACTGCCTCCCCCTATTAATATAAATGAAGGGGCACTCTATACTGGTTTTCTTAATGGTTTTGAGGAATATGTATCTATATGGGAGGAGGCCCTATATGAGCCAAATTTCAATAAGCTTAAGGAAATAAGGACATTTTCCATTGAGAAATTTGACTTCCCAACAGAGTTGTGGGCAAAGATCCTCTATGACTTTGCCATCGCATATAACCAAAAGACCTTGGATAGATATAGGCTCCTCAATGCCCTAATACCACTCTATTTTGGTAAGGTGCTTTCCTATGTAAAGAAGACAAGGAGACTTTCCATTCAGGAGGCAGAAGAGTTTATTGAAAATGAGTGTGTAATATTTGAAAAGGTAAAGCCATATCTTATTAAAAAGTGGGTAGAATGAGAAATTACCTGCTCTCCCTCATCGGAAATACCCCCCTTGTAGAGATCAAGAGATTAAACCCCAACAAAAAGGTCAAGATTCTAGCAAAGCTTGAGATGTTTAACCCAAGTGGCTCCATCAAGGACCGCATCGCCCTGGCCATGATTGAGGGGGCAGAAAGGGAGGGGCTGCTTAACAGAGATAAGGTAATTATTGAGGCCACAAGTGGAAATACAGGCATTGGTCTTGCCATGGTGGCTGCAGTAAAGGGGTATAGATTGCTTCTTACCATGCCCCAGTCAGTAAGTGTAGAACGCCGCCAAATCCTAAGGGCATATGGGGCAGAGATCTTGCTTACCCCAGCAGAGCTGGGGACAGATGGGGCAATTGAGGAGGCATATAGATTGGCACGTGAAGAGCCAGATAGGTATTTTCTCACTGACCAATTTAATAATCCTTATAATCTTCTTGCCCACTACAATGGCACAGGGCAGGAGATCTGGGAACAGACAAAAGGAAGGGTCACTATGGTGGTAGCAGGTATAGGCACTAGCGGGACAGTGATGGGGGTGGCCAAGAGGCTTAAAGAATACAATCCAGGGATAAAGATTGTAGGGGTAGAGCCATATTTTGGGCACATGATCCCAGGGCTAAAAAACCTAAAGGAGTCATACCTGCCTGGGATTTATAAAAAGGAACTCTTGGATGAAAAGGTAAATGTGACCGAGGAAGAGGCCACCTATATGGCCAGAAAACTGGCAAAAGAAGAGGGGATACTGGCAGGCATGAGTTCGGGCGCGGCCATGTATGTGGCCATAAAAAAGGCCAAATCACTAGATAGTGGGGTTATAGTAGTCATCCTACCTGATGGGGGGGATAGGTACCTAAGTACCTCCCTGTTTATAGAGAGACCACAGCTCACCTTGAGGCTCTATAATACACTCTCACGCAGAAAGGAATTCCTAAGGCCCATTACACCTAATAAGGTACTCATTTATTCATGTGGGCCAACAGTACACGATGTCCCCCACCTAGGTGTGTGGAGGAGGCTTATAGTAGCAGACCTGATTGATAGATATTTGGGCTTTAAGGGGCTTAGTGTAAAGCATGTAGTCAATATTACAGATATAGATGATAAGACAATTGCTAGGGCAAGGGAGGAGGGGAGGACACTCTCAGAGTTGACCTCATTTTATATAGAAAAATTTTTAAAGATTTCTCATATCTTGGGTATAAGACCAGCAGATTGCTATCCAAGGGCAAGCGAACACATAAAGGAGATGATTGAGATTGCAGACTATCTTATCAAAAAGGGATATGCCTATGAAAAACACCACTCTGTCTATTTTGACATTGCCCGCTTTAAGGAGTATGGGAAGCTCTCTAAGATAAATCTTGATAAGATAAGATTGGGGATGACTGTTGACCTGGACAGCTATGAAAAGGAAAATCCTAGGGATTTTACCCTATTTAAAAGGTGCACACTGCCGGAATTAAGGGCCGGTATCTATTATGATACAAATTGGGGAAAGGTAAGGCCAAGTCTGCACATTGAGTGTGTGGCTATGGCTATGCACCACCTGGGAAAGACCATTGATATCCACACAAGTGGTGTTGACTTGATATTCCCACACAATGAAAACGAGATTGCCATTGCCGAGGCATTTACAGGTAGGCAGTTTGCCCGCTACTGGATACACAGTGAACTTGTATTTGTCGATGGAAAAAAGATGTCCTATTCAGCGGGAAATTGCATTACTGTCTATGACCTTTTAGAGAAGGGCTATAGCGGGGAGGAGATCAGATTCTTTCTCTTGTCCACTCACTATAGGAGGCCCCTTAACTTTTCCCTTAAACGCCTTGATGCGGCAAGACATAGCCTAAATCGAATAAATAGCTTTATCTTTCAAGTAAGACACTGCCCCCTTGGCCCCCACTTTGAAAATCTACCAGACCTTATCAATTACTTAGAGAGGCGTTTTGTCAAGGCCATGGATGATGATTTGAATATATCCTCTGCCTTGGCCTCTATCTTTGAGTTTATCCACAAGGTAAATCCCATCCTGCAAAGGGATGGTTTGAGTAAGGAGGACAAGGATAAGATCTTATCCACCTTTCGGAGAATAGATAGTGTACTCAATGTTATTGAGTTTGCAGAGGAAGAGGTTGACAGTGAGGTTTTAAGACTGATAGAGGAGAGGGATGAGGCAAGAAAGAAAAGGGACTTCCTGAGGGCAGACAAGATAAGGGAGGAACTTTTGAAAAGCGGCATTGAGCTTATAGATACACCCCAAGGGACCTTTTGGAAGAGAAAGAGGGACTATGGTACTTTATGATAAGATCCCCTTAAAGAATGGACTTACTCTAGAGCTATGGGATGACTCTAGGGAGGGGGCCCTAGGGTTTTGGACAGTGATAGCCATTGCTAGGTGTAAGATAGAGGTAAAGGATGAATATTTTAAGGAATTTGGCAGTCCACTTGATTGGTATAGCCCATTTGTAAAAAAAGTAGGCCATTACCTTGTTTATCAACAGAGAAAACAGAGGAGGATGATACCCTTAAAGGAAAAGAAAAATGTATTTGAAACAATGACTGAGAGGCTTAAAAGACATATTATTCCCTATATATCTAAAGAGAATTTTCCAAAGAACTTTGTCTTGGAAAAATTTCGGCAGACCTTCTTAAGGAGTCCAGACTTGCTTAGCTAATTTCCCAAATTGGCAAAATATATCATCTCATCAATGATTTTTTTGTTCGATTTTTTGACCCCGCTCATAATCTCCTTGGGGAGTGGGTACTCCACATGCTCAACAATACACTCAGCATTCCTTGGCCTCTCCTTTAAGAGCCTTTGCCAGGCCTTTATCCTCAGTGAATCCACATACTTAAAGATATAGCCTATTTCATAGCTATTTGGGTTTTGCGCAAAGAGTCTATTTGCGGCCTCCTCCCTTAATGGCTCTACGTGTTTAATGATGTAACAAAGGTCAAAATTGGTTGCCCCCTTTTCAAGTAGCCTTTGCCAGGCCTCCATCCTCAGTGAATCCACATATCTTATAATAAAACAGAGGTCACGGTTTGTTGGCCCCTTCTCAAGGAGTTTTCTCCATGCCTGCACCTTTAAGGAATCTGATATCTTAATAAAGTCCCATAGCCGATTGGTAGATGGCCTCTCTAAAAGCAGCCTCTCTGCTGCCTCCTCTTTGTATACCCCTGTCCATTTGATTATATAACATAGGTCCTCATTGCTTGGATTTTTTCCAATAAGGGCCTGCCAGGCCCTCTCCCTTAGAGAATCTACATGTATAATAAGGAAGCGTAGGTCATAATTGCTTGGCTCCCCCCTAAGCAGCCTCTCTGCTGCCTCCTCCCTAAGTGGTTCTGTATGTTCTATATATTTAATGATATAGCGTAGATCTGCATTGCTTGGCCCCTTTTTAAGGAGCATCTGCCATGCCTGCTCCCTAAGTGCCTTTACATAACTAATGACACAACAGAGCTCACTCTTTGTTGCCCCTCCCTTAAGCAACTTTTTTGCTGCCTCTTCCCTCAATTCCTTTACATGCTCAATGATGTAGCACAAGTCTTTATTGGTTGCCCCTCTATTAATTAGTTCCCTCCAGGCATCAATCCTTAGTGGCTCCACATATCTAATGATATAGCAAAGATAATCATTGCTTGGCCCCTTTTTAAGGAGCATCTGCCATGCCTGCTCCCTTAATGATTCTACATATTGAATTACATAGCATAGATGGTAGCTAAGTGGCCTTTGCCTAATGAGCATCTGCCAGGCCATCTCCCTTAGTGGCTCCACATATCTAATGATATAGCATAGGTCTTTATTTGTTGGTTTCCTCTTAAGAAGCCTCTCTGCCGCCTCCTCCCTCAATTCCTCCACATGCTCAATGATGCTCCATAGGTCATAGTTGCTTGGTTCTCTCTTTAAAAGCTCACTGGCAGCCCTTTTTCTAAGTGGTTTTACATACTCAATAATGCAGCGCAGGTCATAGTTTGTTGGCTCCTTTAGTTCCTGCCAAAGCCCATCTAATGCCTCTTTATATTTCATCCCTAATAGTTTCTTAGGGCTATCTCTTTAAGTACCTTTATTCTATCCCTAAGCTGTGCAGCCCGCTCAAATTCAAGGGCATTGGCCGCTGCCTTCATCTGCTTTGTAAGGTTTATTATCTCCCTTTCTAACTCCTCCTTATTGGTATAAGAGATCTCTGGTTCCTCTACTGCTGGCACCTCATAGTAATCTGCCTCATATATAGAACTCAATAGGTCATCTAATGACTTTTTGATGCCCTCTGGTGTGATCTTGTGTTCCTTGTTATACCTTTCTTGAAGGCGACGGCGCCTTTCTGTCTCAGAGATTGCCCTTTTCATAGAATATGTCATCTCATTTGCATAGAGGATTACCTCTCCCTCTACATTCCTTGATGCCCTGCCAGATGTCTGAATCAGCGATCGCTCTGACCGCAAAAAGCCCTCTTTATCTGCATCCAAGATGGCAACAAGGGAGACCTCAGGTATGTCAAGCCCCTCCCTTAAAAGATTTATCCCAATAAGGACATCAAACTTACCCCTTCTTAGGTCCCTTATGATTTGTACCCTCTCTAGGGTATCAATATCAGAGTGCATATACTTTACCCTGACCCCAAGGTTTGCATAGTATTCGGTTAAGTCCTCGGCCATGCGCTTTGTCAGTGTAGTCACCAATACCCTCTCACCCCTTGCTACACGCCTCTTTATCTCTCCCAATAGGTCATCTACCTGGTTTGTAGCGGGTCGGACGTGTATCTTTGGGTCCATAAGCCCTGTAGGGCGAATGATCTGCTCTACAACCCTGCCCTTTGCCTTTTTTAACTCATAAGGGCCAGGTGTAGCAGATACATAGATTACCTGATTTATACGCTCCTCAAATTCCTCAAAGTTAAGCGGCCTGTTGTCTAAGGCAGAGGGCAGGCGCCATCCATACTCTACCAATGTCTCCTTTCTAGAGCGGTCTCCAAAATACATGCCCCTGATCTGGGGTACAGTGATATGGCTCTCATCAATAAATAGGAGATAGTCTTTGGGGAAGTAATCAAGCAGGGTATAAGGTGGTTCACCAGGCCTTCTCCCATCCAGGTATCTTGCATAGTTTTCAATCCCATGACAAAACCCCATCTCGGCCATCATCTCTAGGTCAAAAAGCGTGCGTTCCCTAATCCTCTGTGCCTCTATAAACCTTCCCCTTGCCTTAAAATAGGCGATCCTTTCATCCAATTCCTGCTTTATGGCAGAAATTATGCTATCCATCCTCTCCCCTTCAGCTATGTAATGGGTAGCAGGATGGATAAATACCTCCTTTAATCTCTGTCTGACCCTTCCCCTTAGTGGGTCTATAATATAGAGGCCATCTACCTCATCGCCAAAAAACTCTATCCTTATGGCCGCCTCATCCTCATATGCAGGGAAGACCTCTACCCTATCCCCCCTTACCCTAAATGTCCCCCTCTCAAAGCTTATGTCATTTCTCTGATACTGCATGTCTATTAGCCGCCTGATTACCCACTCCCTTGGGCAGGCCTTCCCCCTTTCTAGTACCAGGTGGTGTGCATGGTATGCCTCAGGCGAACCTAGACCATAGATGCAAGAAACACTTGCTACAATGATTACATCCCTCCTGGTCAAGAGGGCATGGGTGGCACAGTGGCGAAGGCGGTCTATAGTGTCATTTATAGAGGCATCCTTTGCAATATAGGTATCTGTCTCTGGGATATAGGCCTCTGGTTGATAATAGTCATAATAGCTTACAAAAAATTCTACGGCATTTTTTGGGAAGAGTTTTTTAAACTCAGCACAGAGTTGGGCTGCTAAGGCCTTATTTGGGGCAATGACAAGGGTTGGCCTGTTTATTTGGGCAATTACATTTGCCATAGTAAATGTCTTGCCAGAGCCAGTTACCCCTAATAGGACCTGATGCCTTAAGCCGGCCCTTAACCCCTCTACTAAGGCAGAGATGGCCTTTGGTTGATCCCCTTTTGGCTCATATTCGGTGTGAAGGCAAAACATAGATCATATTCTATCAAAATTACTTCTTTAATATCAAGTCATCAATTATTGGTGCACCTGCAAAGCTGAGCAGGCTGGGTGCAATCCAGTCAAAATCCCTTCTTTTTTTATCTGGCAGCCCCTTTCTTATTTTCTCTATCAAATAC
>Ga0190286_1000263_pt1 | contig 24002 bp, 26 predicted proteins | sample 48691834_MG_FD_183241 | JGI IMG/M metagenome (GOLD analysis project Ga0190286, IMG submission 183241) | Hydrothermal vent microbial mat bacterial communities from Southern Trench, Guaymas Basin, Mexico - 4869-18-3-4_MG | ecosystem: Environmental > Aquatic > Marine > Hydrothermal vents >... | reverse complement strand
ATAACCCATGGAGGAGGAATAGCACTTCAAATTGTAGGTATAATCGCTGGAACTTTACTAGCGCTGATATTAGAGGGAATAATAATATTCGTCCACACACTACGATTACACTGGGTGGAGTGGTTCTCAAAGTTTTATATAGGAGAAGGTATTGAATATAAACCGTTGAGAATAGAGATAGGGAAGTGGTGATGAGAAGATGATAGAACCTGCTATTATAGGAGCTCTAAGTGTGGCGTTGTCTATAGGAGGCTCTGCAGCAGCTGCCGCTTTCGCGATAATCTCAGTAGGAACAGCGATGGCCGGGGCTGGAACAGAAAAACCAGAGATATTATCTAAGGCTATGATAGCTATAGTATTAGGAGAAGCTATAGCAGTCTACGGACTACTAGCAGCTTTCATGCTAGTAGCAGCACTACCCAAGATAACCACTCCTGAAGCCGCTAGTAAGGCACTAGCAGCATCACTTTCAATAGCCATATCAAGCATAGCGGCGGGATTAGGAATAGCATACTGTGGTTCTGCTATGACAGGCGCCATGGTAGAAAGACCTGAGACATTCTCAAGAAATGTCATATCAGTAGTCCTATCAGAAGCTATAGGGATATACGGATTGCTAATAGCCTTCATGGTAATAGGTACAATATAACGTATGAAGGGATCTCTTAAATGAGCTATTTTGAACTTTGTTTAAAATTCGAAAAGATGATAAAGAAGGGTATCGACATATCAACGTTATCCGAATTTCAGACATTTGCTAAAGTATATCCACACACGGCTAAGAAATTGTTACTAGAAGCTGAAATCATAAAACTGAAGCAGAGCATCGAAGGTAAAAGAATGAGAGAGAAATTTCTAACTCATATGAAGATAGACAAGCTTAAGGATGAAAGAGCTAGATTGGTACTAAAAGAGAAGGCATACTGGAACTATCGAATGGAGTATACAAAATATTCCATCTCTAAACTCAAAACTTCTACTGTTTCAATAATAAAAGGTGGGACATCTCTAATAAAATCTCTAATACTAGGCACTAAACAAAGAGTAAAAAATTCTCTTCCAATATCTCTCTCCTATGCTGGTACGTGGGCATTGACTTCGAGGCACATCACTGAGTGGAACAGAAACAGAGTGTATAGTATATTAAAAAAGTGTCGTGAAAAAGCACGATCTCATAGGAGGAGATACTCTAAATTATATGCTAAACTTAGAGGAGGAAGCTCGTAAATGTATCATATAGTCGAAAACAAGAAAAGTTCTGCTCTCATTCTCATAGCTTTAAAATTACCCATAGATATGGATATCCCGAAATGGATCTTGACGGTTATTAGGAGGCGCATACTAGTAGAAGCGATCGGTGGTAATGTATGAAGCCTAGTGTACTGAAATATGCTCATATTAGTGCTAGGGTTAGAGGTTTGAAAACTCGACTTCTTAGACGTGACGACATCTACGCCCTGCTTGGGTGTAAGAATCTTCATGAAATAGTCAGATACCTAGAGACCACCACATATAGAAAGGAGATAGAGGAAATACTAGTCAACAAGCTAAATGCACTAGTACTCGAACATGCTCTTATCAAAAACTTTCTGAGGACTATGGATATTATAATAGAGGAATCCCCAAAGCACGTTCGTGATATTATAATAGAGTTCATAAGAAAATTGGATATAAATAATCTTAAAGTTATACTGAGAGCAAAAGAATATGGCCTCTCACCATTGGAAATAGCTAAATATCTTTTACCACTTAAGGAGTTCAATGAAGATATATGCGAACACCTCTTAAAGCATAGTAAGAATATAGAGGATATAATAAAGATGCTTAAGGGTACAATTTATTATGAAGTCCTAAGCCTATCGCTCACTGAGTACAGAATGCTAGGCTCGCTTCTTCCCATTGAAGTAGCATTGGATAAATTTGTCTACGAAAGATTATGGGATAAATCTAGGAAATTGAGTGGTTTAGATAGAAAGGTAGTTGAAGAAATCCTAGGTACTGAGATAGATACTATAAATATAAAAACCACACTGAGATGCAAATTAGCTCAAATGGACATCGAAGCTTTAAGAAGATTTTTACTTCCTATGGGTTATATTCTAAGAGAAAGAGACTTCATAAAGGCTCTCAGCAAGGAAGATATAGAGAGTTGTTTCAGGACCTTGGCTATTTATCCCTATAATCGGGCATTAATAATAGGTCTAGATTCCTACAATAGAACGAAATCTCTCCTAAGACTAGAAATAGAACTCGAAAGAACACTAGTGGAGATCAACAAGAATATATGCATAAAGTACCCACACCCATTTCACATAGGGGTAATACTATCGTTTGTAAACCTTAAGTGGTTTGAGGTCAGGAACCTAAGAGCTATAGTAGTGGGTAAAGAGGCTGAAGTTCCCGCCGAAAGAATAGAGAGAATACTAGTGTACTAGGGCTGTAGTTTTTCTATACTTAGGATGATACTTCTTTATAGTCTCTGGATCAGCACGCTTTAGTTCGCTTTCAGGAAGCATAGAGAGTAGTTCCCAACCCTTATCGAGGGTCTCTTCAAAGGATCGCTCCTCATAGACACCCTGATTGACAAATTCCTTCTCAAATCTATCTGCAAACTTCAGGTACAATCTGTCTAGATCCGTGAGAGCAGCCTCTCCTATTACTGCTACTAGATCTCTAACTCTCTTCCCCTCAGAGTAGGCATAGTAAAGACAGTCTGAAACTTCTCGATGATCTTCTCTAGTCCTACCCTTACCTATACCCTCCTTCATGAGTCTGGAGAGTGATGGTAGTACATCTATCGGTGGATATATACCTCTTCTGTACAGTCCCCTATCCAGTATTATCTGCCCCTCTGTGATATAGCCCGTTAGGTCTGGTATGGGGTGTGTTATATCATCCCCTGGCATTGTGAGAATAGGCATCTGAGTTATACTACCCTTACGCCCGCGTATTCTTCCAGCTCTCTCGTATATCGAGGCTAGGTCTGTGTACATGTATCCAGGATAGCCTCTCCTCCCCGGTACTTCTTCTCTAGCAGCAGATACTTCTCTTAATGCCTCACAGTAGTTCGTAATATCATTCAATATGACTAGTACATGGAAGTCGTAGGTAAATGCTAGAAATTCCGCTGCTGTTAGAGCTAACCTTGGAGTGATCAATCTCTCGATAGCGGGATCATCAGCTAAGTTGAGAAACATGACTACCCTCGATAGAGCACCCCTACGTCTCAAATCTTCGATGAAGAACCTAGCCTCCTCTGCAGTTAGCCCTAGTCCCGCAAAGACCAGTACGAACTCCTCCTCCATTCCTGGAACCTTAGCTTGTCTGAGTATCTGAGCGGCTACTATATTATGGGGTAGCCCAGAACCACTGAAGAGAGGTAGCTTTTGCCCCCTGACTAGAGTATTCATTCCATCAATAGCAGATATCCCAGTCTGAATAGGATCACGGGGATGCTCTCTAGCATAGGGATTTATCGGAGAGCCATGTATATCCAATTCATCTTCAGGAATTATATCCGGTCCTCCATCTATAGGCCTCCCGCTTCCATCGAATATCCTGCCTAGCATATCTAGAGCTACGGGTAGTCTGAGTCTCTCCCCTGCAGCTCTTACAGCAGTTCTTCCTACATCTAATCCCGAAGTCCCTTCGAATACTTGTATTACTGCACTATCCTCAGTGACATCTAGTACCTGTCCTCTTCTCTCTTCTCCAGAAGGCGTCTCTATTATTACAAGTTCACCATACGATATCCCTGTAGGTCTCTCTATAAATATTAGGGGACCGGATATGCTTTTTATAGTATGTAGTGTTCTACTCATGCTCATGTAGTCTCACCTAACAACTCGCTAAATTCCTTCTCCATCTCTCTCATTAGCTTCTTAGCATAATTCTCAAATCCCTCAATGGGTTGTATTTTCATTCTAGCTATACTCTCGATTACAGGTAGTGATGCTATCTTTCTAAAGGGAATACCCTTGTCTACACACTTCATAGCTCTCTCATAGAATTCTATTATTATCTTAAGCATATGGTATGCTTTTTCCATCGAGCAGTAGGTGTCTATTGGATGGTAGGCATGTTGCATGAGATAATCCTCTTTTATCATCTTGGCAACTTCGAGTACTACTCTCTGCCTATCTGATAGAGCATCCGGACCTACTAGTTGAACTATTTCCTGTAGTTCTGCATCCTGCTGTAGTATGCCCATAGCAGTACTTCTAAGTTTACCCCAATCCTTAGCTACCTTATTACGGTACCATTCATCAAGAGAGTCTAGGTAGAGTGAATAGCTCATTAACCAGTTTATAGCTGGGAAGTGTCTCCTATAGGCTAACTCTGTATCAAGTGCCCAGAAGACCTTTACTACTCTTAGTGTATTTTGAGTGACTGGTTCTGAGAAATCTCCCCCAGGTGGGGATACAGCACCAACAATACTTATCGAACCCACTCTACTCTTAGAGCCAAGGGTTTCAACACGTCCGGCTCTCTCGTAGAACATAGCAATTCTAGATGCTAGGTAGGCTGGATATCCTTCTTCTCCAGGCATTTCTTCAAGTCTTCCAGAGACCTCTCGCATAGCTTCTGCCCATCGAGAGGTAGAGTCGGCTTGTAGAGCTACATCATATCCCATATCTCTAAAGTACTCTGCCATGGTAATTCCAGTATAAACACTGGCTTCTCTAGCTGCTATAGGCATGTTGGAAACATTGGCTACTAGTATTGTACGCATCATTAGAGGTAGTCCTGTCCTCGGGTCTTTTAACTTCGGAAATCTCTCTAGAACTTCAGCCATCTCATTTCCTCTCTCACCACAACCAACAAATATCACTACATCTGCATCAGCCCACTGAGCTAGTTGGTGTTGCATTACAGTCTTACCAGTACCAAAACCCCCTGGAATAGCGGCAACCCCGCCTTTAGTCAGAGGGAAGAAGGTGTCTATGATACGCTGACCTGTTGTTAAGGGAACTGTTGTAGATACTCTTCTCTTAAATGGTCTAGGCTTCCTTACAGGCCATGTATGCATCATATGGATCTCCTCTCTCCTTCCATCAGTTTCGAGGATTAGTATTGGATCAGTCACTGTATAGTCTCCCTCATCAACTACCTCAACAACTCTACCGTGCTTTTCTGGATGCAAGAGAACTCTATGCTCTATAAGTGGTGTTTCCTGTACTGTTCCAAGTATATCTCCACCTACTATCTTATCTCCTTTCTTAACCGTGGGCTTAAAGTGCCATTTCTTCTCTCTGTCTAGAGCAGGGATAAGTATTCCTCTTGTGATAAATGGACCAGCAATAGAGGCTATTTTGGGTAGGGGTCTCTGTACTCCATCGAATATCTGTCCAATGAGCCCCGGACCCAGCTCTACGGAGAGGGATTTTCCAGTACCTTCTACTCTCTCTCCTGGTCTGAGTCCTGAGGTCTCCTCATATACTTGAATAGTAGCCAGATCTCCCTCAAGTCTTATTATCTCTCCTACTAGATTTAGTTCTCCGACTCTGACCATTTCGTACATCTGAGCTCCTGCCATATTCTTTGCTACAACTACTGGGCCGGTGATCCTTACTATAGTACCTTTAGCCACCATACTGATCCAATAGTCCTATGAGGAGTGATTTATTAATCCTTTTGCGTCTCAGCTTACTGGCCAGTTCACGACAAGGGCTACTACTCTGAGAAAATAGAGATATAGTCTTAACTTGTAGGGTATGGGTCACTTAGATCCTCGTACCTCCTAGTAGTTCTTGGAGTATTTCAAAAATATTTTTAATTATTTGAAGCTATCCTAGTCGATATAATGACATTATGGCCCATGGCATGACGCCTAAGGCTATTACTAGTATTGCCAGTCCTAACATTCCAGCTACCATCCAGTAATTAGCCTCCTTAGCCTCCACAGGTTTAATGTCAGGCTTATACCAGAAGACTTGCCAGAAGTACCTTAGTGAATAAGCTGCACTAACTAGAGTCGCTATGCCTGTGAGTACTGCTATCCAGAGGAACCTATGCTCAATGTATGCTACCGAACCTGTACCAGCTATTATTAAGAACTCAGATGTGAAGCAGGGAAGCGGTGGTGCTCCAGCTATGCTGAACATGCCAATTACTCCAGCTATTCCAGTGAGGGGCATTTTATCCATTAGACCACCTAGTTTAGTTATATCCCTCATATGGGTCATGTGCATTATACTACCACCCACCAAGAACCATAGGCCCTTACTCCATGCGTGTGCTGATAGGTGGAATATCGCTCCGTAGAGTCCCCATGGAGTAATCCCATTGAATAGTGCATAGGCACCAGCCGCTTCACCAACAAGTACATATCCCATATGGCTTATAGACGAGTAAGCGATAACCCTTTTTACATCCACTTCCTTCAGGGCCATAAATCCTCCATAGAATGCTGTGAATACACCAAGTGACGCTAGAGCTACGAGTACTTCGGTCGCTTCACTAGCAGTGAGCATAGGATTACCTAGTAGTACTGTCAGTAGTGCTATTCTGAAGATAGCATAGGCTCCAGCCTCTATTATTATACCACTTAAGAGACTAGACATAGGTGCTGGAGCTTCGGCATGTGCATCGGGAAGCCATAAGTGTACAGGCCATAGCGCCATCTTTACTGCAAAGCCAAAAGTTAGGAATGCAAATATATAGCGCCAGAAGGGCAGTATCTTTTCATATACTTCCTTTAGTTGGAATATCTCAAGTCCTATACCTCCAGTGAGTACAGCTATAAGCCCTATACCCACTATGAGGAACACGGCACCGGCGTGCGTAAATATGAAGAATTTGAACGCTATCTTTGCAGGATCCCTATAACCCCATCTAGCGATTATGAAATAGGAGGGTATCAGCATGAACTCCCAGAATACGTAGAATGCTAGTAAGTTTGCTGAAATGAACACTCCAATAAGCCCTGTGAGTAGTAGTGCCATCAGTAAGTAGAATTGAGGGTGTTCACGCTCTATATACCCGTTCGAGTATACCAGTGAGAGTATGAATAGTAGTAGTGTGGTAATGACCAGAGCATAACTTATACCATCTATGAATAGAGTGAACTTTATCGCCCTAGCTGCAGGTGTGAGTATGGGAAGCCAGCTATATGATTCCTTCAGCATTTCCCCTTTTCCAGCTATGAAATAGGCATGGGAGAATAGTATAATGAGGAGTACACATGCTCCTGTCATTATGCCTACTGCTAATTCCTTTTTAACTTTAGCAGTGTAGTACATCACTATTGATAGCACTGCTGGTGTTATGAGACCTACTAGTAGCTCCATGTAGCATCGCCAGTATTACGGTAATGAGAAAGATTAGTGCTAATAAATCTAACTAAAAGATATCTTAACAACTTATCATCAAAGCTATTATGAGCTGTATCGAAGAAACGGTATTATAAAGATAATGCTATGAAGCATAGAGCAATCAATAGAATAGCTACACCTATCAAACCCATAGTCAGTATAGTTGAAGGTCTCCCTGTATGTAGATTTCTTAATAGCATGCCTATTCTAACCATAGTAATAGCCATGAGGTATGTCATACCGTTTAGCATCCTCTCAGCCATCCATGTGAATGTTCCCGAGATCTTAGCTGCGGCCACTGGAGCCCTAACTATTAGGGTATCTAGGCTTATTTCACCGATTCCACTTAGATTACTTAGTGTCTTAGCCAAGTTTACAGTTCCTCTGACAAGTATTAAGTCAAGTCCTCTTTCAACATAATAACTAACTGTACCCACAATCCTAATTGAATAATTTACAACTATGTTCTCATAGAGGTAGTCTAGGTAATACCCATTGAGTAGGATATTCCTTAGGTTCCTAAGAGTACCGGATTTTAGTATGACTTCCGGAGGTATTCTTCTAGTCCAGTATACCATATACACTATACCTGATGCTATAGCAAGGAGTGCGATACTCAGTATTGTCACCAGTATTTTAAGCATAGATACCCCTGCGTTATAGCTGGCTTCTACAGGGTACACATGTATTACCGTATGTTCAAGAAACTTCATAACCTCTTCGGCTAGACCTATAGATAGTGTAAGTGCTGCCAGTATTATTAAGGGTATAGTCATAACATATGGAGCCTCATGTGGCTTATGCTTCTTCACATGATCGCTCTCTGGAGCTAGAAATGTCAGGTATACAAGTCTCAGTGAGTATGTAGCTGTCATTAGAGCAGCTACTGTTAATAGGACAGCTACGTGAGGGCATCCTGCTTCGATAGCAACTTCTAGTATCACATCTTTACTCCAGAATCCACTTAAAGGTGGGAGTCCTGCTAGCGATAGTGCACCTATGGTCATGCACATGAAAGTTATTGGCATATACTTTTTAAGTCCACCCATTAATCTCATATCTCTACTCTCTACTGCATGAATTACGCATCCAGCGGATAGAAAGAGCAGAGCTTTAAACAGAGCATGGCTTAGTACATGAAAGATAGCAGCATACCAGGCCAGGTGTGCATGGTGTAGGTAACCAGCTAGTCCAAGAGTAGCGAGCATATAGCCTAGTTGAGAAATCGTCGAGAACGCCAGAAGCTCCTTAATGTCTAATGATACTATGGCCATAGTAGCAGCGAACATTGCAGTGAAAGCGCCTACAGTAGCTGTAGTGGATAGAAATGCTAGTGCTTCATAGGGTTCTAGAGGATGAACTCCCATAAGTCTGGGATAGAAGAATAGAAGGGTCTCTATTCTAGCTACTAGGAATACTCCTGCCTTAACCATAGTGGCTGAGTGTAGTATAGCACTTACCGTAGTGGGGCCTTCCATTGCATCCTTAAGCCATACATGGAGGGGGAATTGAGCAGATTTTCCTATAGCTCCACCAAGTGCCAATAACAGTATAGTATTTAGTACAGGCTTTAAGTAGTGGACATGTTTAATAAAATCTGTATACTCTAGACTATGAACATGCATAGCTATCATTGCTATACCGGCTAGGAACAATACATCTCCTAAACGTGTTGTTACAAATGCCTTAATACCACCTTTTGATGCTGCTGGTCTCTCATACCAATGTCCTATTAGTAGACAGGAACATAGACCGACTATCTCCCAGCCCAGATAAAGCGTAAAGAAATTGCCCGATAGTACTAGTAGTAACATGCCACCGATGAAGAGGAGCATCATCGAGTAATACCTTATTAATCTCTTATCTCCGTGCATATACCCCTTGGAGTAGAGAAGGACTAGACATCCTATTAACACCACTATAAAACTCATCAGTACGCTTAGTAAGTCTACTAATAGGTTTATTCCTAATCCCTCTACTGGTACGTTAAAGAATATTTTCTCTCCATACAACTTAATGAACCTGTACTCCGTACCCTTATGAACCATCTCAATAAAAGCAATCAAGAGCATAATAGAAAGTACTAGTTCTATAAAACCTGAGATTATGGCTACGAATTCTCCGTACTCTCTTCTAAATAGCTTACTTAGTACTATGATTATCGGAATGGAGAGTAGTGGTACACCAATTAGTGCTATAACTATGATGTCTAAGGGCATATAGACCCCCCTATAGACACTACTATCGATTTAAAAAAGTTGGTAATATACCTAAGTAATGTAATTGTTCTAACTAAGGAAAGAACTGTAGGAATATCCATGGTGCTACACCACCTACCAGTAGTAGTAATACTAGCAAGAACATGGGAATCAGCAACTTATATTCTAAAGGTGGCATTTTACCAACCTCTTCAGAAGGAGGTTCTATGAATATGTGCTGGAGTATTTTTATACAGTACGCTGCAGCAACTACGAAGAGTGCTGCTGCTATTGTAGCCACTGCTACTATCGCTGGTTTTTGAGTATTAGCTAGTGACGAAATCACCATGAATTTAGCTAGAAAACCAGCTAATGGAGGAACTCCAAGTAGGGACATGAGGCTTATAGCTAGGATTACAGCTACCGATGGACACTTTCTAACCAATCCTTTAGCATTATCTAATGTATAAATCCCATGTTCTTCAAGAATTCCTATAGCTAGAACAGAGGTGGCTAAGGATACATTACTCATCAGTATGAAGTATGCTAGTGGAGCAGCATTGTGTACTTCCATTCCGAGAGGCAATCTCTTGAATACCATAAGTAGAAGTATCATTAATAAGATGTATCCCGAATCAGCCACAGCACTATAGCCTATAATCCTCCTCAGCCTACTTTGCGTGAAAGCGCAAGTCTCACCTAGTAGTATTGAGCTAAGACCTATTAATGATAAAAGAACCACTATTGATGGAACGCCTAGTATCTCAGGTGTAAAAATAGTGGATATGGCACCGAAGACTCTAGATAGAGGGTACATTATACTTACCTCTAAAAGCAGTACCATCAGTGCCAGAGACCAGTATCTAGCACCAGTGTATACGTCTACTAACCACATGTAGAATGGGAATGCACCCATTTCTATAATCAGACCAGAGAGTATTAGAGCACAGGCAGTTATAGCTAGAGATGCGCTTTCCCTACTGAGTTCTCCTAGTCCTTTATGAACCATGTCGAAGTTTAGTAATTCCATGGGTAAGGCACTTTCATATGCGTATGAGAGAGCTACATATAGTACACCGATACCAGCCGTAAGGAGTAACGAGGAGAGAGCTGTCATCAAAACCATCTTAATTAGAGATTCTGATTCCAATCTCCTGACCTTATATGCTATCAGTCCTAATGAACCTATAGCTACTCCCTCCCATAAAATGACTAGAGTAACCATGTTGTAGGTAGTTGCCATTGCAAATATTATTGCCATCAACATGAAGACTAGACTAATGTAATTGTTAAGTCTCCTCAGCTCATCGAGTTCAGACCTAGCGATAAACTGGAGGAGCACCAATATCGATGTAATAGAGATAGCGAGGGATACATAGTATGATAGAGCATCAGTACAGAATAGGTTCATGAGTTCCTCGAGTACCAGAGCGTTTCCATGCTCTGTGCTCAGATAAATATGAAATGAGTATAGCAATACAATCATGATTATACTATAAGATGAGATTATTAGTGCTACTCCTACCTTCCTGCTCTTGCAAGTGCTATTCCAAAGAGAGTAGTGTAATACAGCAAGAGCTAATGATACTACTGCTGCTGGTATGGGCGAAGCTATTATCATGCTTTCCTACCCCTTTAACTCCGATAGTTTATCTATCTCAATCCTTCCCATTTTCTTAAATAATACATAGATCACTGCGATGAGTACACCTAAGATTCCACTATCTACGGCCACTAACACTACCAGGTAAGTCTGAGCTGCTCCTATGTTCGATATACTGTTTAGAGATAACGATAGTAGTGATGCTATGAATATTAGAGAGAGTCCTAGTACTTCAAGACACATGAGTATTTTAACCCAGTTTCTACTTGAGAGTATTCCATATACAGATATAGCAGTTAACACTACTAGACCCGCTAGGTAAACGTTAACATAGGTCAAATCTTCTCCCCCTCCCTAATGATTAACCTCATGGTAAATGCGGCTACCACAATGAAAAGGCCGTGTGCAAGTAACAGAACCGAGACGAAGGGATCTAAACTCCATGAGAGTTGAGGAGGATGAATTGGCCTTACTAATATTGGCAGTATAAGCACTAATAGAACCAATCCTATCACTAACGGTAGTATATAACTCCAAGCCCCTCTTTCACGAGTTTCAATATACATCATCGGGGATATAGCAGCTAGTGCTACGAACGTACCAAGTGTTATAGATAGAGCTACTATAGCCAAGACAAGGAGATTAGTGTGTGCTATAGCGATACACATGAATAGTGTACATGCTAGAAATCCTATTAATGCTCTCTGTAGCCTTCTATTTGTTACTGCATATAGTAATGATGCAATTGAGAATACAACCACAATCACAGAAAATATGAGGTCTATGGGGTTCATATTATCACCCTAATCATACAGACTACTAAGACTAGTAGTAGTGAGAGTGGTAGCACCTTCCTCCAGAAGATATCCAGGAGATCTTGAATTCTCAGTCTGGATGTAGAGGCCTTTATTGAGAAACCCAATATAGCTACAAGTATGGTTTCTATTAGAAGTATTATAGCATATACCGCCTCACTTAGTAACATTGGTAGCTTGTAAGGTATTCCCACAAATATAGCTGATGCTAGTGCAAAGGCCCTAAACAACATCATATCTCTAGCTAAGTGAAGAAGAGCTAGCTTCCTCCCGGAGACTTCAGTTAGGTATCCAGCTACTACTTCCTGTTTAGCCTCAGGTATATCGAAAGGATCTCCTTCTATCTCGGCCAGTGCACCTATTATGAATATAACCATAGCAATATAGTGTGGAATTATTGATATAGGTCTAGATCCCAGTGCTGACCATATTCCTTTAGAAATATTAGTTATAGAGAGAGTCCCCGTCTCTATAGCTGGTATTAGAGCCATGAGTATGAGTACTATATCGAAACCTATCACCTGCATTACTAGTCTAAGTGCACCAACTCTAGTAAATGGGCTAGCGTAACTCCAGCCCAGTATAAATATGAGGGCAGCTGTAACTGAGGCTAACAACATCGAAACTAAGAGATCTCCTTCAAAACATATTATCGCTTGTCCTGTGAAGGGTATGAAGAATAAGTTGAATGTAGCTAGTGATACTATTAATACTAGCGATAAGTCTACCATAAATTCATCCGCTCCTCTTGGAACGATATCCTCCTTGGAGAGTAGTTTTATGAAATCTGCGAGTGGTTGTAGTATTCCTTGAGGACCCGTGTACGTAGGTCCTACTCTACTCTGCATATATGCTACACACTTTCTCTCTAACCACTCTACTATCAGTGAAGCGAGTCCTATGAATAGTACACCAGGGAATATCAGTATTTTAAGTAGTAGGTCTATCATTGTATTCACCTCGTTAAGATATAACTGGCTATGAGAGCTAGGATTATATAAATTACTAAGATCACTCTTAGTACAGGCTCCGCATATACTGTAGCGGGCATAGAGAACGCTATTAGCAAGGGCACTGCTTCCAGTACTGAGAATAAGAGTACGTATCTAAAGAAAGTAGTTGTAGTCGTATCTGGGGCGACTATTTCGTCCTCACCACAAGCATAGAACTTCCTCTTTTCGGTGCTATCTCTACCTCTAGCCGAGAGTTTAAGGGCGATGATGTAGGTCAATACTATAGCTATTACAACTAGTAGAAAGCTCAGAGCTATTACTACACTCATCATGACCCCCGTAGTAGTTAAAATTAATACTATTAAGTTTACTTCTTGGTATACTGATAGATGACCCTTTAGATCTTTATAATATCATAAAAATTCCTAGTATATCACATTTCAGGGTTTTTAATAGAATAAATTTAAAACTCTATCAGATCTTAGTATTCTACCTCTTTTGCCACTTCTACGATCATTCTAAGCTTATCTATCGCTATTCTATAATCCAAAATAGGATTAGATGTAGCCCCTTTAAGACCTCCAAGACCACAGTCGGGTTTGATCATTAGTAATCTCCTACCATACTTATTCAATCCTGACCTTAGAAGGGACAGTACTTCTTCTTTTCTCTCTACAGTGGCTTTTTTCGAGGAGAGACATCCAAAGGCTATGAACTTGTTATGAGATTCTAATATCTCGACATCGTAGTTCTCTAAGTTCCTGGGTGAGTCCGCAAATTCATGGTCTAGTACTTCGATACTCTCTAAGTTGAGTAGTATTTCAACTAGGCCTTTAGAAATTCTTCCACATACATGAATTCCTCGGAGTGCATGGATTCTCTCGAAAATCCTATCTAAACCGGAGAGTATATCCTCAGGCTTATAATTAAATAGTAATCTTCTAGCTCCTACAATAGTACCTAATATAGGTTCATCAAGGACTAAAAAATCATAGCCGAGTTTCTTAAACGCTAGTGCAAAATTCCTTACGAGATCTACCATGAGCTCCAGAGTCTGTCTTTTCCTCGAGAGTAAGCTACTCATAAAAGATGGTCTTCTAATGAATATTTTAGATGCTAAAGTAAACGGTCCTGTTATGGGAGCTCTTAATCCCTTTATGTTGCCAATACTCATACTTGAGACCAACTTAGCTACTATTATACTTTCCTCAGGTACGTACTCCTTTACATCTATACCTACAGGTTCCTCTTGTAGTAGAAAGTAGAATTCTCCCCGCTTACCAATAATATGTTGTTTTAGAAGTGGTTGTAGGAAGATATCTATGAATCCCCTAAGCTGAGGGTATGGAGGATAGTCTATTCCTATGCTTACCATATCTAAGAAAGCCTTAGCTACATTCACTCTTGAGTACTCCAAAGGAAGAGAGCCTACGTGAGTCGTGTACAAGTTTTACCCCTTACTTATCTTGAGGCTGAGCTTATAATTCATTTGAACCTCCTCATATTCATCTCTCCTCTTTTTGGAGGTTTTCTCCTTCTCGCTTCACTTTCTAATCGTTATGTAACATGGTTCTTTTGTAATTTTTGTATTCTTTTAGTGGTGCTGTCAAGTTAAGGTTTTGTAGGGATTCGCTCTCTAGTACTATGCTATAACCGCTCGACAATTTACCCTAGAATGACTCCTAGATTACCCGAGATTAGCGGGATTTAGGGATAGAAAGTAAAACAGTTCCTCAGTAAGGTCGAGAAGAAGCTGAGTCTCCCAGTCTAAGAGCATTAAGGAGTTCATTGTAAAGCACGAATCACAAGTGGTACTCATCTATTAAGTAAAAGTTTAAATCCCGTAGGTGAGTATGGATATTGACAGATCATTGCCGGAGGCTAGAAACAATTTGAATTGGAAGAGATTGGAGGAGCTCAAAGAGAAGCTTCTAAAAGATGACAATATTCTGCTAGCATATCTCTTCGGATCTATGTCCAAATCAAAAGGTCATCCCAGAAGTGACATAGACATCGCAGTACTATTAAGAGATAACTCGTGGCCCTCCATTAGTAGGCTAATAGATAGCCTAGGTTTAGGCGAAAGGCTGGACATAGTGGATTTATCTCGGGCTGATCCTCTCCTAAAGTATAAAATCGTCTCTACGGGAATCAAACTCGTTGATAAGGGTAATTATGAGAAGAGGCTACTATTAAAATTGTTTGAGAGAATTCACGAGGCACTTGACGTAGCGAACTCATACTTAAACGGATCTTTAAATCCATCCATGAACAGAGAGGTTATTGCAAGGAAGCTCATGGCACTAGACGAGGAGGCACGTATCCTACGCGACCACATCCTCAATAAGGAAATCGATGAAGTAATTGAAGATCCACTACTAATCAGGGTATTAAGAGATTCGCTTAGAGTAGCAATAGAGTCGATACTCGATATATGCAAACACCTCGTGGCAACCCTAGCACTAGGAATAGTCAGAGAATACAAAGATTTTCCATTAAAGCTCTCTGAGGCAAACTTAATGAATGAAAAGTTAGCCAATAAGCTCGCCGACTTCATTAGACTTAGAAACATAATAGTTCATAGATACACAGAGCTCAACTACATAATATTATATAGTAAAGCCAGAGAACTCATCAAAGAAACCATACCATCCTTTAAAACATGGCTATCAAAGATCTTAAAAGAGAAGACCTAAGCCGCAAAATACTGCTTTAAAGTTAAGCTTTACTACTATTTGAAGTATCCTACCAGCTAGGTGTATCCTTAAGATCTATTCCATGGTTTAGCTTATTGAACCTACTTTTATAAGCTTCTCAATATCCTAAAACTTAGGTGTTGTAATGCATGGAACCCCTTAACTTGGAATACTACTCAAAGCTAGCTGAAGAGAACAGACGCAGATTGGAAAAGGCCTACAATTTTGAGGAAGGTGATAGGGTACCAGTACTCATAGGAGTCGGAGGACCCTACTACGCTAAACTCTTTGGATATACATTACTAGATTACTACACTAACCTAAGCGTAATGTTAGAAGTTCAAATAAAGGGGATAAAGTGGAGATTGACCTGGCTCAAAGATGATCTCCCACATATAGGGGTTGGTCTAGATCTAGGTACTATTGCTGAGGGTATAGTCTTCAACTGTAAGATAATGATGCCTGATGAGAATAATCCCTGGAAAAGTCCTTGGATAGTTCCCTGTATAACGACGCTAGAGGATATTGATAGGTTAGAAGTACCTGATCCAAGTAGTAATAAGAGGATAAAGGAGTACTATAATAAGCTGGAAAAGTACAGAAAACTCGTTAAAGAACACTATGGTAACCTCCCAGTGGGAGGGGGATTACAAATACACCCTCCTATATCAGCAGCAGGATCACTTCTAGGAACTCAGAGACTCTTTAAGTGGATATACAAGTATCCTAACGAGGTACATAAGCTTCTTAGGAAGCTCTATGAAACCTTCATAGTACTCCAAGAGTACTACTATGAAGTGACGGGCTCAGAGCGAGGATCCTTAGGCCTGTGCGATGATCACTCTGGCTATCTGAACAGAAAACTGTATGAGGAGTTTACACTACCCTATAATTTGAAGCTATATGAACTATATGGTAAAAAGTATAGATCTCTACACATGGATTCTAGAATGGAGCACATCATGGATATAATAGTAGACGTATACAAGGTTAATAGTGTAGACGTAGGCGTGGATAACAATATTAGAGTTATAGCGAGTGGTTTCAAGAAAAATAGAGTAGTATTTCAGGGAAATGCCGACTGGAGGGTGTTATTAAAAGAGTCTTTAGAGTACGTAGAACTAGAAGTGGAAAAGTGCATATATTATGCAGCTCCCGGAGGAGGATACATATTTGATAACGGTGGAGAGACATATATAGGAGTCTCTCCCGAAGCACTGAAATATGAAGTAGAGTATGCTAAAAAAGTTGGACAATACCCCATAAGAAAAGAGAACTTCAAGTACTTAGATAAGATAATTCGTCCTGATACTAGGAGAGCCTGTTAGTGTGTTGTTTTTCGCCTTTTATTCTCTAGCTCTAATAGTAGATCTCTTTCTTCTACTCTTCCTCTAGGACTAAGTTCACGAAAGATCTGTGCTTGAAATCTATATACCTTCGTTCCCTCATCAAGCCATGCGTCTGGTGGTAAAAATGCCTTCATGCAAGTTTGACTTAAGAAGGTCTCTTCATCCCATAGATACTCTACTGGAACCTGGGGTAAGAGTAATCCTGAGAATGGCCCACTCTCCACCATTAGTCCATGAACACCAACTTTAATCATCTTTGGATATTCTCTGGGAGAAACTCCCTTAATGAGTTCCATAGGAGATAGTATGGATATTTCAAACACTACTGTCTCCAATTCTTCTACTCCAAGAGGAGGAAACCTAGGGTCCTCTGTTGCGGCGGCTATAGCACTGTTTATCAATGCTGTGAGTACATTTACGTATCCCCGTGGATAACCTATACATCCTCTTAACTCCAATCTGTTCATTTCATAGTATTTCTCGATAGTAGTAAAGATACCATAGGTATCCTTAGTAAGCTTTTCAGGAGCATCTAGAGGAGGGCTTATCATTTTTTTCCTCTTTACGTATTCTTCAACAGCTTTTCTAGCTAGCTTAACAAGATATTCTCCTTCTTCTATTGTATAGGGTCTGAATTTCTCTACGACTTCCATAGGCTATTTCTTACATCCCTAACATACTAATAAGTGTTCATCTAGTAGAGACTATGAAAGACTTTAATGTAGATACTTGAACTAAGGTAATATAAACGATAGGATAGGTGTTAATATAGAACTTCATAAAGACAGATAATCAGTCTAATCGAGGGTCATCATACTCAGTTTTCAACGCCCTCATCACTGTTCAATTTAAATTACTAGGATAATATAAGCCTTTTATTCCTAACTCGTGGGGAGGATCTAGAGTAATCTTCTTCAACTAGGATTTGAGCTGGATAAATGGAGTTAGAGATAGAAAGGTAAAATTGCAGTCCTACATTATGGAATCTTTGTACTCGCTTTTCAAGTGTAGCTGAAGCCTTTTTCTTTTACTGATTTATAGTGAATTAAATATAAAATATTTGTGACGATTAGTACATTACTTAGAGTTACGTATATGCATAGTCTGTCCTGGGGTCTACTACTTCTGTATTAGTATTAATGATTATAGGCACTGGATTTGTAGAAATCCAAATAAATATTACAGGTGATAGTTAGTAGTGATGAACTATTTCGAAGTGAGGATAGATCAGGAGAAATGCATAGGGTGTATGTCGTGTGTAGCTGTTTGTCCAGAGGTATTTGATATAGATGAAAATGAACAGAAGGCTATTATTAAGGAAAAATACAGAAAGTCGTCACAAGAACCTACCATAGGCATAGTACCTAGTAGTATCCTAGACTGTATCAAAGATGCTGTGGAGACATGTCCTGTATCGGTTATAACAATGATCGAACTTAAGGAGGAACAAGATCTTGAGTAGGGTAATAGTTGAAGCTGTGGGTAGTATAGCAAACCTAGGGTGTATGTTCGATCTTGCTGGAATGGCCATACCAGTATTCAGGGATAGAGTAATTATCAGTGAAAATAGTAGAAAAGGACTTGAAATAAGAGTAAATAGACCGGGAATTCCAGAAGGCAAACTCAATGTAGCATATCCAGTCATAGAATCCTTTAGGAGATACATAGAGTATAATGACATAAAAGTAGAAGTGTATATAGATAAAGGAGTCCCTCTCGGAGTCGGACTAGGCTCTTCTGGAGCGACGGCAGCAGCTACTGCTGTAGCACTTAATGAATTATTCGGAACAGGGCTATCTATAGGAGATCTAATAGCTCTAGCAGGAGAAGGAGAGAGGGCAGTAGCTGGAGAAGCACACTACGATAACGTCTCAGCATCCATATTAGGAGGAATAGTAATTGTAAATCCCAAGAATCCAAGAGAATTCTTTAGAGTAGAACCACATAATCTAGAGGTAGTACTATTCCTATCCAAGAGTAGAAGAACCATGAAGACGAGGAGCATGAGACAAGTACTACCTAGAGGAATAGACCTTAGTACAACAGTTTATTGGAACTGGACAGTATCTAAATTCACCAGAGCTCTTATAGAAAACGACTTGAAATCCCTAGGAGAAGCTATAAGCGAAGGAAGAATAGTGGAAGAGATCAGGGCCAGGTACGTAGATAGCTACTGGGAGATCAAAAGAGCAGCGCTTGAAAGCGGAGCACTAGGCTTCAACATCTCTGGAGCCGGACCTTCGATGTTTGCAATATGTAGATCAGGCCAAGGCTACAGGGTACTACTAGAAGTAAAGAGGAGAATGAATATAGAGGAGTACTTAGAACTACTAGTCACCAGTATCGATCTCCATGGTGCTAGAGTACTCTCGTAGGTCTATTACGGAAATGCTCTTCTACTTATCCATACATTCTTTTTAGAGTAGGATGATCTGGGATCCTCATCATAGCCCATAGAGACTGGAGATGTTAGTCTATGAAATATCATCTGGACTATCCTCATTCCCGGATATAATTTAACAGGAGTATCGCTTTGCGAGAATACTTCGAGGACTAAGGGCTTAGGCACCAACATGCCAGAGCCAGGGCTTACGAGCCCAGCAGCGTGTACTACTATTCCAAGCCTAGCAATACTACTTCTTCCCTCTAAGGTAGCCGCTAGGGACTTTGATATTGCAATCTTTTCAAGAGTATATGCGAGGACAAACTGTTTAGGCATAAGTATGAAAGGTCTACCTTTAGTCTCTATAATCTCCACAGCATTTTCAAGAGTATGGAAGTCATAGGGGTCTATCAGGGACTTAGATTTAAATATCACGAATTTATCCGATAGTCGTAGATCCACAGAGCAGGGTCCTACGAGCTCGGTATTCAGAGGGTCTATTACTATCTCTTTCCTCTTTAGAGATTCCAATATATCGACATCAGAGAGTATCATACTTCATCATGAGTAGCTTTAAACAGTATAAAATTAGTTTTCTGTACCTAGAAGGGCTACCAGTACCAGTGTAGGTCGAATCTAAAGAGAAAGCTTAAAAGATTTAATCCAATAGTATAGCTAGTGAGTGCCCCGGTAGCTCAGCTCGGTGGAGCGGCGGCCTTGTAAGCTAGAATGGAGGTCGAGAAAGCCGCAGGACCCGGGTTCAAATCCCGGCCGGGGCTCTAAACCATAAATATCCCTTTTGTTATGAGCCCTAAGGTTTAAAGAACCCCTCTAAGTAAAATTGTTATAAAAATATCGTTTAACTAGACTAATTTTCTCCAATTCATGATCTCTAATCCTCTTATTTTCTGGAAGTGTTCCTCATCACCAGTCACTATAATATAACCGTGCTCTTTAGCAGTAGTTCCAATTAACAAATCCCTTATGTTTATGGGTAAACCTACACTTTCGAGATATGCAATCTCTTTACCTGCACTCTCCGCTATTTTCTCATTTAAGTACAAAATTTCTAAACGTTCTATAAGTTTTCTCACAGCATCTATTTTCTCCTTCCTTTTAAGCTTATAAGCTCCCCAAAATAGCTCGAAAACATTAATGATTGTAGTTGCTAGAAAACATTCTTCCTTAAGTTTTTTAATTACAGATATGGCCCTGTTCTTTTTTCTTAAAAAGTCTATGAGAATATCTGTATCTAGCGCATACTTTTCCATTCAATCCATGCCTCCTTAATTCCCTTTAAAAATTCTTCTACGAATTCATCGCTTACATCTTCCCATGAGCCAGCTAATTCCATTAGATCTCCACTCCTCTTAACTAGCCTTAGGATGACATCAGAGAAGCTTTCACCAGGTCTCTTTTCTCTAACTAAAGCTTCATATGCTGCTAAGGATATAGTTATTGTCTTGGTACCCATTTTCAAACCCATATAAGTGTATGCATGCACTTATAAATGTTCTATTAATCTTTAATCCATAACAACTTAATAATTATACTTTCATCTAATCACCCATATATGATAGCTACCTTCACTAGTTAAAGGGGCTTCTCTAACAACCTTGACGTGGAATATAACTGTTCTATCTATCTAAGCATTGGTATTAATTCCCCTAGGAATAATTATGCTGAAGTATTCCCTAGAGCTGGAAAGAGCTAGGGGAACAATATACTAAAAATCTACCTAGTCCACCTCGTCTTTACTTCCCTAATGTTACGCATATACTATTCATAGCGATACTATTCTCTAGGTTTGCAGGAGCGATTTGGAGTGCATACAGGACTGATGAACTACTCAGAGAAGTATACGAGTATTGGAGGTTAAAGGCGGAGGAGTTAAGCTAGTACTCAAGTCCATGAAACCTCTCTAAATTTTATTCTTAAACTAAAGATTGACACCCCTAACAAGCTATGCTTTCGGGGTAAATTAAATTTGAGAAAGATGAGAAGGGATTATGGTTATGAGGCTTACATTCGTCTCTCTGGGATCTTAGAGGATGTTTCTCTTGAGTTTACCCATCCCTTTGATGATGAAGAATTGTTGAGAGTTTCAAGAACCTTGATTTCTGTTGTTAAAAAAATTGCCTGAGACCCTTTCATGCCAGACACTCTATTCTTACCTTTTTGAACAGATGATCGTAGGTGAAGGTAAGTGAATTCACTTCTCTATCACATAAAAGCTCACAATTCTCTTCTTCAAAAGAGGTTGGTACAAATCTACCCTTAACCACATAACATATGCAATCTCTGTCATAACCTTTCTCTCCAGTTCTTGATCAACACAATTTACAGTATTTCCTAGGCATACTTGATGTTATCTCCACTTCTTCTGAAACTATCATTTCACACCTCTCTTCCTCATAGTAAGAAGGAAAGATTCCACACAAGTCTAACGCTTTGATTATGGATGATCTAAAATGAAGTATCAAACCTATGACTACCAGGATGATCACAAGGTAAAGGAAGAATTTGAAAATCGTTTCAAGAGGCATCATTCTATTACCACCTTCCCTTCAGACTGGTTATAATATACTCCTAAAGATTTTGGTATCGTTATCGTACCTGCATTCCATAGGATTACATCTCTGTACTCCGATGGGAGTTCCGCCAAAACTTCCTTTTCTGAAACACTTCCATCCAATCTTTTGATGACTAATTCATAACAATACGTATCTTCTGAAACCCCTATTTCCTCTTCCAGTCTACTCACACATTCAAGAGCGATTTTCATGGCTACATCTTCAATCGTCAATCCAAAGATATTGTGCATACTCTGGGAGCTTCATACTACTGAATTTGCCGTTTATATTTATTACTTAAAAAGGAAAAATTTATTAAAGGTACTGGAGGAAATCGGTAGAGTTAGGTGATTTAAGTGTCTGAAAGCCTTAAACCTAGAGAGAGATGGCTGGCGATTCTTAAACGTGAAAAGGTTGATAGGATTCCGATGGATTATTGGGCTACCAGAGAAGTTACCCAAATGCTTATGAAATATCTTAAATGTGATTCTGAAATAGAACTGTATGAGAAGCTTCACATAGATAAAGCTTTTCACGTAGGCCCTAAGTACATCGGTCCACCCTTACCCGAGAATACAGATATATATGGATGTGAATACAAACCTGTAAACTATAAAGCTGGCATATACTACGAGTGCATATCTCATCCGCTTGCAAAATACAAGTCTGTAAAGGAAATAGAAGAAAACTATGAGTGGCCTACAGTAGACCTTTTTGATTACTCTGTAATTAGAGAGCAAGTTAAGGATATAGAGGATTATCCAATAATTGGTGGAGGTTCTGAACCATTCCTAATATATAAACATTTGAGAGGAGAGATACAGGCATACATCGATCTTATACGTCATCCAGAAATTGTTGACTATTGTCTAGACAGACTCTTCGACTTCTGCTACGAGAATACTAGGAGAATTTATAAAGAAGCTGGCGGAAGGGTTATGCTAAGCTATGTTGCAGAAGACTTCGGCGGGCAAAACGATTTACTATATTCTCCAAAACAGATACGTAGATTTTTTATTCCTAGAATGAAGAGGATGATAGATTTAGCACATCAACATGGTGTATACGTTTTCCATCATAGTGATGGAGCTATTAGAAAAATTATACCAGATATGATTGAGGCAGGTATAGATATACTTAATCCCATCCAATGGAGATGTAAAGGAATGGATAGGGAGGAACTTAAAAGAGAGTTTGGGGATAAAGTAGTTTTTCATGGAGCAGTAGATAACCAATATACTTTACCATTCGGGTCGGAAGAAGAGGTTAAAAACGAAGTTATATACAATATAAAAGTTCTTGGAAGAGGTGGAGGATATATTTTGGCTCCATGCCATAACATTCAACCAATAACACCCATAAAAAATATTTTAGTTATGTACGAGACTGGATACAAATACGGTTGGTTTGACTGAATGTTAGCGGAGAATAGGAAAAGTTTCCAAGTAGGATTATGAGCTATCACTCATCGATTAACGTACACTCAACTAGTAGATCTCTACTTTCAAAAATCTTCATCTTCAGTGACAATTTTCTGACATTTTTAAGATTGGGTAGCAATTTATCCAATCTAAAAATGATAGTTCACACCCCTTTTTGTAATACTTGGCTCTAAGCTTACCAGCTGTTATTGCAATTTCTTTACTTTTTCAAAAAATTGCCATTCAAAATCCATTATAATATTCTCAAGCCAAACTTCTCTTAGAAGAAAATTTATTTTCTAAAATTTTTCTAAGAAAAGATTCACTCAGAGCTTTAGGTTCTCCTGTTAAGAAAAAAGATATATAAATGTCGTTGTTGACATAACTACACTCCCATGGGCTGTTAATCAAGGAGCGAAACATGAAGTGTTCCTCGTAATTCTATTTATCTTAGAGATTATTTGAAATTTATTGAGAAAGGCGCTTCTTTACATTTAATACCGTACACCTCAGAGTTGTTCAAAAAATACCTACTATAGAGCTTGAACTTCCAAATAAGAAAAAATAAAAACTACTAACCCATCAGACGGAGTCAAGATGTTCGCTGAAGAGATGAAACAATATAACATAGAAGAAATAGGAGAATACAAAATAAGAGAATGGCTGAATAAAATATTGGAAAAGAAGCCACTCTATCA
>Ga0190286_1000262_pt1 | contig 24057 bp, 31 predicted proteins | sample 48691834_MG_FD_183241 | JGI IMG/M metagenome (GOLD analysis project Ga0190286, IMG submission 183241) | Hydrothermal vent microbial mat bacterial communities from Southern Trench, Guaymas Basin, Mexico - 4869-18-3-4_MG | ecosystem: Environmental > Aquatic > Marine > Hydrothermal vents >... | reverse complement strand
GCTCAGAGACGAGTCTCGGAGGGAGTTCCTAAGGATAATAGATGACTTGGTGGAGAGGGGTGCTGAGGGCGTCGTCCTCGGCTGCACTGAGATACCTCTCCTCGTGACGGCTGAGCATACATCGGTGAGACTCTTCGACACCTCCAGGATACATGCGGAGAAGGCGCTCCGCTATGCGATAGGTGGTTAGAGGAGGAATTCTGGGGGTAGCATCATCCTCTTTATCTGGGTTCTTGTCAGGGCCTTTATTCGTTGGAGCTCGGTTTCTTCGTCGTAGGAGACGAGGGTGATGGCTGTCCCCCTTCTTCCGGCTCTGGCGGTTCTCCCTATGCGGTGGAAATACATCAGGGGGTCTCTGGGGATGTCGTAGTTGATGATGTGGGGGACACCCTCTATGTCGAGTCCCCTCGCAGCCACCTCAGTCGCCACGAGGAGGCTGAGGCGGCGCTCCCTGAAGGCTTTGAGAACCTCTTCACGTCGAGCCTGAGTGAAGCCGCCGTGTAGGGCCTCGGCATCGTAGCCGTCTCTTTTAAGCCTCCTCGTCAGGGCCTCAACCCCCCTACGGGTTCTGCAGAAGATGATGGCCCTCCGAATTGAGAGGTGATCCAGAAGCCTCTCAAGGGTTTCAAGCTTCTCATAGGGTGAGACCCTCAGATATCTCTGATCGATCTCCTCCAGGGCGATCTCATCTCGGCTGACTATGACCATCTCAGCCCTCGGCATATAGCGCCTTGAAAGCCTCCTGGTTCTGGCGTCGATGGTGGCTGACCAGAGGCTCATCTGTCTACGCCTCGGCAACCTTCGCAGTATATATTCGATGTCGTCTATGAAGCCCATATCCAGCATCCTGTCAGCCTCATCGAGGACAACTATGCGGACAGCCCTGAGGTTGAGGGTTCCCCTCCTCAGATGGTCTATCACCCTTCCAGGCGTCCCAACGACGATTTGGACACCCCTCCGGAGCTCCTCGATCTGCCTCCTAATCGATACGCCTCCATAGATGGCTGAGGCCCTTAGAGGCGTGTATCTGGCGAGGGCGTTTATGTCGCCTGCCACCTGTAGGGCCAGCTCCCTTGTCGGCGTCAGGATCAGGGCCTGAACCATCCTTAAACTCCAGTTTAGACGTTCGATGAGGGGGACTGAGAAGGCGGCGGTCTTCCCCGTCCCAGTCTTCGCCTGCCCGATGACATCCCTCCCCTCTAACAGTGGGGGGATAGCCCTCTCCTGTATTGGGAACATATCGGTGAAGCCGAGGTCGGAGATTCCCCGCTTCACCTCATCGCTTATGGGTAGCTCATCAAACCTCAATCTAATACACGCATCTCAAGGTGGTTGGAGAAGAGGTGTTGGGGTGGTTAATAAAGGCTTTGATATTCACTTGAACTCCGATATGGGTATTATAGAGGGGAGACGGATCTTCCTGATCAACCCCTGATCCGCCGTGTATAGAGTCGTGTCTAGATGGCGAGCTAACGCCACATAGCTGGCGTCATAGATGGTTGCATCAAATCTCATGGCTATCTCTATGGTCTCCCTCTTCAACTCCCCTGTTAGGGGATAGGTTTTGAAGCCATATTTATTGAGGGAGACCCCTATCTGCCTCAGCTCCCCCTCATCATATACTCGACTCCACTTTAGGGCGTTGAGGATCTCGTAGGGGGCTAATTCCGGTAGGGATATGGTTATCTCACCCGATATGTGTCGATCCCTTAGAATTAGGGCCTTGTCGCTGTCCTGCTCCTCTATGAACCATTTAACTATCACCGAGGCGTCCGCAACGACCTCCAACGTCTAATCACCTCAACGCTATTCCAGCCCTCGGGAGCCTTACGTCTCAGCCTCTCATTTATCAGAACCGCCTCGGCGAGATTTCTCTCCTCCTCTTCCTCTATACGCCTCTTAATGGCCTCTCGCACAACCTCGCTCCAATTTATATGGCTGAGACGTCTCATACGCTCCTTAAGCTCCCTCCCAACCCTGATTGTAATGACTGGCATTACAGATATTACACCATATTCGGCATATAAAAGTGGCGGCCCTATCCACCCTTTGGAAGCCGAGATGTCTCTCAACATCCTCCAACGTCTGCTCCAGCAGGTTTAAGCCCTCATCGACTGCTCCACGGCTTGTTTGCGGCAGCTCTATACTATGAAGGGAGCTGAAGACCATTAGGCTCGACGAGTTTTTGAGAGCTTAAATGCCCTCACAGATATAAGTGCTATTGCGAGGGTGTTGATGGCGGTGGAGGCGGCGGCGAGCTTAGCTATGGTTGTGAAACCCCTATTCGGGGAGGTGTATCCGGCGAGGAAGGCTTGTCCACCTCTCATTAGGCCGTAGGTTATGCCCGTGATGTATATGTGGTCTCCATCTATCACGACGGCTCTAGCTATGTCGCTCCCCATCCCTCCCCATGTTCTATTCCATAGGAGCTCCCCCCTCCTCGTGCATTTTATTATGAGGGCGTCATTCCACTCGTAGGGTTCCCGTCTATAGGTGTGGCCCGCTATGTATAGGTAGGGGCCTGCGGCGGCCACGGCCCATCCATAGTCCTCGCCCACCCCACCCCATATCGAGATGTGGAGGAGATTCCCCTCCCTATCGTAGCAGAGGAGGGCGACGTCGGCGTCTCCCTGAACATTCTGGGTGAAGCCAACCTGGTAGATGCGTCCTCGACTCACGGTGAGGGCCCATCCATAGTTCTGGACGCCTGCCCCCCAGCTCTTCACCCATATGAGGTCGCCTTCGAAGCTGAATTTGATGAGGAGCATCTCGGTTCTATAGGGGCTTGGAGTCGTCGTGCCGCTTAGATATACGCCGTCGTCGAGGGCTATGGCCCAGCAGTAGTCTCCACCGGTTTCACCCCAGGTCCTATTCCACAGCAAGTCTCCATCTGATGCATATTTCAGTAGGAAGATCCTGCTGTATCCCCTCACCACGCCGCCGATGTATCCGGCGACATAGATGTCTCCCCTCCGATCGACGGCGACGGCCCTCCCTATCGCCCCATCCGGTGGACCCCACAGCCTCGACCAGAGGAGGCGGCCCTCCCCATCATACTTCAATAGAACCGCCTTGGATTCATCACCCATGTAGGATAGTCCGGCGACGTAGATGTGGCGTCCATCCGTCGCTATGGCTCGACCCATGTCATAGCTCTCACCACCCCAGGTTCGATTCCAGATGAGGCTTCCATCCCGTGTATACTTCAATAGGAAGATGTCTCTCTTACCTGCGCCTACGCTCTCCGTCGACCCCGTGATGTATAGGTATCCATGGCAGAGGATCATAGCCCTGGCATACTCCCTCGCCTCCCCACCCCAGTGGGAGGCCCAGTTGAGGGTTACATCCATGGGTGATCCCCTCGGCATATAGGCGATGAGGAGGCTGAGGGAGAGGAGCTCCAGGAGGAGTAGGGGGATTATTATACGGCTTCTCAATCCATCTATACTCTCCCCCTCCCCCTTTAACATCCTTTCCGCTCCTTCGATGCCGTTAATAACTTCGAGGCGATAAGGCCTCTGAGGTGACAGCTATGGATGTAGGGCTCTTGAAGAGGCTCTCAGAGGCCTATGGACCTCCAGGATATGAGGGGGAGGTCAGGGAGCTGCTGAGAGGAGAGCTGGAGGGCTACGCCGATAGGGTTGAGGTGGATAGGCTTGGCAACATCTTCTTCCACCACGTCGGCGAGGGGCCTCTGGTGATGCTGGCAGCCCACATGGATGAGGTCGGAGTCCTCATCACCCACATAGAGGAGGAGGGCTTCCTACGATTCCACCCCTTAGGCGGAATAGCTGAGCGGATACTTCCAGGGCAGAGATTTAGGCTGAGAGGTCGGCGGGGAGAGCTTAGGGGAATCATCGGAACGAAGCCTCCACATATAATGAAGGAGGAGGAACGTAGGAAGGTCGTCCCACTCGAGGAGCTCTTCATCGACATAGGCGCCGGAAGCAGGGGGGAAGCCGAGAATAGGGGATGCCATGTAGGGATGACAGGGGTCTTCGACACCTCCTTCACCGAGCTGGGAGACGGCTACCTAATGGGTAAGGCCTTCGACGACAGGGCTGGCTGCACGGTTCTCGTCGAGGCCTTCAAGAGGCTCTGCGAGACAGATGTGAACCTCACCGCCGTTGGAACGGTTCAGGAGGAGGTCGGCCTAAGGGGTGCGAGAACGGCAGCCTGGCAGATTGAGCCGGAATACGCCCTGGCGCTGGAGGGAACCTTCGCAGCCGACGTCCCAGGTTCCAAGCCTCATCAGATGTCGGCGAGGCTTAGACATGGCCCGGTGATCACCATCGTAGACAGGGCGACGATAACCCATCCAAAGGTTCTTAGAACTCTCATCGAGGCGGCTGAGGCTGAGGGGATACCCTACCAGTTTAAGGAGATGCCTATGGGCGGAACAGATGCAGGAGCCATACACCTCTCAAAGAGGGGTGTCCCCAGCGGAACGGTTGCTGTTCCATGCAGATACATCCACGGCCCAGCGGCCATAGCCCATATAGAGGACTTCGAGAACACCATAAGACTCGTGGAGGCCTTCGTGAAGACCATCTCAAAGAATTAAACACCCTATTTCTTTAAACCGCTTAAAGAAAAGAAAGGAGGGTTCTCAGCCAGATCAGCCGGCGATCCTCCGACTGATCTGGATTAGGGATACTATGGCTGCGAGAGCTGCGATTAGGGAGACTCCTATGGCTCCGTAGATGAGCGGCGTCAATCCGCTGGCAGCCGTCTTAGCCTCCTCAGCCGCAGAGGCAGCCGCAGCTACATCGCTCTTCAGCGCTGCGATGTCGCTCTTCACTCCGGCGATGTCCTCGGAGAGGCCGGCCACATCCTCGGAGAGGGCTTCGACGGACTCCTCGACGGAGGCGATCCTCTCCTCTAGGAGAACCTCAACAGCTGGGAGGACGGTGAAGGTGCCGTTGGCAAGCTGTGTACCCTCGGAGTCGTACCAGATCCAGGTCCATGTGCCCGTAGGAGCGTCAGGTGGTAGGGTCATCGGGTTTCCAGCTGCTACCTGGCTGTAGTAGGGGACGGTGTAGTATGCATCGATCTTCAGCCAGTCCCCCTCCTCGCTGCTGATCGGGTTCACTTGGCTGTCCTATTTAAAGCTATGTAAACAAGAAGGGATTCTCTGTATACAATCTCTTTTTTTGAGGTATATCTGGGAGGCGTTGTAATGTCTCGTTATTTTGGGTTATCGATTTTGCGTGGGATTTGAGGGGCATGTTCACTCGACGTCTCTGAGGTGTTTTTCTTTATTTTAAGTTGAATGGGTGAAGGATTGGGGTTAAGGCTATTGAACTTTAAGTGATCTTGGCAAGAGGGGATTGACGACCCTTAACAGCTATCCGAAGAGGCGTTCCTTCAGTGACTTCATCGGCTCCAGCTTCGGCTTTATCTTTTCGAGGGACATGCCGTAGATCAATGCCGTTATGGAGTATTCCTTGAAGGCCTCCCCCTCGAGGGCTGATGTTATGGCGTCTCTGGCCTTGTATCTCCATCTAAGGTACTTTGATATGTCGTCTGCGATGGTCTTGGGGAACTCTGGTCCTTGGAAGATGCAGAAGACTGATGATTTGTCTATGGGCTCGGTCTCGAGGGATAGGTTTCGCCTCATGAGATACTCCTTCCATGATTTGAGTAGGTGGACATCCTCGGTTCTCATGGATGTGAAGACTGCGCAGTCACGTTTGATGATGCGGGTTACATCTCTGATGTCGATGGGCGGAACGGCGAATTCGCTGTATTCAACCGCATCGACGAGGCCTGCAATGGTGCCAGCTATCACCCTGTTAGCCATCATCATCGCAACGCCTATGGAGGGGCTGTATACGCCTGCCCGTTCGTTGTCATATAGGATCGGGGGTAATCCAAACTCGATGAGATGAGCCAAACCCTTCCTCGCATTCTCCAGCAGGAGCTCCCCCTCCCCACGTCTCGGGAGCGTCGCCATGGGTATGATGGGTATCCCCAGCCTGCTGGCCACGTCTCTCGTGACCTCGGCGAGGGTGAGTGATCCGAAGCCTCCTCCTAGGCAGCCTATGGAGAAGCCTATGGCGAATCTATGCTTATTGTAGATGGCCTCGATCTCGTCGAGTATCTTCGTGCTCTCCTCCCTATACATCTCGAGGCCCTTCTCGGCATCCTTACCTGCTCCGAAGCCTGGGCCTACAACCCTCATCACGAAGCGCTTGGGCATACGCTTCATGTGAGCCTTCTTGAAGCGCTCCCTAACCCTCCTGAAATCCCTCTCACTGGAGTTTATGCAGAAGCAGAATGAGGCGGACTTCCTGATGGTGTCATACTCTATATAGGCTCTTGAGAGGATGTTCACTCCACCGCTGCCTACGCCGAGGAGAAAGACCCCCAACTCCACTCCCATAGTGATCGGGTTCTAAACCCTAAAAAGAGTTCTGACATCCCCCGGGATTCGAGATTAGATTATTGGGTCTTAAGGCTCCATCCAGGCCTCCGCCGGAAGCGCATCTTAGCCAAGCCCTCGAGGATGGAGCGATCCTCCTCCTCGAAGCCGAGGGAGTGGAGGATCCCTGAGATGTAGCAGGCGAGGAGCTCCGTCCCCTCCCTGGAGAGGGTGAAGGAGACGAGGGAGACGAGGAGCTCCAGGTCGTCACCCCTGAGGGAGACCTCGTCGAGGTTCCAGTGATGCCTTAAAACCTCCTCCAAGAACCCTATAGGGTTCTCGCCGCCAAGCCTCGTCCTCAGATACCGGCCATACCATCTACCCGCTTTAAACCATAGATCCCTAAGCTCCTCACCTCCCTCCCTATAGGCTCTTGACAATAGGGGTTGGAGAGCCGTCCTGGGAGCCTGGAGGACTCCGGCTCCCCTCTGAATCTCCATCATCCGATAGAGGTTGAGGGCCTCCCCGAGGGTGACACCCATCTCCTCAGCCCTTAGGGCCTCCCTCAGTATGGAGGCGACGTAGGATGAGAGGGAGACCCTACGCCTCACAGCCACCTCCTTAAGCCTATCAGCCAGCTCCGCTGGGACCACAAGGAGCTTTGTATCCTTCACCCCCTTAATCATCGCTCACCCTCCCAAATCGATAGTGGATGGCTCCCCTGGAGACCTCCCTGGAGTCGGCGTCATAGCCTAAGGCCTTGAAGACGCCCTCGATGAAGAGGCTTAGGGCCTCCGTGTAGCCCTCGGTGAATCGGTCGCCGACTATGGAGAGGGAGACCTCGTCGCCTTCATCCCTAAGCGAATAATAGGAGTTGCCGAAGGTTAGGAGCTCCAGGGCCTCCTCCACCGCCTTTAAGGGCTCCTCCTTATCGGAGAAGTATTCACCATACCATCGACCGATCTCAAGCCATATCTTCGAGGCCCTCCTCCTCGCCTTATTATAGGCGAGGTCAACCATCTCGTAGAGGAGGCGTTCGGGGGCGAAGACGAGGCCGAGGCCCCTCGCCCTCTCCAGCATCCAACGCTTATCCACCACCTCCCTGAGGGAGATACCCATCTCCTCAGCCCTCAGAGCCTGCTCGAGGATGAGGTTCACAGTCTGGAAGACCGTCGCCCCCCTCCGCTTAGCCATCTCCACTATCTTGTTGGCCAGCTCCTCGTCGGCGGCGAGCATCTTCCTCCTCCGAGGCAAATCCACCGACCCATGAATAGAGGGGGATGAACACTAAAGTAGATTCCGCCTCAAAGGGCCTCGGGATGGGTCAAACCCTAAATCGACGTGGAGGAGAGTTTAGAGGAGATGAAGGCGATAAGGGGTCTCAAGATCATAACCATAGCGGATAACATGGCCTATGAGACGAATCTATGGGGGCACTGGGGCCTATCCTTCCTCATAGAATATGAGGACTGTGAGGGGGAGAGGCATCGCATCCTCTTCGACACCGGTGGAGATAGGGAGGCCTTCCTCCACAACCTTAGGGAGATGAAGATTTCTCTCGCCCAGGTGGAGGCCCTCGTCATCAGCCACGGCCACCTCGACCACACAGCAGCCCTCGTCGAAGCCGTCAGGGAGATTGGGGGAGTGAAGGTCTATGGGCATCCCCACACCTTCCAGCCCAGATTCTTCGAGGATCAAACCGGAAGACGAATGGAGGTGGGCGTCCCAGAGGGTGAGGGCATCGCAGAGATAGAGGAGGCTGGAGGAGAGGTCAGGCTGACGAGGAAGCCCACCGAGGTGGCGCCTGGAGTGTGGACCACGGGGGAGATACCCAGAGAGAGCTTCGAGAACGTCCCCCCACCATCGAGGGGGGGCAGACGGATAATCATAGTCGACGGAGAGGAGCAGGCTGACCTGATATGGGATGACCTCTCCCTCTGGATGAATGTCGAGGGTCGAGGCCCCCTCGTCGTCACGGGATGCTGCCACTCGGGGATAGTGAACACCCTAAACCATATCTCAAGGCTCGGAGGCTTCAGGGAGTTCTACGGCGTCATAGGGGGGTTACACCTCATAGGGAGGGATGACGCCTATATCAGGAGGACTCTGGAGGCTTTGAAGCCCTACAACCTAAGATTGGTGTCGCCCTGCCACTGCACAGGTTTCAAGGCGATGACCCACTTCCTCAAAGCCTATCCGGAGGGCTTCATCCTCAACTACTCTGGGAGAATAATAGAGACGCATAGAGAGGTGGAGAATCGACTATTTTAGGCATCATCATTTTTTATGATTAAGGCTCTATCCTTGGAATCTCCAATCCGTCGAAATGTTTGTCGTAGGATACTATCGCCTCCACCCCAGCCGTCAGCGCCGATGAGTATTGGAGGGCGTCATCCATATCCAATCCCCATCTCTCAGCCATCTCTACGGCCTTAACCTCATCCCATAGGGTTGTCTGATAGATGTGGAGACCTTTATAGCCGAGGAGGCTTCTGAGGAAGACCCTAAGCTCCCCCAGCCTCCTCAGCCTATCCATTATGACTATGATCGAGTGGATGGTGAAATCGGTGACGATCCCCCTTCTCCGCCCATCCCTCAGCTCCCTGAGAAAGCTCTTACATCGATCCCTTCTCGCTCTACCAAGCAGAACTTCTAGGAAGATGTTGGTATCAACGAGATACATCTCCCAACACCTTTGTGAGCCATAGCTTCATGGCTTGATGCTGAAGCTCCAAGGCGTCGATGTCGATGTCTGAGAGAAGTCCATCTATGGCCTCAACGGGGTCGCCCCCGAAGGAAACCATAGCTCCCTTCACCTTTGAAACCCAATCCATTATAGCCTCCTCAGCCGCCCTTTTTAGGGCGCCTCTACAATAGCCGAATCTCTGCATGGCGAGTCTCCTGAACTCCCTCTCCAGCCTTTCATCGATCTGTATGCGGAGGGTCATCGAGGGATAAATGTCTTTTAATCCATTTATCCTTTTGTCTCTACCAGGGCTCCCCCTTCAACCCGATTAGATAGGCCACATAGTTTGTTAGGGGGTGTAGGAGGAGGGTTAGGAGCAGTATAGCAACGACCCGACCTGGGGTAGGCCTCTGAAGGGGATACGAGAGGGCTATGGCTGTGAGGATGAAGCTGAGCTGGTCGAGGAGGGGGAGCATCGACCCAGGTTTTAGGCCTAACCGCCGCTTTAGAAAGGAGTTGAGTAGGTCACCGAGGATGGCTCCCACCGATTGTAGGAGGCCGATGGGGGGTGGGAGCCTGGGGAGGTCTATGGGGAGATTCTGGGGTGTATATGCCTGAGCCAATCCCGTTAGGGTTCCAAGGATTAGAGCTGAGAACACTCCTCTGAATGTTTTGTGGCCTCCAAGTATGGGTCTCCCATCAATCCATAGGCGCCCCCCATCGAGGGGTCTTCCACCGCCGAAGAGGACGGGGGCGGCGTTGGCTACATAGGCTGGGAGGTAGAGATACAGAGTCTCAACGATCAACTCGATGAGGCTCATCTATCAGCCTCCATGAGGCCGCCCTGGCCTATCCGATATAGGCAGCTCCTCTCAGGTTTAGGCTTCTCCCTCACAGCCCTCCGGATGGCATCCCTCACCCTCTCGAGGCGGAGGATTGTGGAGCACCAGTATCGTAGAAGCCTATCGGCGACGGGCTCCACCCCACCTGGAGGCTCGAGGATGCTGTGAACCTGTCCAAGAAGTAGGATCGGGGAGCCTCCACGCCTCGCAGCCTCGGCGAGGAAGCCCAATTGATGGTTTAGCTCCTTACTGGCCCTGAAAGCCCCCTCAGCCGCCTTGAGGCGGTAGAGGCCCGTGATGGAGTCGAAGACTATGGGCTCACCGTGGGCGAGGTCTGGGAGCCTCTCTGCGATGAGGGTCTGCTCCCAGAGGCTTTGAGGCCTCCAGATGTATAGGCGTCTAAGCGTATCCTCATCTCCAGTCAGGTCGAGTAGTAGGTCTATGGGGAGTTTCCCATCGGCGTCGATGTAGTAGGCCTTACCCCCCGGATTCGATGCGAGATACTGTGCTATGGCTGAGGCCGCTATGATTGTCTTCCCAGTCCCAGCCTCTCCGTAGATGAGGGTGAGGGCTCCAGCTGGGAATCCTCCATCCAGCACCTGGTCGAGGGGGCCGAAGCCGGTTGATAGACGCCTCATTCTAGGTATCCCAGCTCCCTTAGATACTTCCTAACGGCGCTCCTCACGAATTCGGGTATGCTCGTATATCCATGCTTACCACTTCTGATGACCTCCCTGATCTTCTCTGCCAGAGGCTCAGGGAGGTTCACGGTATGATACCTATACCGCTTCTTGGACATTTCTAATTAGAAAAACCTAAATTTAGTTAAATAAGTTTAGGGCAGCCTCCCAAGCTGACTAAGGACATAATCCCTTATCTCACCTGGCTTGGGGAGTGGGGCGACGATCTTTCCGCCCTTGACCAGGGGCTTCAACATCTCCTCCATCTCCACGTTGCAGCGGCTACACCTCGGCCTCGGGGAGCCCCATGGCTCAACTCTATATGTGAGGCATTCTGGACATCTCCAAACCTGCTTCCTGCCTCCGAGCTTCCCCCTCTTCGCCGCTGGGCGGCCCTCAACCTCCACGATGTCCATGGCATAGTCTATCGTCGGGGCGCCGCTGATGTAGGTTCCAACCCCGAAGGCGTCGGCGCCAGCCTCTCCGAGGCGGCGAACCGACTCCTCGGTTAGGCCTCCTGAGATGAAGATTTTGACGTCTTTGAAGCCCCTGATGTCGAGCTCCCATCGGACTTCCCTTATGATCTCGGCGAAGTCTCCACGCCTCGACCCTGGGGTGTCGAGCCTCACGGCGTATAGGCGTCCCCCGAGGGCCTCAGCGGCCTTTACGGCCTCAATCTTCTCGTCGAAGTATGTGTCGACCAGGGCGACCCTTGGAACATCTGGTGGCATAACCTCGTCGAAGGCTTTCCAGGCCTCGACCTGGTCTCCGAAGAGGATGATGAGGGCGTGGGGCATCGTCCCAACGGGTTTTCGGCCGATGACCTCAGCCCCCTTAAGGCTTGAGACTGCGTCGAGTCCTCCGATGTAGGCCGCTCGGTCGAGGGCTGGAGCGAGGGCTGGATGCATCCGGCGTATACCGAAGGCGACGACGAGCTTATCGCCGGCGGCCCTCCTCACCCTCGCAGCCCTCGTGGCGACGCCGGACTCCTGGCAGAGGAAGCCTAGCAGCGGAGTCTCGAGGTGGCAGAACTCGTAGTAGGGGCCTTCTATGACCATTATCGGCATCCTGAAGCCCCTCTCATCCTCTGGGGTGAAGATTGTTCCCTCGGGCAGCGAATAGACGTCGACGGGGATATCCTCGAAGAGGTGGGCGACCTCCTCGACGCCGCATAGCACCGCCCAGGGTGAGTTGTCTGGGAGTTTGCTCACCGTCACCTCGGCTACGACCCTCACCTTGTCGAGGCCCTTAGCCTTGAGTATCTGCCTTGTTCTGACGAAGTATATGTCTGTTGTCTTCCCCTCCTTGATCTCCTCCAATGAGGCGATGAAGAAGCGGGTCATGGCCCCTCACCCAGGCGATTTAGGAGCTCCTGGGAGCTGACAACCTCAGCTCCATAGATCTCACGCATATACTTCAACGCCCCTCTATGAGCCTCATCACTGAGAGCCTCAACACAGTCCTCGACTACGATGACTTTATAGCCTCTGAAGAAGGCGTCGGCAGCGGTATGCTGGACGCAGATGTTTGTCACGAGGCCTGTGAGTATGACGGTGTCGATGTCCAGCTCTCTTAGCAGGGCGTCGAGGCCTGTGGCGTAGAAGGCGCTGTATCGACGCTTCTTCAGGTGATAATCCCCAGGCTGCTTTAACCCCTCGACGATCTCGGCTCCAGGGGTTCCGTCGACGGCATGCCTTGGCCAGAGCTGGAACTCCCTATCGTCTTCGATGTGGGCGTCGGTGACATGGATGATGGGGATGCCCCTCCCCCGAGCCTCGTCGAGGAGTCTCTTAACCCTTGGTATGATGCTCCTCGCCCTCTCGCTTCCGAGGACGCCTGTTGTGAAGTCCTTTATGATGTCTATGACGATTATTGCTGGCCTCAATCTAGAAGCCTCCTCTCCTGAGAGATATAGATGCTCAATATAACTCTTTAAGCTTCAGCGCCTCTCAGCGGATTAACCACCTTGAGAAAGGTGAATCTCCTGAAATCTCGCTCATTCTCGGTGTAGATGGTCTTTACACCATTCTCCTTAGCTGTGACTGCTAGAAGGCAGTCGAAGATCGTTCCACCCCTCAATCCCAGCTCTCCAGCGAGTTTGAAGACCTCTCTAAGGGTTGTGGATGTGGACATGATCTTCTCTATATTGGGGGTGCTCCAGAGGTCTAGGCATATGGCCGCCGCCTCCTCTGGGGATAGCGGCCTCTCCACCCTCCTGGGATTTGTTGAGATGGAGTAGAATTCGTATAGAGAATCTGTGGGGATATGACCGCCTTGATGTCCCCTCTGAGGGCCTTAATCAGGATTTTTGAGGCCTTCTCCCTATGGGGGCTTGATCGATTGAAGGCGTGGATCAGGATGTTTGTGTCAATTAATATCCTCATAGAGAGCCTCCCGTCGAAGCTCCCCCATTACACGTCCAAGATCGGGTGGAGATTGAAGTCTCTTCAAAAGTCTCTTAGAGGCCTCAACACGTTGAACGATGACTAGGCGGGCCTCATCCTCGTTGAGTATCTCTATCCATATACGGTCTCCATCTCTCAGCCTCAGCTTCTCCCTCACTTCCCTTGGAACATATATCTTGTCTCTGTGATAGGTGGTCTCGGCTTCGACTCTCATCACCCAATCACTTGGGTGATGAGAGGTGAGAAAACCTTTATTAGGTTTTGGCCTTTGACGTGATGTGCGCCCACGGTGTCTGGGATGAAGAGAAGTGTCATCGACGCCTCGGGGCTGATCCTTGGTAGGATGGCGAGTATAGTAGCCAAGAGGCTTTTGGAGGGGGAGCGGATCGAGATCGTGAACGCTGAGAAGGCTGTGGTCTCGGGTAAGAGGCTGAGGGTCATCGAGAAGTATAAGGAGTTTCTGGAGGTGGGTGGGCAGGGGAGGGGCCCTATACATTGGAGGAGGCCTGACAGGATTGTGCGTAAGACCATTAGGGGCATGCTCCCCTACAGGGAGTGGAGGGGTAAGAGGGCCCTGAGGAGGCTGAGGGTTCATATAGGCGTCCCAGAGGAGCTCCAGGATGTGGAGATGAAGACGATCCCAGAGGCCCATGTCAACCGCCTCAGGGGGCCCTACATCACCGTGGGTGAGATCGCTGAGAGTATAGGGTGGAGGCGATAGAGGGTGCCGAAGCAGATATTGGTGACCGGTAAGCGAAAGACGGCTGTTGCGAGGGTGCTGATCACTGAGGGTAAGGGCCGTGTGCGCATAAACAACATCCCCATCCACCTCTACCAGCCTCAGATAGCGAGGGAGAAGATCATGGAGCCCCTCCTCCTCGCTGGAGACGACTTCGTTAAACGGGTTGACATAAGGGTGAAAGTGGAGGGGGGAGGCTTCCTAAGCCAGGCTGAGGCGGCGAGGATGGGCATCGCAAGAGGCCTGGTGAGGTGGTTTAAGAGTAAGAAGCTCCTCGACATCTTCAGGGAATACGATCGATCGATGCTGGTCGGAGACGGCAGGCGGAAGGAGCCTAAGAAGTTTGGGGGGCCAGGGGCTAGGAGGAGGAGGCAGAAGTCATATAGGTGACTGGGTTGACGAGGCTCATCTCACCCATAGTTAAGAGGGGGCATAGAACCAGGGCTGGGAGGGGATTCTCCCTCGGTGAGCTTAGGGAGGCTGGCATAACACCAGATGAGGCTCGACGCCTTGGAGTCCCCGTCGATCCGAGGAGGAGGTCGACGCATCCGGAGAATGTTGAGATGCTGAGGGAGTGGATCGCTAAGGCGAGGGAGGAGGATATAAGGATTCCTAAGCCTAAGCAGGAGACAAAACCACCGAGGGGTAGAGTCTATAGGGGTTTGACGAGCGCAGGTAAGAAGATGAGGGGTCTTAGAAAGAGCAGGGGGCTTAGGGGTCTACCTTAACTTCTCCAAAGCCCTCTCCAATCTGTCGAAGACCTCATTTATTATGGCCTCACTGGTTGCGATGCACATCCTTAGATGCCCCTCACCCCTCGAGCCGAAGTGGGTTCCAGCCGTGAACCTCAGCCTCGCCTCCCTCAACAGATACTCCTCAAGCTCCTCACTGCTCATCCCATAGTTGAACCTGGGGAACATCAGGTAGGTTCCCTCCAGCTTAGGAACCTCGACGCCTGGAATCTCTGCGAAGCGCTTCTCACAGATGGCTCTGATTCGATGCAAATGCTCCATGATGGCTTCACGCCACCATTTCAGGGTGTCATCCAGCATCACCTTGGCGGCTGCCCTCGACAGAGTTGAGGTTCCCCTGAGGAGTCCCTGGGCGATGCCTCGGAGCTCCTCCATCATCTCCTTATTCGTTGCGCAGAGGTATCCCATCTGTAGGCCTGCGACGCCATAGGTCTTTGAGAAGCCCCAGACAGTCATGGTTCTCTCCTCGAATTCGGGGCTGAGCGACGCCAGGGTTATGTGCCGTCTATCATCGAAGATTATATCCTCCCATAATTCGTCGACGAGGATCGTCAGGCCGTGATCCACGGCCACCTTCCCTATGCCTCGGAGCTCCTCCTCCGTCATCACCCTCCCACAGGGGTTGTGGGGGTTGCAGACGAAGATGAGCTTCGTCCGAGGCGTTATCAACTCCTTTAGGCGTTCGATGTCGAAGCGGTATCCCTCCTCCATCTCCAGGGGCCAGTAGAGGGGTTTTGTTCCCGTCATCTCCACAGCCCTGTAGAAGGGGTAATACATGGGATCGGTGACGACGACCTCATCTCCTGGCTTACAGGCGTATTGGACGGCGAGCCAGAAGGTGGGGAGAACCCCCTGCGTCACGAGTATGTCATCGGCCGTGGCTTCGATGCCGTTTCTACGCCTGATCTTCTCAGCCATCGCCTCCCTCGCCTCGACGTCATCATCGTAGAAGAGCCTCTCCTCCTCCACGGCCTTGATGAGGGCCTCCTTGATCTCAGGTGCCACATGGAAGTCGGGATCAGCGATCCAAAGCGGTATGACGCCCTCAGGGTCTCTCTTCCACTTTATCCTCGGCTTTGAGGCCATCTCCTCAACTGTGGCGAAGTTCATAAGAGCCTCTATGACAGAGGCTTTAGGCTGACTCCCCTCAGCCATGGCGACTAATGGTTGGCTGAAGGGCTATAAAACCATGTCTAAACCGGAATTATCCCATGAAACATGAAAAGATGAGTGAGAAGCCGTTTTATGACCCTATTATCCTCGCCCCCTCAACGTCTATCCCCACCATGACGGGGCTCCGACCTGAAGCCTCCCCCAGAACCCTCATCAATCTCTCAGCCTCCTCGGAGTCCACGACGGAGAAGAGGGTTTCACCCAGCATCGCCATGGTGCAGGGCAATCCAGCCTCATCAACCCGTTCAAGTAGTCTCCTCAGCCTCGGCGTTATGAGGCTGAGATGCTCCGCAAATCGCCTTGAGAGCTCCATGAAGCTCCTGGGACTCCAATCCCTATGGAGCTCCTCAACGAGTCGGCCGCCGAGCTCGTTGATCCTCGCCCTCAGAGCTGGGTTTGAGAGGATGCTTGGCGTCGGTATGGAGCCGAAATGGAGATAGACGACCGATAGGCCTTGGGGATCAAATCTGATTGGTCTACCAAATCCAGGTGCTCCAGGCTCGATGGTGACCCCTATCCCTCCTGTGAGGCATGCGAGAACGGAGCCTAAACCAGTTCGGCATTCGATCTCAGCCCTATGTGCCACCTGAGCCGCCTCCAGGGTGGTGAGGCCGAGGTCTAATGCCTCGTTGAGGGCGAGAGCCAGGCTGAGGGCTCCGGCGCCGCTGGAGCTGAATCCTGCTCCGATGGGGATCTCAACCCTATGCTCCACCACAACCCTATGGGGCTCTGGGGCGAGGGGGAGGAGATGCCTGATAACCCACTCCGAGACGGGGGCCTCAACCTCCCGGCCATTAATCCTCACAACATACGACGATTTATCAGCCGTCTCCGCAGCGACGGTGGTGTATACTCCCCGCTCTATGGAGACACCGGCGCCCCTCGCCCCCCTCCTCAAGGGGTCTTCAGCCTCATCGCATATCTGGAAGATTCCTGTTAGATGACCTGGGGAGAAGGCCTCAACGATCTTCATCTCATGGGTGGGGATGACTCCTCAGATAAATCTTCAACCCTGTTGATCTGACAGCCACTGTCAGATTAATTCTCATCGTGTGGCCTCCAGTTATACGCTCATCTGGGTCTATCCATCCCTCGTCGACGAGATGCCCCAACCCCGCCAGGGTTAGCCATCAACCTCATGGAGTTGAAGATCTCATCGTCACTCACGGCGACGGCTGTCCCATGGCTCTCCCTGAGAACCCTTCAGGATGAGGAAGTCTCCGAGGGCCTTTGGAACCCGTAGCCAGATGCAGCAGTCTCAGCCTCAGGCCAGGGCTCAGCCTCCTCTCGGCCTAGCTCCTATACCTAATCGTGGGGACCCTACTCCTAAAAGCATCCCTATCCAGCAGCCTTGAAGCACTCTCCAGGTCGTATCGGGCTAAGGGGGTTGCCACATCTGAGGCGACGTCCTGAACCCTATCGGCCTCATAGATGGCTCTACACTTAGAACGCTTCAAATGAATTAAAGAGTTCAAATCTTCTATTAAAATTTAAATATATTAATGGGAGGAGATTTTGATATTGAGGATGTGTTATAGATGATAAGATATGAAACGGAGTCATTCAAAAAATATATAGAAAAAGCAAAACCTATAATTTTAGAACTTCTAGAGGAACACGATTTTTTATCTCAAAGATCTTTACAATTTTTAATGGAACAGAATAATTTTTGGCATGTTGTAACTTGGAATGCTATAAGGGAGCTTAAAATTGAAAACAAATTAAGAACAGCTAAGTATCCACCAAGAGGAAATTTCCCAATGTGGATATATAGATTCGATCTGAGACTTTCTGATATTAAAGATAAAATTATAGAAAAAGCATTAACTAGAGCTGGATATATAACATTATCACACCATAAACACACTAGATATTTTCGTGGTAGGGTTTATCCTAGGAAAAATGATCTTGATTTTATTGCATATAGGGAGGGAGTATTTTATGGGATAGAAGTTAAAAATACTCTGCCTTATCCTAATTGGGAAGAGGATATTATAAGTAAAAAACTTGTTGCAGATTATCATGGAATTCAATTTGTGATGATAAGTAGGGAATTAGGGCCATATGCTTATGATTTATTTCAATGTGGAGGTTTGCACATTGAATTCAAAAGACTCATTTGGTCCCCAAATTTTTCCTCTTTAGCAAAAAGAATCGAAGAAAAGCTCTATTTTCCAATAAATTGCATCTCCGAGCCCAATGAGGATTTGATCAGGAAATTAGATGAGATACATTTCTTGCATAATAAGCATTTTTACGGAAAAGGACGAATTTAATTTCGAAATTAATCCTTTTTTTGGTGTTTTTTATAATTTTGCTTTTTAAAAATAGAACACTCCTAAGTATAGAATGGTCAACAGCTTAAGAGTGAGTTTAATTTTTATTATTCAGTTTATATTAGGATAAGGTGGAGTGCATAAAGTCTTTTAACGTCGCCCAACCCCTCTTTAATCATGCCTCAATTGGAGAAGGTTGGGGAGGTCACCCACTACTACACCCGTATAGGGGTGGCTGTGGTCAGGGTTACGGCTCCCCTAAGGGTTGGGGATCGCATCGCCATCAAGGGACATACAACCAGCTTCGAGCAGGTCGTTGAGTCGATGCAGATCGAGCATGAGGCCATAGAGGAGGCCAAGCCCGGAGACCTCATAGGGCTTAAGGTCGTTGACAGGGTGAGGGAGGGGGACATAGTCTATAAAGTCGTGGAGTAGGGAAACTCCCCTTGAGGATGCCGAAAGGGTAAAGCTTTTATCCTCTATATGCTTCTCCCCTAACCCAGCCAGGGGGGTTGTAGGAGTGCATCGTTTTGTCGGCCCCCAGGCGAGGGGGAGAGGCGAAGTGGGGTATTGCTTTATCTAATCCCAGGAGACCCCACCTGAGATACGGCGCCAGAGGCGCCCAGAGCTTCTGTAAAAACCCTTTCGAGGAAAATGGGAGACGCTGGAGGTGTTTTAGATGGCTGAGATGAGTGGAGCTGAGGCCTTCGTCAAGGCATTGAAGCGAGAGGGAGTTGAAACCCTCTTCGGAGTCCCAGGTGGAGCCATCATACCAATCTGCGATGCGCTGTATGATGCCGATATACGCTTCGTATTGGCGAGGCATGAGCAGGGGGCGGCTCACATGGCTGACGGCTATGCGAGGGCAAGCGGAGGAGTCGGCGTCTGCCTCGCCACCTCTGGGCCTGGAGCCACGAATCTCGTCACGGGCATCGCAACGGCCAACATAGACTCCTCACCAGTCGTCGCCTTCACGGGTCAGGTTCCAACATCGATGATCGGAGCCGACGCATTCCAGGAGGTCGATATCATAGGGGTGACGGCCTCGATAATGAAGTATAACATACAGGTCAGGAGGGCTGGGGAGATTCCCCACGCCGTTAAGGCTGCCTTCTACATCGCCTCCACAGGTAGGAGAGGTGTGGTGCTCGTCGACCTCCCGAAGGATGCCCAGACAGGCGTCGAGGAGATGGAGTTTCCGGAGCATATAGAGTTTAAGGGATACTCACCCAACGTTGAGCCTAACCCAAGGGAGCTGGATAGGGCTGCGACGCTTCTCGCTAAGGCTGAGAAGCCGATAATCCTCGCCGGTGGGGGAGTCGTCGCCTCCGACGCCTGTGGGGAGCTCCTCAAGCTGGCGGAGCTTCTCATGGCTCCGGTGGCCACTACGCTTATGGGTAAGGGGGCCATACCCAGCGGCCATCCACTCCACATCGGCATGTGCGGGATGCATGGAACCTGGGAGGCGAACCACCTCGTCTCGGAGGCAGACATCCTCCTGGCAGTAGGCTCAAGATTCTCCGATCGAACAACCGGAAGGGTTGAGGAGTTCACGGAGGCGAGGATAATCCACATCGACATAGACCCAAGCGAATTCGACAAGAATGTGGAGGCCTCACTGCGAGTCAGGGGAGACGCCAAACTCGCCTTAAGAGGCATCATAGAGAGGCTGAGACAAATCTCCAGGAGAGGCCGAGAGGGATGGATGAGGCGGCTGGAGGAGCTCAGGGAGCAGCGGAGGATAGAGGAGGAAGAGAGAGGCGAGGGCGTTAAACCCCCAGACCTGATGAAGACCCTGAGGAGGCTGCTACCCAAGGAGTCTATAGTGACGACGGAGGTGGGTCAATGCCAGATGTGGGCAGCCCTCCACTTCGACGTCTACGCACCAAGAACCTTCCTAAGCTCAGGAGGCCTTGGAACGATGGGCTGGGGATTCCCAGCGGCCATAGGGGCGAAGGCGGCGAAGCCCCAGGTTCCGGTGGTCGACATAGCCGGTGATGGAAGCTTCGGGATGACGGAGAACAACCTGGCTACGGCGGTTGAGGAGGGGCTTCCGGTCATCGTCATAATCCTCAACAACAGGGTGTTGGGCATGGTGGCTCAGTGGCAGAGGCTTTTTTATGGTAGACGATACTTCGGCGTCCATCTGGGGAGTAGCCCAGACTTCGTTAGGCTCGCCGAGGCCTATGGGGCTGTAGGCGTCAGGCCAGGCTCCCTAGAGGAGTTTGAGGAGGCTGTGAGGATGGGCATCGAGAGCGAGGTGGCCACCGTCATCGACGTCCCAATAGACCCCGAGGAGAATGTCTTCCCCATGGTGCCTCCAGGGAGGGGGCTGAGGGAGATACTGGTGGAGGATTGAGCCATGGCGCCGTTGAGCACCATAGCCTTCATCGTCGAGAACCGCCCTGGAGTCCTCTTCAAGGTCTCGAATATGTTCAGGAGGCGTGGATACAACATCGAGAGCATCTCCGTAGGCCCCCTCATGGATCGAAGCCTTGCGAGGATGACCGTAACGGTGGAGGCTGATAGGAGGGCGCTGAGGAATCTCATAGAGCAGCTGAGGGGGATGGTGGAGGTGGTGAGGGTTAAACCCCTCGATCCGAGGAGGACAGTTGTCAGGGAGATGGCGCTGGTGAAGCTCAACACCTCAGACCCCATGGCGAGGGAGGAGGCCTTGAGATTGGTGAACAGCCATCATGGACTCATCCTAGACATCGATGAGGACTACATAGTGGCTGAGATAACGGGAAGCCCAGGGGAGATAGACAGCTTCCTCCAGGAGGCTGAGCCCATAGGAATAGTGGAGCTCTCCAGAACCGGAGCCACAGCCCTGGAGAAGGGGGAGTTGAAGCTATGAGGGTCTACCACGACGATGATATAGATCTCAAGATGCTGAGGGGGAGAACCATCGCAGTCATAGGCTACGGAAGCCAGGGCAGGGCTCAAGCCCTGAACATGAGGGACAGCGGCCTACAGGTCATCATAGGCGTGAGGAGGGGTGGAAAATCCTGGAGCAGGGCCAGGGAGGATGGCTTCGAGGTCTATCCAATATCGGAGGCCGCTGAGAGGGGCGACATCATAGTGATGCTGATACCGGATATGGCTCAGCCGGAAGTCTATAGGCATCAGATAGAGCCAAAACTCATGGAGGGGAAGACACTTCAATTCGCCCACGGATTCAACATCCACTTCCAGAGGATCAAGCCTCCGGAGAACATCGACGTCACCATGGTCGCCCCGAAGGCTCCAGGGCCGGAGATGAGACGCCAATACGAATCCGGCTTCGGCGTCCCAGCCCTTGTGGCCGTCTATCAGGACTACACCGGTGAGGCTTGGGCTAAGGCCCTCGCCATGGCTAAGGCCATCGGCTCTGGGAGGGTCGGCATCCTGGAGACCACCTTCAAGGAGGAGACTGAGAGCGACCTCTTCGGGGAGCAGGCAGTCCTATGCGGAGGCGTCGACCAGCTCATCAGACGGGGCTTCAAGGTTCTCGTCGAGGCAGGCTATCCACCGGAGCTCGCCTACTTCGAGGTTCTAAACGAGCTGAAGCTCATCGTCGACCTCATCTATAAATACGGCATCAGCGGGATGTATCGAGCCGTCTCCGAGACCGCAAGATATGGAGGGCTATCCATAGGCCCATCGATCATCGACGACCACGTTGAGGAGAATATGCGGAGAGCATTGAGGGCCATCCAGGATGGGAGCTTCGCCAGGCGGTGGATCAACGAATATGAGAGGGGATGCCGAGAGCTGAGACGACTGCTGGAGGAGTGCGAGAACCTCGAGATCGAGAGGGTTGGCAGGGAGATCAGGCGTATGGCCCATTATGGGGGTTAGACAACCCTTATCTATCCTTAGGAGAATTGAGGGCGATATGTGTCAGCTCGCAGCCTACGTCGGCGACGGCTCCATCGCCCCCCTGCTGCTCAGGGCCATAGAGCTCCAGGAGGCCTACTTCGGAGGCCACGCCTCAGGCCTCGGAGTCGTCGACGATGGAGTCATCCGAATAGAGAAGGATATCGGCCCCGTCGAACGGGTGAGGAGGACGACTAACATCGAATCCCTCGAGGGTTCAGCGGGCATAGCCCACAGCCGCTTCGGCTCCGGCTTCTACGACCCAAGATACAACACAAAGCGGATGGCCCACCCCTTCCCAGATTGCACTGGGGAGCTTGCCCTTATGCATAACGGCATCCTCAACAACTATAAGGAGCTCTGGAGCGAGCTCCGAGATAGGCATACCTTCACCTCCTATGAGGCTGAGGTTGACGACATCACGGACAGCGAGGTGGCCGTCCACCTACTGGAGGAGGCCCTCGCTGAAGGCCTCTCGATGGTGGAGGCCCTGAGGAGGGTTGCGTCGAGGCTGAAGGGCTCATTCCTCCTCGCCTGCATCTGGGTTAGGGAGCCGGACGCCGTCTGGATCGCGAATTGGCATCAGCCCTGTGTCATCGCCGTCGGCTATGATGAGTCGATGTTCTGCAGCAATCCGATAGGATTCGAGCATGTCAGAGACCGCTTCCACCACTTCTTCGAGCCTCCTAAGAACTCCATCATAAAGCTGGAGAGGGGGAGGGTAACCATAATGCCCCTCGACCCAGAGAGGAGGGCGCCGGAGCTCCATCTCGATAGGGAGCTGTTGAAGGAGCTCATCCTGGAGGTTCTGAGACGTGAAGGCGAGACGGATGTCCGAGACCTATGGTATAAGCTATTCCCAGAGGGGTGGGCTAAGGCCCTCGGAATATCTAAGAAGGAGGCTGAGAGGCTCATAATGAGGGAGGGCATAACCATAGGGAATCCATACTTCGAGGTTCTAGAGGAACTCGTAGAGGAAGGAAGAATTAAACGCCGTATAGACTATAGATTGGAAGCTGGAGTAAAGGACATCCCTCGATTTTCATTTTCACTTATCGAATGAAAATGCTTTTATAACCTAAATCGTGTTATTCCTTATGTGACATTTATAGAGAGAGTGATGGTGTTCATAGATGGCTCTAATTTATTTCGGACATTTAAAAATAATATGCCAAATGTGAAATATAGTATTGAAAAGCTGATAAGGTATCTAGTGGGGAATAGAAGACTAATAAGAGCCTATTATTTTGGATCAGAGCGAGTACCGCCGAGAAAAGAACAGAGAAGATTCTATGATGCACTTAGGTATAGTGGGATAGATGTTACTGTTCGTCCTCTTAAAATTAGAAGTAAAGTTATTCGATGTCCATATGAAGATAGAGAATGCCATCAGATCTTTGAAATTGAGAAGGGGGTTGATGTCGCACTTGTTACAAAGATGTTGACATTTGCCTTCAGGGATATATATGACACGGCGATCTTAGTTAGTGGAGATGCAGATTATATAGAGGCAGTTCAAACAATAAGGGATTTAGGGAAGAGGGTGGAGATAGTTTCATTCAGAGGTTCTATCTCTCCTGGATTGAGAAAGTTGGCTGACAGATTTATAGCTTTAGAGGAAATTGTTGATGAAATTAAAATTTAATCTTCAAAATTAGCTTTTTCACCGGCGTTACGCCGGTCATGTTATTTCCTTTATAGGAGAGGAGGCTAGGAAGCTAAAAACTTTTTGGATTAAGACGGCATCTAAATGCTTAAATATTTTAGGTTATCCTAAATTCTGAGCCGGTTTGAGCAGGAGCGTGGAGGAATACCTCAAGGCCATATACTCCATCAACGAGGAGGGGAGGCCTGCGAAGACGACGGAGCTGGCCAAGAGGCTGAAGGTCTCCCCTCCAAGCGTGACCCAGATGCTTAAACGCCTCGCCGATGAGGGGCTCGTCAAATACTCCCCCTATAGGGGGGTCATCCTAACCGGCAGGGGAGCAGCCTTAGCCCAGAGGGTTGTGAGGAAGCATAGGCTCCTGGAGAGATTCCTCCACGACTTCCTCGGACTCGACAAGGAGAAGGTGCATGAGGAGGCCTGCAGATTGGAGCATGGACTATCAGATGAGGCGGCCGCAGCCCTCTGCAGAGCCCTGAAGAGGCCGACCAAATGTCCAGATGACAAGCCGATACCCCCATGCACCCTGGAGGTGGAGAGCTGCGATGAATGTGAGACAGCCTCCTTCGAGGAGTCGAGGCTTCTCACCCAGCTCTCAAACCTGAAGCCGGGGGAGGAG
>Ga0190286_1000261_pt1 | contig 24077 bp, 25 predicted proteins | sample 48691834_MG_FD_183241 | JGI IMG/M metagenome (GOLD analysis project Ga0190286, IMG submission 183241) | Hydrothermal vent microbial mat bacterial communities from Southern Trench, Guaymas Basin, Mexico - 4869-18-3-4_MG | ecosystem: Environmental > Aquatic > Marine > Hydrothermal vents >... | reverse complement strand
ACTATTCCCTTATTAAGGCAAAATGGGGGCTGGTTTTAGACGGTGGTGAGATATCAGAGGTAATTAATCGTGCCCCTATGGCAAATCGTTTTTTTATTGAGGTTATAGGGAAAGAGGCCCACGCTGGACTCCACCCAGAGGAGGGGGTTAATGCTATATTCCTTGCATCAAAGGCCATAAGTCAGATAAAATGGGGAAGGATTGATGAAGAGACTACCTGCAATGTGGGTGTAATAGAGGGGGGAAAGGCCACAAATATAGTCCCTGCAAAGACTGCGATCAAGGGTGAGGTAAGGAGTCATAGTAAAGAGAAACTAGAAAGGCAAACAAATCTTATTATAGATACATTTAAAAAGAATGCCCCCTTGGTCAATATTGATGTCATAGATGATTATCCCTTAATGGTGGTTAAGGAAGACCACCCTTTGATAAAAATTATTAAGGTAGCTGCAGAGAAGATAGGTATAAAGATGGCATTAAAGACTACCGGCGGCGGTAGCGATGCCAATATCTTTAATAGCAAGGGAATTGTAAGTGTAATTATAGGAACGGGGATGAAAAAGGTACATACAAATAAGGAGTATATTCACTTGAATGATATGGTTAAATCGGCTATCCTTTTGTTAAATATAATAGCTTTATAATTGGAGAAAAAATGAAGTTAGAACTTATCCTTTTGGGCCTTCTCAAAGAGGGGCCAAAACATGGTTATGAATTGAAAAAGATAATTGAGGAGGAGATTAGACCATTAACCAATATTACCCTTACCTCTATTTATTACACACTGGAAAAGTTACACAAAGACGGCTACCTGGAATATGATACAGAGAGGGAAGGGGGAAGACCTGAGCGCCGTGTCTATCATTTAACAAAGAAAGGAGAGAGGAGGCTTCAAGGGCTACTTATCCGAAACTTTTTATTCTTGGAAAGGCCATTCTTTAACCTTGATTTGGCCTTGTATTTTCTGAACCAGTTTCCCTCAGAAAAGAGGGTAAATCAACTCATTGATAGAAGGATCAAGCACTTAAAGGAGGTCATTGATTGGATCAAAAAGACAGAGGATGAGGTAGGGAGGAATATGCCTATCCATAAGGGTATTATCTTTGAGCACCTAAAATGCCTCCTAGAGGTTGAATTAAAGTTTACCAATGACCTAAAAGGGATGATCTTTAAATCGGGTTGTCTTTAATAGGCCTTCCAGGGTAGGGTAGTGGGTAAGGTCATAGTGGATGGGGGTAATGGAGATCATCCCCTGGGAGAGGGCATAGACATCTGTGTCTTTACCAACATCACTTAAGAAGCCATCCCCTATCTGCCAATAGTATATACGATTGTGTGGGTCAATGCGTTTTTCAAACCGCTCTTTTAGAGGTGCAGTAGCCTGCCTCGTAAAGGCAATACCCTTTATCCTTGAGGCAGGGAGTGCTGGGATATTTATATTGAGGCATATTCCCTTTGGCAATTTTACCTTTTCTATAAATATCTTTATAAACCTTGCAGCATGACTAAAATCTGGCTCTTTATAGGTATTTAGTGATACAGCAATGGCAGGCAGGCCCAAGATGGCAGACTCAGTCGCTGCTGAGACAGTCCCGGAGTAGAGTAAATTAATGCCCACATTAGGGCCTAGATTGATACCAGAGATGACTATATCTGGTGGTTCTTTAAGTATTTCATGGATGGCTATCTTCACGGCATCAGCAGGGGTACCGCTTACTGCGTGGCCATAGAACTTACCATTTCTGTATACCTCCTTTACACGTAGGGGAGAGCTTATAGAGATGGCGTGTCCAACAGCACTCTGCTCACTCTCTGGGGCTACAACGGATATCTCATGAGATTGGCAAAATGCATTATATAGACTAAGCAGTCCAGGGGCATATATACCATCATCGTTTGTCAATAAGATCCTCATTATTTTTTATTTAACAAAATTTGCAGAAGTTGTGAAGGGAAAGCTTGACTAAAGGTCTTAGTTATAATACATAGAAGGAAGGTCAGAATCTATTTAAGGAGGCACTTATGGAACCCATCTCTGAGATGGAGAAGGAGATAGACGAGTTTCACAAGAGAATAAGGGAATTTATGGATTCTATGTTCCAAACAAGCCTTCTCCCCTTAATGATCCCTAAACACTTTTTGCCTGCAACAGATGTCTTTGAAACAGGAGAGGAATTGATTATTGTTGTGGATATAGCTGGTTTAAAAAGGGAGGATATACAAGTAACCCTAAAGGGAAACGTTCTTAGAATTTATGGAAATCGCTCCCCTCAGTTGGGTTCTTGTAAATATCATCAAATGGAGATAAATTATGGTCCATTTGAACGCCTACTCCGCCTACCTGTACCTGTAGATACCCAAGATATCTCAGCTACCTACAAGGATGGCTTTTTGCAAATAAGGCTAAATAAGAAGAAGATAAAGGTAATAAAAGATATCGAGGTAAGTGAATAATGACAAAGACCCCTATCCCAAAGGAGCTCCCTATCCTGCCAGCCAAGGACATAGTGCTTTTCCCTCATATGGTACTTCCATTTATGGTAATGGAGGAGCCTCTATTTAAACTAGTAGATGATGCCCTGAGTGGGGATAAGATAATAGGCCTTTTTGCTGTAAAAGATGAGGAGGGGAAACCCCCAGAAAATCTATATAAAGTAGGTTGTGCTGCCTCAATTATGAAGATGATTAAAGTACCAGAGGCTGGTTTGAGGCTACTGGTACAAGGGCTAGCAAGGGTTACTATAGAGGACTACACCTCAAAGGAGCCTTATCTTAAGGCAAAGGTAATCCCCCACTATGACGAGTATAAAAAGGATGTTGAGTTAGATGCACTAGTTACAAATGTGCGTGGTCTCTTCCATAAGGTAATTGAGCTCTCTCCGGCACTGCCCCCAGAGTTGGATATGGTGGCTACAAACATAGATGAACCTGGAATACTGGCAGATATGGTAGCCTCTACGATAAATATTGGTAAATCGGATAAACAAGAGATATTAGAGACATTTGATGTAAAACAGAGGTTGCTAAAGGTAATGGGACTGCTCAATCGTGAGATTGAGACCCTAGAGCTTGCAAACAAGATTCAAAGCCAGGTAAAGGCAGATATGGATAAGGCCCAGAGGGAGTTCTTCTTAAGGCAACAGCTTAAGGCCATCCACAAGGAATTGGGGGAGAAGGATGAATATGAGGCAGAGATTGAGGCATTAAAGGCAAAAATAAAGAAAAAGAAGCTCCCTCAAGAGGCAAGAAAGGAGGCAGAAAGGGAGATCAATCGGCTGGCCAGGATGAACCCAGCCTACCCTGAGTATACAGTAGCAAGAAATTACCTAGATTGGATTCTGGAACTGCCTTGGCAAGAGAGCACAAAGGATAATCTGGATATAGCCGCGGCAAGGCGCATCTTGGACAGGGACCATTATAACCTTGAGAAGGTAAAGAAGAGGATATTAGAATATCTGGCAGTAAGAAAAATAAAGCCTGATGCAAAGGGCTCTATTCTGTGTTTTGTTGGGCCCCCAGGCACTGGAAAGACATCCCTGGGCAAGGCAATTGCTGAGGCCCTAGGCCGTAAGTTTGTCCGTATCTCTCTAGGTGGCATTCGTGATGAGGCAGAGATCAGGGGGCATAGGCGTACATATGTAGGGGCCATGCCAGGTAGAATAATCCAAGGTATAAAGAAGGCGGGTTCTAACAACCCCGTTTTTATGTTGGATGAAATAGACAAACTGGGACTAGATTTTAGGGGGGATCCATCTGCAGCACTGCTAGAGGTACTAGATCCAGAACAGAACTATGCCTTTGTAGACCATTACTTGGGGGTAGAGTTTGACCTTTCTAAGGTAATGTTTATTACCACAGCAAATATACTTGATACCATCCCCATGCCCTTAAGGGACAGGATGGAGGTGCTGGAACTGGCTGGATACACCGTGGCCGAAAAGGTCTTGATTGCAAAAAAATATCTTATCCCTAGGCAACTGGAGGCAAATGGACTTACAGAAAGGCATCTACGTTTTGAGGATGAGGCTATAAAAAAGATTGTTTTATACTATACAAGGGAGGCAGGGCTAAGGAACCTAGAGCGTGAGATTGCATCTGTTTGCCGCCAGGTTGCCACCAAGATAGCAGAGGGGGAGGATGTCTCAATAGTTGTAACACCAGATAATGTAGAGGAGTTTTTAGGGCCCCAAAGGTTTTATTTTGAGGTGGCAGAAAGGACTATGGCACCAGGTGTAGCTACAGGGCTTGCCTGGACCCCATCAGGTGGTGAGATCATCTTTATAGAGGCAACAAAGATGAAAGGCAAAAAAAGGCTTATCCTTACTGGTTCATTAGGCGAGGTAATGAAGGAGTCTGCAGAGGCGGCCCTAAGTTATGTACGCTCTCAGTCAAAAAAATTGGGCATCCCCGAGGACTTTTATGAATACAATGATATTCATATCCATGTCCCCTCAGGTGCCATTCCAAAGGATGGGCCATCGGCTGGTGTGGCCATTTGCACAGCCTTAGTCTCACTCCTTAAAAATAGGCCTGTCAGGAGTGATGTGGCCATGACAGGGGAGATCACCCTACGTGGCTTGGTCTTGCCAGTGGGGGGGATAAAGGAAAAGATCTTGGCTGCCCACTTGGCAGGGATAAAATATGTGATCTTACCCAAAAGAAACGATAAGGATCTAAAAGAGATTTCAGAGGATGTAAAACAGGAAATGAAATTTGTCTTGGTAGAACGAATGGATGAAATTGTTGATTTTGCACTGGACAAACGCAGGGTTAAAGATGGCTAGAACATTCAAGAACATTAAGATAGATGGGAAAGATGCCCTTGTTTTATTTGATACAGGCTCACTTAGATCATATGTGAGGGAGGGACTGGCCTCAAAAATCAGGTGGAAAACGACCCCATTTGAAGTAGGTTTGGGAGGTCGTTCTTTTAAAATAAGTGAGGCCTGTGGACTAAATTGCATGATAGAGGGGTTAGAGTTTGATATAAAGGCCCACCCTGTAAAAGGATTAGGAAAGGATGAGCATGGACGCGAAATAGATGCAATCATAGGTGCAACGGCAATGGAGGAGTGGGGTTTAATCCCAGACCCCAGGACAGGGGAGATAGATTTAACCCTACTCCGTAAAAGAGAGTTTACCGAGTTTTAAATGAGGCTTATAGATTTACACACACACTCTACTGCATCTGATGGTTCATTTAGCCCAGAAGAGGTAGTAAAACTATCTAAGAAAAAGGGGCTTTCAGCCATTGCCCTAACAGACCATGATACAGTGGCAGGCAACAAAGAGGCAATAACTACAGGGGAAAAATTGGGTATAGAGGTAGTATCAGGCATAGAGGTCTCTGCCTATTTTGAGAAAGGGACCCTTCATATCCTGGGTTATTTCGTAGATTATGAGGATCAAAATTTCTTAAAGAGGCTTTCTGTACTGCAAGAGGCAAGGGCTGAGAGAAACCCAAAGATTATAAAAAAACTGCAGGGATTGGGTATCCATATTGATTATGAAGAGGTAGTAGCTGCCTCTGGGGGTGGTCAGATAGGTCGTCCCCATATTGCACAGGTACTTATCAAAAAGGGCATTGTAAATAGCCTTGAAGAGGCATTTGAAAAGTATCTAAAGAAGGGGAGGCCAGCTTATGTAGAAAAGGAACGTATTACACCAGAGCAGTGTTTAGAAATGTTGATAGAGGCAAATGCCCTGCCTGTTTTGGCCCACCCCTATACCCTACACCTTGATGAGCAGGGGTTAAGGAGATTTGTCAAGAGATTAAAAGACTGTGGCCTTATGGGCATAGAGGTCTATTATCCAGACCATAGCCCTCCTCAAATAAAAAATTATTTAGATCTGGCAAGGGATTTTGATCTGGCAATTACTGGGGGCTCAGATTTTCATGGTAAAAATAAAAAGGGGGTAGAATTAGGCACAGGCTATGGGGATCTGCGTATTCCCTATAGCCTATTGGAAAAACTGAAGAAAATCCATTATAGGGGTAAACCATGGAGGGTAGAAATACACTAGATATTTTAAAAAAGATAATGGAGAAAGGGGAGAAGGCAAAGGAGTTTTATATCCAGGCAAAGGAGAGGGCAATGCATCCGCTCTGTAAGAGGGTATTTGATATCTTGGCCGAGGAAAAGGGGAGGCAGCTACTAAGGGTAAATCAAATATATAATGCCTTTAAGAAGGGATATGGATGGCGTATTGATCGTTTTCTTTGGGAGCCAGGGCAGTGTAAGAAGAGCCCCTTTGAAAATCTAAGCCAGATATATAGTGGGATCGTGCATGTTTGGCCAGATGACCTTAAGCTCCTAGACTTGGCCATGAAAACAGAGGAGGAATATTTTACATTTTTAGATGAGATAGAGAGGGAGGCCATTCAACCATTGGCAAGGAGGTGCTATATAGGGCTTTCTTATGCCATGAGGAGGTACTATCTGATGCTTGCAGATGTACGTGATTATCTAATGAATCCTGATGACTGGCTACCTTCAGAGGAGCGTGTCTTTGTAGATGGCGTATAGGATGAGGGTACTGGGGGTCTATGGAAGCCCTAGGAGGGATGGAAATACAGATTTATTGCTTAATCAATTCCTTAAAGGGGCAAGTGAGAGTGGTCACAAGATAGAAAGGATATATGTGAGGGAATTGAAGATATTGCCTTGTCTGGCCTGTGGTGAGTGTGAGAAGACAGGAAGGTGTATTATCTGTGATGATATGGACACTATTTATAAGGCATTTATTAATACAGAGTGTTTGGTCTTGACCTCACCTATATATTTTTATAGTGTAACTGCCCAGATTAAGGCCTTGATAGATCGCTGCCAGGCCCTATGGTATAAAAGGAAGATCTCTAATAACAATAATTTTCGCCCTGCCTTTTTCATATCAGTGGCTGGCACTAATGGGAAAAGGGTATTTGAGGGGGCAATGCTTACAGTGAGGTGTTTTTTAAATGCCATAGGCTTTAGGCTAAAAAACTATTGGCTTTATCCTGGTTTTGATGCAAAGGGGGAGATAGAGAAACGCCCTGATATTCTGTTTAAAATTTACAATGCAGGTAAAAACATAATTTAAGATATGGAGCTTATCATTATAGGTTCTGGTACAGGTGTCCCTTCTTTAATCAGGGCCTCTCCAGCCATCTTGGTAAAGATAGAAAATACATATCTGCTTATGGATACTGGGCCAGGGACATTGAGGCAGTTGCTTAAGGCAAATATCCACTTTTCAAAGATAGACATAATCCTTTATACCCACCTTCACCCTGATCATGTGGCCGATCTAGTCCATTTTTTGTTTGCCGCCAAAAATGAGCCACAATTTAGACGTAATAGGCCTGTCTCTATCCTTGGCCCTAAGGGCTTTTTGGACTTTTATGAAAAACTAAAGATGGCCTATGGAGAGTGGGTTGTTGTATCTAAGGAAAAGGCAGTCTTATCAGAGGTCTCTCCCTATGAGAAGATAATCAAAAATAACATCCTGATAAATGCATTCCCTACCTTTCATACAGAAAACAGTCAAGGCTACAGAATAGAGGCAGGGGGAAAGGTATTGGCCTATTCAGGGGATGCAGAGGAGACAGACACACTTGTCTCACTTGCAAGGGGGGCAGATATCTTTATTTGTGAGGCATCCTTTCCGCAAAAGGTAAGTGGTCATCTAACACCTGCTATTGCTGGAAGGATTGCAAAGGAGGCAGGCTGTAGGTGTTTGGTCCTTACTCACCTCTATCCAGAGTGTGATAGAGCCAATCCAGTAGCCCAATGCAGGACACAATATGATGGGCCCCTTATTATTGCCCAAGACTTATTAAGGATAAAATTATAGGAGGAAGAGATGCCTATTAGTAAGGATTTACTAGATATCTTGGCATGCCCTAAGTGCAAGGGGGATCTGCGCTACATAAAAGAGGGACCATATGGAGAGGGTCTAATATGTGATAAGTGTAAGCTATTTTACCCTATTAAGGATGACATCCCAATAATGCTTATTGAAGAGGCCAAAAAGATAAAGGAGAGTTAATCAACCTAGTTGTTTGTGATCCTTAAGAGCCTACTACCCAAACTGATATTTTACTCAACTTGTCTTATGTTTTTCTGTGTCCCTTTGGGAACAGCTATTATTACCATTGCTGGATGCATCACTCTCACATTATGGCTTTTTAGTGGCCAATTTTTGGTCTTAAAAAACAAAGAATTTTTAAAAACACAACAGTGGGTATGGCCAGTAGTCTTTCTCTTTTTTATGCCTTGGATAGGGATGTTATATACTGCTGATTACCATATGGGACTTAGGTTTGCGGAAAAAAGTTATTATTGGTTGTTTTCTTTGGTAGTAGCTTCTTTGTCTTTTTATCATTTTCCTGTAAAATATTTTATTAAATCTTTCCTTGCAGGACTGAGTTTATATTTATTATATTTTATTTTTTTCCCTTCTAAAATAATAACCACTAAACACATTACATTTTCGTTACTCTATGTATGTGGAATGCTTTTATTGTCATTTTACTACAAAAACGCAATATCAAAGAAATCCAAACTTGTTATCTTAGCTCTCTTTCTTATTTATTTTATTGCTTTAATATTTTCTCAAGGTAGAATTGGGTATATGGCTTTTATTTTACTTTCTCCTATTATGTTTTTTAACTTTTTGAAAGGTAAACATCTAATGAAAACAGTTTTATTATATTTAATAGGATTAACCCTGCTTTTTATCAGCAACCCTGTGCAATATCGTATTAAATTGGCTTTAAGAGACATCAAATTGGCCCAACAGGGTAATTACAATACACCTGTTGGAAAGAGGATTTATATGTGGCAAGGGGCAATAAAAATATTTCTCCATCATCCCATTTTAGGTGTAGGCACAGGCGGTTATAAATCGGCTATGAAACAATATAAACATGACTCCTTAGTCCATTCCCAGCCGCATAATAGCTTTCTTTATATGGCAGTGAGTTTTGGCATTTTGGGATTAATTGTTCTAGTGTGGTTATTTTATATCTTAATTAAAACAAGTTGGCATTATAAAGACACTGCAGAGGGGTTTTTTATCCTTTCCTATAGCTTAGTAATTCTAATAGGTAGTTTAACAGATACCCAAATTTTATCCTGTGCCACAGGGATAATGCTTGGTCTAATCACTGGCTTACAAAGCTTTTTACTCAATAAAAATGCCTAAGATAAAAATTCTACATCTAGAAAGTGCCATGGGTTTTGGAGGACAACAAATCAGGATTTTAAAGAAAATAGAGGCACTAAGAGAAAAAAATTATTGGATTGCCCTAGGGGCATTTCCAAAAAGTGAGATTTTTAAAAAGGCCTGTCAAATGAAACTCAAGGTTTATCCTTTGCCTTTAAAAAAGAAAGACTTAAAAGGAATTTTTGCAGTTTTAAACTTAATAAAAAAAGAAAACATTCACATTTTACATACTCATACCAGTTGGGATAGCTGGGTAGGAGGGATAGTTAAAATCATTTATCCCAAATTTGCCTTGATCAGAACCAGACATGTTTCTACCCCTATAGGAAGAAACCCTTTAAGCTGGCTCGTTTATAATGTCTTTCCTGATTATATCATCACCACTGGTGAGGCTATTAAAAGTCAGTTAATAAATTACAATAAATTTAACTCTAAAAAGATTGTTTCTATTCCTACAGGTGTAGATTTGGCTGCCTTTGACCCTAAAAAAGTAAAATCAAGCTTACTCTCACCAAATGGTTTTAATATAGGAATGATTTCTATTTTTTTGGAATGGAAGGGACACACATATTTCATTTTGGCTGCAAAAGAAATTTTAAAAGAAATTCCCCATGCTGAATTTTATATAGCAGGCAATGGGAACAAAAAGGCCCAGGAAAGGATAGAAAAACAAATCCAGGATTTGAATTTACAAAATAAAGTCCATTTGCTCGGATTCAGAGAAGATATACCCCAGATTTTGGCTTCTTTAGATGTATTGGTGCATCCTTCTTATGCAAGTGAAGGTTTGCCTCAGGTAATATTGCAGGCATTAGCCATGGGAAAACCTGTTATTACTACCAATATAGGTAGTATTTGTGAAGTAATAAAACATAAAAAAACAGGGTTAATCATTCCTCTTAAAGACCCACAAGCCATTGCTGAAGCAGTTTTGGAATTATATAAAAATCCTGAATTAAGAAAAAAATTGAGTGAAAAAGGAAGAAAACTGATAGAAGAAAACTATTCCTTTAATAAAATGATAGATAAAATAGAGAAGATTTACTACTGTTCTCTAAACAGAATCTAGCATTTTTACCTCAGAAAAGATTCAAGATGAGGCTATAACCTAAGATTTTTTTTAAGTATGCCTATGACCTCCTCTGGTCTAATCTCATTTAGGCACTTAGATACCCCTGTATGGTTGCAACCCATTTTGTCGCATGGCACACAATGCCAGTCCTTTTGTATAATAATATGTTTTCCCCAAAATTGGAGACCATTTCTTTTATAGGGTGAGAAAAAGCCCTGCAAGGTATTGCACAGTTCATTCTCCCACGGCCCCCATCTATGTGTAAGGCTAGGCCCAAATAGTGCAATTACAGGCTTGTTTAGGGCAGCAGCAATATGCATGGGTGCAGTATCAATGCCAAAGAATAGATGACAATGATAAATTATCCCACACAATTCCTCCAAGTCCAATCTTCCTACTAAATTTATCACCCCTTTGTTGACAAGACTAAGGATATTCTCTACCCTCCTTTTTTCCCTCTCCCCACTACCGCCCAGGATAACCCTTATACCATTTTTTAGAAACCAATTAATTACTTTAGCCATATAGTCATCTCTCCAGGACTTAAACGGCCAATGGGTTATAGGGTGGAGATAAACTACTAGATCACCTTGGTTAATCCCTAGCTTACGCAGTCTCTCTTTAGCATGGTCTATGGTCTTTTCTTTTAAGTAAAGTTTAACCCTAAAATCATTGGGTAAAATATCTATTCCCTTATACACAAGGTAAAGATCGTGCATTACAGCATGTGTATCTGGTTCTTTTAAGAGTTTATCATAGATGAGATTCTTACCCAAAAACCCCTCCCTTGTAAAAAATCCAATTTTATACCTTGCCCCTGAGAGGAGAGAGTAAATGGCCCCCCTATCCCCTGTAGAAAAATTTATGGCAATATCATAGTCTTTGAGGAGAAATCTCTTGCAAAATTTCAATTCTCCCTTAATTTTCTTTAAAGAGGTCAAATTTTTTAATCTACGGTCATAGCCCAGCAGTTCATCAATATAACTGGCATTTTTTAACATAGGGGCAGTATAACTATTGATAATTACAGTCAGATGGGCATTTGGGAAGTGTGCCTTTATTGCCCTTAGGGCAGGTTCAGATAACAATACATCCCCTATTTGTTTTAATTTAATGGCCAGGATACGCACTCTTCTCAATCCTCCATAGCTTTGCATACTTCAAAAACGTATAATAGGCATGATTGATAGAGAGTATTAATCCGTGGATACCATCCAAAAAACCCATTTTAAAAAGATACATGCGGATAAAGGCAGCAAATGGATGACTGATAAGTTGATGGATATGAAACCTCCTCCCCCTTTTATGCATCTCTTGGGCCATAAGTGAGGAGTATCTCTGGGTCTTGATAAAGGCCTCTTCTAGATTTAAACATGTGACGTGCTCAATATGCCCCTTTAAGGTTCCCACTCTCCCACTTTTGAAGAGATAAAAATGATCATGGGCAAGATAATCTGTGTATTCACCCACCCCTTTTCTAAAAAGTTGCATAGAGCGATAGTCTGGATACCAGCCACAGTGTTTGATCCACCTCCCCAAAAAATAGCTTCTTCTTGGTATTTTGAACGCATCATAAGGGGGGTTATCTGTCAGCACTTGCAATATCTCTTTTTTTAATTCCTCGGTTACCCTTTCGTCTGTATCAAGGCTCAATATCCACTCACCTGTTGATTTCTCGATGGCGATATTCCTCAACCTTCCATAACCCAGGAATGGATAATCAAAGACCTTTACATTTTTATAATGAGAACATACCTCTTTTGTGTTATCTGTACTAAAGGAGTCAATAACAATTATCTCTTTTGCCCATTTTACACTCTCAAGGCATTCTTTTAGTTTGTGCCCTTCGTTAAAGGTAATAATATTAACCGAAAGCCTTTTATTTTTTGAAAATTCCATTATAACAAAACTATATCCTTAAATTTCCTCTCTAGCCATGCCCTTGCCTCCTCTCTTGTAGAGACCTCACCTGAGATCTGTGCCCTCTCAAGCTCCCTTAACAAGATGCCAACCTTTGGGCATGGTGGCAGATTAAACCACTCCCTAATGTCATGACCGGTTACCAAACGAGGCCTTTCTTTAATCCTCAAATAGCTCTTATATACATCCATGACATGATTAAATAAGGCCTTTAGATGTTCTTCATAATCCTTTGGTTTTTCCTCCCCGGCTGAGGCCAGGCTATCGGCCATTGCCAAAAGGAAGATCCCTATAGTATGAGGCCCTGCTGCCCTTATAAGGCGATGAACTGCCAGTGTGCTGAGGCTACCGTCTTTATAGACCTTTAAAAGGTAAAATGGACGCATATGATTAAGGATTAAAAGGGCAATGGCCTCTTTGTCCTTTTTGCTAAAACGAAGCCTATCTACCATATTAGAAAATATCCTTGCCCCAACCTGATCATGCCTATAAAATGTAATACGACTTCCCTTTTTTCCTTTACAAGCAGGCTTTCCAATGTCATGACAAAGGGCTGCCCATTTTAGATAAAAATCATGTTTGGACCCTTTTAAATAGTCCCTTATTATATCTAAGTGATGAGAAAAGAATCTAGCTGGGTTATCTAGGATCTCCTCCATATATGCCAGGGTAAGTAAGGAGTGTTCATAGACATCAAGGTGGTGAAATCCATCTTGGGTTATCCCCTTTAGGGCCTCTATCTCTGGTAAAATGACCTTAAATATACCCAAATCTCCCATCTGTGAAAGCCAGTAACTTACCTTTGAGGTGGAGAAAAGAAGGTCTAGTTCCTGCCTAATCCTCTCCTTTGCTACACAGCTAAGGAGCTGGATATATTCCTTTATAGAGGAGATAGTATATTCATCTATGGAAAAATTAAGTTCTGCCGCAATCCTAAATGCCCGAAGTATTCGCAGTGGGTCTGAACATAGGGCAGAAGGGGAGATAAGGTGAATACACCGCCTTTTAAGGTCAGAGACCCCACCTAGTGGGTCAATGATAGAGACAGGGTTAAGTAGATCAATGGCCAAGGCATTGATTGTATAATCACGGTGCCTTAGGTCTTCCAAAATGCCATCTCCCCTCAATAAGGTAAAATCAAATATGGTGCCCCTTTTTATAATGCGGTATGTCTGAAAGACCTCATCTAAAATAATTAGCTTTCCTTTTACCTTTTTAGAGAACGCATCAGCTATCTTTTTTATATCCCCTGAGGATGTAATGTCCCAGTCCTTTATCTCCCTATTTAGCAAAAGATCCCTTACGCTACCACCAGTTAAATATAACTTGCAATGGTATGACTCTGCAATCTCTTTAAAGATGTCTAAAGGCAATTTGGCAACAAGGTGCTTCATTGTATTAAAAGATAGCATAAACAAATTTAATTGACAAAATACAATAAGGTTTATATGATCTTTTTATGCGTTTTTTGAAATGGGCAGGCATTACAGTTCTATTAATCTTCTTTATTTTTTTTGGATTTTTTCTCTTTCTGATCCATAACCTCCCAGACATAAAGGGCCTTGAGGACTACCATCCCCCCATTGTTACTAGGATCTATGCAGATGATGGCCAGATAATAGATGAATTATACACAGAAAGGCGTATTTTGGTCCCCCTAGAAAAAATGCCTCCCTATTTGATAAAGGCCTTTATTGCCGCAGAGGATGAGAGGTTCTATGAACACAAGGGTCTTGATTGGATAGGGATAATGAGGGCCATCATCAAGGACATAAAGGCAAGGAGGATTGTCCAGGGGGGAAGCACCATCACACAACAGACAGTAAAGTCCATTTTGCTCTCCTCCCGTAGAAGCATATATCGTAAATTAAGAGAGCTTATCCTTGCCCATAGGCTTGAGAAATATCTAACAAAGGATGAGATTTTGTCTATCTATCTAAATCAGATCTATTTTGGACATGGTGCCTATGGGGTAGAGGCAGCGGCCCAGACATATTTTGGAAAACACGTCTGGGAACTAGACCTGCCAGAGGCGGCCCTGCTTGCAGGCTTGCCAAAGGGGCCTATGTACTACTCCCCTTATAGGCACTTTGAGAGGGCAAAGAGGAGGCAGCTTTATGTCCTAAAGAGGATGGTGGCATGCAATTATATAACCGAAGAGGAAAAGGAGGAGGCCTGGAGGAAAAGGCTTAAACTCAAAAGTATCTCTTATCGAAACAAGGCATGCCTTGCCTTTTTGGATTATGTACGCCAATATCTTTTAAAAAAATATGGCTATAATCTGGTCTATAAGGGCGGATTACAGGTATACACCACTGCCAGTATAAAAATGCATGAGATAGCAAAAAGGGCACTCATCTCTGGTATTGAGGAGATAGAAAAGAGACACAAAGAAAATAAGGGAAAGATAGAGGGGGCAGTGGTCTGTCTAGAGGCCCAGACTGGCTTTATAAAGGTATTGATAGGGGGAAGAGAATTTGAAAGGGGGAATTTTAATCGTGCTATACAGGCTAGGAGGCAGCCAGGTTCTGCATTTAAGCCCATAATCTATGCCGCGGCCATAGACAAGGGTTATAACCCATCCTCTACACTTTATGATTATCCAGTAGTATATGAGGAAGACACACCCCATGGGAAGAGGATTTGGAGGCCAAGAAATTATGAGGGTCGCTTCCACGGCCCTATAAGCCTGCGTGATGCCCTGGTCCACTCAAGAAATGCAGCGACTATAAGGCTGCTAAGGGATATAGGCGTGGGCTATGTAATAAGGTATGCCAAAAGGCTTGGGATAAATTCTTCCCTTAATCATGACCTCTCCTTGGCACTTGGCAGTGCCTGTCTCTCCCCATTAGAGCTTACAAAAGTCTATGCCATATTTGCCAATCAAGGCAAATATATTGAACCAATTGCCGTATTAAGGGTCCTAGATAGGGATGGAAATGTATTAGAGGATAATAAACCACAACCAAAGGCCGTAATCAGCCCAGAAACGGCCTATATCATTACCAATATCCTAGAGGATGTAATCTTACATGGGACCGGCAGGGGTGCCAGGGCACTGGGTAGACCAGCTGCAGGTAAGACCGGTACAACTGATAATTACACAGATGCCTGGTTTATTGGCTATACACCATCCTATGTTGCTGGTGTGTGGGTGGGCTGTGATGATTGCAGTCCTCTTGGAAAAAGGGAGACAGGGGGAAGGGCAGCTGCCCCAATCTGGCTTTCCTTTATGAAAGAGGCATTAAAAGACAGGCCTATAAAAAATTTCCGTGTCCCACCAGGGATAATATTTGCCAGAAAGGACAATGGTGTATTTGATTGTTTTAAAAGATGAAAGACAGTGTTATTAATAGGATTTCTCATATCCTCTCATGTGTATATGGCAGTGAATTTCTATTGACAGATGAGGATGGGGGGGAGGTAGCACTACGGCTTGTAGAGGCATTCAAAGAGGGATTAGAATTTTTCATCTGGCCAAATCTGCCAATGATCCCTGAGTCTGAAAAGGACTTCCTCCTTAAAGAGCCTTTTTATCTAAAGAGATGGAGAGATGCCCTAGAGTGGATTGGGAAGATTTTGGGCTGGGAAATAGAACGGGCACGGGTCTTAGAGCTTGGTGCAGGCCCTTCTTATAGAGAGGGATCGGTATTTTATAAAAGAAAAAAGATGATTTTTAATTGGGGCCTTGTCGGGGAGCCTCTAGCGGCCAGGGTATTGGGATACTGGGGGGTAGACACGCTAGCGGTAGACCCCCAAATAGACCCAGAGATAGAGAGATTATATGGACTAAGGGCAATAAAAAGGGGGATTACAATAGAAAATGCCAAAAAATTTGTAGGGGATAATTTTGATATTGTCTTCTCTCTATTTCCTTATACACTTACAATTCAACGACTTTTAGAGATTGGTGAGAGGGTCTTAAAGCTAGGAGGGGCTTTCTTTTTTATAGATATGTTTTTTAGTTCCACGCCTGCAGCTCCTTCTATCTGTGGTAAGATGAGGTTAATCTTTGAGAAAATTGATTTTCCTTATAGAAGGGCCCTTTATCAAAAATTCTTATGTTGAGTGTTGCCTGCCACCAACCAAATTTTATGCCCTGGCCTGGATTTTTTTATAAGGTCATAAAGGCAGACATTTTGGTGCTCTTGGATGATGTCCAATTTCCCTTAGGCACCTCTTGGCTAAATAGGAATCGCCTAAAGAATAAAGCAGGTGCCTTTTGGATTACAGTACCAGTCTTAAAGAAGGGTAGGGGGCTGCAACTTATAAATCAAGTAGAGATATGCTATGAAAGGCAGTGGCAGAGAAAACACTACCTAAGCCTTTTTCATGCCTACAAGAATGCACCCTATTTTTATGAGCACCTAGATTTCTTTAAAGGGATATTTAATAAAAGGTGGAAAAGGCTTATAGATTTAAACACAACTATCTTAAACTACCTCTTAGACAGCCTAGGCATAAAAAAGGATATTATATTGAGTTCATCACTAGGTATAGATGCCAAGGGGCAATCACTACTTATTGAGATATGTAAGAGATTAGGTGCAAATGCCTATGTAAGCCTATCAACTGCCAAAAAATACATCAATAAAGACCTATTTCAAAGGGAGGATATTGAGGTAAGGTTTTATCCATTTAGGCCCATTGTCTATCCACAGCTTTGGGGAGATTTTATACCAAACCTCTCTTCAATAGATTTATTGCTAAATTGTGGGCAAAAGGCATTGGCCATTATAGAGGGCAATAAAAAATGACCCTTAAAAGGGCAGCACTATTCCTTGGACCTGTCTTAAGCATCATATTTGTCTTTTTCTTTCACCTTGAACCAGAAAGGCCCCAAGTCACATACACAGCCGCAGTAGCCCTACTTATGGCCATCTGGTGGGTTACAGAGGCCATACCCTTGGCAGTTACTGCCCTTTTACCCGTAGTGCTATTTCCACTCCTAGGTATTATGAAGGGCAAGGTCGTCTCTGCCCTCTATTTTAATGATGTAATACTTTTATTTATTGGCGGATTCATCATTGCCCTAGCCATGCAACGCTGGGGACTCCACAAGAGGATTGCCTTAAAAATTATGTTGAAGGTAGGTGGGAGGCCATGGCAGACAATCTTTGGATTTATGGGGGCTACTGCATTCCTATCTATGTGGATCTCAAATACCGCTGCTACTATGGTAATGGCGCCTATAGCCATGGCCATTATTGCAAAATTAAAGGAGAGTTTTGGGGAAAGAGAGGTCTCCCAATTCTCTACAGGACTTCTGCTGGGCATTGCCTATGCAGCATCTATTGGGGGGATGGCTACACTGATAGGCACTCCCCCCAATTTGGCATTTGTAAAGATCTTTTCTATTTGTTTCCCAAAGGCCCCTGAGATCTCATTTGCAAAGTGGTTTTCTTTTGCCTTTCCACTCTCAATAGTCTTTCTCTTATGTACTTGGTCTTTGGTAGTCCTCCTATTTTGTAGAGATACAAGATTTAAGGTCAATCTAGATATGTTTTATAATGAATACAAGAGACTTGGCCCTATGAGATTTGAAGAGCGTATAGTAATGTTTGACTTTGTCCTCCTTGCACTACTATGGTTTACAAGGAAGGATATCCCCATTGGTGGGTTTAAGATACCTGGCTGGTCTTCAATCTTTCCTATCCCAAGGTTTATAGATGATGGCACAGTGGCCATAACCATGGCCCTACCCCTCTTTTTTATCCCTGCAAAGGGGCACAAGACAATTATGGACTGGGAGACCGCATCACAGCTTCCATGGGGGATTGTCCTACTCTTTGGAGGGGGCTTTGCCCTTGCGGCTGGCTTTGAAAGCTCAGGCCTATCGGCGTGGTTTGGGAGGCAACTAGAGGGCCTATCCTTTCTTCATCCCATCCTGATTATGATAGCCGTTTGTGTATTTATGATGATTTTGACCCAATTTACATCAAATACCGCAAGCACTCAGATGATACTTCCCATTGTGGCAGGGGTAAGCGTAAGTATAAAGTCAAATCCATTATTTTTTATGATCCCGGCTACCCTCTCTGCATCCTGTGCATTTATGCTGCCTGTCTCAACACCACCTAATGCCATTATCTTTGGCTTAGGTACCCTTAGGGTATCTGACATGGCAAAGACGGGTACAATTCTAAATATTTTAGGGATAATCTTAATTATTGCCTGCATTGGTATATTTGGTAGGATTTTTTTAGGGGGTTACACAGTCCCAGCGTGGGTATTTAATAGATAGGCTAATCCGTATATTTATCGGCTACAGTACTTGCCCCAAAACTCTCAGGCTTTACATATGGTGTATAGCCTGATGCATTTATCCAAGAGACTACCTCCTGGATAAGCTCCTTTGTCTTTCCATTATTGCCTATATCAGAGTGTATCTCTATCTTTAGATTGGATATACCCTTTTTCTTAAGTAGATCGTCAACCTCTGCTGCCGTTGCAAGGCTTAAGGCAGTCTCATGAAATATACTGGCCTGCAGGCTATATTTCCCTATCTCACTTCTGTGTCTTTGATAAAAATAGATGCCCCCCTTTCCTATCCGATAGAGGATAATAACTGTAACATAAGAAAAGTAGCTATTGTGGTTTTTTGAGTCTGTCCCTACAATCAGACGATAATTTTCTGGCTCTTCATGGACCCCCTTTACAATGATATCTGTGACCTCATTTAGACTCAACATACCACGGCTTGGGCTTATAAACCTCTTATCTAATTCCTTTCCAAGCTCCATTTTGAGGCATTATGCACCTAGATACCTATCCTGTCAAGGTTTGAAAAGATAATGAAAAAGATTATAATGGCAATAAATGGGACATGTATATATTAATACCAAATTGATAAGCCCTGTTACTAATGAAGGCGTGGCGTTAGAGGCCTTAGTAGATACTGATGCTACTTTTACAACAATTCCCCTAAGCCTGGCTGAAAAGCTAAAGCTTTCTCATATTACTAGAAGAAAGGTTAGAACGGCAAGCGGTGAAGAGGAAATGGCTGTTTCCTATCTAATAATTGAGATACTTGGTGAGAAGGCGGTAACAGAAGTGCTTATAAGTGAAAAATTAGATCGTGTTTTGATAGGTGTCTTAACCCTTGAGGCCTTGGCCTTCAAAGTAGATCCAAGGACAGGAAAGATTGAGAAAACAGAAATCTTGTTATTTAAAGTTAAACATTGATGACAAAACTTAAAACTTAAAACTTAACACTTAAAACTTTTATCCATCACTTTCATGCCAATCCATTATTAACGCTCTCCCCTAGAACTGACTAAGCACCACAGACCACGGACTGGGGACCAAGGACTTAAAACTTAACACTTAAAACTTAAAACTTTATTAACTTTCTTCGCCCAATACCAGCAAGCCCAATTAGGCCAGAGCCAAGGAGAAGCATGGTGCAAGGTTCAGGGACTGCATAGCCGGCATCGTGGGAGTAAGGGGCAAATACATCCTTGGCCTTCCCTTGTCCATAGGCAGTACCTGTGGCATCAAAATGGATGAAAGAAAAATCTGGATAATAGCTTATGGTGTAATATTGTATATCTCCTAAATCACTCCCTGATGCCTCAGGGTTATCAGGATCAAAGTCCTTATTATAATCATAGATGATTTCACCAGCAGTACTTACTAATAAGTTAGGTAATGGTACAGAGGCATAATAAGTGTCATATATCCCATGAGGAGAAATGCCATCAGGTCTACCGTAGGTAAAGTCGTCCGCGTACAAGTTCCATTTCTGACCCTCGCCTTCTATTGTTATAAAAGGATCGTCCAGACCTGCATAAAGTAGATACTCATCTTTTAAAAGCGCTACATGCAACTGAACATCATCTACGTATTCCACCCATGCAGGTGATGTAGCCCCTCCAACCCATAGGTCGAATGGATTTTCTGTAGTAATCCAACTATCCTCATCAAAAGGAAAATAGGGGTTAACCTCGTAATAGGTAGCCCCAGGGATATAGAGCTGAAGGGTAGGGACAGCACAAATCTTCCTTGCTCCTGCTATTCCTAGAACCAAAACCACAACTAATATACTAAGAAACCTCTTTTTTAACAAAAAATAACTCCTTTTCTTATTTTTTGCAGTCATGCCCAGGTTAGTAAGACTGCCCATGGAATAAACTTAACACTTAAAACTTATTATTAAGGCCCGCCGTAGGATCTCCCACAGGCAGGCCTTCAATAGAATTTTTCACCACCTCACCTATTTACCGCTAAAAGGCAGCGCTTAGCGGGTAGCGTCTAGTTAACCCAATCAACTACCTTACCTTGAACTTCCTGCGTCCAAGGCCAGCAAGCCCAATCAGGCCAGAGCCAAGAAGAAGGAGTGTAGCTAGCTCGGGAGTGGGCACTTTATCACCCTTATCAGTTAGCACATCCCAATTACTTTTCCAGTCTGTCATAGCTTGAGAAGTATCAACATAAGCACCTGTAGGAGGAGTAGTAGGCCATAAATTATAACCATCTGTTTTTGTTATCCATTCGGTGCCATCATAATGCAGATACGTTGTTACCAATTTTCCAGAAACAGGGCCAAATAGGAAATCAAAAGTCTTCTTATTTACTTCGTCCCAACCAAAGGCAAGAACCTCTGCTGCTAAAAAGATATCACCTGCCTCAAACTTATATGTAGTACCATTCCATTCAAATGAAAAATCTTCAACTACATATTCTACCATATCATAATCTGACGTAATAGAAGTACCATCCCACGTATAAGTATGACCTGTTACACCACCTGTAAAATTGCCATTTTCATCTACACAAATAGCTAGACCAAACCTAACCTTATCACTAATATCAATTCCACTACCAGGCTTTTCAAGATACAGTGTCTTATCCCACGCAATCAATTCAAATAGATCAGTACCAGCATCGTAACTAATTGTACCACCTGCATCATAAAGGATATCCGGTACATTAGCACTGTAGTTGTCCTTAATCCCCAATAATGTTGCACTTACCGTTCCAGCTACCATTACCACCGCCACAATCACTGCCACTGCCATTAACAACCTCCGCATACCTTTTCACCTCCTTCCTTTTTTATTTTTTTACAACAAATAAACTAATAACCACCAATAACTATAATAACTACCTAATAACTAAATACTAATAACTAAATAACCAAGCCCTTTTCCTCACCTCCTTTCTTTTTTATTTTACACCTTATTTACACATAACACACTTAAGATAAAAAGTAAAGAAAAAAAATTTTGTATTATTTTATACAAAATCTGTGCCAAAGCAAATTTTAAGCATTTACAAGGAAATTCAAATCTTGGGGTAGGGAAAAATGGAAATTATCTTCCAAAAAGTGGAAAATTTTTTCCACTGTCCCTACGATCAAAAATAGCTCCTTAATAAATAAATTTAACACTTAAAACTTAACACTTAAAACTTTATTAACCTTCTTCGCCCAATACCAGCAAGCCCAATCAGGCCAGTGCCAAGTAAAAATAAAGTCGCTGGCTCAGGGACAGGGTTTACATCTGCATTTAGGGTAAGATAATCATTTCCACACTCCTGTGTCCAGTGGATTTGCAGGGGAATAGCCGCCTCCAACACATAATGGCTGTTTGTTTCTGTGCCATAAACAAAACTTACTGCTCCCTTTTTAGTGCCTGCACTAATAGCCCACGGATTGGCTATATTATGCTGCCAATAATAAACGTCTTTCCAGCTACTTACGCTGTATAAATAACCTTGTTGAAATCCATCTTCATCCCTTACCTTTAATCCGTATTCAAAAACGGAGCCTCCCTCCACATCTATTGCAATGTCGCCAGGATAAAACCAGGGATTTCCGGGAGCTGTTCCGCCGGTGATTGGCAAACCCTGTATAATAGCAATATAGGCATAATCCTGGTCATTATCAAAATAAATGGCCTCTGCATCAAAACAATTCTGATAAGTCCAACCTGGTTCCACATACTGCCAACCGCCCCCATCATAAGCATTATCCTCTTTTACATAATCAATATCCAGACCACCAGATGGTAAATTGTTATCTAAATAATTCTTCTGATCTGCACCTGGAGCAAAAAGATCTATTCCCCAATCATTAAAACTTCCATCAATGATATACCTATAGCTCCTTAATATCCCAATCATTAGGATGAATATAAAGATTATACCCAAAAGCCTTACCTCTTTTTTCATCTTTTCTCCTCTTTTTTACGTTAACGCGTTTTAACGTTTGCAGTTTCACGTCCTTTTCATTACTTCGCTTCAATTATACAAAATCTGTGCCAAGATAGATTTTAAGCATTTACAAGGAAATTCAAATCTTGGGGCAGAGAAAATGGAAATCATCTTCCAAATGGAAAATTTTTTCCACTGTCCCTACGATCAAAAATAGCTCCTTAATAAATAAATTTAACACTTAAAACTTAACACTTAAAACTTTTATCCATCACTTTCATGCCAATCCATTATTAACGCTATCCACTAGAATTGACTAAGCACCAAAGACCACGGACTAAGGACTAGGGAACCAAGGACTACGGACCAAGGACTACGAACTTAAAAACTTAACACTTAAAACTTTTTTAACCTCCTTCGCCCAACACCAGCAAGCCCAATCAGGCCAGTGCCAAGTAAAAATAAAGTGGCTGGCTCAGGAACAGGGTTTACATCTGCATTTAGGGTAAGATAATCATTTCCACACTCCTGTGTCCAGTGGATTTGCAGGGAATGAGCAGTATTGGCATCTAAGCCCAATAAATGCAGGGGAATAGCCGCCTCCAACACATAATGGCTGTTTGTTTCTGTGCCATAAACAAAACTTACTGCTCCCTTTTCAGTGCCTGCACTAATAGCCCACGGATTGGCTATATTATGCTGCCAATAATAAACGTCTTTCCAGCTACTTACGCTGTATAAATAACCTTGTTGAAATCCATCTTCATCCCTTACCTTTAATCCGTATTCAAAAACGGAGCCTCCCTCCACATCTATTGCAATGTCGCCAGGATAAAACCAGGGATTTCCGGGAGCTGTTCCGCCGGTGATTGGCAAACCCTGTATAATAGCAATATAGGCATAATCCTGGTCATTATCAAAATAAATGGCCTCTGCATCAAAACAATTCTGATAAGTCCAACCTGGTTCCACATACTGCCAATCGTCCTTATTATCAGCATTATCCTCTGTTGTATAATCAATATCCAGACCACCAGATGGTAAATTGTTATCTAAATAATTCTTCTGATCTGCACCTGGAGCAAAAAGATCTATTCCCCAATCATTAAGACTTCCATCAATGCTATATCCATAGCTCCTTGATATCCCAATCATTAGGATGAATATAAAGATTATACCCAAAAGCCCTACCTCTTTTTTCATCTTTTCTCCTCTTTTTTTAACGTTAACGCGTTTTAACGTTTGCAGTTTCACGTCCTTTTTATTACTTCGTTTCAGTCATACAAAATCTGTGCCAAGATAGATTTTAAGCATTTACAAGGAAATTCAAATCTTGGGGCAGAAAAAAAATGGAAATCATCTTCCAAAAAGTGGAAAATTTTTTTCCACTGTCCCTATAATCAAAAATAGCTCCTTAATAAATAATCTTAACACTTAAAACTTCACACTTAAAACTTTTAACGTTCCAACGCTATCCCCTAGAATTGACTAAGCACCAGAGACCACGGACTAAGCACTACGGACTAAGGACTAGGGACTAAGGAACTAAGGACTAGGGACGTGTTAACGATTTATCTATTCTTTATCCACCTTGGATGTTTTATGCCATATTTTTTTATCTTATAGTGGATCACCCTCTTGCTAATGCCAAGGAGCTTTGCCGCATCCTTTTGTATCCAGTTGCTCCTCTCTAGTGCATGGATGATAAGCTCCCTTTCTGCCT
>Ga0190286_1000260_pt1 | contig 24092 bp, 28 predicted proteins | sample 48691834_MG_FD_183241 | JGI IMG/M metagenome (GOLD analysis project Ga0190286, IMG submission 183241) | Hydrothermal vent microbial mat bacterial communities from Southern Trench, Guaymas Basin, Mexico - 4869-18-3-4_MG | ecosystem: Environmental > Aquatic > Marine > Hydrothermal vents >... | reverse complement strand
GGTCTTTCAGCCATTTGGATATTACGTCCTCCCTCTCCTCCCCCTTCGCCATCCCCTTCACCTACTTGATCCGCTTTATGATAACCCTATCTGCGTATATTCTGGCATTCTCGAAGATCACTCTGAAGCCTCCGACAGTCGCCGTCACCGTTGGCAATGGCCCCAGAGCCGCCTCCTCAACCGGCTTCTCCTCTTCCGGTGGCTTAGCCTCCTCCAGGGCTTTCCAACGCTCAACGACTGGGTGGCCTACACGCTTAAGGAACTCCTTAAGCTCCTCGACGTTTGAGACATCCTCCTCAGTCGGAATTTTGTCGACGAGCTCTGGGGGTATGAAGTCCTTAACCTTCTCCTTCACCTTCTTCGGCACCCAGACGATTCTATTCCAGCCTCCATCTGCCTGGAGGAACTTGGGTGAGCGCATATACTCTATGGAGATGCCGTGGAATCCGTCGACCTGTGTTCCACCGGCTGTGATGTCGGCGATGGCTGAGAAGGTTAAGCCGTTGACGGCCTTACCCTTGAAGTCTCTGTCTATTATGCCGAGGCCGTCTACCTCCGGTATGTAGAAGGCTATGGCCTCGAAGCATCCGCAGGATGTATGCTCATATCCGAAGGCTGTGTAGAGCCAGACACGCTCTATTACGCCTCCCGACTTCTCCTTCACAACCTTGTTTACGCCCTCATACTCCCCCTTAATCGGGTCGAGGCATTCACCCTTCTCTATGACGAAGATCGGACCCTTCGGGTCGACCCTTGAGGCAGCCCTACCGTCGAGCCAGCTTATGGCTCCACAGTTGGCGTATCTCTGAGGAGTTATGACGCAGACATGGGTCGGGGCGAAGGATTGGCAGAGGGTGCATCCGTAGAAGACGTCTACATCCTCATCCTTCATCCCCCTGATCCTCGCATCCCTCGCCTCATAGATCTTCAGGGCCTCCTGGTATAGCTCCTTAACCTTCTCAGGGTCTGTTATGAAGGTGACCTGAATCTTCTCTATGATGGGTATCTCAGACTTATACAGCCTCATCATCACCTTTCCGACGTATTCGAAGCTGTTCAGACCCTTGTTGAAGGATGCCATGCTAAGCCTTAGATGGATGTCGTATCTCTGGTTGAGGTGCATGAAGCCCTCGATGTAGTTTATGAACTCGTGGATTCTCCTCTCGAAGACCCCCTCCATCTCCTCCTCCAGCTCCTTTCCAGCCACCTCGACGAGGATGCCCAGCGGATGCGTCGACTTCGGCTCCATATCCTTCAGATCCGGCCCTATGATGGTGACTTTGCCGTCCTCAACCTGGTCGGGGGGTCTAACCCTAACCAGCTCGAATTTATGCTCAACCCTCGGCCCTCCTAGCTCTACGAATGTGTCCTTCCACCTTATCCTCTCGCCCTCGTAGATTACGCCTACGTCCACCGGTATATCCTCGAAGGACATCTCACATCACCTCCTCAAGTGCTGAAGCAGCCCATTAATGTTCTCCTCCCACCTCTCCCTCGTCAAGTTTGGGAGGGACCAGGTGGCGTGGGGCTGATAGTAGGGGTCGAGGCTTATCGTCGTCAGGTAGCCCTCCCCCCTCTTAGCGAAGTGCTTAAGCCCGGAGAGGATGAGCCATGAGACGTAGTATTTGAAGCCCATGAAGAGCGCCAGGTCATACTGCCCAGAGCCGTCGAGCCCCTCCCAGTCAGGGTCCCTAAGCCTCTCCCCTATCTCAACAGCCGAGAAGGGGTGGGCCTCCTTGAAGCCCCGCTCTGTGAAGGCCTTCAACGTCGATGGCGTCGTCGCTATGGGCATCCCAACGGCCTTTGATAGCTCTATGGCGTAGTTGACGACAGCTTCATCGGCCTCGCCTCCGACGACGAGTATCGGCCTGGAGCTCCGCTTGATTAGGGAGGCGACGATCCTGGGATCCGTGATTAAATGGGCCTTCTTAGGCCCTGGGATCTCAGCCGTCTGCCATGATTCTCCACGCATCATGGCCTTCATCCCCTTATCAGTCTTTTAAGCAGCGTTGGGTCTGGTATCGGCCTCTCCTGCCACCCCTTCTCCTCGAGGAACTTCATGATCTCATCCCTCATCGTTATCGGTATGTCCGCCTTCCTCCTCACGTAGAGGTGTAGGTCGTCGGGTAGACATCCATAGAATCTCTTGTGGAGGTCTATCCAGTGGGTCAGCTTTATGGCCCTCCCCTTCGTGGTGTCGCTCGGCCTCATAACCAGCTTCGCTATCATAACCATAGCCTCCTCCTTCGTCTCAGCGGCGTAGAAGAGATGCTCAGGGGCTGGGCCGACGTATACCCGCTCACCCGTCCTGGCGTCATAGACATACCAATCCTCCTCCCGCTCACGTCTTCCGAGGAGCATCCGTCTATACTTCAATCCGTGGGGGCCTACGATGACTGGGACGCCGAGCCTCCAGAATCCGCTGGCTATGGAAGCAGCCTTCTGACTCATCGCCCCCCAGGCTACGCCGACTGCTCCAACCCTGTTGAGGATGTAGTCAGCTATCTCCTCATAGTTGGCCCTGAGATTTCTCTTGGCGAATATCCTCGCGATCTTTATGGCAGCCCCAGCTATATGGGGGTTGGAGACGCAGGAGCCTATGTTTAGGACTCCTCCTGCGTCGAAGACCCCTGGATACTTCTCATAGATTGTTTGACCCTCCTCATCCTTCACCATCGCCATCGACATCGCGGCGCATCCCGTCGCTACGACGATGTAGTTTCTACGGGCGAACTCCTCGGCGATCTCAGCCACCTCTATTCCACCTCTCGGATAGTTGGCGCATCCTACGAGGGCGACTACGCCTGGAATCTCCCCGAGGACTATGGGTCCGCCTACACGTCTTATCTCGACGTCCTGCACCGCTCCTCGGCCAACCCTGATCTTGAATCTCTCAGAGGCCATGCGCTCCCTCGCTGCGGAGGCTATTAGGCTGTGGATCGGTATCCCCTGTGGACAGGCGCTCTCACATCTCACACATCCTATACAATCCTCGTAGAGGGCCTCGAGGGCTGATAGGTCTCCCTTTGCAGCCCTCTCCAACGCCTCTGGAATAGGCAGATCATTTGGACATGCCCTGCGGCATTCGAGGCATCGTCTACATCGCTTAGCCCATTCGACAACCTCCTCCCTCGATGGGAGGATTCCACTCTTCCTCCTCTTAGGCGCTATCTCCATCGCAACCCTTACGGCTACCTCACCAACCTTATCTGGATCGAGGATCAAGGCCCCTGGAGCCTTACCCGAGACCAAGTCCTCGACTATGGCATCGGGATCATCGTGGGTCCTATCTGGGAGTCCGTGGCAGCACTTCTCGCTGGCAGCTATGAAGGGCGCCCCGATCTTCATAGCCTCCATGATGAGGTTTGTTCTGATGCACTGCTCATCGACGACGATGACGTCGGGTATCCCGCTTCTCACAAACCTCAACTGCCATGAGATCGGCCCTATGATCTTGGCACCAGCGTTGTATCTGGTTATGTCATGGGCTGTGCAGCAGATTCCGGCCACCTCAACCTGTCCGTAGAGCTGGTGGTCGATGAGGTAGTTGACTATCTCAACGGCTGGGGGGACGTTGTGACCTATGACGAGGATGACCGGCTTCGAGGTGTCGACGACGCCCCAACCTATCTCGGTGAAGGGGGCCTCGGGGTCCGCCCTCGGGAATCCATAGGCGGATATCTGAGCTGCATCGGCGATCTCCATGCCAATCTGATCTATCATGCCTGCGTGGAAGACCTTCGACTCGAAGTCGAGGTTGTTCCCCTCCATACCCGTGTGGCAGCAGGAGAGTAGATGCGTCAACTGCTCCTCACAGTAGTCGAGCACCATCTCCAGGTCTCCGAGGGTCTTCGGCTTCACACCCGTTACGAGGGTTGTCACCGGCATGTCGATCTCTACGGCGTCCTCCCCGATGTTTATGGGTGTTTCACGGCCATATTTCTCTATGAGATGCTCGACGAGGTGTCTTGCATGCCCTATATGGGTGGCGGCCCCTATACAGCAGGCCAGCAACACTATACGGCTCTGCTGAGCCGCCATGTCGAGGCCGCAGGCCCCCCGCTTCCCCTGTGTTAGGTCGCATTTACCGAAGGTGCAGAGGCAGCAGAGATCGCAGAAGGGCATGTAAAACGGTCTATAACGCCTCAGCAGCTTCAGGTCCCAGTCTCTCAGCTCGGCTATGCTTGGGAAGGGCGTCGGGCCGATGGGCTCCTCGGGTATCTCCTCCACAACCCTCCCGATGGATATCTCCAATCCTTTGAAGCGTCCTATGGCCGTCTCCAGCTCCTTAAACTTCACCTTAACGCCTTTAACCCCCATCTCCCTCCACCATATGCTGAGATGTATCGCATCATCTACCCTTCGTTTTGAATTAAATGTTTTGTCGAAACGATCATCGACAGATGTCTACTTATTACGGGAGAAAAAGAAGGTGTTACTCCTTGAAGTGGGGTATGACCTCCCTACCGAAGAGGTCTATGCTCGACCTCACCTTCGGCCCTATGGGTGAGCCAGCGACGAATTGGGTGACACCCATCCTTGATAGGGCCTCGATCTTCTCTATGCAGGCCTCTGGGGTTCCGCAGATGGAGAAGGCCTCAATCATCTCGTCGGTTACGGCTCCGAAGGCGTCGGCCCAACGCCTCTCAGCCAGCGCCTTCTTGATCCCCTCAGCCGCCTCGACGGATATGCCGTGGCGTTCAAGTATCTGAGGCGGGCTTCCGGCGACGATGAAGGCGACGACGGGTATGGCCGCCTTCCTCGCCTTCTTCTCCTCCTCAGCCACCGAGAGGGACGTATAGGCGGCGACGTCGATGTCGCTTAGGCTTCTGCCAGCCCTCTCAACGCCCTCCCTGACATGCTTCATCGCCTCGGCGATGTCGTCGGGGTGGGAGGCGTTGATGAGAACTCCGTCGCCGAGGGAGCCTGCCAATCTAAGCATCTTCGGCCCCTGAGCCCCTATGTAGATGGGGATGGGCTGTGGAACCTTGAAGTTGAATCTCGCTCCACCCCTCATCCTGAAGACCCTTCCCTCGTAGCCTCCCTTCTCCCTGGCCACCATTCGCCGGATTATCTCAACGGCCTCCCTCACGGCCCTAAGCGGGGTCTTCATCTCCAGGCCCACCATCTCAAGCGTCGTCCTGTCTCCGGCTCCTATTCCACAGACAACCCTTCCAGGGGCGATCTCGTTTAGGGATGCCACAGCCTGAGCCGTCATCACCGGATGAACCAGGTAGGGATTCGTCACACCAGGCCCCAGCTTTATGCGCTCAGTGTAGTTCGCTATGAGGGTGAGGGTGACATAGACGTTTCTGTTGTTGAAGTGATCCGTTATCCATACGTGGTCGTAGCCCAGCTTCTCAGCCTGGATTGTGTAGAAGACGGTTCTCCAATAGAGGTCCATGGGGACGAACTCTATGCCGAACTTCATCACACCACCTCCCTCAACTTCTCAAGGCCGTATTCATCGAGTATGCCTCCAAGCTCCTCCGGGTCTACGGCTGCCGCTCCCTCCAGCAGCAGCTTCAACCCCTCATCGCTCTCCATGAGCTCCCCAAGGCTCCATAGCTGTAGAATCCTCTTCGCCTTGGAGCTGGGCAGCTTCCCACCCTCCTTCGCCTCCAATAGTAGGTCGACGAGCCTCGTCGCCAGCTCCCCTCGCAGCTCAGCCGGTATCTCCCTCAAAGCCTCCTCCGAGACCATATCAAAGTTAGTGGAGGTATGGAATACTTAACGATTCCCAACTATCATAACGCCGTTATAAAAATTCCAAGATGTTAATGGTTCCATTAACAACCCAGCCGAATGCGGTAGCTCACCCCATAGCGTCTACATAGCCTCCTCGCCTCAGCATCCAGCCAAGCCTCATATCGACGAGGGGGAGCCCAGCCTCGATAGAGCCGCCTATACTTCGGTAGGAGCTCCGGGAAGTGATGCTCCAAAACCCTGAGGAATCTCCACTTAGAGCTTCCAGGCTCCCCGCCGTGGAGGGTGAGGAACCGAAGAAGACGTAGCTCGCATCCACCTCAACCGCAGCCCTAACCATCTCCTCCAACTCCCCATCGGAGAGATAGGGTAGAACAGGTATGTAGGCCACCCCAGCCTTAAGGCCTCTGTCCCTCAGCCTCCCCACCAACTCCAATCTCTCCTCCGGCTTTGGAGCTCCAGGCTCGAAGATGGAGGCCAAATCCTCCCTCAAGGTTGAGAGCGAAACGGTCACCAATACCCCCCTCCCAACCCAATTCAGGTCTTGGGGGAGCACAGCCTCCCCATCCAGCCTCAGCAGCAGATCCAAGTCCCTCAAGATGAGCTTCGACTTCGTAAGGCAGTGAACCGGAAACCGATGCCTGAGAAGGGCCTCCAGGCATCTCCTCGAAACCCTATAATGGGCCTCAAGGGGCATCCAGGGCTCGGTTGAGGAGCTGAAGGCCACAAACCCATATTGACCTCTGGAGGCCCTACAGCTGAGTTCACGATCCAAGACCTCCGGGGCATTCACCTTCACCGCCAGCCCCCTAATCCCAGCGCCGTAGCGGCTTCCATGGATGTAGCAGTAGACGCATCCAAATTGGCAGTCGGTGTAGGGGTTGACTGAGTAGTCATCCAGGAACCATGAATCCCTACTTCGATGCCTATTGAGAACCCTCTTAACCTCAACCTCCAGGGCCAACCCGATGATAATGGGTTGAAGGGATTTAAAGCTGAGATTATACCTCCTCCAAGACATCTATGAAACGTCTATACCAACCCTCAAACTCCTCCCTGGAGGCTATATGGAGCTCTATTGGGGCGTCGATGCGTTCATAGATCAAGGCCTTAACCCTATCCACCTCATCCTTTGAGGCTCCATCGACGACGATGAGGATGTCGATGTCGCTGGCAGCGGTGTAGCGTCCCTCAACGGCTGAGCCGAAGACATATACCTCTGCGTCGCCCCAATAGGCCTTAACGAGGCTCTTAACCCTCTCAGCCACAGCCCTATAATCGCCGAGATGCCTAAGGGCCCTCTTACCAGACTCTATGTAAAGCCTAAACCCCCTCGACAAGGGGTTTGAACACCTCCCTCACGAATTTCAGCATACTCCTAACCTCACTCTCCTCATATCTCCTTGGCAGGTATCTCGCCCCGATGTAGGCATCCTCGATCTTCGTCAGGTAGAGTATTCTATCACCCCTCAAAAGCTCCCTTAGACTCCCAGAGGTCTCTGAGAGCATCCTGATGAGCCTCATGATCGAGTGGGTTCTCGGATAGGTTCCCGTTTTCACCAGCAGCTTATACTTCAGGATTAGCTGGCAATACTGCTCTATGTTGAAGGCCGCCAAGTCGTAGACGCCCTCCTCCAAGAGCCTCTCAGCATTCCTCAGGAAATCCTCAGCCCTCTCCCTTAGAATCTCAGCCTCCTCGAAGGACATCGATGATCAATCAGATTTAGGATATTTTAAGGTGGACTATCCACCTAACCGCTCCTTAATGATGTCGAGAAGTCTCCTCGCAATCTCCCTCTTACTCGTCTTCGGTATATGGATGACCCTTCGGTCGGGGTCGATGATGTAGACCTCGTTGGTGTCGTAGCCGAAGCCCACCCCCTCCCTGGAGACGTCGTTGGCGACGATGAGATTCATCCCAACCTCCCTCAGCCGTCTATAGGCCCTCTCTACGAGCTCCTCCTCCGAGACGTTATACTCAGCCTTGAAGCCGACGAGGTAGGTCTCCGGACTCGCCTCCCTAACCGCCTCTACGATCTTCGGTAGGGGCCTCAACTCCAGGGTCCAGCTCTCCATCTTCGAGGGCGTCTTCACCATCCTCCTCCCCTTCGGCCCATAGTCGGCTGCCGCCGCCGCCAGGATCGCAACCTGATGCCTCTTCTCCCTCAGGGCCTTCACCGCTGCGTTTAGCATCTCCTCCGTCGACTCAACCCTTATGAGCTCCACCCCCGATGGAGGCTGAGCCGTCCCAGGGCCGTATATCAGCGTGACCTCAGCCCCTCGGCGTAGAGCTTCCTCGGCGATGGCTACACCCATCTTCCCCGAGCTTGGGTTTGATATGAACCTGAAGGCGTCGAGATACTCCCTCGTGGGCCCAGCTGTGATGAGTATCCTCAAACCCTCGAGGTCTCTCTCAGCTGTGAGACGTCTAACGACGGCGTTGACGATCTCCCTCGTCTCAGGTATCTTGGCCTTCCCCTCCTCCAATCTCGGCATCAAAACCTCTATGCCTATCGACTCCAGCTTCCTGATGTTCTCCAATACTATCGGGTGTCGATACATTGAGCCGTGCATCGCTGGGGCGATTATTATCGGTATTCCACTGCCTATGGCTGTTGTTAGAACCGTTGTGACGGATGTGTCATCGATGCCAGCCGCCACCTTCCCTATCGTGTTCGCTGTGCAGGGGGCCACGAGGATGAGATCAGCCCTCCTCGGATGGTCTCCTGCGAGGGTGACATGCTCCACCTGACCCGTCAGCTCCGTGACTACGGGGTTTCCAGTGGCCCACTCCATGAGGTAGGGGTGTATGATCTTCTGAGCCATCGGCGACATGACTACGTAGACCTCCGCTCCAAGTCTCATCAGCTCCCTGGCGATCTCCGGGCTCCTCACCGCAGCGACACTTCCTGTGATGCAGAGGACTATGCGCCTACCCTTCAGGGCGTCGCCTTTTGTTCCTATGATGTCCTTAGATGTGTGCCAGGGGGTTGCCATCTTGAGAAAACTCGGGGGACTATAATTAAAAGTTGGGTTAGAGGGCGCTCACCCGCTCCTCCAGCTCCGAAAGCCTCTCCTCCAGCTCCTCTAGGCGCTCCTCGAAGCCCTCCATCTTCTCCAGCAACACCTTCAACTCCTCCTCGATGTCCCTCAGCTTCTCCTCCAGGCTCATGGCAACCCTCAAGCCGACTCTCCTAACAGTCTCCTTATAAGTCTACCCCTCCGCCTTAAATCCTCAGAAGGGCCGCTCGACGAGCCTCAAGATCTGTCCATAGTAGTCTGGGCATCTGCTCAGCGTTATCTGATAGAAGGTTTCGCTTCCATCCTCCACCTCCTCCAGGATGCCCCTCACATGCCCCCTCTCACCCTCGAAGAGTTGAAGCCTAAACTCCTCGACGTAGGAGACGATACGCCTCACGGCGAGGGGTTCAACCTCACAGCTCATCCTCTCCACCTCTATGGGATAGACGGCGGGCATGAAGCCAGCCTCCTCATCGGAGAGAACCCTAAACCAGGCCTCCACCATCCCCAGAGGCCTGATGCGCATCGTCTCTGGGTATTCATTCCTGATCTCACTCCAAAGCCTGACGGGTTCAAACTCCACCTTCACAACCCGCCTCAGCCTCCTCGAGTCGTAGACGGCGTAGATGAGTTTACGCCTCTGATACCAGCAATACTCTCTTTTAGAGTAGAGTCTGAACCTCCAGTGATGCGGCGGCATCTCAGGCGTCCAGGTCTCAAACTCGTTTCTCAGGGGCCCCTCGCCGTATAGGGTTTTGAGAGTCTCCCTCAGCTCCTTTAGGGCCTTGACGCCGTAGATGGTGAGGTCTATGTCGCTGTGCCTTGGGCTGTGGAAGTTGTGGAGCAGCGAGCCGAAGACTCCGAAGTCCCCCGGCCTTAGGGTTGAGTGATCGGCTATTAGGTCTAATAGCTCCACAACCGCCTCCATCAGGGGGTCCTGGGGCTCTCCGATGATCTCCTGTAGCCTCTCATCTGGTCTGTGAACCTCCATGATCTGATGCTCATGGACGCCTACGAGGCGTCGATGCATAGCCTTATGCCAGATGGTGTATTGGGGGTAATACTCCTCAACGAATCTCAGGCCTCCATCTGCGTAGAACTTGTAGAATCGTCCCAGAGGCCCAACCCTGATGGCCCTCGGCTCCTCAGACCTGTAGATGGCCTCTGGGGCGTATTCGAGGTCGCAGAAGTATGAATCCTCGGGGTGGTCGTAGCCGTAGACCCTGAAGATCAAGCCCTCACCCGTCACCGGTGCGTCTCTATCCCTGAGCCTCATCATGTCTTACAGCCACTGTAATTCTTATCCCCCCTCCCCAGCCTTCCTGAACGTGCATCCTCCAAGGCCTTCAAATACCACTGTGTGTCTTCCTCAACCCATTTCTTAACGTCGAATCTCAGTGGTTTACCATTCTCGTCGAGGATTATGACCTCCTCTATCCCAGCGTTTATGATGGCTCTACGACATCTCCTGCAGGGTATCGCCTTCGTATAGTTTCCCTCTGCGTCGTAGCCAGCGATGTAGAGCTTAGCCCCTATGCGATCCTCCCTATTTGAGTTGATGATGGCGTTCTCCTCTGCGTGAACCGCTGGACATAGGTCGTAGGCCTCCCCTGAGGGGAGGTTCAACTCATCCTTTATGCAGCCGATCTCGAAGCAGTTGATAACCCCCTTCGCAGGGCCGTTGTAGCCTGTGCCGACGATGGTGTCCCCCTTAACGATGACTGCTCCAAATTTACGTCGGAGACAGGTAGACCTGGCGGCGACGGCGAGGGCTATCCTTAGGAAATACATAGTCTTATCGGGGCGCTCCAAGGCTGAGCCTCAAGTGATCTCGGTTGCAAACTTTAAAAAGGCTTAGAAGCCCCAAACTCTTAATCCTAACCGAGTTGAAATCCGAGAGGGTCTTGGAAATCCTAAGGGAGACCCTAGATGGATTGGATAGAGAGATGAGGAGGCATATCCTCGGCTTAGCCCTCTTCGGAAGCCTGGCCAGGGGGGAGGGTAACCCCAGAAGCGATATAGACCTCTTCATCCTCACAAGGGGCCTATCGAGGGGGGTTGAGAGGAGGAGAATCATCTACGAAGCCCTATACCCAGTGGTGGCTAAGAGTAGAAGAGACCTAACCATCGTCGACGTGGGGGTTGAGGAGCTTAAATCCCTCAGGCCCAGCTCGCTGCTCCTGAACATCGCCTACGATGCCGTGATCATCCACGATCCGAAGGGGATTCTTGGGAGACTCTTCAAGGCCATCAGGGAGACTCTGAAGAGATACGACATCATCCGATATAGGCTGCCAGATGGGAGCTACGCCTTCAGGCCGAGGGGCGGCGGTAGAATGCCGAGGATGGTGATCCGGAATTGGCTCAGGTGATCGATCCGAGGGATGAAGCCGAGTATAGGAGGAGGCTTGCTGAGGGCCATCTTGAGATGGCTCTGAAAGCCCTGAGGCGTGGGGAGCTCCCCTCCTCGGTTCAACACTCCCAATTGGCCGCTGAGAATGCGGCTAAGGCCATAATAGCCATATATGAGACGCCGACCTGGAGCCATGACCCCTCACCCCAGCTCCTGGAGATCGAGGTGAGAGTCGATGAGGAGCTGAGGTCTTCACTGAGGGAGTTGGCTGAGATCGTCGGGAGATTGGCGCCTGAACATGGCCGCTCAACATACGGTGAGCCTGATAGGGGGAGAACTCCCTGGGAGATCTATACGCATCGGGAGGCGGAGAGCATATTAGGGGATGCTGAGAGGGCGGTAATAATCATGAGGAGACTCCTCGGAGAGCTATTGGGTTAGGGTGGAGTCTCAGGCAGAAGCGGCCTCGCATTCTCCCCGAGTATGGCCTCCAACTCTTCGATGGGTATCTCCAGCTCTGGATGGACGGCGTAGCGGTTGATGGACATGAGCATCTCAACATACTCAGCCTGCTTTATCCCTGGATAATCGGTGCCGAAGACGATGTGGCTTAGGACTCGGAGGTTCAGGGCCTTTAGGAGGTCCCTCCATAGGAAGTATCGGTAGCTTGGATGCCTTATGTCGCCGTATATCCAGCTTATGTCGAGCCAGATGTTCCCATGCTTCCTCGCCAAATAAAGTGATTCGTTGACCCTCGGATATCCGAGGTGGGCGAGGATTATCCTCAGCCTCGGGAAGCAGGCGGCCACAACGTCGATCTGCTCTGGGTCCGTATGCCTCAGCAGTGCCTGGGGCTCCGGCATACCGGCGTGGTGGAACATCACGGGCATCTCCAACTCCTCAGCCACCTCATAAACCCTGAAGGCCTTTGGATCGTCAGCCCTATACCCGTCGAGGGTTGGGTAGAGCTTAAGGCCATATAGGCCGAGCTCTTCTCGTTGTCTGATTACCTCCTCAGGGGCCTCAGGCTTTAGGGGGTTTACGTATCCGAACCCTATCAATCTGTCTGGGGCGTCTGAGACGAATTGGGAGACAACCTCCGGAGGGGTTCGGCGATCTGATAGTATGACGGCCATATCGAAGCCTGCTGCGTCGAGGTCTGAGAGGAGCTCCTCCCTTGAGACCCTCACAATCTTCGGGTGTCTTGGGTCTGTGTAGTTGGCGAGGGAGATGTGGCAGTGCATATCAACTCTCAAGCCCCTCTTAGACTTCTCAGCCTCCATCACCGCCTGAAGCGTCATGGCTGTTCACCGTTAGAAGATGATGGAGAGGCAGGTTAGGGCGCCCTCACATTTAGTGAATTCGCTGATGTTTAGGGTGATTACATCGAATCCAGCCTCCCTCACCATCTCAACCGCTCTGGGATACCCCTCAGGCATGAGGACGACGTCGCCTAATGAGAGCGTATTGGCGGCATACCACTCCTCATCTGGGACGATGAGCTTCTCAAAGGGCTTGAGGACGGGGTGATCAGCGTATTTCCTCGTCGTGATCATGATGCCCCCGCCGAGGTATGTGATGTAGCTCTTCAGGTGGACGATGCCTTGATCCTCTATTGTCTCGACGGGGATGTTCAGCCACTCCCTCATCTGGGCTACCCCCTCAGCGTTAGTCCTCTCCGTCAGCCCTGAGATCAGCTTATCTGGCAGGTGGATGACGTCGCCCCCCTCTATGGTGGCTGGAGGCTCAGCCCGCTTCACAGGCATATACTGCCTCAACACCTCCTCCACCGCAGTCTCCTCACCCCTACGGCTGGGCTTAGCCATTCTGCAGATGAGGGCTAGCCCCCCATGGACGACGGCGTTATCCTCAACGAAGCACGAGTCCGGATGATCATCATCCCGTGGCAGCCTGATGATCTCGAGGCCCAACTCCTCCAAAACCCTGCAGTATTCGGCATGCTGCCTTCTAGCCCTCTCAACGTTTATGGTATGCCTCAACGGATGCGATGATATGCATCTTGGATAGGTGGCTCCAGGCTCCCTCACCAACGCCCTCTTAGGAGTCATGTTGAATCCTAATCGCCATGATGATAAAGGATTTATCTCCAGAGCCCTCCCAAATAGAGGTCACAGTTCGGAGCCAAATCGGATATGGACAACTAAGGAGGGCTTTGATGCTTATGCATCCAGATGCCAGCTCAGCCTCGAGCTCCGAGGGCAATAATGTCCTAAATATAACAAAATTTATCCCCCTCTGCACCAATTAGTGCATGATGGCTCGGAGAGTAGTCATCCTCGGCGCAGCGGGAAGGGACTTCCACAACTTCAACGTCTACTTCAGGGACAACCCCCAATACGAGGTCGTAGCCTTCACAGCTGCCCAGCTTCCAAACATCGCAGGTCGAATCTATCCGCCGGAGCTGGCTGGTGAGCGATACCCAGAGGGTATACCGATACTCCCAGAGGAGGAGCTCCCAGGGCTGATAAGGGAGAAGGGAGTTGAGCTTGCAGTCCTCTCCTACAGCGACCTCCTATACGACGACGTGATGGAGAAGGCCTCATGGATTTTGGCCCTCGGAGCCGACTTCATGCTCCTCGGCCCATCCTCAACGATGCTGAAATCTAAGCGTCCCGTCATCTCCATCTGCGCCGTCAGAACCGGAGCGGGGAAGAGCACAGTCACCAGGAGGGTTCTACGCATACTGCTGTCAAAGGGCCTAAAGCCCGTCGCAGTGAGGCATCCAATGCCCTACGGAGACCTCGCTAAGCAGGCTGTTCAGAGATTCGGAGGCTTTGAGGACCTCGACCGATATGAGTGCACCATCGAGGAGAGGGAGGAGTATGAACCCATCATAAGGCTGGGGGTCCCCCTATACGCAGGAGTCGACTATGAACGCATCCTCAGAAGGGCTGAGGATGAGGGTGACATCATCGTCTGGGATGGAGGAAACAACGACCTCCCCTTCTACAGGCCAGATTTCCACATCGTCGTCGCAGACCCCCTAAGGCCGGGGCATGAGTTGAGGTCGTATCCGGGGACGGCTAATGCGATGATGGCCGACGTCTTCATAGTTAACAAGGTGAACGTCGCCGATAGGGAGTCGATTGAGGCGGTTGAGGGGAATCTCAGAAAGTTGAATCCGGAGGCGCCCATCATCGAGGCTGAATCCGTCATATCGGTTGATAGGCCGGAGCTCGTAGAGGGTAAGCGTGTCCTCGTCGTCGAGGATGGGCCCACGGTCACCCATGGAGGCCTCGGCTATGCAGCCGGATATGTGGCCGCTGAGAAGTTTAAGGCCGCTGAGATCGTCGATCCCAGACCCTACGCCGTAGGCTCCCTTAAGGCGGTCTATGATGAGTATAGGCAGCTTAGGGAGGTTCTCCCCTCCATGGGTTATGGCCGTGAGCAGATGAGGGAGCTTGAGGCCTCCATCAACGCTGTGGATTGCGACGCCGTCGTCCTCGGGACGCCAAGCCATCTGGAGAGATTCCTGAAGCTGAACAAGCCCGTCGTCCACGTCTCCTTCGAGCTGAGGGAGACGACGAAGCCGGATCTGGAGGACGTCATCGGACGCTTCCTCAGGGAGAGGGGGCTGATCTAATCCCCCTTTTTAGAGCCTCAATCCATGGGGCATATAGACGCCGTCTATGTAGACTCCTCCCCTGCCGTTGAGGGCTATGCGCCCCTCGGCGATCATCTGAAGCGTCAAGGGATAGATGACCCAGTCGCCCTGCTCCTTCAACCTGTTCTGGTTCTCCCTAACAACCCTCCTTAGAAGCTCCTTATCTTCTCTTAGGTCTTCGAGGGATACGCCCTCGGGGAGGATGACGGGGACAGGTTTTGATCTCACCAATATCTCGCCGTAATCCACCTTCTCCCTCACCACGTGGGTCGTTGAGTAGAGGTATCGCTCCCCTGCGAGTATGGCATCCCTAACGGCGTGGAGGCCGACGTATTTACGCTTACCATCCTCCATTATGGAGAGGTCTGCGGGGTGGACATTCACGATCCTACCAGGATACCTGTCGAGGAGGGGTTTCGTGATTATGCTCATATATCCGGCGAGGGCGATGACGTCTATGCCATAGGGCTCTATCAGCCTCGCCACCTCCTCATCGTATAGGGGTCTAAGCGACAGGTCCCGCTTTGTTCTATGGCCATGGCTCCTATAGAAGTCGAGGATGTCTATACACTCATAGGGTATTCCATACTCCTCCGCTATATCCAGGGCCCTACAGCGTTTCTCCCCGCTCTTATCGAGGCGGTCGTCTCGGACATCCGTGAAGATGAGGGCCACCTCATATCTCGCATCGGCCTCGAGGGAGCGCTCGATGATCTTCCTGGTGTTGGTTCCGGAGCCTGACATGAAGCAGGCCACCCTCATGGGCCTCCCGACGCCTGGATCGAAGATTGGTCTAACAGCCACTTTCACCCATCCCCCATCATAGAGAGGGTTCGCATACCTTTTAAAAGGGGATGAGAGGGCAAAGGGAGAGTTGAAGGGCGACGGCCTCGACATACTCGTAGTCTGCAAGCGCTGTGGACATCTGGTTCCCAAGACCCAGCTCTGCATATACTGTGGAGCTCCAATACTCTACAAGCCTCCAAGGGGTAAGGGCTGAGCTTATATCATGGTTAGATGCCTCTATATCTGGGAGCTTTGAAGGTTTACATCTCCATCGATATGGAGGGTATCAGCGGCATCGTCGACTGGAGCCAGGTTGACTTTAGAAGGAGGCCGCAGGAATATGAGGCCTGTAGGAGGCTGATGGTCGGCGACCTAAACGCCGCCATAGAGGGAGTCCTTGAGGCCGGAGCCGATGAGGTTGTGGTCGCCGACTCCCATGGACGTATGAGCAACCTCCCACCGGAGGAGGTTCATGAGGCCGCCGTGCTCATCAGGGGCTCCCCAAGGCCATGGATGATGATGGAGGGAATAGACGAAAGCTTCGACGCAGCCCTCTACGTCGGCTACCACTCCATGAAGGGAACCGAGCGGGGAGTCCTATGCCACACCATCTCTGGAAGGGTTGTCGACGCCATCTACATCAACGGCGTTGAGATGGGGGAGTTCGGCCTCAATGCAGCCCTCGCAGGGTGGCATGGGGTTCCCTCCATCTTCATCTCGGGAGACCAGGCCGTCGTCGAGGAGGCTAGGAGGCTGGTGCCGAACATCCGAGGCGCAGTCGTGAAGTGGGGTGTCAGCCGCTATGCTGCGAGATGCCTACATCCAGCTAAGGCGAGGAGGCTGATTAGGGAGAAGGCCTCAGAGGCCCTAAAGGCACTCGGGGAGTTCAAGCCCTTCAGGGTTGATGAGCCGGTTGAGGTGAGGATGAGATTCGTCACATCGACGATGGCTGACGTCGCTTCCCTAATCCCCTACGCTGAGAGGGTTGATGGCAGAGCCATAAGGATGACCTTCGAGGACTATCCCACCGCTTTCAGGGGTATTAGAACAGCCATAGCCGTCGCCTATCCAGTGGAGGAGCGGTGACCCCACCTTCGAGGTGATGGGATGAGGAGGGGCATCTACATCGCCGTCGCCATCATCATCATCGCCGCTGCCGCTGGGGGAGGCCTCTACCTCATCATGAGGCCGAGGGCTGAGCGTATAGAGGAGGGGGTCTACGTCGGGATGAGGGCTCCAGACTTTACGGTCACCGGCATCGACGGCTCCACCTTCAGGCTCTCGGAGCATAGGGGTGAGATCGTAGTCATCGAGTTCTCGACGATGTGGTGCCCCTACTGCACTAAGCAGATAGAGGCCTTCAGGAAGTTGGCCGCCGAACTCGGGGAGGGTGTCTACCTCGTCTCCATCGACGTCGACCCCTCCGAGAGGCCGAGCGGCGAATGGGTGAAGCAGATGGGCATCACCTGGTTCTACGGCCACTCCCCCGAGGCGGGCATCCTATATAAGGTCACCTATGTCCCCATGGTCATAGTCGTCGACGATGAGGGCGTCATCAGATATCGGGGTGCCTACACACCCTATGATAAGTTGAAGCTCATCATCCAGCAGCTGGGTGGATAGGTTGGATCTCGCAAGGTTTCTACTCGCCTTCACAGCCGGCGTCCTCTCCCCCCTATCACCCTGCTCCCTGCCTCTGCTCCCCTCCTACATCGCATATTACCTCAACGCCGTTGAGGCCGGCCGCCTAAGAGGTGGTTTGACTCTCGCCCTCACAACGCTCCTCGGCTTCCTATCGGTCTACACCCTCATGGGTATAGCCCCATCCCTCGCCCTCGGCTTCGCACCGCTGAGCCGGAGGATTCTCAACCCCATTTTCGGTTTCATACTAATCCTATTAGGCGTCTTAACCTACTGGAGGGGAGGGGTCACCCTCTCGATTCTGCCTCATCCAGCTCCCCCTGAGGCTGGGGGGCTGTTATCCTTCTATCTCTTCGGCGTCGTCTATGCATTCTCCTCCCTCGGCTGCTCACTCCCCGTCTTCATCCTCCTCGTCTTCACCTCAGCAGGTGCAGGCCTCCAAGGGGTGGCGCCCCTCTACGGCTTCTACGCCCTCGGATGCGCATTCCTCTTCATCCCCCTATCCCTCGCCGTCTCCTACTCGAAGCACTACCTCATCGATAGGGTTAGAGGTCTAAGCGGCTGGATGTCCAGGATAACTGCCTACATCTTGATACTGGCTGGGGCATATATGGCGCTCACACCCCTCCTCCAGTGAGGCTAACAATGAAAAATTATAGATTAAACTGGGAATCTCGATCAGGGATGGCTGAGGGCGATATGATCGAGATAGTGGATGTGGTTCATAGACCGGAGTTTGAACGCTACCTATGGAAGTGCATCTCCCCCATGCCATATAGACGATATAGGAGGCGGGGTGAATATCTGAAGAGGGCGATTCCAGGGGGCTTGAGGAAGGAGATTCTCCTCCTCAACGGAGACGCCGTCGGCCAGATCGAGTATGCACCCGCCGAGGCATCAGGCTACCCGATTAGGGGGAGGGATATCTGGGTGATGAACTGTATATGGGTTTTGAGGAGGGCCGGAGGGAGGAGGCTTGGGAAACTCCTCATGGAGAGGATGCTTAGAGGCATCGGAGAAGCTGAGGGTGTGGCCACCATCGCCCTCGAGGGGCATCACAGCCCCTGGATGAAGCTGTGGCAGATGGAGTATCTCGGCTTCAAATCCATGGACCATAGGAGGCTTAGGCATAGGGTTAAGCGGAGAGACATCTGCTTCACCCTCCACCTGATGTGGATGCCCCTGAGGCCTGGGGCTAGGCCTCAGGAGATGGATTGGACTGAGATGCTTAGGGGAGTCGACTTCTGCCTCGCCCATCCGCTATATAGGGCTGAGAGCTGGGGGCTCGACGTCGTCTATGAGCCATGTTGATGGGGCTCGATGACCACCTTCAGGGACTCACCGGCCCTCTCCACCAATCTGAAGCCCTCAGCTATTCGATCCAGGGGAAGTCGATGCGTAATCATCTCCTCAGCCTCCACCCGCCCATATCTGATGAGATCAAGAGCCGTCGATAGATCGGATGGCGCAGCCGCATAGCTGCTGGTCAGTGTCAGCTGCCTCATCCAGAAGTCGTTGAAGTCGAGGGGGAGCTCCACCCCTGGCGGCGTCGGGGCGAAGTATAGGATGCGCCCCCCATCCTCGACGCAGAGAGGTGCAGCCTTAATCGCTTCGAGGGCTGCTGTACAGACGATCACCCTATCGGCTAAACGCCCATCATTTGCCTCCCTAACCTGCTGGGGGAGAGGCCTCCTCGCATCGAGGATGACATCGGCCCCGAAACGCTCGGCAGCCCTCATCCTATACTCATTTATATCCGCAGTCATGATGGGGCCTGCACCCCTAACCCTCGCCAACTGTATGTGAAGTATCCCAGCAACCCCGCTTCCGATTATGAGAACCGAGTCCCCGGGCTCAAGGCCGAGCCTCCTCTGACCCCTTACGACGCAGCCCAAAGGCTCTATGAGGACGCCGTCGAGGAGTGAGACCTCAGGGGGGAGCTTGAAGACGCCCCTGTCGACGTTTATGCTCGGCACCCTCGCATACTCGGCGAAGCCTCCGGGATCGATGTTGGTTCTATGCAGCGTCTCACAGGTCGTATGCTCACCCCTGAGGCATCTTCGACAGGTGTTGCAGGGGACGTGATGCGATACGAAGATTCGGTCTCCGACCTCGAAGCCCTCAACCCCCTCGCCGACCTCCTCGACGAGGCCGACGGCCTCATGCCCCAAAACCCTCGGAGCCTTAGGCACCCTATACCACTCCATAACGTCGCTGCCGCAGATACCACAGGCCTCAACTCGCATAAGGAGCTCCCCAGCACCTATGCGGGGCAGGGGCATCTCAACGACCCGTATATCCCGATTGTTGTAGTAGAGGGCGGCCCTCATATCCAGATGGATAGGGCCGTCCAACTTAATTCCTTTCCCATAGAGGGAGGGGGTCTATCCCAGGGGAGTCCGATTTAAACTCCTCTTATGAGGTGGAGCTCCATAATCCGCCGATTTCCCCTGGATTTCACATCCTTGTTCACGTTTAGAGGGGCCAGTGTATTCGCCTTGAGGTCGTGTAGCGCTGCTTCCACCTCAAACCCAACCCGATCTCGACGACCTCGGGGAGTATATGCCTAACGAAGTGTTCACTCGGCCTTCCAGGTTTGATGCCCTCGCAGTGGGGGTCGAGATAGATGTGGAGGGTCTTACCCCTATAATTGTAGGCTGAGCCGTCTTCACGGCTGTAGATGGGCCTCATATAGATTCTGAATGGATAGAGCTTGCAGGCGAGGGGCTTCATCGACTGCAGTGTGCAGACCCATCTGCCCAGGATGGGTCTGAGGAAAACACATCGATTATCCGGCCCCCTCTTCAGATAGACCTTCCCCATACCAACCTCGACTACGTCGTAGCCGTAGAGCTTCGTTATCCTGATATACTCATCCATCTTCAGCGGAACCCTGTAACCTATGCAGCAGCGTCCGCAGGCTGTGCACTCCCATGTCCTCACCTCCCTCCAGGGGATGAGGCCCCTCTTCATCCGCTGAGAAAGGAGGGGGAGAGCTAAATACCTTATCTTTATTTAAAACCTTGATTGCGATGCCATCGGCCTCAACGGGCTATAGGAGGCTCCCCTTCATAGACTTCGCCAGGGGCATAGTGATGCTACTCATGGCCTGGGATCACGCCTCCCTCTTCTGGAACCCTGGGCATAGGGGTGGAGAGGGCCTCATGGGGCGTAGACCACCCTTCCCAAACTTCACCCAATTCCTTCTTAGGTTCATAACCCACTACTGCGCCCCAACCTTCATCTTCCTCGCCGGGACAGCCCTGGCGCTTTCGACGGCCCGAAGACTTGAGAGGGGTCAGAGTCAGAGGGAGATAAGCCTACGGATGATTAAGCGAGGCGGCGTGCTTCTGCTCCTGGAGGCCTTCGTAGTCTCACCCGCCTTCGGCACCCCACCCACATACTTCGGGGTGTTGGCCTGTATAGGGAGCTGCTTCATCATCTTCAGCGTCTATAGGTTTCTGCCCACACCCCTGATCCTGGCGACATCGCTGGCGATGATACTGCTGCATACCTACATCAACCTCGAATGGCTTCCAGCCGAGCCATGGGCGAGGTATCTGAGGGTGATAATCCACGACGCCAGCTTCGACTGGTATCCCTACGTCGGCCTCTACCCCATCATACCCTGGCTCGGCGTCATGGGCCTCGGATGGTGCTTCGGCGTCTATCTGCTGAGACATCGCTCCGATCCAAGGGCCTTAACCCTCAGACTCATCGGCGTAGGAGTCTTGGCGCATATACTCTGGCTTCTGGTTAGATGGTTGAACGGCTATGGGAACATCCTCCCAAGATTGGGTTGGACGGCGATGGATTGGCTCTACATGGCTAAGTATCCGCCGAGCCTCGCCTTCCTCCTCTGGACACTCGGGGGGATGACCCTAATGCTGGCTTTAGGCTTAGTGCTCCAGGATCGAGGTGGATTCGCTGGGCGTGTGAGGGATTTCATCATCTCCTTTGGAAGGGTTCCCCTCTTCTTCTACTGCCTCCACCTCTGGTTCTATCGGTTGACACCTCCAGGGGTTAGGCCTCCACCCCTCATGCTCGGCGTCCCTGGGACGGCCCTCCTATGGCTTGTGGGCATACTCGTCCTATGGAGGCTATGCCTCAGATACTGGAGGCTGAAGAGGGCGCATCCCGACTCCCTTCTACAGTATATATAGCTACTCCTCCTCCCCCTTCCTCTTCTCCGCCTCCTCAAGGGCGTAGAGGAGGCTGTAGATGTCGTAGTGCTGCCTGATGAGCTTAGCTGTGAACTTCGCAAACCAGTAGAAGACTATGAAGGAGAAGGCGAGTAGGCCGAGGGCGAAGAGGTTAGCCTGATCCATCTCTCCCATGGGAAAGGTGGATTCGATGCTAAAATATCTTCCCATCAAACCCATCGAGGGGGAGCGCCATAATCCAGGCGTCCTCACCGTCGAGGTAGTATCCCCTTCTAAGGCCGACCTTGACGAAGCCCAGCTTCTCATAGAGCCTTATCGCAGGCTCATTGCTCACCCTCACCTCCAGGTAGCATTCACCGGCCCCATACTCCTCCCGGCCATTCCTCATGGCCTCCAGCATCAGAGCCGTTGCGATACCCCTACGCCTATAGGGCCTTCGGACGGCTATGGAGACGACGTGGCAGAGCTTCATCGGCCTGAAAGTATGGAGCTTGGAGAGGCCCCTCTCTATCCTGCACATGATATATCCTTGGATCTCGCCGTCGACCTCGGCGACGAGGAAGGTCTTCGGAAACCGTCTATGGAGGTCGATGTAGAAGTAGGTGGAGTAGTTCTCCGGGAGGCATTCGAGGTTTATGGACATCACCCTATCGAGGTCCTCAACCCTGAAGCATCGGATGCTGAAATCCGAGGCCAAGCCCAGCCCATAGGTGATTCAGCATCGATTTAAACCCTACGAAGCGTTTAAGAGGTGACAGCCTCTAATAGGCTCAGATTGAGCTACTACGTCGCAGAGCCACCCGTCGACGAGGCCGTTGAGGCATACTTCGAGGTCCACGACAAATATCTTGAGATGGGTCTCCCCACCTACATCGTCTCCCCGAGGGGCATCGGAGATGAGGGGCTGCGCCTAAAGGAGTCCTTCAGAAGCCTCGTCGGTGAGCTCAAACCCCTCGGCTACATACCTAAACTCAGACCCCACATCGATAGGTATGCAATAACCCTGTTTAGGAGACCCATGGAGGGGGAGAGCTATAGAATCAACATGTTACTTCTGGCGGCTACGGCTGCGACGGTCTTCATAGACGGCTACATGAGGAGTAGCAACCCCGTCTTGACGAGGATTCTCATGCCTGGTGTCCCGGCCTATCTCAACGCCCTCCTCTTCACCTCAGCAATCCTCTCCATCTTCGGCCTCCATGAGCTCGGCCATAAGTTGGCGGCGGTCTATAGGGGTGTGAAGACGTCGATGCCCTTCTTCATTCCAGCTCCCCCCGGGATGGGCGGCACCTTCGGGGCCATCATAACCCAGAGGGAGCCTCCGACGAATAGGGATGACCTCTTCGACATAGGCTTCAGCGGGCCAGCCGTGGGGCTGCTGGTATCCCTCATCGTCGCCGTCATAGGCCTGAAGCTCTCCTTCATCGTCCCAGCCGATGAGGTCTTGGAGTGGTCTATACGCTTCCCAGGTGTGAGGATTAGGGGTATCCCCTTCCCCCTCCTCCTATCGCTTCTGGCTCAGTTTTTGAAGCCCACTCCGAGGGGTATGGTTCTGATACTCCACCCCATCGCCTTCGCAGCCTGGGTCGGCTGCATCGTCACCTTCATCAATCTCATACCAAGCTGGCAGCTCGACGGCGGCCACATCTGTCGAGCCCTCCTCGGAAGGGAGCTCCATAGGAAGGTCTCCATCATCGGCATCTTCATCCTCCTCGTCGCTGGGTATTTCCTCATGGCAATCATGCTCGCCCTCTTCATGATGTGGACCAGAGGTGAGGGTGGGGCGCCCCTCGATGAGGTCTCACCCCTCAGCCTATCGAGGAAGCTCCTCGCCCTCCTCTACGTCGCCATGATAATCCTCACCTTCGTCTTCATCACACCCATCTAAGGTGTGATGGAAAGCGCATAGGGTATGACCGCCACTCGACCCCTACCGGCATCCTCATAGGCGTCGTTGACAGCCCCATAGACGGTGAGGGTGAGGGGCTCAGCGAGATGCCTTGGCAGGGCGGAGACGAGTTGAATCCTCATAGACCTCTGGAGGCTCCTCAATAGGTGGAGAACCTCCCCACCCAGCATATATCTCCTCCTCAACTCGCTGAGCCTCTCAACCCCGGAGAGCTTTGAGAGTCCAGGTGCTCCAAGCCCCTCTCCACACTCGGCTACGAGGATTATCCTCCCACCCCTCTTAGGCTTCCTCAAGGCCCTAAGGGCCCAGAGGGAGTGGTAGAGGTCGAAGTCGAAGCGGCCTCCACCTGGGCTGAGGATGTAGATGTCAGCCGACTCAACCTCCACGGAGTAGATGTCCCCATAGTCGTTTAGGGCCTTATCCCAAACTGCTTCAGCCTCGCCATATAGGGTGTCGACGACGCCTCCCCTATGATCTGTGACGAGAATCAGCGATGCGTCAACACCCATCAGCCTCAAGGCGTCCCAGGAGTCCATCAGGATGGGGTTGTCTTCGACGACCCCCAGCCCCGTTGAACCCTGGTGGTATAGGCTCCTACTCATCTCTATGGCCTTGAAGCCTGATAGCTGGGGAATCAGAGCCGTGTGGGGCCCCTTAAACCCTGATAGGGGGTCGGGGTGGAATTGGCTGATGAGTATTCTCACCTCCCCCTCGATGAGGGGTTTAGACACCTCTACGGTGTTCCCCCTCCTGGTTCTCCCCAGCTCCTCCACCTCCGATTGAGCTGTATGAATCCTAAGCTCCACGCCTCTTGGAAGGCTTCTCCTGATGAGCTCCAGGAGTCTCCCGCCTCCCCTCGTTCTGAGGCCGAGTCCGATGATGATGGAG
>Ga0190286_1000258_pt1 | contig 24184 bp, 19 predicted proteins | sample 48691834_MG_FD_183241 | JGI IMG/M metagenome (GOLD analysis project Ga0190286, IMG submission 183241) | Hydrothermal vent microbial mat bacterial communities from Southern Trench, Guaymas Basin, Mexico - 4869-18-3-4_MG | ecosystem: Environmental > Aquatic > Marine > Hydrothermal vents >... | reverse complement strand
GTTCTCTTCTTACTGAGGCTGCTGAGGCAGGTGCGCCTGTTTTAACTGTTATTTCAAAGTCTTCAGCACTAAGAGTTACATCCTGAAGCTCAATTTCTCCATAGCTGGTTATAAGGTCTAGTAGGCTTTTTAAAAAATCTTCTTCTTTTTTCTCCTTTTCCTTTCCCAACCTACTTCCCTTCCTTACTCCTACGGATTATTAGTTTTTCAGCGTAGATTTTCACGTTTTTAAAGATGAAGCTAATACCTCCAGCTGGAACAACCATTTCAGGTAAGGTTGCAACTGGTGTAACAGCCATTTGGGGTGTTGTAGGTGTAACAGTCTGTGGCATAGCTGTGGCTGGTGCTACAGCTTCAGCTGGTGTTGCTGGAGCAGCAACTTCTTCTTTCTTCCATCTAGAAACTACTGGATGGTTACGTGCTTCTAGGAAAGTCTTCAGCTCATCAACCGTTTTTGCATCTTCTTCTGTTGCAATTTTGTCGTAGAGTTCTGCTGGTATATAGTCTTTCATTCTTTCTTTTACTTCTTTAGGCATCCAGATTATTCTTTCCCATCCACCATCTGCTCTTAAAAACTTTTTAGACCTCATATATTCAAAGGATAAGCCGTGGAATCCTGGAACCTGTCTTCCACCAGCTGTTGAGTCTGCGATAGCTCCAAACGTTAATCCTGTTGGAGTAACCCCTTTAAAGTCTCTATGAACAATACCTAAACCATCACATTCTGGGACATAGAAGGTTGTACATTCGAAACAACCACAAGATGTGTGTGGGCAGTCAAAGGCAGAATATAGTTTAACACGTGTAACTTCTCCAAGAGACTTTTCTGCTACAACCTTGTTTGCACCAGACCATTCACCAGCCCATTCATCAAGACATTCACCTTTCGGGATTGCAAAAATAGGACCTTTAGGATCTACTTTTGCCGCTGCTCTACCATCAAGCCAGCTTATAGCACCACAGTTAGCATATCTTTGCGGAGTTATAACACAAACATGGGAGGGTGCAAAAGACTGGCAAAGGGTACAACCGTAAAAAACATCAACCTCATCATCAGTCATCCCCCTAACTCTAGCATCCCTTTTCTCGTAGACTTGACGAGCCTCCTCAAACCTTTTTTTTACCTCTTCAGGGTCTGTAATAAAGGTTATCTGAATTTTTTCTATGATTGGTAGCTCGCTCTTGTATAGTCTGCAAAGAACTTTTCCAACAACCTTCAGGTTTAAACCTTTTTTAACAGCTTTTTTATCCATACGTAGCCATATTGTGTCACGCTGGTTTAGATGCATATACCCTTGAATCCAGTTTGAGAAGTCGTGGATACGTCTCTCCATAACTCCCTCCATATCTTCCTCAAGCTCTTTACCAGCAACCTCAATATAGACACCAAAAGGAATCTTGCTTCCTTCAGCTATTTGGTCTACATCAGGACCTATTATCTCGATTTTTCCATCCTCAATCTCCTCAGGTTTTTTTACCCTTAAAAGCTCAAATTTTTCTTTTACATCTGGGCCTCCAAGCTCAACATGCATAGCTGGTTTTCTTATTCTTTCACCCTCATAGGTTATTCCCACATCTACTGGTATATCTGCAAACATTCCAGATTTACTCATATTTTTCTCCCCCTTTACAATTTTTCATTTAAGTTTTTATTTTTTTCTCTTCTCTAAATTTTCTGTGATTGTAATTAGGTTTTTCTCCCAATCTTTTAGGGAGAGGTTTGGGAAAGACCAGTTACAATGAGGATAATAATATTGGTCAATAGAAATGGTTTTAAGATGCTTATAGGCGAAAGATTTAAGCCCAGACATAATCAACCAACTCATATAGTAGTGGCTAATCCCAATGATTAACGCCAAATCATGTGGAGGATTTTTATCTGAAACACTCCATGTTGGGTCTGTAAGCCTACTCCCAATATCCATTGCAGACATCCATGCTGTAGGCTTAAAATCTCTCTTTAAAAACTCTGAAACTACGTGGGCTGTTGCAACCACAGGTATGTTAGCAGCCTTTGCAATTCTGATTACATAGTCGATAGGTTTTTTACCGTTACCAAAATCTATCTCAGCAGTTTTAAATCCAGCAACAAGAATCGGGTTTTTAGCTCTCGTCACTAAGGCTGAAACAACCTCAGGCTTTGTAATTACAACAGCCTTTGTTGGACCTGGGACCTCATATCTTTGCCAAGGTTCTGTTGTTGCCATATCTTTATCCCTCCTTTTTCACTCTAATAAGTCTAGGTAGCAGGGTTGGGTCTGGTGATGGATTTTCCCATTCCTTCCAACCCTTCTCTTTAAGAAACTCTAAGATTTCATCCTTCATTGTGACAGGTATATCTGCTACTGTACGTACAAAGAGGTGAATATCATCTGGTAATGTTCCATAAAACCTTTTGTGTAGGTCGATGTAATGGTTAAGCTTTATAGCTCTACCTTTTGTTGTATCGCTAGGTCTCATGCAAAGTTTAGGTATCATAACCATTGCCTCTTCAAGAGTTTCAACTGGATAGAATAGGTGTTCTGGTGTTGGACCTGCATAAACCCTTTCTCCACTTCTGGCATCTATCACGTACCAATCTTTATCTCTATCCTTTCTTCCAAGTAAAGCTCTCCTATACTTTGAGCCATGGGGGCCAACGATAACTGGTATACCAAGCCTCCAAAATCCGCTTGCTATTGAGGATGCTTTCTGAGACATTGCTCCCCAAGAAATACCAACAGCCCCAACCCTATTATGTACGTAATCTGCAATCTCTTCATAGTTTGAGTTTAACCTACGTTTTGCAAATATGCTTGCAATTTTAATCGCAGCACCTGAAATGTGCGGGTTACTGACACACGAACCCACATTTACAACTCCTCCAGCATCAAAAACTCCCGGGAAGGCCTCATATACAGTAAGACCTTCCTCATTTCGATACATAGCCATAGCCATTGCAGCACATCCTGTTGCGACAACTATAAAGTTCCTTTTTGCAAACTCTTCAGCAATAATAGCATTAGCTCTCCAATCAGGCCAGTTTGCACAACCAACAAGAGCAACAATACCGGGTATCTCTCCCATAACGATAGGCCCACCAACCCTTCTAATCTCAATATCTTGGATGGGTCCCCTTCCAGCCCTAATCTTAAACTTTTCTTCCTTTATCTTTATTCTTGAGGCACCAACCATTAGGGTATGTGGATGAAGATTGTTTGGACATACACCTTCAGATTCACATCTTACACAACCAATGCATCTTTCATATAGGTCAGCTAAGGGTTTAAGATCTCCCTTAGCTGCTGCCTTCATAGCTTCTGGAATAGGTAGGTTATTAGGACATACCCTTTGACAGCTATAACATTGAGTACATTTTTTAGCGGCTTCAATAATCTGAGAATCTTCTGGGATTATACCCATTTTTCTACGTTTTGGAGCTATAGCCACAGCAACCCTTACAGCAACCTCACCAGCCTTTTCAGAGTTTAGGATACATACTCCAGGGGTTTTTCCGCTTACAAGGTCATTCACTATTTCATCTGTTGGGTCGTTTGTTCTGTTGGGGAGGCCTTGGAAGTTTTTGTAGTGGGTCGAGATTAGAACAGCGTTAACCTTCATCGCCTCATTTAAAATGTCTGTTCTGATACACTGTTCATCAACAACTATAACATCAGCCACGCCAGACCTAACAAACCTTAGTTGATGAGATAAAGGCCCAACAATTTTTGCTTTTTGAGTATGCCTAGTGATATCTATGGCTGTACAGCATATTCCACATAGCTCAACATCGTTTTCAAGCCCGTTTCTTTTCATATACTCATAAATTTCAACAGCTGGTGGAACGTTATGACCTATAACCAAAATTACAGGTTTATGTGTGTCTATAGTTCCAATACCAATCTCAACTAATGGTGCTTCAGGGTCTGCTTTTGGAAAGTTGTAGGTTGAGATCTGAGCAATATCACAAGCTTCCATAGCCACATGGTCAATCATTCCAGCATGAAAAACTTTGGATTCAAAGTCTATGTTGTTACCTTCTTGTCCTGTATGACAACATGAAAGCAGATGAACAATTTCTTTTTCACAGTATTCTACGATATCTTCAAGGTCACCTAAAGTTTTAGGTTTGATACCTGTAACCAAACGTGCATGTGGGGCTTCAAGGTAAACCGAGCCGTTTCCAACGTTAATCGGATGGTCTCTTCCGAACTTTTCTATAAGTTCTTCGATAAGATGTCTGGCATGTCCTGTGTGGGTTGCAGCACCTATACTGCATGAAAGAAGCACTATCCTAGATTGTTGAGCAGCCATATCTAATCCACATGCACCTCTCTTTCCCTTGCTTAGGTCACATTTACCCATTGTACATAGACAGCAGAGGTCACAGAAGGGGAGATAGAAGGGCTTATACTTTTTTAGAAGTTTATGGTCCCACTCTCTTAAGGTTGAAATATCGGGCATTGGGTTTGGACCTGGTGTTTCCTCCCATTCCTCAACAACTCTTCCAACGCTTAACTCAAAACCTTTTGCCTTTAATACATCTGTTCCAATTTCATCAATTTTCATACGTACTTTTGTCAATTTTCACACCTTTAAACTATTTAGTTTAGTGTTAAGATGGTAATTGACTTTTTATATTTAAAACTTTACTTCTGAGATAAATTTAACAATAAGCTTATTTCTAGCTATGTAAATTTTAAATCCAATACTTTGGTGAGAACCTTTATGGGTGGAGAGAAAACTGGTGAAAAAGCAGATTTAAAAAAAATTTTAGAAGTCTTACTTGACTTTAAAGGAAAAAAGATTATAGAATTTTGTCAAGAAAGGCTAAACAAAAACATAGACCCTTACGAGATTTTTAACGAGTTATCGTTAGGTTTGGAGGAGATAGGTAGAGGTTATGAAGACAAAAAGTTTCAAAGATACTTTACATCAGACTTGATTGTTTCAGGGAAAAACATGAAAACAGCTATTGAAATATTAAAACCCTATATTAAAAAGGTTAAGAATGCTAAGATAAAGGGAAAGGTTGTTGTTGGAACTGTTAAGGGAGATGTGCATGACATAGGCAAAAACATTTTTGCTATAACCCTTGAATCAAACGGTTTTGAAGTTATCGATCTGGGTGTAGATGTGGATAAAAAGGTTTTTGTTGAGAAGGTTAAAGAAACAAATGCCGACATTTTAGGGATGTCTGCACTTTTAACAACAACGGTACCCTACATGGAGGAGGTTGTTGAAGAACTAAAAAGGGAAGATTTAAACAGTAAAGTTAAAGTCATAATAGGTGGAAGAGCAACAACAGAAGAGTTTGCGAAAAAAATCGGAGTAGCCTATGGTAAGGATAGTATAGATGGACTAAGAAAGTGTTTAAGTTTTGTGGAGGGGAAAAATGAGGATTTATGTAATTTATAGTGGACCTTTAGGTGAACAAATAATAAATAACATAGCTATGAAGGAGTATGGAAACCAGATAGCTAATGTGTTCGAACTTAAACCTGAAACCATAGAAGAGGAGCATCCATTAGAAACAGACATATGGTCAAAAATATGGGAAAACCCTGAAGAATATGTGCCAAAAAGTCTGCCAACAGTAGAATGTGACCTACTCCTTGTATTAGGAATCCATTCTAAGCTTGGAGATCTAATCCCACCTATAGCTGAAAAATTGAAGGTTAAAGCTGTGCTGTATCCTATTGACGATAGAGCAACAGCACCTGAAGCAAAAAAAACTATAGAGGAAGACCTTAAAGAAAGGGGTATCCATGTAGAGTTTCCTGAGCCTTTCTGTGTTCTGGAGAAAAGTGAGAATGAGCTTATCAATGAGTTTGCTAAAAAGTTTGGAAGACCAAAGTTTGAGATAAAACTTGACGAGGAAAAAAAGGTTTTAAAAGAAATTAAGGTGGTAAGGGATACCCCATGCGGTTCAGCTTCATGTGTTAGCAAAAAGCTTGTTAACTACCCTTACATCGATAGGAAAGCCCTAACAAGAAAAATCTATGACGAACACCACAATGAAGGTAATGAAAACTATTGTTTAGCAGAGATGGATCCAAACTATCCTTTAATGCAGGAGGCTGGAGATTTGCTTAAGGATGCAATTTTTGAGGCATGTGGATTTCCAACAACAAAAACTGTGATTTTGGATAGGATAAGGGAGGCAGGAGAAATTGAGGTTAAAAAGCTTGAGGAGATTGTTGTAGGTAAAGCTGGAGACTGGAAAAATCCTAATAAGGCTTGTGATGCAAATAGAACCTTTTATCTTTACTTGGATGAGTTGGTTAAGGAGGGAAAAATTGTTAGGGTTGATGATTGGTTAAGGTTGGCTTAGCCTATCTTTTACAAACCTCAAAAACTAGTGACTCAACGAATAATGAGTGGAAATCTTCTTCCAACTCTAACCTAATATGGCTAATCTTTTTTGAGATTTTTTCAACCTCCCTTCTTTTCTCCTCGGAAACTAAAACTTCTGTGGCGCCTTCTATGGCAGCATTTCCAACCTTCTCTATTCTTTCTAATGGTATTTCTGGAAGCATCCCTATTTTTAATGCGTTTTCAGGGTTAATGTAGGTGCCAAAAGCTCCTGCAAGATAAAGCCTTTTAATATCGTCAACACTAACTCCATAATGTCTCATCAATATTTTTGAGCCTGCACAAATAGCTGCTTTTGCAAGTTTTAGGTTGTCTATATCCTCACCGTCCAAAAAGATACGTTTCCCGTTTTCTGCAAGAACAAACTCCCTACTGACTAGTTTACCTGCATAGTCCATGATCTCCCTCTCCAACATTTGGGAGAGAGCATCTACTAAGCCTGAACCACATATCCCTATGGGTGGAGCATTTCCTATGGTTTCATATTTGACTTTCAGGTTTGGGTCTATCTCAACCTTTTGAATTGCACCCATAACAGCTCCAACACCACATTTTACACCAGCACCCTCAAAAGCAGGTCCTGAAGCACATGAAGCCACTATAATTTTGTCTTTGTTTCCTATGGCTATCTCAGTGTTTGTCCCGATGTCTATTGCCATGGTTACTTCGGAGCTTTCATGCATCTCGGTTGCAAGTATTACTGCAAGTGCATCAGCACCAACAAAATGACCTATAAGGGGTAAAGCATAAATGTTTGCTTTTGGGTTAATTGTTATCCCAAGGTCTTCTGCCTTCTTATTCACAGAGTTTAAACTGACAGGCTCGTAGGGGGCTTCACCTAAACCTTTTACTGGATGTCCAACGAAAATGTCTCTCATTGTTGTGTTTCCAACAACAACCATCTCATAGATATGGTTTGGGTTGATAGGTCCTTTTTGAATCATCTCATTAATACCGTTTCTGATAGCTTTCTCTAGGGGTTCTTGACCTATCCTTCTAGCATAGTTTATTCTGTCGATAACGTTGTCACCATAATCTATTTGGGGATTTAACATTGAAAGAGAGAAAACTTCCTCCCCAGACTCTAAGTTAATCCACCGCATTGCAACTGTTGTTGTTCCAATGTCTAAGGCTAACCCGTAAAGCTCACCTTCATAGGGAGCTATCTCAACATCTCCCCAAAAAACCTTCTCACCTAAAGGTGTAGTTCTCCTTTTTACGATAGGATTTAGGGGGACCTCTTTTCTCCTACCCTTCTCCAAAATTTTTACGTATTTTGGGACCTCAACATAGATGTCTAGGTCGTCTCTTACCACTATAGCTTGACATGCAAGTCTGTATCCTGGACTTCTAATAGCCTTTTCTTCAGCTTCTGTCATTGGGCTTAAGCTTTCCATTCCATCAACTTTGACTAGGCACCCTCTACATATTCCTTGACCGCCACATGAAGCGTTTATATGGATTCCAAGTTCTTGGATGTGGTGAAGAAGCGATTTACCTTTGGTTAGTTTTGCTTTTTTACCGTGGGATGTGACAACCATCCAGCCCATAATAGGTCTAAAAAAGAGAACATGTTCTCCAATAAAAATATTTATTATACGGCTGAAACGATTAATATGCAACTTTTGTTGCTTTTTTGATAGGTGTAAAATTATGGTAAAAATAGCTGTAACAGGGAAAGGTGGTGTTGGAAAAACAACAATAACAGCAGGTCTTGCTAGAGCATTTTCAAGAAGAGGTTATAAGGTTGTAGCTTTAGATGTAGACCCATCCCCAAACCTTCTTTCCTCACTTGGTTGTGGAGAGAACATAAACCTTGAAAACGTTAAGCCTTTAATGGAGAATGCTGACCTAGTTAGGGAAAGAACAGGTGCTCCACCTGAAGGTTACGGTTTAGTTTTTAAGTTGAATCCTAAGGTTGACGATATTCTTGACAGGTTTGGTATTGAGTGTAAGGATGGTGTTAAACTGCTTGTTGTAGGGACTATTAAACAGGGTGGTGGTGGATGTTTTTGTCCTGCAAACGCTTTTGCTAGAAGACTTGTAGATTATCTTAGTGGTGGGGTTGATGTTTTGCTTATGGATATGGAGGCTGGAGTTGAACATTTAGGGAGAGGAACAACAAGAACAACTGAAATTCTTTTAACTGTTGTAGAACCAAGCCTAAAATCTGTTGAAACAGCTAAACACATTAAAAGGCTTGCATCAGACCTTGGAATAAAAAAGGTTTTAGCTGTGCTTAACAAGATAAAGTCTTCTGAAGAAGAAAAACTAATCTCAGAAAGCCTCCAAAAGATAGGTATTCCAGTTATCTACAAGATTCCCTACGATGAAGCCATGATGAAAGCTGACCTTGAAGGTGTTTCTGTTTTTGACCTTAAAGAAGGAAATTTAATGTTTAGAAGAATAGAAGAGTTAAGCAAAATTCTTGAAGAAGTTGGGTTTTCAAAAGTTTAACTAAAGCAAAAATAATTTTTTTGAATTTTAGGGGAATGTTTGGTGAAGAGAAAGTTAGAGGAGGCTTTAAAAAGAAGGTTTCCAGATGAGGATGTTAAGCTTCTGGCAAAAATACTTAGGAAGGCTGTAGAGAAGGATAGTATTCTTTATGAGGAGGTTGATGTTCCGGAGGAGGTAAAAGAAGACCTACTACTTTTTCTGGTTAACGAAAGACTACTTCTCCCAGACAAAATATGGAAGACTTTAGCTTGGGATGAGAGAATTTTCATGTTAAAAAACGGTGAAAAATACTTTATGCCAAATGTAGTTAAACATTTAATTAAAAAAGCTGAAGAAACTGGTGAATGGGATCCTGAATATGCTGTAGAGGAATATTTAAGAGAGATTAGAGAGAGGGAAAAAGAAAAGCTAACGACTCTTTTTAGGAGGATAAAGGAAAAGCTTAGGTTTAGAGAAAACAGGTTAACCCCTGAGTTTTTAAAGGAAACTATAGATGAGCTTGGCTTAGATTTGAATGTTGAAAAAGTTATTATTGAGTTTAAGGGTGGAGGGATCATCAGCCCTCATCCTGGAGATTCTATACGTTCAAAACAACTTAAATATGAGGTAAACCCATCATGTTTAGACAAAAATTAAGGATTATGAGTGGAGGGTATTATGGCTATCCTAGTATTCCCTGGAAAAGGTGGAACAGGAAAAACAACCCTCTCAGCCCTAACAATCAAATATTTTGCGGAAAGAGAAAAAATAACTTTAGCTTTAGACCTTGACCCAGACTCACATCTTCATAAGCTTTTAGGTGTAAAAATAAATAAGACTATAGGGGATGTTGTTGACAGGGTTCATAAGGAGAAAAAAGCTGAGCTTGAACCTAAAAAGCCTGTGGATGTTTCAGACCAAGAATACTTTTTGTCACTTATAGCTGAAGAAGTCCTTATTGAAAGTGAAAATTTTGACCTTTTAACCTTAGGTAAACCGTCAATAGACATAGACTGTTATTGTCCTGTTTTTTTATGGTCTCAATATGCAATATCTCAGGTTATGAAAAGTTATGGTGTAACCTATGAGAATGTTGTTGTTGACTGTGATCCTGGGACAGAAATTTTTCCGAGAAAAATACTTGATGAGATTGCAAACTTTAAGCCTATCGACCATCTTCTAATAGTTATAGATGGTTCTAAGATGAGTCTTGATACAGCAAAAGATATAGTTGAAGAGGCAAAAAAAAGCAGTTTAAAGGTTAAAAATGTGGCTTGTATAGGTAACAGGGTTGACGATAAAACTCTTCGTGAACAGGTGGAGGAGATTGCAAAAAACAGGTATGGATTGAATGTTATAGGGTTTATACCCACAGACTATAAGCTTGGCAAGATAAGTTTAACAGACCAAAACGTTTTTGAGATAAAAGATTCCTCTGCCTTCCAAGCCTTAAAAACTATAATAAGAAATTTGAACCTTTAAGCTTTTATATTTTGGTAGATTAGGATTAAAACGTAAACTCATTTTTTTGGTGATTTTATGAGTTGGAAGGTTACGGTTATTGAGGCTTTTGACCTACCAGACGCTTGGTATAGATGTCTAAAAAAATGTTTTGAGGAAGGCTACGAATATACGGTTCAACGTGGAAGTTTTGTTGGACATAAACGTAAGGAGCTTGATAACACTGTTATTGTTGTTAGAAAACCTGATAATCCACCACTTGTTCCTGATGTGCCTCAAGGTGTGCCTCCGCCAACAAGCATGGATTATGTTAACAAGTATCTTAGGTACCTTTACACCTCTTACAAACAGGATGAAGAGTATACTTATGGTGAGCGTTTAACAGCGGCCCAGCTATCTCAAACAGACAAAATTGAGGGTTCAAGAATAAGACAAGTAAATCAAATAGATAAGGTTATAAAAATGCTTAGAGAAACCCCTGAAACAAACCAAGCATGTGTAGAGGTTGGGATGCCGACAGATATTCTGCTTAAAGACCCCCCATGCTTACGTCTTTTAGATTTTCGTGTTAGGTATGGGAAGCTACATATGTTTTGCTATTTTAGGTCATGGGATTTATGGGCTGGTTTTCCAGCAAATCTTGCAGCCTTAGAAATGTTAAAACAGTATATAGCTAAGGAGATTGATGTGGAGAATGGGACAATAAATGCGTATAGTAAGGGTTTACACTTATACGATTATACTTGGGAATGGGCTAAACAGGTTTTATATCCAAAAATGGAAAGAAGAAAGTGGTTTAAACCCTAAACTTTTAAGGTGACCTTGCACAGGTAAAACCTCTAAAATTTGAAATAAATACTACAAATCTAGTTTTAACTAAGCTTAGCTCAAGTCAACCAACATGTTAGAGTGTTGCTAAATTCTGGAAGTTAACATTTAAACGTATATCCTAAAAATGGAGCAAATAAGGGTGATAACAAGGCTAACATGAAAATTAACACAAAAACATCAAAATAGCAACAAACTAGCATGAGCCAAACATCTGGGGAAGAATTATAAAACCGTAAAACCTTTTTTGGCAGTTTGTCACTATAACTATCCATGGATTCTCAAGAGAAGAAAATGGTTTGGAAAACATTGCCCTAAAATATTGGGGCAGTCGTCTAGCTTGGTCTAAGATCCCAGCCTGGGGCGCTGGAGATCGTGGGTTCAAATCCCACCTGCCCCATCAACAAAACTGGAAAATAAGCCCAAAATGAGGCTGTTTTATTTGGTTGGTGTACTAGTACGGTGCTGGCACCAAAAATTTTATTTTTTCAGTTATGGGTTTACCAAAAAATTAAAAATAAGTTTGGTAGCATGCTTAGGGTTTTAGCTTCTTTTTACAAATTTTACTAGCTTATGGGGCATAACTTTAACTTCTTCAGCTGAAATTTGCTCCATGTTTGTTGGAACTTTTAATTCTTCTTCTAGTTTCTTTTTGATATTGGTTAGGGTTTGTTGGGTTGCTGCTGCTCTTACAATTAGGTTTTCTTGGGGTTGTTGTTTAAGCCCAACTAGTTGGTAAGGTTTACCTAAAACTTCTGGGAAAGAATAGACTATGTCTTCAACATCTCTCATTGCTATTCTTTTTTCCATAACCTTAACAGACCAAACAGTTCTTCCAAGATAAAGAAATCTTGCTAAGGTTCTTCCACATTCACATGGTTCAAAGTATGGTTCAACAAGGTCCTCTTGGTCCCATCGAATATAGGGTAAGGCTTCATTCCAAAGAGGTGTTATAACTAAATTTCCACGTTCTCCGGCTGAAACTGTTTCTAAGGTTTCTGGGTCAACTATTTCTGGATAGTAAAAATCCTCTGGAAAATGCATGGTTTCACTGTAAGGTTTACATGCGTAAGTCATATGGTAAGGGTCTCCACTACCACCAGTTGAATAAACCCTAACCTCACCCCAAGTTTTTCTTAAATCTTCAAGAATAGGTTTTGAAAGTATATCTCCAGCATGAATAACAGATTTTAATTCAGGCCAATATTTTTTGATGTCTATTCCTTTTTCCCGGATAAGCTGAGTTAAATTTATTAAAGGTAAGGTTGGTATAAAGAAAACTTCAGCTTTATAGGTTGCTGATGCTTCTAAGTTTAGCTCATTAAACATAGGGTAGCCATCAAGATGAAGTGAAGCTGCACCGATTTTTTTAAATCCAGCCCAACACATCCACTCCCAACTATGCCATGTATATATCCAATCTGTAACTTTTTGTCCGGGTCGTACACCCGCAGCCCAAAATCCTCTAGCCCACATTTCAGCAAGCCTATCAACATCCCTAACACTAGCTGGAATAAAAGTTGGTTTACCTGTTGTTCCTGTGCTACGAGGTACAACTGCAACTTCCTCCAGGGGAACAGCGAGAATCCCCCCGAAAGGGTCCCCTGTCTTATTACGGTATTCTCTTAACATTTCCTTATTCATTATTGGTACTTTTTTGCTAAAATCATCCAATGATTTAACATCTGATGGTTTTAGGTTGGCTTCATCAAATTTTTCATGGATAAATTTAGCGTTAACATAGGCGTGGTTTAATTGATGTTGAAGTCTTTTCCATTGAATTTCTTTAAGTTCCCCCCGAGAAATTTTTTCCATTCTTGGATTCCACATAGATTTTTCAACCATAGAATTTCACCATTTGCATTGTTGTTTAAAGTTAATTTATTTTTAAGACCTAAACTAATTTTATTTATTATTTATAGTTTTATATATTTTTCAATCTTGCCTACATTAAGGAAGCCTTAATGATGCAAAAAGTTTATTAATGTCACCCTATATTGGCTTGATTTGACCACTAAGTCGGCTGGATGCGGTTTGTCTTTTGCCGAGTTAAAAACCTTATAAAAAAGAGTGAATTTATTTATGGTGAAAGAGAAAAAACCTGAATCTTTCAGCATCTTCGACCATGAACTTGTCCCTAAACATATCTTACTTTCAAAAGAGGAAGCTGAGCAACTACTTAAAACCTACAGAATCAAACCTTACCAGCTTCCAAAAATTAAGGATACAGACCCAGCGGTTAAAGCTTTAGGTGCTAAACCAGGAGACATCATTAAAATTATTAGAAAAAGTCCTACAGCAGGTGTAGCCGAATATTATAGGTATGTGGTTAAAGGAGGTTAAAATTTTATGGCTTTAACTTCAAATTTTTCTAAAGAAGATTTTTGGGTTTTAATGAAAAGTTTTATTAAACATGAAGGTTTGGTTACTCAACATTTAAACTCTTTTAACGATTTTGTTGAACGTGGTCTTCAAGAAATTGTGGATGAGGTTGGTGGAATAGATATAGAGGCTGAGACTAGGTATAGGATTAGGTTTGGAAAGATTGAGGTTGGAAAACCTAGAATAGTTGAAGTTGATGGTTCTGAACATGAGGTTTTTCCAAGAGAAGCTATGATTAGAAACTTAACCTATGCTGGACCCTTAAAACTTGAAATGTGGATTGAAAGAGACGGTAAAAAAAGTGTTTCTGTTGAACCTTTATACATTGGTGATATGCCTATTATGGTTAAATCTAAAAAATGCCATCTAGCAGATTTAAGTGAAGAAGAACTTATTGCTCTAGGTGAAGACCCAAAAGACCCTGGAGGATACTTCATTATTAACGGTTCTGAAAGGGTTATTGTTACTCTTGAAGATTTAGCACCCAACAGGATTATGGTTGATAAAGAAGGAACAGAAACAAGTGCTGTTTATAAGGCTAAAGTTTTCTCAACAACTGTTGGGTTTAGAGCAAGAATAGAGGTGAAGATGAGAGCTGATGGCTCCATTTATGTGGCTATTCCAGGTGTTGTTGTTGATATACCTTTCATCATTTTGATGAAAGCTTTAGGTATTGAGGCTGATAAGGATATTGCTGAAGCTGTTTCACCAAAAAAAGAAATCCAAGAAATGCTTGAACCATCCTTTGAAAAATCTGAGGGAATCTACAAAACTAGGGATGCTATCCTGTACATAGGGAACAGGATAGCTTATGGGCAAGTTGAAGAATATAGGATTAGAAGAGCTGAAACAGTAATAGATAAAAACTTTTTACCCCATCTTGGAAGAACCTCAGCTTCCAGAATTAAAAAAGCATACTTTTTAGCTGAAATTGCAAATAGGCTGATTGAGCTTAAACTTGGATTACGAAAACCTGATGATAAAGACCATTATGCAAATAAAAGACTTAGACCTGCTGGAGAACTACTTGCAGACCTTTTCAGGATTGCTTTTAGAAATCTTTGTAAAGATATGAAGTATCAGCTTGAAAGGACAAGTTTAAAAAGAGCTGGAGCTTTTGGTGCAATTAATGCTGCTATTAGACCTGGAATTATAACTGAAAGAATTCAACATGCTTTGGCTACTGGAAATTGGGGTAGAGGTAAAGTTGGTGTAACCCAGCTTCTTGACCGAACAAATTATCTTTCAACCTTAAGTCATCTTAGAAGACTTCAATCACCTTTAAGTCGAAGTCAACCAAACTTTGAGGCAAGAGATTTACATTCAACCCATTGGGGTAGACTTTGCCCAAATGAAACACCTGAAGGTTCAAATTGTGGTTTAGTTAAAAATCTTGCACTTTCAGCCTCAATTTCTGTTGGTGTAAGCTTAAATGAAATAAAACCTTTACTTGAAAGTTTAGGTGTTGTTGAACAAGTTAAAGCTTCACCTCAACTTAGAATGAAAGGTACAAAAGTTTTTGTTGATGGTCATATTTTCTATTGTGAAGACCCTTATTCTTTGGTTAAAACTTTAAGGGAGCTTAGAAGAAAAGGAGAAATTAACCATGAAATAAATGTTGCACTTTATGAGGACGTTTCTCCATTAGGAGTTATTGGAGAAGTTTACATTAATTGTGATGGTGGAAGGGTTAGAAGACCTTTAATTGTTGTTGAAAACGGTAAACCTAAACTTCAACCTGAACATATAGAAAAGCTAAAAAATGGAGAAATAGATTGGGATTATCTTGTTAGGAATGGTATAATCGAATATTTGGATGCTGATGAAGAGGAAAATGCTTATGTTGCTTTATCCCTTGAAGAATTAACTCCAGAACATACTCACCTAGAAATAGTTCCCTACTCAATTTTAGGTATATGTGCCTCCTTAATTCCTTACCCAGAACATAACCAATCTCCAAGAAATTCTTATGAGGCAGCTATGGCTAAACAAGCATTAGGAATTTATGCAACAAACTATTTCTTAAGAACAGATTCAAGGTCTCATCTACTCCATTATCCACAAGTTCCATTGGTTAGAACTAAACCAATGGATATTATTGGTTATGATGGTAGACCTTCAGGTCAAAACTGTATTGTTGCTGTTTTAACTTATGAAGGATACAACATGGAAGATGCTCTTGTTTTTAACAAAGCTTCAGTTGAAAGAGGTTTAGGTAGGTCTATTTTTTATAGGCTTTATGAGGCTGAGGCTAAACAGTATCTTGGTGGTGAAAAAGATAGATTTGAAATACCTGAACCTGGCAATGTAGGGTTTAGAGGTGAACATTATTATAGAGCCTTAGAACCGGATGGAGTTATTGGTGTTGAAACTGAGGTTCAAGGTTCTGATGTTTTAATTGGAAAAACAAGTCCACCAAGATTCTTAGAAGAATATAAGGAGTTTGAAGTTCATGGTCCAACTCGAAGAGACACTTCTGTAACTATGAGACCCTCAGAAAAGGGTATTGTTGATACTGTGATAGTAACAACAACATCTAAAGGAAATAGGGTTGTTAAGGTTAGGGTAAGAGATGACAGGAAAGCTGAGCTTGGAGATAAATTTGCATCTAGACATGGTCAAAAAGGTGTTATTGGAATGCTTGTACCCCAAGAGGATATGCCTTTCACCGAAGATGGAATTGTTCCAGATATAATCATCAATCCACATGCTTTCCCGTCTAGGATGACTCTAGGACAATTTATGGAATCTATAGCTGGTAAGGTTGCAGCTGTAAAAGGATGTTTTATGGATGGAACAGCTTTTGCAAATGAAAAACCTGAAAATGTAAGAAAACTTTTACATCAACTTGGTTTCCATTATGGTGGTAAAGAAGTTTTTTACAACGGAATTACTGGTGAAAAATTTGAGGCTGATGTTTTTGTTGGAATTGTTTACTACCAGAAGTTGCATCATATGGTTGTAGATAAAATTCATGCAAGGTCTAGAGGTCAAGTTCAAATGTTGACTAGACAACCTACTGAGGGTAGAGCTAGAGGTGGAGGTTTAAGGTTTGGTGAAATGGAAAGAGATTGTCTTATAGGGCATGGTGCAGCTATTTTGCTTAAAAATCGTTTATTGGATGAATCTGATAAATTTGTTATGTATGTTTGTGAAAAATGTGGTCTTATCGCCTATTATGATGCTAAACAAAGAAAGTACGTTTGTAATATTTGTGGAGATGAAGCTGTAGTTTCACCTGTTGTTGTATCTTATGCTTTTAAGCTTTTACTTCAAGAACTTATGAGTTTATGTATTGCACCTAGACTAGTTTTGGAGGAGAAAGTTTAATGGCTCTTGAAATTTATGAGGAAGAAGTAGCAAAAACAATTAAAAAGATAAAATTCGGTGTTCTTTCACCTCAAGAAATTAGAAAATATTCTGTTGTTGAGATTAGGGAAGCTGACACCTACGATGAGGATGGTGCACCTATAGCTTCAGGTTTAATGGATGAAAGACTTGGAACTCTTGAACCTAGAACAAGATGTAAAACATGTGGAAACACAGCAGTAAGATGTCCAGGTCATTTTGGACATATTGAACTTGTAACTCCAATCATCCATGTTGGATTTGTTAAATACATCCATGAATTTCTAAATATTTTCTGTAGGGAATGCGGTAGAATTCTTCTTCCACCAGAAAAAATTGAAAAGTATAAGGCTAGAATTGAGGAATCAATATCTGAGATTGGTGAAGAACCTTTAGCCATCTACGATGAAATTAAAAATGAGGCTAGAAAAACAAGTGTTTGTCCTTACTGCATGAAAAGACAAAATCCTGTTGAACTTAATAAACCAACAAGCTTTTTTGAGCATACACCTGAAGGTGAAGTTAAACCTTTAGACCCTTCAACCATCCGAGCAAGACTTGAACTTATCCAAGATGATGATTTGAGACTTCTTGGTCATGACCCTAAAGCTCTTAGACCTGAATGGATGGTTTTAACTGTTCTTCCAGTTCCACCTGTTAATGTTCGTCCATCCATCATGTTAGAATCTGGAATTAGGTCTGAAGATGACCTTACCCATAAACTTGTAGATATTATCCGAATAAACCGTAGATTGGATGAATATGTAATGGAAGGTGGTGCACCACCCTTAATTTTCCAAGAGCTTTCTGATTTGCTTCAATACCATGTAACAACTTATTTTGACAATGAAACTTCAGGTATTCCTCCTGCAAGACATAGGTCAGGTAGAGCTTTAAGAACTCTTTCCCAAAGATTAAAGGGTAAAGAGGGAAGATTTAGAAGTAATCTTTCAGGTAAAAGAGTTGATTTTTCAGCTAGAACTGTTATTTCACCAGACCCTAACCTAAGCATTGATGAGGTTGGTGTCCCCCTAGATATTGCTATGCGTTTAACCTATCCTGAAGTTGTAACTGAATGGAATATTGAGGAAATGCGTAAACTTGTCAGAAACGGACCTGATAAATATCCGGGTGCATTGTATATTGTAAGACCTGATGGTAAACGTGTCCGATTGGAGTTTGTTGCTGATAGAGAAAAAATTGCTGAAAATCTTCAACCACATTTTGTGGTTGAAAGACATTTAATGGATGGAGATATTGTAATCTTTAATAGGCAACCTTCACTTCACCGAATGTCTATGATGGCTCATAGGGTTAAAGTTTTACCCTACAAAACTTTTAGGCTACATCTTTGTGTATGTCCACCCTACAATGCTGATTTTGATGGGGATGAAATGAATCTTCATGTACCTCAAACAGAAGAAGCAGTAACTGAAGCAAGAATTTTGATGCAAGTTCAAGACCAAATTCTTTCACCCAGATATGGAGGACCAATCATAGGTGCAATCAGAGATTTTATTACGGGAGCTTATCTTTTAACCAGAAAATCAACCTACCTAAGAAAAGATGAAGTTTGCAATTTGCTTTCAGCCATAAACTATGAGGGAGAACTTCCAGAACCAACCATCAAAAGACCTGAACCATTATGGTCTGGTAAAGATATTTTCAGTTTACTTTTACCTAAAGAATTAAACCATGTTGCAAGAGCAAGTATTTGTGTTGGCTGTAGTAAATGTAAACGTGAAGAATGTGAAAATGATGCTTATGTTGTTGTAAAAAATGGTAAATTAATTTGTGGTGTAATTGACAGAAACTCCATTGGAGCTGAAAAATCTGAAAGTATTCTACATAGAATAGTTAAAGAATATGGTTCTGAAGAAGCAAAAAAATTCTTAAATTCTCTTTCAAAACTTGTAAATGCTTATCTTTCAATGAAAGGTTTCTCCTACACACTTGATGAGTTAGATATTCCTGACGAAATTAGAAAAAAGATTAGAAAAAGAACGGATGAGGCAAGAAAAAAGATAAATGAGCTTATCCAACAATATAATGCTGGTGTTTTACCTAGACTTCCAGGTCAAACTTTGGAAGATTCCTTCGAAATCTACGCAATGAATGAGCTTGCTAAAGCTAGGGATGATTGTGGAGAATATGTAGATGAATATTTTGGAATGAATAATAGTGGAAGTATCATGACAAGAACTGGTGCAAGAGGTTCAAGCCTAAACATAGGTCAAATGACAGCATGTTTAGGTCAACAATCCGTTAGAGGAAAAAGAATTGTTAGAGGTTATAAAGATAGAGCCTTATCCCACTTTAAACCTAGAGACCCAGGTCCTGAAGCAAGAGGTTTTGTATACTCATGTTATAGGGATGGCTTATCTCCAACAGAGTTTTTCTTCCACGCGATGGGTGGTAGAGAAGGACTTGTTGATACCGCTGTAAGAACTCAGCAAAGTGGATATATGCAAAGACGTTTAATCAATGCTCTTCAAGATGTAAAGGTTGAATATGATGAAACTGTTAGAGTTGCAACAGGTCAAATAGTCCAATTTAAATATGGTGAAGATGGAGTTGACCCTGCAAAAAGTGACCATGGAAAGGCTGTAAATGTTCAAAGACTTGTTGAAAGAGTTAGACTTGTTGTTAGAGAAGGAAAACCTGCACCTAAAGAATACATTAAGGAACAAATTGAAAAGGTTAAACATGAACTTCCACCTTTACTTGTTGAAGAATTAAAGAAAAATCTTTACAACTCAAACCTAACAACAGAAGGGGTTGGCTTAGTTGTTTCAACAACAGTTGAAGATTATAAGAAAGCCAAAATTGAGCCTGGAGAATCTGGTGGTATTGTTACTGCTCAATCTATAGGTGAGCCCGGAACTCAAATGACTTTAAGAACGTTCCATTTTGCAGGTGTAAAAGAAAGAAATGTTACATTAGGTCTTCCCAGAATTATTGAGATTGTTGATGCTAGAAGAGTTCCATCAACACCCATCATGAACGTGTACTTAACAGAGGAATATAGAAAAAGTAGGGAAAAAGCTACAAAAATAGCTCAAGAACTAGTTTACACAACTTTAGGTAATGTAGCTTCAAGTATTTACATTGACAATGTTCATCAAATGGTTGTGGCTAAAATTTCAGAAGCAACGATGAATGAAAGAGGTTTAACACTTGAAGAGTTAAAGGAAACAATTGTTATTCCAGGATGTAAGGTAAAAGTTTTCCAGAAAGGTTCCGTGGTAACAGTAAATATTAAACCTAAGGACCCAACAAGTCTACCAAAAATATTTGATAGGGTTCCCTACATTAGAGTTAAAGGTATCCCTGGTATACGTAGAGCCCTAGTAACCTATGATAATGGTGAGTGGATAATTCAAACAGACGGTTCAAACTTAGCTAGAGTTTTAAAAATTCCGGGTGTTGACCCTACAAGAACAACCACCAACAACATTCATGAAATAGCTTCAACTTTAGGAATTGAGGCTGCCAGAAATGCAATCATCCGTGAGATGAAGGGTGTATTGGATGAGCAAGGTTTAGATGTTGATATCAGACATATTATGCTTGTTGCTGATATGATGACTCTTGAAGGTGATGTTATGCAGATTGGAAGACATGGAATTAGTGGTGAAAAGGCAAGTGTTTTAGCTAGAGCAGCTTTTGAAATAACAGTTCCAACATTGATTGATGCAGCTGTAAAAGGTGAGGAAGACCATTTAGCTGGTGTAATGGAAAATGTTATTTGTGGACAAATGATACCTGTAGGTACAGGAACAGTTGAACTTTATATGTCAGCCACACCGCCTGAAAAATCTTCCTCAAAGTGAAATCATGAACCTTGATAAAGCAATTTTAATAGCTGTAAGAACAGGGAAGGTAAATTTTGGGTTTAAAGAAAGTATGGAAGCTTTAAGAGGAAAAAAAGCAAAACTTATTGTTTTAGCTAAAAATCTTCCCTCAGAAAAAGAGAAAATGGTAAAGCATTATGCAAAAATAGCAGGAATACCTATACTTCAATATAATGATTCAAGTTTAGGTCTTGGAACTGTATGTGAAAAACCTTTCCCAGTTTCAGTTTTGGCTATAAGAGACCCAGGAAGCTCAGAAATCTTAAAAATGGTGAAAAGTAAAAAATGACAAGCAAAATTAGGTTAACAGCAGATGAAATTCGTTATATGGCTTTGTTTGAAAGTATAACTGGTGTTGCAGCTAGAGATTGTATCATAGATAACCATTCAAACAAAATAACTTTTATTACAAACAAAAATGAAGCTGGAATTGCTGTAGGTAAAAATGGTTCTAAAATAAAGCTTTTAAGAAAAACAACTGGTAGAAACATTGAAATTATTGAGTATGCTGATAATGTTCAAGATTTTATAAAAAATGCTTTTATTCCAGTAAGAGTAAAGGAGGTTCGTGTTGTTGAAAAACTTGACAGCAAAAAAATAGCTATTGTAAGAGTTGAGGAGAAGGATAAAGGTTTAGCTATTGGGAAAGGTGGAGAAAAAGTTGGAAGAGTAAGACAATTATTAAAAAGATATTTTGACATTAACAACCTAATCATAGCCTAAAAATTTTACTTTTATTAAAGCATATTTCAAACTTAAACCTTAAAGAATATTTTTGAGAAGTTTTTAAAGGGAATTTTATAACTTTATGGTTTGATTAGGTTGATGGTTGAAAACTTAAAAAATCTTAAAAATATTAGAGTTGTTTCAGGCTTAAGCTATCTTTGCTTACTTTGTAAAGCTGGAAGAATGCTTTGTGGAAAATCTCAATGTCCAATTCTTTTAAAACTAGGTGTAATTTTAAAGCATAAAAAAATTTTTGATTTAGATGTTGTTGAAGGCTCCTCTCCCCCAAGTGTTTTTGTTGGTAGGTTTGGTTATCCTAAAGTGTTTGTTGGACCTTTAATTCCACCAGTTTATGGAAACACATCCATTTATGACCTACCTGAAAATTGGGTAGGTCTTTCCATCGATGAAATCTTAAATTTTAGGTTTTCTTTGGTTTGGGGAAGATTTTCAACAAAAATTGATGAGGTAAGGAAAGGTGGAAAACTTTTAGAGCTTCTTCAAGAATTGGCTATGAGTATTACACCTGTTGATGGTGAAGCTGAACTTGCAAAAAAACCTGTTGGAACAGTTGTTTTTGACAGTCATTCTCAACCTTTTGGCCCCTCCGCTCCCCTAAAAAATTTTAAGACTACAACCATCAAAGTTGAAAAAAACATTGAAAAATGTTTTTATGATTATGATTTGAAGGCTAATGAAGCAATTTTAAAACTTTACCAGTCTAAAGTTCCTGTTTCAAAAATTCAGTTATCCCTTAGTCTTGGCATATTGGGTAAATTAAAAACAAGAAAAATTGTTCCAACCAGATGGAGTATTACAGCTGTGGATAATGCTATATCTCTTAACCTAATAAACGAAATAAAACATTATGATACAATATCCGAATATAGAGTTTACATTTTTAAAAATCTTGACAACCTTTTTGTAGCCATATTTATGCCTGGTTCATGGAGTTTTGAATGGATTGAAGCATGGTTTCCAGGCACTGTTTGGAATTTAAACGGAAAAACCCCGGAACTTATGGGTGATTTTGAAGATTTTTATGGGCGAAAAACCTATGCAGATGTGGGTGGATGCTATTATGCAGCTAGACTTGCTGTTTCTGAAGCCTTAAAAACTGAACATAAACAGGCCACAGTTTTAGTTTTCCGGGAAATCTACAGTGGTTACACCTTACCGATAGGTGTTTGGAATGTTAGAGAAAGTCTAAGAAAAGCTTTAAAAACAAAACCACAAACCTTCCCAACTTTCCAAGAAGCCCTAAAATTTGTATCATCTAAATTAAAAATTCCAATTAAAGAATGGGTTAAAAAAAGTTTTCTACTTAAAAAGGCTCTTCTCCAAAAAAAGTTAACAGAATTTATCCAGTAAAACAATTAATAATCAATAAACCAATTTTATTTGGAGGAACCTAATTTTGAATTTAAAAATGGAGTTACTAAGACTTCTGGAAGATTACCTTAAACTTTTAAAAGGCATATTTAAGGATAGGCTAGTTTCCCTATGTCTTTTTGGAAGCGTGGTTAGAGGAGAATATGGTGAGGGAAGCGATATAGACCTACTAGTTGTGGTTAAAAATCTTCCTGTTGATGTTGGCTCCAGAATTAAAATAACAGTTCCACTTAAACTTAAACTAAAAAGTTTTGAAAGCTACAGGAAAGTTAAGGAAGCAAATCTTCCAACACTTATTTCTGAGGTAATCTTAACACCTGAAGAGGTGAAAAAACATCCCCCAATTCTTTTAGATTTAACTCAGGAAGGTTTAATCCTTTATGACCAAGAAAACTTTTTAAAAAATGAGCTTGAAGTTTTAAAGGCTAAACTTAAAGAGTTGGGTGCTCGAAGAGTTAAAGGTCGTGGAGGCTGGTATTGGATACTTAAACCGGATGCCAAACTAGGTGATGTGGTGAAAATATGATTAATAGGGAGATGGCTAAAGATTATCTTTTAAGAGCTAAAAGATGTTTTCGAGAAGCAGAAATAGCACTTAAAGAAAATTGACCCTCCAGCAGTTATTAGACGTTCCCAAGAAGCCCTAGAATTAGCTGTTAAATCTTTGCTTAGAAGTTTAGCTATTGAGTATCCTCGAGCTCATGATGTTAGTGATGCTCTTCAAAGTAATGTTGATAAACTTCCAAAAAATATTGCTAAAAACTTAGAGGAACTTTCAAGTTTAATATCTGAACTTGCCTCTATTCGTGGTCCAGCTTTTTACGGTTATGAAAGGGAAGGAATACCAGCATCTGAAGCCTTTAAACTTAAATATGCACAAGAAGTTTATGGTAAGGTGGAAAAATATCTAAAACTTATAAGTAGATTGTTGGAGGAAAAGCTTTTCCTATAAAAATTTTAGGGTTAAAGTTTATAGCCTATTTTTCTTAGGAATGCTTTACGTTCTTCAACATCTTTTGCTTCCTCAATCCCTTTTGACTTGTAACCATCTATCACGCCAAGAATTCCTCTGCCTTGCTCTGTTTCAGCTAAAATAACTTCAACAGGATTTCCTGTTGCACAATAAATGCTACAAACCTCAGAAACATTTTTAACAGCATTTAAAACATTGATGGGAAAAGCATTTTTCATCAAAATTAAAAAGCAATGTCCAGCTGAAAGTTTAAAAGCATATTCAACAGCCAGCTTCTCCAATTCTTCATCATTTCCAATATGTCTAACCAAGCATAAACCTGAACTTTCACAAAAAGCTAAACCAAATTTTATGGTTGGAGTTGAAGTCACCAAAACCTCATAAAGGTCTTCAACAGTTTTTATAAAATGACTTTGACCCAAAATCATAT
>Ga0190286_1000257_pt1 | contig 24351 bp, 29 predicted proteins | sample 48691834_MG_FD_183241 | JGI IMG/M metagenome (GOLD analysis project Ga0190286, IMG submission 183241) | Hydrothermal vent microbial mat bacterial communities from Southern Trench, Guaymas Basin, Mexico - 4869-18-3-4_MG | ecosystem: Environmental > Aquatic > Marine > Hydrothermal vents >... | reverse complement strand
ATCCAGGATACGGGGTAAGGGACAATAGGGATAGGAATAGTGTTGTCTTGCGCAAGTTAACATTGGTGTTGACTTACATAAGGTAACATCATAAAAAAATGTTGACTTGTGGAAGATAACATGAGAAGAGGGGGCAAGGGAGGAGTAAGATAGTTTTATATTTTTTCAGTTTTTCTTCCAAAAAAATCCTTGGGAGACGAATTTGAGTTGAATACAAAAGTATTAGGTGTTGTTATTGGTATTATAGGTATCGTAGCTTTCTTAGCCTTCTACTTTTCTCCTACAACGACTCCTGCTCCTCCTACAACGACTCCTGCTCCTCCTACAACGACTCCTGCTCCTCCTACAACGACTCCTGCTCCTCCTACAACGACTCCTGCTCCTCCTACAACGACTCCTGCTCCTCCTACAACGACTCCTGCTCCTCCCCCACCAGATATAATAGTTGTTGCTAGTTTTCCAGATAAAGTCAACTTTGGGTCACAATTCGTCGTGACAGTAGTTATCCAAAATAATGGGGGAAGCGTTGCTGAGAACGTTCATCTCTACCTTCGAGCCAACCCGTCAGGATATTTCATAGTGGTCGGCTCAAGCCACACGCTGCAACAATTAGTTCCTGCAGGGATAAAGATAAAAATTGGTTCTTTATATCCAGGAGATCGGGAAAAAGTTACATTGACCATGCAAGCTCCAACCAAGAGCGAAATTGGAAATAAGCCAGGAATGGCATTTGAATTTACCTTTTCATATGATTACTATGAGCACTCGGAGACAGTTGGAGATAAATGGGTTTTGACGGTCGGACCTGGCTTAGTGACGATAATAGCAACACCTGGAGGGTAAATCCAGGTGTCTTGTGGGAGACAACATAAGGAAAGGTAGGAAGGGTAAGAGGGGGGTGATGAGTTAGGGTAAGGATTATGAATTTCCCGCCTCAGGATTAAAGGGATGGGAAGGGGGATAAGACAGGAGAAAGGAGGGCTTTACAGAATATACTATAGGAGAAATGTTACTTTTTTGATAGACGGGAGGAAGATAAGGTTCAGCAGGAAGGAGGCATACGCGCTAGGCCTGTTTTTCAGCGTAAAAAACAAGCTTCCTTGCTTCTCTTTCAATTAAGATGGCCCCTAGAAAAAACAAAGGATAAGCAGAGAGGATTAAAGGGCGCGGAAGGCTAATGAAGATGAAAGGAAGTGGAGAAGCAGGGGGAAGTGGGAGTTGAAGAGGAATTTCTTCCTTCAAATCGCTGAGAAAGAATAAAGGAGCAAATCCGAGGGAAAGAAGAAAAGAATTAAATCCAGTAAATTCCAGAACTAGAAGAGTTTCAGGGGAAAGGGGGATCCTGAATAAACTTAGCAGGAACCTAGGGCTACGTTCTCTAGCCACCGCTAGGGCAAGGTAATATAGGGAAAAGAGAATGCAGAGAAAGCAGATCAATCCAACAACAGGTGATGTAGAAGGCGGCAGAAGGTGATCTACAGCATAAGGTAGAAGGAAAAAGCCAGGGCAAATGAGGTATGTTAAGAGCCCTACAGTCATGTACATCCAGCCCCTAGCCCTCTCTAGCTTTGAGCCTAAGAGGACAGCACCTCTGTAATAGCCAACGTAAATGGGCATTATGAGACCGCTAAGAAACAGCGGGGCGAAATAAAGGAGGGCTTCTTTTCCAGCTAGAAAAACCTGAAAGGCGGAGAATAATAGGGTTGTGGAGGAGCTTATGAAGAGCAGGAGCTGATCCAGTGCCGTAAGCCTTGATTCCTCCCTAACGAGCTGCTCTATGAGCCGGATCCTCGCGCAGAGTTCCTCAAACCTCTTATCGATAAGCTCGCTCGACCCAGATTCCAGGTCTGACACAGGCTAGAGGATATATTTCAATTAAATTAAAAGTGTGCCACGAACCCTTTTAATTGCCTACCATCTCTCCCCTTATTATTCTGGAAAACCATGCTGGTTCGATCTTAGCCTGCCCGCCTGGCAAGGGGATCAGGCTAGCTAACCCTGAAGTACCTAGCTATAAGACTTATAGTTCCCCCATTAGCCTTTTCTCTTTCAGGAAAGGGTTAGAGAAGGAGGAAGAGAACGGTCAAGGCTATTACGAACACTCCCATCAGTATAAGAGCTATCTCCGAGCTGTCGTGCCTCTCGATGAAGTCGCCCTTTCCCATGAGTGGATCCACCATGTGCCCTATAGAACCCAGAATAAGATTATCAGAAGGTTGAAGAACATTGCAGAGAGCACGATCGCCATTGGTAGCGGCTCTGTCAGCCTTTCTAGGACGGACTTCTTCAAGGGATCCCCCGTCATTAACCTTGAGAGTTCCTTTAATAAAGCTTGCCTCCTGGATATGCTCTTCCATAGGAGGGAGGTTATGAGGAGGGCCCATGCCAGCATGTTTAGGGCGAACCCTATCCTATCAGCCACCGGAGCTTCCTTAGGGAAGGCGAAGGCGGTGAATGCAAGCAGAAGCCCATATATGGCAAGAAGGAGGTTGTAGAGGGATCTCATATCCTCCTTTGCCTCCTGGTAGAGGCTCAGGGCGAGTTCGGTGTAGCCATCTGGGACCTCCCTAACCTTCTTGAGGAGCTCTTCCTCGATCATCAGATCCCCTCCATGAGCTCCAATACTTTTTTACCCTTCTCCGTCAGCCCCTGGTAGACCCTCTTCCTCTCCCCCCTCCACCTCCTTATCAGACCCATACGCTCGAGCTCCTTTATCCTCGCATGGGTTCGGGGCCACTCAGGAAGGTACTCAAGGAGTTCACGCGTGTACTTCGGCTCCTTTAAGAGCCTCATTATCCTAAGGTATACGGGCCTCCTGGCAAGCCTTGCTACAAGCTGGACGTCCAGCTCCACATAAGACACCTATGTTATCTTGTGTAAGTCATCAAATATAAACGTTTCGCTACTGTTCCCAAAAGGCGTTAAGTTTATATTTGGGAACGTTCCTTTATACTAGGGATACGTATGCTGGACGAGTACCAGGTTGAGGGGAACGTCCTCAGTTTCAGGCTGACGGGCCCCGAGGAAATAGACATGTCCCTGTTCAGGGAGAGGCTTGAAGAGCTGAAGGCGCAGTGGGAAGAGGTTCACGGAGAGATAAGGGTGAAGTACGAGAGCGACGGGAAGGCAGGGCTGTACGTCTTCAGGAATACATCGCAAGGATACGAGGTCGAGGGGAGGGTGGAGTACCCCGAGGAGATAAAGGACGCTGAAAGGGCGTTCGAGAGCCAGAGGAGGCTTATGAGGGAGTACTACCTCAGGTTCTGTCTTTCTTCAACCGAGGAGGGAGAGGAAAGAAAGGAGGAGAGAGAGGGAGGGAAAATGGAAGGGAGAAGGATGAGCATAAGGGACAGGATAGTAGAGGCTGCTAGGAAGCTTTATGAGGAGAAGGGAAAGCCCCCGACGGCGAGGGAGATAACCCAAGCCCTGGGCTATAAGAGCCCTAGGGTTCTTTACGGGCCGGACAGGTTCTCCTCGCTTTCCGAGATATACGAGGCCGCAGGCATAAAGGAGGAGGTTCGTCCCCCTCCGGGCGCAGCCGTCCCTAAGGAGATCCCCCCTCCGACGGAGGTGAGGGGCTACGAGCTCGTGGCTAGGGTTGTTGGGAACCAGGTGCTGAAGGACGTCGAGACCGACATCTTAGGGAGCAAGCTGAGGACGACCATGAGCTTCCCGCTGACCGAGCCGCTTAAGGTTGGCGGGCCGGACGTCCTGGTCAAGATAGTACCCGGGCCGAAGCTGACTGTCGAGATATGGAAGAAGAAGCCATCAAGGAGAGGGAGGCCCAGGAAGAGGGGGTGACCGTGTCATGTTCGAGGACGCCGACGTGATAGACGTCTACACGCTGGAGGACGCCATAGAGGACGGGGTGATAGCGGACCTCGGGCTCCTCTTCAACAGGCGGATCGTGATGACCTCGAACATGATGGCGAAGCTTGGGAAGGAGGAGCTCCTGAAGGCCCTGATAAGGGGGCTTAAGGAGGCCTCCAGGCTCACCCGTCCAGACCTCATAAGCTTCCAGGTCAACGGGAGGAGGGTCTGGGTCGACGACACGGGCGAGGTCCTGACGTTCATGCTGCCGGAGGACTACTAGCCCCGCCCCCCTTTTTTCTTTCCTTCATCTTCCTCCAGAGCCCTCCTGAGCAGCTCCTCGACGGCAGCAGACCTGCTTACCCCCCTGCTCGAAGCATACTCGTCCAGCCTCTCCTTGAGAGCGCGAGATATGTTCACCCCCACCGGCTCCCTCCTCCCGTCCAGGACCCTTTCCACGAGCTCCCTGTGGACTGCCCTGCCCTTGCCCAGATCTTCGAGGAACTCCCTGCACTCCTCCGGGTCCGGAAGATCCCTGCCCTTCTCCCTCGCCCTAGCGAGAATCCTTATGAACTCCCTCCTTGCCCCAGCCGGATCCATCTCAGCCAACTTCTTCAGCTCCCCCGCCCTCCTGGACCGCAGCAGCTCCTCTATCCCCCTGAACCTCCCGCCCATCCGGTAGGTGGTTGGAGGGCTCGGGTAGATAAGGCGGTACCTAACCCACCTAGGTAGGTGGTATAGTTTCTAGGTGGGAAGGGATGAGAAAGAGCAAGGAGTTAAAGATTAATGTCTAATCCCTTCAAAACCCCATAAGAGGTCGTTAAATTGGTAGCTCTTGAGAAAAAGGACTACGTTGAGAGGGCTAAAGAGGAGATCCTGGGAAAGCTAGAGAAGCTGAAGGTAGCCTATAGCAGGGAACTCAGGTACAGGCTGGAGTCGAAATACGCCCATGACATAACATGGACAGCCCTGAAGCAGTTGGAAGAGGAAGGAGCTGTTAAAAAATTTGGTCTTCCTGGGAGAAAGAAGAAAGATAAGGAAGAACTGATCCCAGGGGACTTTTACGCTCTTCCAGATGACTGGAGGGAAAATAGAAGAGATCTCGAGCATAAGGCCCGGGAAAAGCGGGAGTTGGTTGCATTAGGTGTAGCCGCCCTTTCAGAGGCTGGGAGATATGCTGAAGAGGCCTTCTGGTTGGCTCTGAGGGAAGTTGCAGGTGCCCGTGGCTGGGAGATATTCCCAGAATCTGTTGAGGAGGTAGGGAGGGGAGTACCAAAGAAGCTCATCGAGAGGAAGATGGGCTGGGTGGAGGAGGGGCTGGAAAGAGGCCCTGAGACGGCCAAGCTGGAGTGGAGGAGGGTTGAAGAAGGGAGATTGAGTAAGGAAAAGTGGAAGGAGTGGTCTCTGAAAGGAGGGGACTTCGACATGGCCCTCAGGACGGAGGAGGGGGTGTTCGCTGTTGAGATCAAGAACGGCCTGGCCTACCCGAGCCTTTTCGGCAAGATCCTCACGATATCCAAGCTAGGATTCCTGCCCATCTTCATAGTAAGATGGCTCTCTCCAGGTCAGATAGAGGCTCTTCCGCCCTCAGGAGATCGTAAAAGGGCTTATGGAGTCTTGGTGTTTAGAAAGGCGTTGTTCCCCCCTACCTACGCTGACCTAGCTGAAAGGCTTTCTTCCCTCGTCGGCTGGCCGGTCGAGGCGAGGGAAAAGGTGGATGTTGACTGGTTTGAAAAAGGATAGACAAGGTAATATCAGATCTGATCAGGCACGATAAGGAGGTGAGGGCGTTTCAAGAGGAAATCCTCTCCCTTGAGTTTAAGGTAAGCCTGCTTAAGAGAAAGCTGGACGCAGGGTAAAAATGGCATGGTGAGTTTGGACTTATTAGATTGATTCCCCGTCCCTGTCATTATACGTTCGATCTGTCATCTGTAATCCGTTACTCGCCCCTTTCGTGAGAGTGTGGGGTATTCTACCTTATTCCAGCTGGATACCATTAAAAATCTAGATTAATATGCATATATCACTATATAGAAAGGTTTTTATATGATTATCTGTAGATTAAGACGGAAAGAGGTGGATCCAGATGGATGTAGAGAAAAAGATGGAGGTGACCTATAGGGATGTGGACGAGCTCATATGGAAGATTAGGGAGGAGCTGGAGAAGCTGGGTGCTACAATGAGGTTTCTCAACTATTCGATAGGATTCCTCAATGAAAGAGAGCTCAAGGAGGTCATAGACTCTTGTTACAAGAGAAGGAGGGAGCTCTTGAGCTTTCTTAAGGACTGGAGCGAGCAGGAGTTCCTGAGCTTCCTGAAAAGGCTGAGCCCGGATGCTAAGAGGCTCTTAAAAGCGATAGTGGAGATGGACGGGAAGGCCACGAAGGGCACCCTAAAGTCAAAGCTCGGGTGGGACAGCATGAAGATAACCGGCATCCTGGCCGGGATAACCAACATGGCCAGAAAGTCCGGGCACAGGAGCCCCTTTAAGAGGGAGAGCGTAAGAACATCAAACGGGAAGTGGGACTACCTTTATACGATAGACCCTAAGGTTCTGGACTGGCTCAAGACCAACCTCTAACCCCCTCTCTTCCTTTTTTTGGTCGGTAACCGCCTGCCATATGCACTGTTCAAGGGGAAAAAAGTCACGAAGTAAAGATGTTGGAGTAGACCTGCAAAGGAGATATACGCCAGAATCTTCTGTATTTGTACGCAGATTTTTGGGAAATCTGTTCTGCATGACCTCGATCGTCAAGCCTCAATGGTTGCAGGTAAATCCTCGATGCTTGAGCCTTGATCATCAATGGTGGATGGCCGATTATCGATGATCGATGGTAAATGATTTTTTAACGATAATTTAATATCGATGCTCGATACAAAAATATCGATACACATGCCGGGCCTGACCTTAAGCTTTGCAAACCAGAAGGGCGGGGTGGGGAAGTCAACGAGCGCCGTCAACCTCTCGGCTATCCTGGCAGAGGAGCACGGCCTAAGAGTCCTTTTGGTAGATTTCGACCCACAGGCGGCAACGACCAGGGGCCTGGGATACAACCCGCCCGTCCTCGAGAGGACGGTCTACGACTGCGTGGTCAACAGGGTGCCAGCAGAGGACGTGCTTATTCGCACCTGGATAGAGGGTTTGGATCTGATCCCCTCCAACCTAAACCTTGCTGGCGCTGAAGCGCTGCTGATGCAGAGGCTTGGGAGGGAGAGGGCCCTCGAGAAGGTCTTGAGGCCTATAAAGGGCGGGTACGACCTGGTTCTGATAGACACGCCCCCAAGCCTCGGTATATTGACGATAAATGCGCTACGCGCTAGCTCCTACGTAATAATACCGGTGCAGGCGCAGTACTACCCCCTCGCTGGCGTCCCCCTTCTCATGCAGATATTGGAGATGATGGAGGAGGACCTCGAGCACCACGTCGAGATCCTAGGCTTCGTCCTGACGATGGTCGACGCGAGGACAGTGCTGACGAGGGACATAAGGGCAGCGCTAAGGGAGCAGTTCGGGGCAAAGGTCTTCGAGACGGAGATACCCGTGAACGTGAGGGTTGCCGAGGCCCCGAGCTACGGTAAGCCCATAACGCACTACGCCCCAGACTCGCCGGGGGCGAGGGCCTACAGGAGGCTGGCTAAGGAACTCCTCGAGAGGATAGGCGTGAGGCCGAGGAGGGCGATAGCAAGGGAGGCAGGGGAAGGTGGAGGGCTCAAAGCCGAAGGGGAGGAGGGAGAAGAGGAGGGGGGCTAGCAGGGAGGGCCTAAAGGCCCTCTTTGGAGGTCCTGGGGTAGAAGCAGAGGCAGCTAAGGAGGTAGCAGGGCCCAGGCCTAAGGCCGTAGCGGAGGAGCCGGAGGTCAGGGCGGAGACCAGGATGGACGCCATAGCCAGGGCAGCGGAGGAGGCCCTCTCCTCCCCGAGGATCACGGTCCACAGCCCTCTGACGAGCGCTGTGCTGAGGTACCTTAAGGCCACGAGGCCCAGGTTCAGCATGAGCGAGGAGCTCAGGCTCATCGTCGAGGACGCCATAGGGAGGAAGTACCCCTCAATCTCGGAGCTGGTTGCTAAGGCCATGCTGGAGAAGAAGATAGAGAGGCTCAGACAGAAGGTGGGCGCTTAATGCCGAGGGGGGTTAACAAGGAGGTACTCAGGACCCTCTTCAGCAGACCGAAGAAGGAGCTATGGATCATCCCGAAGGCAAGAGAGGAGATATTTGACGCGGAGCTATATGCGAAGCTGGAGAGGATAGAGGAACTCCTACTCGAGGTTCTGAATAGGATATCTTCAGCTGCATATGCTGGAAAGTTTGGATATAAGGGAAGTAACAAGAAAGAGGATCCTTTTCCTAAAAGATCGGGTCCAAGATCTGAGATCTCAGTAAGCTCCAATATTTTCAAACCGGAGAGGGCTAGAGGCAGTAGTTTTTCAATGGAGCTTATCGAGGAGTTCATTAGGGACAATCCCTGGAGGGATTTTTTGAGAAAGAAGGGTAATCGATGAGTTACACTTCAAAACAGAGTTTAAATTGATCCTTTAGAATCCTCCTACAGATTTATCAAGCTTAGATATGCTTCTCTTAAATCTTCTTGTTTTGAGAACCCTGTATTTCAATCCTTGTCTGGCGCTAGACAGAGATGGCATTATGCTTTGTAAGTAGAGTATTCGCTGTTCTTAATTTTTTCTTTGGGAAAAAATTGTTTCAATGGAACATTTTATATCACTAACCAATAAACAATACAATGATACAAGGGAGGCCCTAGTATGAAGAGCGTTGTGGAAAGTCTAATGGAGCTTGTAAGACAAGGTTACTTTCCAGAGATGCTTCAGATAAGCCAGATGCTAGAAGAAGACTACACCCTATCCTTTAACAAGAAAACTTCGCGACTTTTTATGAGAAAGGGAAATAAGGCCGTACCCGTGCCCAAAGGTTACGAGTGGTTTGTCATCTCCTGCTATGAGTTAAAAAAGGTTGCAGAAAAAACCAAAGCTATCGTATTCATAAGCTACTCACACAAGGATCTTTGGATGGCGTTTAAAATCTGGAGGATGCTAACAAACTCTGGAGTGCCTTGCTATCTTGCTGAACTTTACCCAGAACCCGGTTTATCCCTTTGGGATAAGATAAAGAGGATGATAGAGAGTTCGGATATCGTAGTGGTGCTTTACACCCGTAACGCCCGATATTCAGCGTATGTAAACCAAGAGCTGGCTTACGCCCATGCGAGAGGGAAGATCATACTCCCGGTTGTCGAGGAGGGTGTAGAGCTTCCAGGCGTTCTAGCAGGTTTGGAGTACATAAAGTTCAATCCTCTGAACCCAGTGAGCACGCTGACCTCTATAGCTAACACTATCAGAAAGTTCCTTGAGGATAAAGAGAGAAAAGCAGTTGCTGGAGTCTTCTTACTTCTTTTGGGAGCCATAGCTCTTTTAGCTGCTTCCTCAGAAAAAAGCTCATAGAAAAGAGGAATAGAGCATAGTAGTGCATTATAGATCTAAAGAATCAGAGAGAGGCTTGGGATAAAGGTAAAGTACTTCCGAAAGTCAAAGAAGATGGAAGAACTAAGGAAGGCGTGCTCTAGGAAGAAAGGAAATACAACCGATCTAACAGACAGCTATCTGAAGCTAATCCTCTTATATCTTACGTCAGTAGGTAAAACTCCCTTCTCCTTGCTTCTACTATGCAGAAAACCCTGTAGTTCATTCTTAGTTCAATCTTCAGCTCCCGTAACTGTATTCCTTAATTCTCCCGTTAATCCTCACTCTAACGAGGTCTTCAAGAAACTTTACCCAAAGCTATTTTTTCCTAACAAAGTCTTCCTAATAGCCTAGCGCACATATTTTTAGCCTTTACTTTTTCATCTTATCCTAATGGGTAAGGAGATAAGGGAAGCGATTAGAAGGATTCAAGCCAAAATAGGAACGGAGATCCAGACACATGATGAACTCGTCAATGGATTCATAAACGAAGTAGTTCTCCCCTTTTTGAAGGAAAAAATAGGCCTTCTTGCTTATGTAAAGCTTGAAAGACCGATAAAGAGAGGAAGATATGATGCAAGGGTTGGAAGTCTAGTAATAGAGATCGAGAAGCCAGGAGATGGGATAAAGAAGGGGATAGAGCAGGTTAAGGGATACATCAGGGAGTTCAGAGATAAGGGCGAGATTGTCAGGTGCCTCGTGACCGATGGGGTTGTAGCAGCCTTTGTAGATGAAAATGAAGTTGTTGGGGATATAAAGCCATTAGAGGACCTAGCTTACGAACTCCAGGCTCAGCTATCCGTCCTAGCTAAGATGCCAGCTGCTCCAGAGGACCTGCTGACTGTAATAGGCCCCTCCTCAGAGATTTGTATGTCTCATATAAGGATCCTCTTGGGGGCTTACAAGAGCCATAAGGCAATACCTTTTGTTGACGAGTGCTTTAGGCTTTGGAAGGCGGTCTATGGAGCTGCGGCTAACCTAACAGCTGATGTGGTGAGAGCAGTAAAGAGATACGCTAAAGGGATGGATATAGAGCTTAAGACTAAGAAGGATGTGGAGGAGTTTCTCTTCGTCGTGGAGACATATCTCTCCATCTTGATGAAGCTCTTAATGGCTGGAGTAGCAACACAACGAGGACTTGTAAAGGCTCCCAAACTCTCCGAACTTTTGAAACCCCCGCTTGAGGCCTTCGAGGCCCTAGATCAGAGGATTCCTTTCTTAAGGAAAGCCTTCGAGCATGATGCCTTTAGCTGGTTTGTAGACGCAGCAAGAGAGGATGCTTCTGCAGCCAGGGATCTTGGTGGATTGATAAGGGACTTATCTCTCGCTGTGGATGCAATGGATCTATCAAAAGTGAGGATAGATCTCTTAAGGCGGGTATATCAAGAGTTCTTCGATCCTGAAACTAGGAAAGCCCTAGGAGAATTCTACACTAACGAAGAGATAGTCAAGGAAGTCCTAGATAAGGTTGGATATAAAGGAAAAGACATTCTTGATAAATTGCTGCTAGATCCTGCTTGTGGGTCTGGCACTTTCCTGATTATAGCAATAAGGAGATTTATTGAAGAGGCAAAGAAAGCTAAACTTGAAAGAACTGAGATTCTGAGAAGGGTTACTAAACAAGTTGTGGGTATAGACATCCATCCCTTTGCTGTAGCAATGGCTAGGGTGAATTACCTCTTGGCTCTATCCGACATGATAGATGCTAGTGTAAGGGAGACCCTAGGAGAATTAACTATACCAATATACTGGACAGACTCGCTGGCGGGCTTCACAAGAGAACCTAAAGTTTACACGGCACCAATAGTAGAGATAGATGTAGCACCTTTAGGTAGGTTTCAACTGCCTGAACCAGAAGAAGTTCCATTAGAAAAGGTGTTGGAGGCAATAAAAAGGGCTCTTGATCATAAATGGAGCAAAGAAAGATATCTACAAGAATTTTCTGAAGACATTCGGCTGAAATATGAGTCAATTCTTAGCGAACTTTACACAAACTTTGCGAAAAGGGCTGAAGAGGGAAGAGATAGCAGGTGGCTTCCCACGCTCAGGAATGTTGTCATCGTCGACCAACTGAGGGAGAATTGCGATTTTGTAGTAGGTAATCCACCTTGGGTCAGAGTCCATAATGTATACAAGGAACTCAGAGATAGGATCGAGAAAACCTTCAATTTTTACGGAAAAGAGGCTTCTTGGAATCCCAAGTTTCTTAAAGCAAGGATACCTTTCAGGAGGCAAGTCGATTACTCCCTCGCCTTTGTGGAAGCAGCTCTTAGCTATCTCAAACCGAGAGGAACATTCGGCTTCGTCATAACATCGAACGTTATAAGATCGCTTTACGCTGGAAAGATGAGAGAAACGCTCCTCACGCAAACCACCTTGCTAAGCATAGTGGATTACTCCCTTTCCAGGGTTCAACTTTTTGAAAGGGCCCAAAATGCCCCTCTTATTCTGATCTTTCGTAAGGAGAAGCCACCTGACGGGCATAAAGTCCAAGTGGAGATGATAAACAGGCTTGAAGAGAGGAAGAAATGGGAAGTAGAGCAGGAGAATCTCCCTCTAAAGAAAGGAGATCCAGCATCTCCTTGGTTAATGGCGCCTCCAAATATTATTAAGGCTATGAGAAAGATGCAAGAAGGGAGTGATAGATTAGGAGATATAGTTAGTGTTAATATGGGTGTTAAAACAGCTGCCAACGATATATTCTTTATCAAGGATTTCCAACCCACAGATACTCCTAACGTGGTATTAGCAGAGACAGAAGGTGGGGATAAAGTACGAATAGAGATAGAGCTTCTAAGACCACAAGTTAGGGGAAAAGATATCGATGCCTGGACATACAAGGTTGAGGATTACATCATATGGACACATGACGACGAGACAGGAGATGTACTAACTAATTTACCTCCTCTTGCTCTTAGGTATTTTGAAAACAAGAGAGATAGACTGCAAAGTAGAGATGATTATAAAAAAGGACAGCCGATTTGGATAATATTTAGGGTTTCTAAAGAAAAACTCAAGGAGAAAGTGGCTTGGCAGGAACTCTCTAAGACTATTGGAGCTGTATATCTACCAGCTTACCATAAAGACGAGCGAATTGGAATTAAAAAGTTAATAGCAAACCAGACAGTTTACTTTGTGAAGGGAGAAGAATTAGGGATAGCTCTTGCCGGACTTCTTAATTCGACCCCTGTAAGAACGTATACAGCCAGTTACGTCACTAGGACTGGAGCAGCTTACTGTCACTTTATCGCTTGGGTGATTGGATTGATTCCTGTACCAGAGAAAGTAGTTGGTCTGCACGCTAAAGAGCTTGAAGAAATTTCAAGAAGACTCCATAAAGTTAAGGGCCAAGATGAGGAGCTATTGGAGAAGTTAGATGAAGAAAGTGCTAAACTCTATGGGTTATCTATGGAAGAACTTTCAGCTATGAAAGAGTTTTTAGAGTTCTTCGTTGCTGGCTAATTGGCGTCACTAACCTTAAATGATTTTCTTTCATAATAAAAGCGATGACTTACTGGATCTTCGTAACCAACGAGCAGAACTGGAAGGTTGTAAAGGAGAAGAACGTATGGGGCCTGCCAAGGGGGAGGGAGAACTCAATAAAGAGGGTGAAGAAAGGAGATAAGGCTTTCATCTATCTAATGCAAGAAAAAACTAAGAACAAAACAGTTCCAACGAGAATCATTGGGTTCTTTGAAGTAGTATCGGATCCGTTTACCAGTAGCGAGAGGATATTCAAGGATCGCTTATACCCGAATAGGGTTAGGCTTAAGCCGATTTTGGTTTTGGAGAAGAATTATTTGGAGTTTAAGCCTCTAGTGCCTAAGCTTAGCTTCATAAAGAACAAGAATTACTGGTCTGGATACTTTAGGAGCGGCCTTGTGGAGATTTCAGAGAAAGATTACGAGTTGTTGAAGTCCGAGTTAGCTAAACTAGCCTAACACTTTCTGGTGTATTTCTACTTCTTCCCCTTTTTTATGAGCGTCTTTGTGTACTTGTAAGCATCATAGGCGTCAAGTAAATCCCCCACCACAGGTATCCTTCCAAGAATTAACCTGCCAATCCCCTTCTTAGCCCTCTTTACCCTAGCCACCCTTGCCCCTTTCTTTCCCTTTAAGTAATCCCTCCAGCCTACGTTCCTTTTTATTCTGCCTTTACTATCTCTATAAATCACTCTTGCTCTTCCTCTGACATTCACTCTCTTCCTCCTCATTAAACCACCCTAGTGCCTGGAAGCCCAGATAAGCATAGAGAGAACGGCCCCTATGATCATGATTGCACCAAGAATTTCTAGGACTAGCTCGTCTAGGAGAACACCAGCGACGAGAGCTATGATCCCGAGAAAGGAAAGCCAAATAACGGGGTTCTCGGGTGCTCTCCTACCCAAACCCTCACCTCCCTTTAGACGATTTCCACTCCTCAAGAGCCCGCTTCACCGCAGGCATTATCTCCAGAGGGATGCTGTGCCCTGGGTACCTCCTCGTGCCTGACTTGTAGTATATCCTGTAAGCCTTAAGGACGGCAAAGTCCCTCGGGGTAAGCATAACAACCTTTCCGAGTATATCCCTCATCCTCGCCAGTATCTTGCTGTAGGAGGGCCCATACCAGTAATCGCACTCCTCGTCCTCCTCGTAGAGTTCTACTATTGCCCTCAAGAAGGCATAACCCCTTTCACCTGTCTGCTCTAAGGCTTCAAGTACATCCCTCCTTACCTCGTCCCAGGAACTCCTTAGAGAGAGCCCTTTCTTCCTGTCGTAAGTGTAATAATTGCCCCTAAAGCACCCCACCTCCAGATCATCCTTGGGTCTGACCCTGTTGAAGAACTCGAGCAGCTTCTCGTCGGATATAGCCTTGGCTACTTCTTCCAGGATCTCTTCCCTTTCATCAGAGGACAGGTAGAAAGCAAAACCTTCTTTATTAGACCTTTCATATTCATCCTCGAATTTTTTGGCTATCTCAAGTCCTAGCTCCTTTGCTAGTTCGTAGAGTTCCTCATCCTCCAGGAAGCGGGTCAAGAGGAGTTTCCTCTCCTCAAGCTTATCCACCACTAACACCATCACTATTCTACTATCATACCATAAAAATTTTATGGGGGGGGTAACGAAACTGTCTAGACGGCATAACAGCGCACGTGACCTTTATCTTCCATTAGACTGGGGATTACACCGGATTGAAATTACCAGAGCAGATAAGGAGGGCGCTGTCCTCTCTGAATGCAAGTATTACTTACCTCTCAGGAGTCGATGTGATCTCCCCAGACGGCAGGAGGGGAGAGTGCATAGAACTCAAGTTCGAGATAAGGCCTGGTGCAGGAAAAGAGCTTGTTGAGAGCATTATGAAAGGTTCCGCTTTGGCCCTCAACATGAGGGCCCATGTGGAGCTCATCAAAGCTGGAAGGGCTGGCTCTACATTCAGGGTTCTTCTAGTTCCGTCGAACCTGCTTCATGCATGCGGACGTAACCCATGAGTTGATTTGTGTTTTTTGTATTTCCTGAAGATAATATCATCATAGTGATCACCATAAGGTTCAGGACCTAAACTCATGAAGTTCGTTCAGACCTTTTTCATTTCCTGAAGATCAATTTTTACTTAGAAAATGAGGAAGAAAGAGAGAAGAGCTGGAAATCAGACTAAACTGGCGATCCAGGGAGATAAAGTCGAAGTAATCCATCCACCCGACCTTTCCAGCTTCATAGTAACGAAGGAATCAGAAAGGAAGGACAGATGGATGAGGTACCTACTTCAAGAAGTCCCAAGAGAGATAGAGGTCAGCATGGATAGGATTGTGTTCTTCCTCCAGTTGATCGATATAGCACGCTTCATCAGAGAGCTGCTGCAAAGCAGATAAAGAAGTCATTGTTATTCTTTTATAACTCTTCAATAGCTCAGAGGGTACAGTCAACACCACACATAGCCCTCTCTTTTTTATTTCTAACACAGAAAGGATCTGTATCTGATTTGCTCCACGCCTTTAACCAATCTTTTTTATTTTCTGAGAATCTATTCTTATTTTCAGCTAAAATGGAAGGTCGAAGAAGCTCAGAACCCTTACTTCAGTCCCTTCAAAGTACTTCTTCGCCTTCTTTAGGATCCAACGCATGTCCTCCTTCAGAGGGTTGTAGACTACTATGAACTTCCTCCCTTCCAAACTGCCCAGCTTCTCCCTTAGCTCGATCCACTTCTCCCTTTTCAGCTTGCTCGTAACCACCTCTATCCAAATCCCTTTCCCAGCCAGATCCACCAGCCACCTCCCCACCTTAACCTCCTCCCTCAGTGGGAGCCTAGACGATATCACCTTCTTGACATAGTTGTGAACAGCTTGCCCTCTCTCAGAAGGGGAGCAGAAGAGCAATACCCTCCTAGGAGGCTTCGAAGGCTCATGAACAGAAACGGAGATAACGAGGCCCTCTGACTCGAGTCCCTTCATTAACCTCCTCGCTTCCTTGACCTCCAGTCCAAGCTTTTCGGCTATCTCCTGTGTTGTAGCTATCTTCTCCCTTTTTACCAAAGAAAGAGCCATCTCCCTTATTTCAAGGGGAGATCTGAAGGATATAAGACCAGTCTCATCGTCTATGAAGATGTGCGGGCTCCCGAGGATCCACCTCAGAATCAAGTAGTCTGGCACATTTGCCAGGACTGGGTCTAGGTTTGAGAGGGAGGTACTCACCTTCTCTATGAGAAGGGAGGGTTTCATCTCTCCCCTTTCGAGCAGAACCCTGACTGCATGGGATCTTATGATAGCCTCTAGAGATCTCAGGAGCATCCAAAATAGTAGGCTGTCTTGGACGTATATGGTTGGAACCAAGGGGAAAAGTTGCCAGTGTTGAGGGTTCCTGATATATGGGTCACCTCCTCAGAAACCGACGATGGGAAGGGAGGATGCACAGCTCCTGTTGGCTGCGATCGCCCTCATAGGGTTCCTTCTCCTTAGGGTTAGAAGGGTTCTTGGTGAGGGAGTTGGGCTAGCTTCAGGTCATCTCAAGCTCCTTCTGTACATATTTCTTATAATTGCCCTGCTATACAGCTTTGCGATGGTTTGGAGGCTTAGGCCCTTCAGATTGGATAACCTGAGGGTGAGAAAAGTTGGCAATTGCCTCCTCCTAGAGGGCAAGGGTAGAAGGTTCCTCTTCCTCCCTCTAAGGCTCAGGCCAGTAGAGGGGGCAGAACCCCTTGACATGGAGGAGGTCTCAAGGGTTTTATCTGGAATGGGCCTCTCAGTAGCTCTCCTATCTGTATCCAGAATCAGAACCTTTGATCTTCTCGGATTTACCCTTAGAGGGGAGAGGTCAAACCTGATTCTCCTCTTCACAAGGGCTGAAGAGGTTTCCGAAGCTCTTAGAGCTGTCGATGGTGGGAGGAGAGCCCTCTCCGGGATGCTAAAGGGCTACAGGCTGAAAGAAGATCCAAGAAGGGATCTAGCCTGGTTATGCCTTGCAGCGATGAGTGCTGGATCGGCTCAAGAGGGCGCTGCAAGGGTTCTACCACTGATACCAGATCAAGGGGGCAAGATATCCTTAGGTGAGGATCGATGGGGAGAGAAGGTAGCCTTGAGGGAGGAGGAACTCATGAACCACGTTGTCATCTTGGGTCAGACTGGTTCCGGGAAGACCACGACTTGTAAGAGGATACTCAGGTCGTTGGACTGTAGCTACCTCGTAATAGATCCGCATGGGGAGTACTCCGAGGGAGAGGTGCACAGGATAGGAGTTGACTCGGGAATAGGCCTCCTAAACCTCAAAGGGGCTTCTGACGAGGAGATAAGGGAGATAGCCGAGGTATTCGCCGACGCCCTTGAGCTGAGCCATCCCCAGTACTCCTTTTTAATAAGGGCGCTTGAGAGGGAAAGGGAAGGGAAAGAGGAGCCAGGAATGATCTCCTTGATAAGGAGAGTAGAGCAGATGCCAGCAAGGGGACCGGAGTACGAGGTAAAGGCAGCTCTCCTGAGGAGGCTGTCCCCGCTGGGGACTGAGGAGGTGGATGTTGCCTTTAGAGGGGAGATGAGCGTCGACTCTCTGTTTGAGGGGAGGCACGTCATAAGGCTGAACTTGCTTAGGAGCCAGGAGGCAAAGAGGGTTTTCACATACGCCCTTCTTAGGAGGATCTACAGGAAGGCAATGCTTAGGGGAAGGAGCGATGGGTTGAGGATGGTCATCTTAATAGACGAGGGCGACAGGATAATCCCTTCTGGGAGAGGGCTTGAGGTGGTTGAGGACATATTCAGCGAGCTGAGGAAGTTTGGAGTCGGGGCACTGATAACCGCAAGTGATCCGTCCCTGCTACCTCCCAGGATATTCGGAAATGCGGCTGTCAAGATAGTGCACTCCATAAGCTCCCCGGAGGGGGTGCTTCTCCTTTCTAGAATAATAAAAAGCATCAGTACCTTGAGAGAACTCGAGCCCGGGGAGGCCATCTTGATAAGGAGGGGGGATCCAAGAGAGGTTTTGGTCAGGGTGAAAACCGTTAATTAGAGCTTAACTAGTTTTAGGGTTAAGGTTGAGTCTTAGAATTTATCTTTACCCACCTCAAATCTTAGAGCCCCATTATCTTTGAGTTCACGTAGTAGGTCATGGGGAGCCGGTCCTTCGGCATCCTCAGCACCGACTGGATCTCGGCTATCCTTCTGGTTATCGAGGAGGGCTTGTAGCTCCCTCCCCTCGCCCCAATCATCCTAAGGGCTGAAAGAGCTTCCTTTATGGTGAGGGGAAACCCTGCCTCCTCGATGCGATCACTATGGCGGCAGCCACCCAGGCGAGCTGAGTCCTCCTGCCACCCCTTGCCAGGTACAGGCCCATCACCCTGACCGCCCCTCCACGACGCTCCTGGGTGCTTTTAGCTCCCTAGCCAGGGGGACGACGTACTTGGATGCCTTGGTCCGCTGGATGAGGATGGAGTGGCTCCGGCTGAAGGAGGGGGAGAGGGCGGGGCCGTAGAGGCGCCCGCACTCCGGGCAGACGAGCACCCCGTCCCTCTCGGTGAGCGGGCCCCGCACCCCTCGCATTTGCGCATTGTGGAAGAACGCGTCGGAGTTATTTAACGCTTACTTCAAACTGCATTTAACCAGCTTCTTTTGGACTAATAACGGAGAAGATATGCGAACTTAGAGAATTCTTTAAGTAAATCTGAAATAACCGCATGGGGGTCTTGGGAGGGTCTCTTAACGCAGTTGAGTGCTAGCTGCTCGGAAAACTTTAAGCGCGCACTTCAGGGAAGGATATTATCAGTCTTCTAAGTTTACACTAAGGAATCGAGAATGCCTTTTAATTAAGCATTGCCTAACAGTCTTCTAGTCTTTTCAAAAAGGTTTCTAACTGATCTTTAATAGGCTTCACATCTGTTACCGTTCTAGCTTTTATGATCTGCATGGATTCTTCTACAAGCTTCTCAAGATACTTCTCGTTTATTATACCAGCCTCTCCTGCTAGAATGACATATTCTCCCAGCTTTTTGGTAGTGGAGAGAATATCTTCTTTAGTTTCACTGGACAAATTTAGGGTAGATTCCTTTATCGCAAAATCTAATTCTTTAATTAACACTCTGATTATTGTTCTTAGACTATTACGTGCCACTCTCTTCTTTCTAAATATGTAGTTTATCTCATTCAGTATAAACTCTATGATGATACCTAGAAGCGTTCCTAATAGGGTACCTAGTAAGAAGCTACCCTGTAAGTAGGGTTCAGCCTGAAACATAAAGTCACTATAATCACTAAATTTTTTTTATTTTTTAAGCAGACTTCAGTAATATGCCTGTGTTAATAGCCGTCGATGAATCTGAACAGCCAGGAGAAGGGCGACGCCCTCAGAGGGAAAGAGGATGTCCAGAAGACAAGGAGATCCAGAAGACAAGGAGATCCAGAAGACAAGGAGGGGAGAAGATAATAACCACAGGAATCCTAATGTTGAAAGATTGTGGTAAAGAAGAAGAACTACTTAAGAGACTAATCCTAGCTGGTTATCCTGCCTTTTTTAAGGATTTTTCAAGGCTAAGAACCGAAAATGGGTGGAAGGGCTATGAGGTAGCGCTTTTTAATGCTATTTTTCGGAGAGTTGGACTCTCTGGAATCAAAGATGCAGCAATTAGGGCTTTTCATATTGGAGAGAGAATCCTCGAAAGGCTTGAGGATCTAGAGTCAGATAGGGTTCTAAAGTATGGGCTAGCAAAAGACATTGTATCTGAAGAAAAAGAATTTAGTCAAGGGATTATGACGTACACGCTTGTCTGGAAGTTTTTACAAGAATTAAAGGGCGAAGGAAATTCTGCGCAGATTATTATACTATGTGATAAGAAAAAGGGGCTGCTTTTTGGCATATTTGAGGCCGTTAGGCAGTATTTGATGGAATCTGAGATAGAGAACGTCTTTTGTAGAGTTCCTGAGAGGAAGGGGGAGGTTATTTATCCAGTCTTTATGGCTGCAGATTCTATAGCCAGCCATTTCTCTTGGGTCTCTTTCTATCTACTCAAACAAGGGCTTTATACAAGAACAGCTAAACGCTCCAGGCTTATAAATGATGATCACGTGTTGGGAGTAGAGATAGAAGAGGAGGAGTTCTGCAGACGATTTAGATCCTTCACCCCTCTATACAGAATATTTGATGGAAATATAAGTAGAAGAGAGTCGCTGCAGGATGAGATAAAAAGGAACTACAAGTGTCAAGGGATCTTTGCTAAACCAGGAGAGATTAAAATTGGAGGGAAAGTAATAATTAAGTTAGTAGAAACCATCCCAAAAAGGAAATTCCAGTGGGCCACGTCAGAGGTTCCTATTTTTGTCAGGGAAAGACTAAAAGTATGGTTGAATAGTTGGTGCCCCACACAGCAACACAAGAACCTTCTAACAATGCCTACATTACTGGATCAGGAGATTATGAGATATCTAGAGCTTTTCAACTGATTCATAAGACGAAAAAGCTAATCTGAAGGAGAAGGTTGCAAAGCGTTGCAGAAGCTCTCTATAAAAACAGGCACCCCTGCCCCGTTAGGTAGGGTGCAATAACCTACCTATAACGGGACAGGGAGCATATTTGGTGACGTTAAAATGTATTTAAACCTCACTATCAAGTAAAAGAAAGATGTCTCTTAGAGAAAAAGAAAAGTATTAGATACATGTAAAAGTTACATTATAAATTAACATGGGTGATTACTCGGATGGAAATCCGTAGAGAAAAAGTTCTGATATTGCCAGTAGGTCTCTATTGGAAGAGGCTACTCAAAGAAATAAGATCTCTCAGGGAAAAGGAGGAACTAGAAGAGGTAATCCTTCTTTGGGGATCAAAAAATGAAGAGTGGAGAAAGAAGACAAGGGAAAATGCGCAAAAGATCATGAAGAAGGCAAAGGAACTGGGTATAAGAATAAAAGATGTAGAGGTTGATTTAACGAGTTATGAGGAATCATTCCGCAAGATTCTTTCAATAGCCTTGGATAAAATGAGGGAGGCTAAGGAGGTCATTATTAGCGTATCAGGCGCAACAAGACCTTCTGTTATTGCTGCCGTAGCGGTCAGCATTTTTGTAGGCACAAAAGTTGTTCTTACCCCCTCCTCTTATCCAAAAAGGCCAGAAGAGTATCCTAAAGAGTGGATAGAGGAGGATTTTGGTGGCGAGTCAGAAGTACTTGCTATGCCAGTTTTAGTTTACAGACTCATTCAGAGAGAAGATTATAGGGGAATATTTGAAGTTCTCCATAACTCTCCCCCCCTTAGCAGGACTGGTATCAAGGAGAAACTGGAAGAACTCGATTATGTTAAGAAGTGGCTTGGAAGGAAAGGGAAAAGAGAATTTACATACCGAATTCTTAACAAAAGATTAAACAGACTTATGGGTCTAGGGCTGGTAAGAGAGGTTAATAGCATTCCAACTAAATTTGAGCTGACACCAGCTGGAAAGCTTATCGCTAAAGCTATGTTCGAAGAGAAGACCTAGGTACTTAGACAACGCTTCTTATAGCCCAAAAAAAGCAATGTGTATTGGAAAAAGAAAGAGAAGCCTAAAGAGCCTCATAGTCTGTCAGTAGTCAGGGAAAAGTTATTATGCAAGGAAGGACATGCTGGACCTCTTCGTTGATTAGCTTAATATACATTTTGTAAACAAACTTGCAACTGCTAGAGCAGGCTATTGCCTCACTTTCTCTAGTTAAAAGGTTCTTCTGCTGTAGCGCACTGAAGAAGACCTTTTCTGAGAGCGCTGGTATTCGGGCAAGATATGTTAAGGCACCTTTTTATTAAAGCACCTTTAACAAAGACCCGCCTTATATATTTTCCAAAGGTAAAGGTGTTTCGATGATAGTGAGGAGCTGGGAGCCCCTCTCCCTCGACTATGTCCCCGCTTCACTCCCCTTCAGGGAAAAGGAGATAGAGAGGATAAGGCGCTTCCTTAAGGCCAAGACTAAACCGAGGATGCCTAGCACGATGATACTCGACGGCTTCACGGGCACGGGGAAGACCGCAACAATAAGGTGGATGGTGGAGAAGGCGGGGGTAGGATCGGACCTCAAACCAGCTTACGTAAACGCGAGGGACATAACGACCTACGATGCCCTGGTCAGCATAGCATCCTCGCTAGGCCTCCTACCACCCAGGAGCAAGGGGCTAAGCCCAAGCGAGATAGGAAGTATGATAGAGCAGTACTCACTATCCTACGATGTCCTCGCTATCCTCGACGAGGTCGACAGGATAAGGGTGAGGTCCTTCGCCCTGGACAACCTCCTGGCCTTCCTGATGAGGACTAAGGGCATACTGACGATTTTGGTCACAAACAAGCTTGAGTGGGCGGACGAGAACATATCTATAGACCTTAGGCCTTTCCTTAAGACAAGGGTGAGGTTCGACCCGTACAACGCTGATCAGCTGAGGGAGATCCTTAGGAGGAGGGCTGAGGAGGCCTTCGTCCCGGGAGACTGGGAGGAGGGGGCTATAGCAAGGATAGCCGCCCTTGTTGCCCAGGAGACTGGGAGCGCAAAGGAAGCAATAAGGCTCCTCAGGATAGCTGCTGAGATTGCTGAGGAGGAGGGGAGCGACTGCCTGAGGGAGGAGCACGTTAGGAGGGCTGAGGAGGAGGACGAGGTGAGGTCCGTCATGGAGGTCATGGCCAGGATACCGATACAAGGGAGGCTCATACTTTCGATACTCGCCGAAAAGGGCGCGGCCTACAGCTCTGAGCTCTACATGGAGTACTTCAACAGGGTCCAGGGCTTGGGGATGAGGGTCCTGAGCAAGCCTTCCTTCTTCAAGATACTGGACCTCCTGGAGAGGAACTTCCTGATAGAGATGAGGCCCACAAGGCTGAGGGGGAAGCCTTACAGGGTCTCGCTGGCGGTCGACAGGGGGATGCTCATGAGGGCCCTGGAGGGGGGCCTGCCCTGAAAAGTTTTGTAAAGCAAGGTCTTTATAAAACAGGGTGTTTATAAATTGGGGTAGCGGGCCAGCGCACCCACCTCCCCCGGAAACCAGGCTGGAGCAACATAGGTCGGCGCTGATTTGGGAAGACGTGAACTAACCCCTTCCGGCTGGATCCCGCCCGAAGTCCCTTTTGTAAAACAAGGTGTTTATTAACACCCCCCCGGTGTGTTTTACAAATCTTAACAAAAGGGTGGCATGCGATGTTATGTTGACTTGATCAAGTCAACACTTGTCGGGGCAGAGCTCTGAAAACTCTTTGAAGCTATAGAGGAAGGATTTCAGATGCTTGATGCGCGCGCGTCGCGGGTAGAGTTATGTTAACAGTTAACTGTTAGTTTCGTATTTCCTGGGAAACGTTACATCCCTCCTAGTTATTAAGGCCCTCTTAGAAATGAGATTGAAGAGTATGTTCCCCCGAACGATTGCCAAGATTTTTCAATGAATCAGAAGCAGGTAGGTCTGTTTTGCCAAAAAGAAGAGCTGAGCCTTTATCTTAAGCAGAAAACTAGTAAGAAGAAAGAAGGTGTTGGAATAAAAATGTCTTGTGCGTATGGATTTGTTACATTCGTGCACCAGAAATATGGAATTCCAAAATTTAGTGCGGAACCTAATGTTTGCACGAATTCAGGCAGGTATAATAAATGTTAACTACTTATAAGTAGTTAACATAATAAAAGAGTAACACAAAATGTCTCGGCCTCGAAGCCTGGCTTAAAAGGCCCGTCCAGGTTCCTTTATTCCTTATTTAGCCATTCAAATGAAAGAGAGCATTGTCTACGGCATGTAGGCTACAGCCTCCTCTGTCCACTCCTCCGGAAGGAGCTCTACTACCCAGACGCCCCTGCCCAGCAGCCCCTTCTCTATCAGCCTCTTTAGCCCCAAAAGGTCGACGAACCTCGTCTCCATCGGGCCCCTGTACAGTATTCTCACCACCCTGAAGCCCCATGTGGGGGCGGAGACGTGGCCCCAGAGCTCACAGAAGGCCCTCGAGGTCAGGGCCCTGATCTCGTCGAGCAGATCCCCCTTCAGCCTGCTAGCCCTCAGGAGCTCAAGGAACGCCGTCCTTAGGGCGGATAGCCTGAAGGTGAAGTACTCAGCAGCGCTACCGACCCCCTCACCCGTCCTCCCCTCCCGCTCTTCCTCCTCGAGGAGCCTAAGGAGGGCCTCCCCGCACCACCCAGCCCTAACCTCCCTGACCCTCGCATCCTCCCTGACCCTGTAGAGCCCCCTCGAGACCCTCTCGAGGACCCCAACCTTCACCAGGACGTGGAGGACGTACCTCGCCGTCCCGGCAGAATAACCCCCCGAAGCCATTACGCCGACGAAGTAGGAGCAGGAGAACTCCTCCCTATCGAGATGGGCTAGCGCGTACGCCTCCTTCCTGCTGAACCTTATCTTCCTCCCGTCTATAGAAAAAGTAACATTTCTCCTATAGTATATTCTGTAAAGCCCTCCTTTCTTCCCCCCTGTCCCCCTTCCCATCCCTTTAATCCTGAGGCCAGAAATTCATAATCCTATCCATCCCTCCCCACTGGCCCTCTTCCCCTTTCTCATGTTATCTTCCACAAGTCAACATTTTTTTATGATGTTACCTTATGTAAGTCAACACCAATGTTAACTTGCGCAAGACAACACTATTCCTATCCCTATTGTCCCTTACCCCGTATCCTGGAT
>Ga0190286_1000256_pt1 | contig 24411 bp, 27 predicted proteins | sample 48691834_MG_FD_183241 | JGI IMG/M metagenome (GOLD analysis project Ga0190286, IMG submission 183241) | Hydrothermal vent microbial mat bacterial communities from Southern Trench, Guaymas Basin, Mexico - 4869-18-3-4_MG | ecosystem: Environmental > Aquatic > Marine > Hydrothermal vents >... | reverse complement strand
TATCCGGTAAGGGTTTTAGGATTTCTTCTTCTATAAAACCTACTTTCTTTACTTCATAATCAAACTCACTGGCAACCAAGGCAGCTGTCTCATAGTCAAGTGGTTGATTAATGGTTGCCATAACGCCCAAGGAAATAAGTTTTTTAATAAGCTCACCTGTCTTTACCCCCATTGCCTTGGCCAATTCGGCTACGGTAATGCTCTCTTCCATCTCTATCCTACGTTTTATGGGCTTAGGGGTTGTAATGATAGGCTTTACTTGGGGTTTTTTCTCAATAGATTTTGGCTTGGGTCTCTCTGGCCTTGCCAATTCTTCTTCATGCATCTCTACTACAACCTGTCTGTGCCGCTTTGGTACCCTTTTTACCTTTTTCTCTTCCTCTAGATACTCCTTCTCTTTCTTTTTCTTTTTAGGCTTTTCTGGTTTTGGGACCTCCGGGATAACTGTTTCATATTCAATCTCTTTTGGTATCTCCAGGGGTTGAGGTGCTGTTTGTTCCTGTTCTATTGGCATTTGTTCTAATGTCTCTACCGCAGGTTTAGACTCAATTGCCTTTTTTCTAATAACTATCTCCCTTTTTTGGGGTTTACCCTTTTTGTCAGCAAATGCCTTTTTAATACGTTCTACTTCATCATCTGCTAACGCACTCATGTGGTTTTTGACAATAATGCCTATTTGCTCTAACTGGGCAAGGAATTCCTTATTTTTTAGGTGAAATTGTTTAGCCAATTGATGGACCCTTACCTTCTTCATCTCTTCTCTTCTTTTAAAAATGTTTCTATTTCTCTTTTTATACTTAAAAGCTCAGCCCTGCTGGCAGGGTATCTAAATGCCCTTTGCCACAACTTTAGTTTTTTCTTTGCCTCCAAGGAGGCCAGGCATGAATCATTAGGGCATAAATAAACACCCCTCCCTGGCAGGTTTTGTTCCTTATCTAATCTAATTTTTCCATTAAAGCAAGTTATCCTTATCAAGTTCTTTTTTACTTGTTTTTTTCTACAACTCAAGCAGGTACGCTGGGGTTCAGCCTTCTTTATTTTCATCTTCTATAAATCTTTTTGCTGCCTTAATCAATGATTTTGCCTTATTTTCATCTAGGCCTATCTCTAACAGTTCCTCAACCTCTGCTTGTGAAAGCTCCTCCACCGAGTTTATGCCATGCTCAAAGAGTAAATCTACTATTTTTTTATCCATCCCTTCCAACTTGAGAAGATTTTCATAACCTATGTGTAACATCTCTTTATATGTAGATTCACTCCTCACATCAATCTTCCAGCCTGTCAACTTTGATGCCAGGCGTACATTTTGCCCTTGTCTTCCGATTGCCAAAGAGAGCTGATCGTCAGGTACAATGATCTCCATACTCTGTTCTTCCTTATCTAGTATGACACGTAGCACCTTGGCTGGGGCCAGGGCATTGCAGACAAATTTGGCAGGGTCTGGGTCCCAAGGAACAATGTCTATCTTTTCACCCTTTAACTCCCTTACTACATTTTGTACCCTCAGGCCCCTCATACCAACACATGCCCCAATGGGGTCTATTTCTGAATTTTGAGAGGTGACAGCAATTTTTGCCCTTTGGCCTGGCTCCCTAGCTGCACTTATGATCTTTACTATACCCTCGGCTATCTCTGGGGACTCCAGTGCAAATAGAGCCACCAAAAAGGCAGGGTGGGTCCTGCTGAGGATAATCTGAGGGTCATTTGGCTGTCTCCTTACATCCAGGATGTAGGCCCTTAGCCTATCTCCCCTCTTAAAATTGTCTTTATTGGCAATGAGCTCATTCCATGGCAATAAGGACTCTGTCCTCCCCAAATTGACAATTACCCCTGCTTTTTCGATCCTTTGTACAATTCCATTCACTATCTGGCCCTTTCGACTTTTAAATTCCTCATAGATGGCCTCCCCCTCTGCCTGTTTCATCCGTTGCAAGATTACCTGTTTTGCTGCCTGGGCTGCTATGCGGCCAAACTCGGCCGTATCTAGTTTAATTCCAACACTATCACCTACTTCTAACTGTTTATCAAATTTATGGGCCTCCTCCAAGGTAATCTCTACCCCGGGATCTGAAAGTTCTTTTACCACCTTTTTAAATAGATATACCTCTATTTCCCCTGTCTCTTCATTATAGGCTGCTTCTACGTCTGCCTTCATCCCATATTTTTTGCGTGCAGCAGAGCATATCGCCTCCTCAATGGACTTTATCAGAAAGGCCTTGTCTATTCCTTTGTCCTTGCTAACTTCATCTACTATTTTCTTTAGTTCTGTCCTCATAGTTTTTTAAATTTATGGCTCAAAAATCGACTTCCAAATGGGCACTTGCAATCAACCCATAAGGAATTTCATATACTTTTTTATCAATTTTTATATTTACTATCCCCTCTTTAAGCCCTGAAAGCTCTCCTATAAATACCTTTTTACCGTAAATTTCTTTATATGTCTTTATTTTAACCAAACGTCCTATATATCTTTGATAATCTTTAGTCCCTTTTAGTGGTCGAGTAAGTCCAGGTGATGAGACCTCCAGGATATATGGTGTATCAATGGGGTCTTCTACATCCAATACATCACCTAACTGCTGACTCACCAATGTACAATCATTTAGACTCACCCCACCTTCTTTATCAATATATATACGCAGCACCCAACCACGTGCCTCCCTTTTGAATTCTATATCTACTAACTCCAGGGCCTCCCTCTCTAAGATGGGAATGGCCAATTCCTTCACAATCTTAATAACCTTTTCTGTATATAAGCTCAATCTCCCTCCAACAAAAAAGTGGGCTTAAGCCCACTTCCTTTATTGCAAAACTAATTACAGTTTTGCCTCTCAGAGCGGGCAACGGGATTCGAACCCGCGACTTCGAGCTTGGGAAGCTCGCACTCTGCCACTGAGTTATGCCCGCTGATTAAAATATAATAGATTTAGGAAGACTTGTCAATTCTTGGGCAAATTTAAGGCATTTTAATTATCTCTATCCCCTTTGGTGGGGTGAAGTGAAATAATGAATTGGGTAGGCCAAGATTATATGAGATTTTTATAAATACAATGGTTGTGGTATTTCCATATAAATCCACAGTATATACCTTAATTATTTGATAATTATCTTCTTTTAACCAAATGTCTAAGGACTTTAAGTTTGGCTGAGCTACCTTTGGGATGAGTGTCAATCTAATTTGTTCATCCTTTCTCTTAATGATTATATCAAATTCCTCTTTTATTTCCTTTGTATTCATAAAAAAAGATGATAAAAGGCGTTTGTCTAAGACAGATTTGGCATTTCCTACCATTACCTGCCTATCCTCTTTAAGGTATACCCAGATTTTTTTCCCATCGCTTATAATAAGCTGTTTTTGTGGTCTTTCATACTCCCACCGCATCATATTTGGCCTCTTTAGATAAAAGATGCCCCTTGCCTTAACCTCATGTCTATTTAATGCCCCAAGTGTCTGAAAAATAGTAGATTGATAAAAATTTGCCTTTAGATCCTCTAAGGAGGCATATCTTTTTTGTAGTTGATGTAATAATTGATCAACTGTAATTGGGTATACTGTAGTAGGTAAGAGAAGAAAGAGAAATATGGCAATTTTTAAATTTTTCATTTTAGATTTCTTTTATGTCCTTTATTAGCACCTTCCTTGGTTTGATCCCATCTTGAGGGCTTATGATCCCCTCTTGCTCCATGCGTTCAATAAGGCGGGCTGCCCTGTTGTAACCAATACGTAGGTGCCTTTGTATCATAGAGATAGATGCCTTGCCTGTCTTTACTACTAATTTTACAGCCTCCATGTATTTCTCATCATCGTAGGCATCTATCTCCATCTCTTTGTCCTCTGTTTCAATTACAAAATCGTCTAGATAATCTGGAGAACCCTGGGATTTCCAAAAATCTACTATCCTACCTATCTCCTCTTCCGATACATATGCACCGTGCAGGCGCTTTAGTTTTGCCGTCCCAGGGGGTAAAAAGAGCATATCCCCCATACCCAAGAGGCGTTCTGCGCCAATTGTATCTAAAATTGTGCGCGAGTCTACCTTTGAAGATACTTGAAATGAAATCCGGGCAGGAAAATTTACCTTTATAACCCCGGTCAGTACATCTACTGAGGGCCTCTGGGTGGCCAAGATGAGGTGAATGCCTGCTGCCCTAGACATCTGGGCCAATCTCACTAGAGATGTCTCTACCTCTTTAGAGGCCATTATCATCAAATCTGCCAGCTCATCTATAAGGATAACCAAATAGCTGAGGTGTGGAAAATCCTCATTTCCCTCAATGGTCTTCAATTTACTGACCTTTTTATTGTATGCATCAATATTTCTGGCCCCTACCCTTGCCAATAGCTCGTAGCGCCTTTCCATCTCCTTTACCGCCCATTTAAGGGCCTTATTAGCCAATTCCATTTCGGTAATTACCGGATATAAGAGATGTGGCACATCATTATAATGGGATAGTTCAATCCTTTTGGGGTCAACAATTAAAAGCCTTAGTTCATCGGGTGTGCACCTTGATAAAAGGCTACAGATGATACTGTTCAGACAGACACTCTTTCCTGTTCCAGTAGCACCAGCAATCAACAGGTGTGGCATTTGTTCCAGGTTAGCTACTACAGGTGCACCAAAGATATCTTTACCTAGGGCCATAAGCAGTTTTTCTTCTTTGTTAAATGCATCGGCCTCCAATATTTCTCGTAGATGCACAATTTCCCTCTTTTTATTAGGTACTTCAATACCTACAACAGATTTGCCAGAAATAGGGGCTACCACCCTGATACTGCCTGCCTTAAGGCTTAAGGCCAAATCGTCTGCCAATGACACGATTTGACTAATCTTTACCCCAGGTGCTGGTTCAAACTCATACATAGTTACTACTGGCCCTGGGTTTACTTGCACTATCCGACCTTCTACCCCAAAATCTCTCAATTTTTCCTCCAGTAGTCTCGCAGTGGCCATCTTTTGGTGTAAGAGACTATTCTTTCCAGACCTTCTCTCTGGCAATTGGAATATAGAGAGTGGGGGCAATTGCCAATTTGATTTTTCAGAAACTATTTGCTTTTCTTTTTCCTTCTTTTTTGGGACCAAGGGGGTCTTTGTGTGACTTATAGATGGCCTTGTAGTTGGATGAAGGATAATGCCTATTATCAATAGGCCCAAACCAAATAAGACAACAGACATACTGATTAACCAGGCAATTGCAGGATTTAGGTGGAGCAACAAAAATTGATAGAGGAGATACCCTATCTTCCCACCCCCAAAATTGGGCAGGATTGTGTTTAAAATTGGTCCCCATCCCAAAATAAGGAATAAAAGACCTAAAATTCCTAACCACAATCTTTGCTCCCTCCATATCCTAAGACCCAACCAGGCAAAAAAGACAGGAAACCAAAAGGCATTTATGCCAAAAGGGATCTTTAAATACCTTACAATAGGCCAATTTTGGATAAGGCCCATTGTCAAAAAAATGGTCATAAAAAACCAAAAAAGGCCAATACCAAAATCTTTTAGTCTAATTTTTAATCTTTCAATTTGCATTTTAATTTTTTATTCATATCTAACCCTTACCTGATACCCAAACTCATTTTTGTTATTGGCTGGAACATTTATGGCAAACTGTAGGGTGTGAACATTTGTCCTCCTATAAGGGAGGGAAGTTGAGATCACCTCCCAATCCCCCTCTATTGGTTCTTTAATAATTACCTCTATTGGTTTTTCTCTATGGTTTTCTAAAGATATCTCCCAACCTATTTCATATAACGATGTGGTTAGCCTTCTATATACTGTTTGTCTGCGAGAAATCATTACATCAAACGCTGGGCCTAAGTTTAGGATTATTTTCTCACCCTCTGGCGTATATTTAATGTCATCTTTGCCAATAAACCTAAGACCCCCGTTTTTGTCTTCCCGATAGATATCTACTTTACCATTTGGCAATGCAATGCCAAAATCATTTTCTATCTCCAAATATGCCTCAATATTTTCATGGGAGATGGGCATACCATAATAGGAACGAAAATAACTGCTGTCTCCACAATAGACCAATTTTTCTGCGATATTTATATCCTTATCAAAAAAATTGATCTGTTTTTTTTGATTATCTTTAATTGTGGTAATATGGTCTAATTTATAAGCATAGTATTCAACGGGCCTCTTCTCAGATTGTGTTATCATTTTAGGCTCATATTTTTCAATATTTTTTTGGTACTCTTCCATACTTATTAATTTTATCTGTGCATTGTTATAATCAATACCACTTTTATTATCTATAGTGGCCCACCCCCTCAGTTCTCCCCTCTTTTGGTTTTTGCCTATGATGAGGACATAATCTGCAGACCAATTGATATCAGAGGTAATATAAGATACCTCTATTAGATTTTCTTCTTGGCTGTTTTCTAATAACCACACTAAAGTAGGCCTAAAGAATAGGCCTTCGGGGATCTGCGGTAAAATTATCTTATTGGGTCTGCCTATATAAATTTCATTTCCTATCTTAAATACATCATTATTTAATAATGTGGCCTCTACTGCCTTTTCTTGATGGGTCTCTGGGTCTTTGATGTAGATTTTGATATTTTCTCCTATGTATTTATGTAATAGATTTTTGGAGGTGGCCTCATCGTATGCATAATGTTGCTCTAAGACAGAAAGACCTTTTGGATTTGAGAGAGACCTTGCATATACGGTCTTGGGATTGATCTTTTTTGCAACATCCTCAAAGTAAAGAATGCATATACCTAAAGGTAAGTGTATTTTTCTAACATCCCTTATCAAGGCCATATCCTGATTGTAAATGTTTACCTCTAGAGAAACCCTATCTTGGGCAGTGCTTTTGTAAATCTCATTTGCCAAGGCAAAATTATTTAAATATAACAAAAGGTATATAACCAATATAATCAACTTCATCTAAAGTACCTCCTTTACTTGCCCCTTTTTTTCACCCCTATACGTCTTTTTAGTTCTTCAATCTTTTCTAAAAACTCTTTATGCACGGCCTCTGCCTCCTCCCTTGTCCTTATTACGTGTGGGGTAAGGGCAATTAATAGCTCGGTTTTAGTAGTCTCCCAGGTTTTATGCCCAAAAAGGAGACCTAGCAGAGGGATATCTTTTAATAAAGGAATACCGCTTGTGGTTCTTGTCTTTTCTGTCTTAAAGAGGCCACCCAAGACCACTGTCTGACCATTTTGCACTACTAATGAGGTCTTTGCCTGCCTCTTTAGAAAGGCAGGATTTCCTGCAACCGCAGCCTCTTTTAAAACCGAACTAATTTCTTGTGTAAGTTCCATCTTAACTAGGCCAGTAGAGCTTATATGAGGTTTTACAGTAAGTAGGATGCCTATTTCTTTATACTCTACAGAGATTGTAGTAACACCTGCTGGTGTAGTAGTTTCTTTAGCAATAGGCCACTCTTCGCCTACCTTAATGGAGGATTCAGTATTGTCAGTAACTAAAATAAGGGGAGTAGAGAGGATATTTACTTCAGAGATACTGGCTAGGGTACTGATTAGGGCCCTTAATTGTCCTGGGGTGGTAAATAGGCTGTAGCTAAAACCAGTGGGTAGCCCTTCTGCTGCTACCCCCTCAGGCATAGAAAATCTTACACCTTCACTTAAGCTTACATTTCCAATATATTTTTGGCCCCGGTGTTTAATAAACCACTCCACCCCATATTCTATGGATTTGGTTAAGGTTATCTCTGCAAGTACAGTCTCAATGGATACCTGCCTTGGGATAATATCCAATTCTTTTATTACCCTTTCAATTATATGATAATCTGGTGGGGTGGCCTTAATGATCAGAAAGTTGTTTATCTTATCTGGTATAATTTTTACCTCTGCTATCAACTCCTCTGTAGTTGGTGCTGCCTTCTTTGCAGGTACTATGACCTTCCCTGGTCTTTTCTCTACCTTTTTGCCAAACAACTGTTTAAGTAGATTAGCAATCTCCTCTGCATCCCCATTTTCTATTGGGTAGACATAGACATGCATTGCCGCCTCTTCAGGTTTTACATCCAGCTCCTTAATCCACCCCTCAACCTGATTTAACAAGTCCTCTCTTGTAGTAAGTACTAACAGTGCATTCATGGACTTAAATGGGATAAATGTGATAACTGGTCTGGCCTCTGGTTTTGGTCCCTTTTTGAAAATCTGTTTTAATACTGAATACACTTCATCTACCTTTATGTATTGCAAGGTAAACATCTTAAATTTTACTTGGGTAAACAGGTCTACATCTATGGCCTTGATCAAGGTCTTAATCTTTTCAACATCCTTTGGGTAGCCTACTACTATTAGGGTATTGCTGTATGACTCAGGGATAATTTGTGTGGTTGGACCAAGAAGGGGCTTGATTGTAGAGGCCGCCTTATCGGTACGGATATGTTCAAGGGGAAATAGATAAATGCCGACACCCTCTCCTATACCTATCTCTGTTAAACCAGGTGCCTCTTGTTGAGGTACAATATAATAAATATGGTCTTTTTTAACTATACTAAGATTATTTAATCTTAAAATGGCCTCTATCAAGGGGAGGAGTTGATCCTTTTTTATCTCTCCAATACTATGGATAGTAATGCGGCCACTGACCCTAGGTGAGAGTACATAAGATGCATGGAGGCCCTCCTTAATCAATACCTTTAAGGCCTCATTTAGGTCTACCTGGTCAAAGTCTATAATAATACCATTACCTTTATCCCCTTGGGCATAAATGGATGAATAGGTTGTCAAGACTGAACAGATAATTAAAATAAATGAGTATTTAAATACCTTACACATAGGGCCTCCTTTTGATCCTACATTATTTCTTGTCCTTTGAGAGGATCAACCCTTCTATTGTTAAACTTGCCCTTAACAAATTACTTCTCATTTGAGACCTAATAGACAAATCCCTAATCCTTATGTTTTGACGTTGTGTCTCTAAGGCATTAAGAATTTTTACAAGGCCGCAGATGTCTCCTTGTAAAATAGTACGTACACGCAGTTGCGGATAATCATGCCATTTTGTCTCTTGAGCTTGATATCGCACGACAGTAATTTTATCCTTTTCTACCAATTGATTTAGAAATTTTTGTATCTCTGTAGCCAAGGCATAGGGATTGGGATAGGAAAAAGAATGCAATAACTTTTGTTTTTCTGTCTTTAATTTTTCTAATTCCCTTTGGATAGCATTACTTGAATCCTTTAACTCTCGCCTTTTTTCTCTGAGCAAAGTTGTCTTTTTAATGATCAAACGCTGATTTTCTATCTTTGTTTGATAAAGATGATAAAGATAAATACCTAAACTTAGATTTAATAGAAGGTAAACACCTAAAAAAGTATAACGTAAGTATCTCTTTAATAGATCTATATTTAAAAAATCCAAGTTAAAGGTCATAAAGTAGGCCCTGAGGAGTACATACTTTATAAAATGAGCCCCGTCAAGTAAAAAACTTCACTGGGCAAGTTCCAAACTTAAATAAAATCTCTCCTTTCCTGTAACCTTATTTTTAGTTATGGCTGAATTTAAACGCACATTTTTGAATATTGGGGACTTCTCTAGAATATCTACCAATTTTAAAGCAGAATTTGCCTCCCCCCTTAGGTCTATCCTTTTATTTCTGATGTTTATATAATTTACCCAGGCATCATTAGGCAAAAGACGGGTTAACTCTAAGAGGATATCTAGGCGTGATTGTCTATATTCTCTTTTGTAACTCTTGACCAAAGTGATAAATTGAGAAAATTTTTCTTTCTCTTTAAGTAAATTTTGATAGGATTGATATCCATTTTTTACCTGTTGGATTTGTCTTCCCAAATCGTTTAGGATAGCCTTTTGGTTGTGTATAATATGGTAGTTTAAAAAAATAAAAATAGATAAAGAAATGGGTAAAATCAAACTTAATATGACATATCCTGGAATTCTAATAGATTTCTTTAGCGGTAGTCCTTTAAATGAGGGCAGGGCCTGTTCACCTTGGTCAGCAACTATACCCCCAATAGCAAATATGTCATGATATTTAATATCTTCACCCATTTTGGCATCAATAGAGATTAGATTTGAATAATTGCCAGCAATGGAATCAAAAAATTGAGGTTTAATAGGCAAAATGTCTCTAAATTTCTTATTCTCATCTACTACAACACTCTCAACCCAATCCTCATCATTCTGCTTTTCGGTATAAAAATATACCCCTGCATCAGTAATCAAACCCATGTGTTTAATCCCCTTATAAAACCCCCAAAAGCCAGGATAAACTGCCTCAACCCTTAGCCCTAGCCTAGATAATCTTTCTAAGATAGGGTCTAAGAATGCCTTTACTACGTAGGCTATAATAACTATTACCTTTTCTTTTTCTCTCCTAAAGGTATATCCATAATAAATTTGGTCTAAACTATGAGGAATTTCTTCTTTTAAATCAAAGGTAATAATTTTATCCAACTGCCTTTTTGCTACAGCAGGGTATATGAGATGATTCCTACCTAGGCAATTATCGGCAATAACAACATAGGTAGTAATGTTTTTTAGGGATATCCCAAAAGATACCCCCATTTCTTCTAGTTGATCTCCACAAAATACCTTAAGGATTTCTAGCTTATAAGGATTCAAGATTCCCTGTTTTACTAAAACGGCATTAAAGCCTGTTTTATGGATATATATACCCAATTTCAATCTAGACTTTAAAAAAATATCCACCATCCTATGCCCTTATTAATAAAAGCGCTCTTCCAGCATTTGCCATTTATTTCTTCCCCAGCGTTGCCAACTAATATAGAATATATACACATTTTTAACAATGCCCTTTACAATAAAGCGATAAGTAACACCGTTTTTTAATTTAATAAATTCCTCCTTCTCACCTTTCTCTATCTTTCCCTCTGGGTTGTAGATAGTAAAATAACGCCACAGCCCTGGCCTCTCCCAAAATAGCTCATAGCTTATCCCACGCACAAGGAGCAATTCTTCTAAAGACCTAAATGGTCCATTGGCAGGTGTATAGTTGCAACCCGCTTCTTGATAATATTCATCCTCTGCTCCATTTACACGAACAATCTTATCTTCGTCTCGCCAATCCATAATAGAGTCTGCAATGACACTTGCTATATCTTCTGGGATATCTAATGCCAATAACAGGTTTAATATTTGGTCAGAAGTAGCGGCGTTTAGATCAAGCTTTTCAGTCTCTGCTTCAACCCCTACCTTCAGTGTGATACCATTTCCTAGGTCTACTGGGTGAAATACCCCATCTGGTTGCCATAGATCAAATTCTTCTGTAGGTTCTGTTAGCTCTTGGCTGATGCCAAGTGCCTTTTGTGCATATAGGACTGCTGATTGGGCCATATAATATCCTAGAATCTTTCCCTTCAAGTTAATGCCAAGTTTGGCCTGTTGCCTAACGCTTTTACTATATTGAATGGTCAAAAAGGAGATGAGAAATAAAAGCCAAAGGACAATCATAAGGATAACGCCCTGATGAGAGATTGAAAATTTTTTCATAAGGCCTCAGGGGTTAATATTGGCACCCAAACTATTGTATTATAATGCCCCCTTTTGATTTTTACCTTAATAGCCAAAGGTAATTTGTTCTCAAACCTGCTTTCCCAATCAAGTCTGTTCCATAGCCCCTCTATATTGACTAAATAGTTTATCTCAAATGTATCTACATCCTTTAACAAACAAATAGGTTCAATATCCTCTAAATTCCTATCTTTATTTCTGATAAATGGCCTTTGTTTAGTGAATATCTTTCCATCTTCATACCAAAATTTTACAATCCCAATACCCCCAGGCACTAACCCTTGTAAGGGGGTATAGGTAAGGAAGCTTATACTTCTTTCATCGCCTTTAAAAAATCTCCCTTTATTCCCTTTATATATATTGAGCAATTCATGCCATAGGATATTTTTTACCCCTAAAAGTTCAGCCATGGCCTCTCCTTTGGCCTTGCCCTTACCTACAGCCCGCAGGGATTGGTTTAGGCTTAATGACAAAATAAGGAATAATGCACTGGCCAAACTAATTGCTACCAAAACCTCTATCAGCGTAAGGCCCTTGTCTTTGAACATAACCTACCATTTCTTTACATTATTTACTGAAAAAAGACAACGTTAAGACCTTGATTTTTTATAAATTTTTATTTATTATAGACCGTGTTTTTAAAAATAAATAAAAAAGGTTTTACCCTTATAGAACTGCTTATTGTCCTGGTTATTATAGGACTTTTGGCAAGTTTGGTAGGGCCTCGTTTATTTGGTAAGATTAAGAAGGCAAAGATAAAAACAGCAGAGGCCCAAATCAATTTATTAGGGAGTGCCCTTGATGAATATTTTTTAGATGTAGGCCAGTATCCTACCACAGAGATGGGCCTGAATGCCCTCATTGAGAGGCCGGAGGGTTTAGAGAATTGGGATGGGCCTTATCTTAAAAAAAAGGTTATACCAAAGGATCCCTGGGGCAAGGATTATCAGTATAAATGCCCAGGGGAGCACGGTGATTATGACCTCTTCTCCTATGGTCCAGATGGCCAGCCAAGCAGTGACGACATCACCAGTTGGAAATAAAGGCTTTACCCTATTTGAAGTCCTCATTGCTTTCACATTGATTGCACTAGTGATAGGGTTGGCCTCATTTATGATCCACCCTAGTTTAGAAAAATATAAAATAAAAAGGTTCTTAGATACATTCCATCATGAGCTAAATATTGCCCATGGACTAGCCCTTCAGAGTGGCAGAAGGGTGCTTTTTAATATAGACCCAAAAAGCAGGTCATTTTGGGCAGATGAAAGAGAAAAACACAACATTCCAGAGGAAATAGAGGTCAGGGGCAAGAACTTAAAGGTAAATGTAGGAGAAAAAACAGCCATTGTCTTCTATCCCGATGGGAGTTGCAGCGGTGGGACAATATTCTTAAGATATGGAGAAAAATTGTGGGAATGTGTTTTAAACCCTGCAACAGGCGTGTCTACAATACATCAGGCTTCCTCCTAATGGAGGTCATAGTAGCATTTTTTATTGTATGCCTCTGTCTAGGTATCTTGCTTTCTCAAATCTCAAGGGCACACCATTTGGCCTATAAGGCAAAAAAGGTCATTGAAGAAAATGATATATTAGAAGAGATAATGGGAAGCTTTATTATCAAAAGGTCGGAGGTACAGAAGGAGAGGGAATTAGAGGTAAAATTACCAGAAATAGATATACCATTTAATATCTCTATTAATACCATTTCAATACTTCCAGAAAACTATGATGAGGCATTAAGAAAAAGGGGCGAGATAAAGAGGTATGAGATTGAGATAAAACTCAACAAAAAGGTTAAGAAAATAATGGGATACCTTTAATTTTTTACCTTTTTAGTTTTTCCTCTATCATCTTTAGCCTTTCTTCAATCTTAGCCAACCTTTCCTGTAATTCCCTTTTAAATTCCATTAACTCTTTTAGGATGTCTCTATTGCTTAGCCCTGCCTCCCTGCAAATTGCACATATCTCAGGTCGTTTTATCCCCAATATCTTTCTTATTTGTCCAAAAGAAAGCCCCTTCTTTCTTAGCTCTATAACCTGATCTCTTTTGGTCTCTTCTGGCATATTTTTAAAAGTTGGCCATCCTTATCTTGGGCATATCCTGGATTTTGCCCTCATCCTGCAGATACTTAAAAAACAGGTGTAGGCTTCTTAGGTGTATCTCCTCTAGATCATAATCTAGATGTGACCAATAGTCGATATAATCCTCAGGTCTCCAATTAAGTTTATTTACACACATACTTGCCAGTTGTCTAAGGTGATTTAATCCCCAATTTTTAGAAGAGATTAGAGATTGCCAGATTTGTTTAGAAATCTCAAAGGATTTATCTAAGATTTTCTCTCTTATGGCAAATATGCCAAACACAAATGGCAGTTTTGTCAGTTGGTACCAAATCTCCCCCAAATCCAACTGATAAGGGTATATCCCCTTTTCTTTAAGGAGCAAGGCATCATCTCCAATGGCCAATCCGCCCACAATATTCCCATTTTTTGTATCTTTAAGCTCCCCTTTTATATAAATAGGATTTACCCCAAAGCACCTTTTAAGGACAAGCTCAAGCAGGGCAACAGAGGTAGCAGACTGGGAGGTAAACAGTACTGGGACACTGTCTAATCTATGATATGGCAGATGACTAAAAAATGTTACACTCTTTACTTGGCCATAACTAGAGATAGAAAGATTGGGTAAGATATAGCAATCATTTGCTAGCTCCAAATATGCTATAGAGGATATAGGGCTGATGTCTATCTTTTCCTCTTTAAGTAATTGATTGAGTCTAGATGGTGGCCCTACTGTAAATTTCACTTCTGGCCCTTTTATTATCTTCATTTTTAAGGCATAATAGATAGGTATACAATTCAAAAATGGAAACTCACCTAAGCTTATACTCATCTAACCCACTCTATTTGCCTTTTACAGCCACTTTCTATTATTGAAGTAGCTATATCCCTTCCATAGATAGGCAGTGCAATCATCCTTGCAAGGGCCCCAGGTGCCAACATCCCCATATTCATTTTTGCTAGGGCAATGGCCCCATTTAGGGTAGCCATCTCAATCAATGCTGTTGGAGAAAAGGGGGCATTTTCTAAGAGATAGGACATTTCTCTGAAAAGATTTAGGTCTTTATTGCTTGCCAGGCTATCTGTACCCAAAGAGAGTATAATCCCTGCCTTCTTTAATCTCTCCCAAGGTGCCTGGTTTAGACCCAAGTAGTAATTACTTCGAGGACAAAGGCAGACACTTATCTGTCTTTTCCTCAATATTTCTATATCTTCATCATTTATCTCAATTGCATGTACACAGATTGTATCTCTATCAAGGATGCCCAAACTGTCCAAATAGGCCACAGGTGATTTTTTTGGTGGTCTAAATTTATCATCCCATGCATCGTGAGATATCAATATCTCCCTTAAGGGCCCTTTTGCTGTTATAAAAAATTCTACTTCCTCTCTACTTTCAGCCACATGAATACTTACCTTCTTATTATAGGCCCTTGCCAAATCCTTTACCTTCTTCATATAATCAGGGTGGACAGTATAAGGGGCATGCAGTGCTGGTTGAATAAAATCCCTTATGCAATCCCTCCACACACCCCATCTTTGTTCGGCCAATTCCTTCCTAAAGCCAAGGAATTCTAAAAATGGAAGGATAAAGATATCTTTGTCTGAGGGATAATTGGGTGGGGTATTTCTAATATCCCCTAAAACGCCTGTTCCAGTAGAGACAATTTCATCAATGGCCTCTTTTTCTAAAAGGGTCTTCTTCCCTTGATCTATGTTTTGCTTTTCACTTACTACCTGCCAGAGCCATTGTGTGAAGTTCTTTTGTGGTTTAGGGATCTTTTTTAGATAAGAAAGCTCTAAGTGTGTATGTACATTTATGAGGGCAGGCATAATTGCCCTTTCACCATAGTCAATTACCTTTGCCGAAAATTTCTTTTTTATCTCACTAAATTTATCCACGGACAAAATTTTGCCATCCTTTACAACAACTGCCCCATCACAAATGGGTGGCCTAATTACAGGGTAGATAAATTTTGCACGAAAGACCTTATACCCATTCATATCTCATATTCCTTCTCTGTGGCCTAAAACCAGCATCTTCAATAAGATACCTCATCTCCTCCTCTTTTAGTCTAAAGCTAACGCCAGTTGCAGCTACTACATTTTCCTCTATCATCAGGCTTCCCATATCATTTGCACCAAAAAAGAGGGATATCTGCCCAATCTTTGGCCCCTGTGTAACCCAAGATGCCTGAATATTTGGGATATTGTCCAGGACAATCCTTGAGATGGCAAGGGTCTTTAGGTACTCTGCTGCCCCTACTGCCCTTATATGATTTAAGGCAGTATTTTTTGGCTGAAATGTCCAGGGGATAAAGGCAGTAAATCCATGGGTCTTATCTTGTAGTGCCCTAATCTTTAGCATGTGCTCAACCCTATCTGCGTATGTCTCAATGTGTCCAAACATCATGGTAGCTGTGGTTTTTATACCCATCTTATGGGCAATCTCCATAACCTTAAGCCAAGTAGATGTATCGCACTTCCTTGGCGATATCTCCTTCCTTACCTTATCTACTAATATCTCTGCCCCACCTCCCGGTATGGAGTCCAGACCCGCACTCTTTAAACGCAGTATTGTCTCCTCAATACTAAGCCCTGAATTTTTTGCAATATGGGCAATCTCTGGGGCAGAGAGGCCATGGATATGGATGGGGTAATGACCCTTGATATAGGAAAGCATATCCTCATAAAATTCTATCTTAAGGTCTGGGTGTAACCCCCCTTGGAGGAGGATTTGGATACCACCTAGGGCTATTGTCTCTTCTATCTTCTTTGAGAGTTCCTGAAAGGAGAGGAGATAGGCGTCCTTTGCCCCCTTTTTCCTCCAAAATGCACAAAATTTACATCCAGATATACAGATATTTGTATAGTTTATATTCCTGTCTACAATATAGGTAACTACGGGGTCTGTGTGCATCCTCTGCCTTATAGAGTTTGCCAGGTATCCTAGAGTAAGCAGATCCCATTTAAATAGGGAGATGGCCTCTTCTTTATTAATCCTCTCACCTGATAAGATTTTGTCATTTAAATCAAGCATTTACTACTCTAAAAAGTGTATCCCTTTCAGTGGGTTGATAGCCTGCCTCTTTAATCAGTCCTTCTAATTGACTCCTTGTAAGGGATTGTTTTGATGCTGCACCAGCCATATGGGTAATCTTTTCCTCAATTACTGTACCATCCAGATCGTCTGCCCCAAAATTTAGGGAAATTTGAGCAAGCTTTGGGGTAAGCATAATCCAATATGCCTTGATGTGGGGGATATTATCCAATATAAGGCGGGAGATGGCTATAGTCTTTAAGTCGTCTATTCCTGTAGGGCCAGGGAGGTTTGAGAGTCTTGTATTTTTGGGGTGAAAGGAGAGTGGTATAAAGCAGATAAAGCCACCAGTCTCATCCTGTGCCTCCCTCAATGCCAGAAGGTGGTCAATCCTCTCCTCTATTGTCTCTACATGTCCATAAAGAAGCGTTGCATTGGTAAATATCCCTAATCTGTGGGCAATCTTTGAGATCTCTAACCACCTCTCCCCTGATATCTTTTTTGGACAGACCAATTTTCTCACCCTGGGGCTAAATACCTCAGCCCCTCCACCTGGTAGGGCAGTGAGGCCTGCCCCCTTTAACTCCTTTAATACCTCCTCTACTTTTTTTCCAGTAATCTTTGAAAAATGGGCAATCTCTACGGCAGTATATGCCTTAATACAGGCATCTGGCCTCAATTTTTTTACTAAACGCAATATATCCAGATAGTAATCAAATGGTAGGTCTGGATTCAGCCCCCCAACAATGTGTACCTCATGGATAGGCTCTCTTATCCTCTCCCTTATCTTTTTCTCTATCTCTTCTAGAGAGAGGACAAAGGCCCTCTTATCGTTCTTTGGCCTGCCAAATGCACAGAATTTACATAGATTTATACAGATATTGCTATAATTTATATGCTGATTGTATACATAGTATGCCCTCTTTCCGTGCAATCTCTCACGTACAATGTTTGCAAGGTAGCCTACTGCCAACAGGGGGGCATTATAGAGCCTTATACCATCCTCTTTTAAAAGGCGCTTACCTGCTTTTACTTTATAATAGATCTCTTCCAGACCTGCCTCTTTAATCAATGCCTCCATTAGCCAATCCCTTTTTCAATATATCTATCCAGGCATCTACAAGCCTATTGATAGTTTTATCATCTGCCTTATAAAGGCCTATAGAGTCTATGTAACTCAGTGTATAGGCCTGAAGCATTTTCTCCATCATGGCATCAAGCATAAAGGCAGCCATCTCCAAATCAACATCAGGGCGGATCTCCCCCCTCTCCTTAGCCCTTTTTAAAAGAGGCAAAAGGTATTTGTGGGAATAAAATCTTAAGGTACCAATCAATTTCTCTCTAAATGGCACCTTGTCCTCAAAGAGGATCTTTAGATAGATTTGGTATATAAGTGGGTATTTTTTGATGAATCTAAACCCAGCAAAGATAGAATATCTAATCTGCTCAAATATAGATATCTCCTTAGATTCTATCTCTTTTAATGCACCCTTTGCCAGCCTTATTCCATAATCAAATACATAGAGGAAAAGGTGTTGTTTATCATGGAAGTATTGATATAGAGAGCCTTTGGCAATGCCTACCCTCTCTACTATGGAGTTTAGGCTTGCCCCCTTGAATCCTCTTTCAGCAAACTCACTTGCAGCAGTCTCTATAATGCGTTTTTGTTTTTCTAAAGGAAGTGACAAAAATGTCTTCTTAGGCTCAACCCCTTTCATGTGACCAACTGGTCATTTTATAACAAAAAATAAAATTGTCAATTCATACTTTTTCAATGCTTCTTCAAGATTTTTGGAAAGTCTTAGGTTTTTAAGAGGATATCCTGGGCCCAATCATCTGCCAATTGATAAATCTTTTCTTTGGCTATATTTTCTAAAAATGGGATTTTTTTTATAGGAATATGGGAAAACTCCTTTATGTCTAAAGATAGTGGTAATAGACCAGATTTATTCATCAATATCAATTTAATATGAATGTTAATATTTGATAATGCATTTTTTATACGTATACCCTCCATTAGGGACAATCTATCTGGATTAACTACCAGTATAAAAATAGATTTTTCTTTAAAAGTTTTGATTAGAGAATCTACCAATGCCTTCTGGGCCATAATCTCCTTTAGCACTTTGTCCTTTTTTTTATCAATAGCCACATTTTTTTTAAAATACTCCTTCCCCTTAATCGCAGAGATGGTAGCCCTCCTATCCAGGATCCTATACCTTAAATCCCTAAGCCCTTCTAACCAGGTGCCTGTAATAAAGGGGAGGCTAAATATCTTTAGCATAAGGCCAGTTGGTGGTGTGTCTATAATAATGTAGTCCATATCCCTATGCCTATCAATAATATCCTTTAGTCCATGCATTATGGCAGATTCTTCCATACCTGGGGCATTTTTTATCACCTCAAACATCCTATCCAAATTTATGATTTTAAGGTAACTATAGGTACTTTTCATTTTCTCAATTATCTTTCTAAGAAATCTTCTTAAATAGGACTCCACATCCACCTCTTCTACAAAGAGGCCATGCTCTATCTCCCTTTCCCCTAAAAAGGGTGGACAACCGATGATATCACAGATATTGTGTGCAGGGTCAATAGATGCAAAATAGACACTGCTTTTTTGTCTAGATAAATAATAGGCCAGGCTAGTGGAAAGTGTGGTCTTCCCCACACCTCCCTTGCCCACAAAAAAGAATACCTTTTTCATAGATCAGCCAGGTCCGCCCACTCTGCCAGCTTATCATCCAAACTTTCTGATTTTGAGAGCATGACTAAGACCTCCCTCTCCAGATAAGGGAGTAGAGATAGGCCTATATAAGAAGGCAGGATTGGAAATCCTATAATTGAACCAAAGGTAAGGAGTGCAAATCCATTTTCCATATCCTCTAGCTCCCTTTCTAGGATATCTGTACTTCTCCTTTTAAGGCCTTCACCTAAAAACTTTATGCGCAGGTAAAGGGCCTTCCAAAGCCTATTCATATTTAGCCCTTTGATTTGAAGAAATCATAAATTAATAAGATATTTAAGATCAACATAGCAATTATTATACCTCCAATTATATAGGCCTGTATAGGGCTAGTTTTCATAAAGCTTGGTACACATACAAACATATACCAAATCATGGCCACTGAGACAGTGATCCACAAAAATAGCGCAGGGATTAATGCGTTTAGACCCCTTTGTTTTTGTACGCGTATAAGAAAGGCCGCAGCGGTAAATAAGGCAATGGCAGCAAGCATCTGATTGGCACCACCAAAGGCAGGCCAGAGCACGCTCCAGGCACCTGTAAGGGCCAATAGGATACCAAGTGTGGCCGGGATGGCTGAGGCAACCCATCGATTTGTGATAAACCGAGAGAATTTGGGTAATTTGTCCCTTAATGGTTCAAAAATCTCTATCAAGGTATACCTAGCCAAGCGGTTAGTAGTATCTAATGTAGTCATAGCAAATTCAGATACCCACAAAGCAGCCAGAATCATCATGAACTCCTTTGGCAATGCCAGTGTTCTATAAATGGCCTCAGCATAGGCCTTAGAAAAGATACCTACTGGCCCACCTACAGCCTTTATGGCATCTGTATAATTTGAGGCTGCAAAATTACCAAGGAAAGCAGGCCCATAGGCAGCAATTACTACAACAACCAATGTAGAGAGGAAACCCTCTGTAAGCATACCACCATATCCAATAAACAGGCCATCGGATTCCCTTTCAAGCTGTTTAGAGGTAGTGCCTGAGGCCACTAGGGAATGAAAACCAGAGAGGCTACCACAGGCAATAATTAAAGGGATTGCCGGCCAAAATGGTGTGGATTTTCCAGCAATAACCTTGGCATTAAAAGTAGTAAATGCTGGCAGGCCAAGCCTTGTAAATGAAAAGATCATGGCAATTCCACCCAATACCAATCCAAATATTAGGAGCCAGGCATTTAGATAATCTCTTGGCTGAAGGAGGACATTTACAGGGATAGAGGCAGCAATAATGATATAAACAAAAATAATAATCATCCAGCTTTGATAACTTGCCTTAAAAGGAGAGATTTTTCCTAAGAAAATAGCCAAAATCAACATAAAAATGCCAATTGCTGTAGCCAAATAAAACTTCATCCTAATGCGATAAAGCAATATTCCCAATATAATAGCAGAAAAGATTATCAAAAATTGGGTAGTTGGGACAGAGGGCTGGGCTACATAAACATTTCCAACTACACTAGAAAATGCAGCCACAAGTAAGATAAGTACAAAAAATACAAAGATAGAAAATATATACCTTGTCCTCTTTTTGATCAGCCTTCCAGCAATCCATTGGACAGAGTGGCCATCATACCTTACAGAGCCCATCAAAGAGAGGTAATCGTGTACTGCCCCAATAAATACATTTCCAAACCATATCCAAAGCAGTGCTGGTAGCCATCCCCATGCAAGGGCAATGGCCGGGCCAACGATAGGGGCTGCCCCCGCAATGGAGGCAAAATGATGCCCAAAGAGGACATACCTGTTGGCAGGCACAAAATCAATACCATCATATAGGCGAACTGCCGGTGTGGCCCTTTTCCCTATTCCTACTTGTCTTTTTAAATGCCTTCCATAAATGTTATAAAAAGCAAAATAGATGCCAATAGCCAGTGCAATTGCAATTGTAGAACTCATTTTTTGTATATTAAATGTGCAATTTTGGCTGCTATTATGCCCAATATCGCACCTACAACTACATCTGTTACATAGTGATACCTTCCATAAATTGCCCCAAGCATTATCAAGACAGCCAGGATTAGCATAAGGGGATAGATCCTTCTAAAATACCTCTTTGTCACCAATGTAGATGCAACGGCCATAGCCACATGTGAACTTGGCATTGCCCCACCTCTTAGGGCAAATGTCTCCATAAGCTGTGCTTGAATTTTTGGTATGAGATAGCCTTGAAGCGGGGCCTTAAATTGCCCTGCCAGGGCAAACCTAGGACTTGCTACAGGAAAGAGGATAAAGCCCAAAAATGAGATATAATAAACTAGGGCCATAGAAAATATAAGTTCCTCTAAACCATCTCTCTTACAAAAATAAAACATAAATGGGGGGATGAGAAAAAAGAGGTAATAAGAGATGTATCCAAACGATAGAATCTCTGTAAGCCACGGACAGGCAAACTTCTCCAGATATATATTAGGGAGTACTCCAAATAGGCTAAATTCCCACTTTTGTACTAGATGGTCAAAGAATCCAGGAAAGATTACATGTAAATAGGTCCTTGTCTCTTCATAGAGTTGGGGGGTAGAAAACCATGGATAAAAGTAGCTTATAAATTCAACTACCTTATTGGGGTAGCGTTTTCTCATAATACCAAGCAAAAAAATAAAAATTGTAAACATAAAGTGTGCAAAAAAATAGAGATACCAGTGGGGCAAAAACGGTCTAAATAGGAGGGTAATAAAGTTTAAGCTCAACAGATAATATATAGTGATTATGTCTATGGGCCTAAGCATCCTTGGCAATGTAACACAAAATGGACAACTACTCAATCGATTAAACTTATTTATGCCAAAATTTAATTGACATTTAATATATTCTATGATAAATGTAAACAAAAGGAGGAAATCTGATGTTTAAAAAGAGAAGATCTATCAAACTTGGCCTTTTGATATTTGCTGTTTTACTTACTATAGCTACACTATATGCTGCCGAGACGGGTGAGGTGGGGCAGGTAACAGAGGAGACAGTGGGGATAAGCCCACTGATGTTCTTCCTTATATTCCTTGTTGTCACTACATTGATGGGCATCTTCGCCGTGCTGGCAGGCGTTGGTGGGGGCGTCATATTCACACCAATTATGATGGGTTTTACCCCTATAGATTCCTATATTATCAGGGCCACAGGCCTTTTTGTGGCCATGGCAGGTGCACTTATAGCAGCAAGGCCATTTTTGAGAAGGGGTATTACAAATGTTAGACTATTATTTATGTCTGCAGTCCCATATGGGGTGTGCGCTGTTATTGGGGCACTGCTAGCAGGTTATGTCCATGCCACGATGGGCATAAAAGGTGAGGCATTTGTCAGAGGTGCACTAGGCCTTATAGTAATTGCCATAGGCCTCCTATTTGTATTTGCTGGTGGGAGGGCAGAGTGGCCAGAGGTAAAGGAGGTTGATGGATTTACTGAAAAGATGGCCTTAAGCATGGCCTATTGGGAGGATTCACTAAATAGGGTAGTTGAATATAAGGTAACTAGGGCGTGGTTAGGTCTTCTCCTCTTCTGTGGTGTTGGTCTGATCTCTGGGATGTTTGGACTTGGTGCAGGCTGGGCCATGGTCCCTGTATTTAATCTGGTGATGCTTGCACCACTAAAGGTAGCTGCTACATGCAGCAAGGTATTAATCAGCATAGGGGATACTGCCGCTGTTTGGCCATATATTGCTGGAGGGGGAATGTTTCCCTTGTTTGCAGTTCCATGCATGATTGGCCTGATTGTAGGCACTTATATTGGGGCAAAGATTATGCTTAAGATCAAGGCAGGATTTGTTAGGTGGCTCATTATAGTAATTATGTTTGGCGCAGGGATTAGATTGTTAATGAAGGCAGCAAGTATGTTAGGTTGGATGTAGGAGGTATAATATGCAAGAAAGGCCAAAACCACCAATATCAGGTATTATTTATGGTGAATTTGCGTTTTGGATAGCCATCCTAGGGATGGTAATTGGGACGATAGGTGCCATATGGTATCTAGCAGGAGGTGCCCATGTTATGGATCCAAAGGTGCTCCTTTCACACATGTGGAAGGGGGACAGTGCAGAGAAGATTTGGGAGGTAACTACAGGTCATAAAATAGTTTATGGGCATTGGTACCTCCATAAGCTTTCATTTAGTGACGGACTAGCCCTGTTGGGTGTAGGTATATGTTGCCTTGCGGCAGTACTTGGGATGTGGGGGGCATTTGTAGGCATGCTCCTTTCTGGTGAGGAAAAGAGAAGGAGGATGTATACCCTTTATCTCATCTTTATATTGATAATGGCAGTAATATTGACACTATGTGCCGCGGGTGTAATCTCCTTACATCATTAATCAAATAACAAATAAAAAAAGAGGGCCTTTGGTTTAAGCCCTCTTTTATTTTAAATTTGCTCTTTAGAGAGGGACATTTCCACAGTGTTTACAAACCCAAATTTTTTTCTCATCATCATACCTTCCATATGTCCACAACCCGCAGTGGGGGCAGAAAAACATAGTTTTGTCCCTAAACCCTGTCATAATAGCTGTGTTTAGTTTTTCTTTTAAATCCTTTAACTCATTCTTAAGCTCATCAAGATCCTCTTTTGTTACTAACACTACTCCCATCTTTCCCTCCTTAATCTATTTTTTAATGAAAATATAATAATATATCCTAAAAGTCAAGTTAAAAATTGGTTCTAAGAATACCTCCTCTATAATAGAAAGGACAAAGGCCTATTAGAATCTAAATTGAAAGTAAGTGTTAAAGTCAGTCATATTGTGTTGTTTGCCATGGGCTAAACAGTAATCCTTTGCACCATTAGTATACCATACCTGATCAACACCAACTGCTAGCCAGGCAGAGTATCCCTTGATGAAGTAATTAAGAGTAATTGAGACACGATTATAGGTAAGATCTTTATTATTATAAGCATTATTTGCGTTCATCTGCTCAAATCTCACTGCAATAGCGGGCCTTCCATAGCCAATAGACTTATTATAAAGGAATTGCCCTGCAACCCACCAGAATTGGCTATCTTCTTTATTATCACCATATTCATCTCCGTATAGTCCATAATGGGTCTCTTTTGAGTAAATATATCCACATTGTAACATAGGGACATATCTAT